>WNGQ01005713.1_pt1 | contig 12121 bp, 9 predicted proteins | sample 5407661 | NCBI WGS metagenome assembly WNGQ01 (sample SAMN13153382, study PRJNA577476) | soil metagenome | isolation source: 60 cm soil or saprolite under Garry oak tree replicate 2 | place: USA:California | collected 2016-06-15
CGGATAGTAACCAACGCTCTGTGTCGTTGGTGCCATATGCCAATAGAGCAACACACCATATGGGGCTGGCTGCATGTTGATGGCGGATTTATTCTATGCCAACAGCCAAAGCCAGGGTCGCCACCGTTGACGGTGGCGGAGCCGGGGTAGAACGACAGTCAACCAAAGCAAAGACCCCGCACCGGGAAGGCCTACCAAGTGCCCGAACTCTACGCTTGTGACTTCACCGGCAAGTTGCCCACCCCTGATAACCCCCTGTGTGACCTCGTGCTCCATCTGCGTAGCCCATCGATACGGCTTCGGGTGCTGCGCTCAGTGGTAACGCCGTTGCTCGACGCCCGGCAGAACGTCATGCCTGTTGACGTCTACCTGGCCCCAGGCGAAGCGCCAACCAACTTCATGGTCGATAAGGCCGACCTTTGGGCAGCGGCCGACAACATGGACGAGGTTATTGCCAACGCCAAGCCGGCCGGTGGCACCAAGCCCCGCAACCGTCCTGCCGTGAGCGATGCTGCCTCGCAAACGCCGTGGGGATTGCCCCCACAGGGGAACCGTGGGCAACGCAGAGCAGCGTTTCGTTCAAGAGAACCTGGCCTTGGTCAACGAGCGGCGGGTGGCTGCCGGTTACAAGCCCGTTGACCCAACTAACCCGCAAGATCCAGAAGCCAGCAAATACGGGTTCACCATCCTCGGCCCGGAGCTGCCCAGCAGCACAGACCATTAACCACCTGGCGGTATGGGTGTGGCCACCAGGCTACACCCATACCGCCCATGCCTTTGCGCTCGTCTGCCAGAAGGTGGCGCAGTAAGCGCCTGTCCGTAATACCACCGCAGGCTCTTGACTCAAGGAGCGAATAATAATGCCATCCCCCAACCAAAGACCAACCGGCCTCGCCCGCCTGCTGCAAAGTACCGACCAAAGGCAACGAAGCCGGAAGCCGGGAGCTTGAGGCCGTCAACCACGAAGCCGAACTTGCCCAAGAAAAGGAAGCCGGTATTGGCCTAGTTACCAAACGGGCGACGTTTGAGGCCATGCAGATTGCCCAGCTACAAGAACACGCATAGAAGGTTGCGCCCTACGGCGCCGAGCTTTACGCCACGCTGGCGGTTGCCCGGCTCACGCCGGGCCGGGGCAGGTCGCCCGGCGGGCACCTGCCGGTGACCGAGGACGCGAAGCAGGCCCTGGGCGAGGCGGTCGAGATTGCGCTCGAACTCGGCCACAACTATGTCGGTACCGAGCACCCTGCTGCTCGCCCTGATGCGCGTCCCGGAGGGCACGGCCGCCCAGGTGCTGACCGGCCTTGGCGTGACCTATGACCAGGCGAAGGACACGGTCGTCGCGATGCTGGTCGGGTACCAGCACAAGTCGAAGCGCTAGAGCAGCAGCGGCAGGTGCCGTTCGACGACCGGCAGCGCGTCGGCGACGGTCACCTCGCGGCCGAGTTCCCTGGACAGCGAGGTGACCTCGGCGTCGGCGATGCCGCAGGGCACGATGCGGTCGAAGCGCGACAGGTCGCAGGCGCAGTTGAGGGCGAAGCCATGCAGGGTGGTACTGCGGGCGACGCGGATGCCGATCGCGGCCACCTTGCGGTCCGGCCCCCGCTCGTCCGCCGGTACCCACACCCCGCTGCGGCCCTTGACCCGCTGGGCGGACGTGACCCCGAACTCGGCGCAGACCGCGATGAGCATCGCCTCGACCCGGCGGACGTAGGCGACCACGTCGAGCCGGCCGGCGAGACGCAGGATCGGATATCCGACCAGTTGCCCGGGACCGTGCCAGGTGATCTTACCGCCCCGGTCGGTGTCCACCACCGGGGTGCCGTCCAGCGGCCGCTCCCATGGCTCGGTGCGCTTCCCCGCGGTGTACACGTCGGGGTGCTCGAGCAGCAGGACGGTTGGCGGCGCCAGCCCGTCGGCCACCGCCGCGTGCAGCCTGCGCTGTTCATCCCACGCCGCCTGGTAGTCGACGAGCCCCGGGCGCAGCACGGTCAACGGGGCCTGCACCGTGGTCATGCGAGCAAGCGTAGTCCGGCTTCCGTGGTGGAGTGCGTCACAGCGACGCGGCCCGGTTCTCTCAGCAAGCGCCGATAGCCTCACCCTGACACTCGGCGACAGCATGGCACTTCGGGGGAGGGGCGCCAGATGACGACCGTCAAGGAGAAGGAGCCGACCAGGCAGGAGCCGCGGACGCGCGGGGGCAGCGTGTGGCGCTGGCTGGTACCGGCGCTGGTGATCGTGGCCTGGCTGGTGACCGGCGGCGCGCTCGGGCCGCTGTCCGGCAAGACCTCAGACGTGCAGACGAACGACAACAGCGCATTCCTGCCGCAGAGCGCCGAGTCCACCAAGGTGCAGGAGCTGATCCCGCGGTTCACCTCGACCCAGTCGAGTACCGGCATCGTCGTCTACGTCCGGGCCGGCGGGCTGACCGACGCGGACAAGACGAAGATCCAGAAGGATAAGGCGGAGATCGGCAGCCACCTGGGCGCTGCGCTCATCGGGGCGCCGCTGGGTCCGGTGTGGAGCACCGACGGGAAGGCCGCGGAGATCCTCGTCCAGTTCTCCGGGACCGATCCGAAGGTGCTCGGCGACGGGGTCCAGTGGATCCGCGACCTGGCCGGTACCAGTCCCGGGCTGGAGTCGCACGTCGCCGGGCCGGCCGGCCTGTTCGCCGACTTCGGCAACTCGTTCAAGGGCATCGACGGGGTGCTGCTCCTGGTCACCGGGATCATCGTGCTGGTCATCCTGATCCTGGTGTACCGCAGCCCGATCCTGCCCTTCGTCGTCCTCGGTACCGCCGTCTTCGCGCTCACCATCGCCAACGGCGCGGTGTACCTGCTGGCCAAGCACGACGTCATCACGCTCAACGGGCAGAGCCAGGGCATCCTCGACGTCCTCGTGCTGGGCGCCGGCACCGACTACGCGCTGCTGCTCGTCTCCCGGTACCGGGAGGAACTGCGCCGGTTCCCGAGCCGCTTCGACGCGATCCGGGCGGCCTGGCGGGCCGCCTTCGCGCCGATCCTGGCCAGCGGCGGTACCGTCATCGTCGCGCTGATGTGCCTGCTGCTGTCGGACCTGAAGTCGAACAAGGGGCTGGGCCCGGTCGGCTCGATCGGCATCGCGGCCGCGCTGCTCGGCATGCTGACCCTGTTGCCGGCGATCCTCGCGCTGTCCGGCCGGGTGGCGTTCTGGCCGTTCCGGCCGAAGTACGGCTCGCACCCGGCCGAGGAGCATGGCCTGTGGGGCCGGGTGTCGCGGGTGGTCGGCCGCCGGTACCGCTGGGTCTGGGTGCTGACCACGCTGATCCTGCTGGCCATGGCCGCCGGCCTGGTCAAGCTCAACCCCAACGGGGTGCCGCTGGACAAGTCGTTCACCACCACCCAGGACTCGGTCACCGGCCAGCGGGTGCTCGGCGAGCACTTCGACGCGGGTACCGGTACCCCGACCGTCATAATCGCGAACGCGGACAAGCTCGGCGACGTGATGGTCGCGGCGAGCGAGGTACCCGGCGTGGCCAAGCCGATCGTGCCGTTCACGGGCGCGCCGCCCGGTGTGCCGGCCCCGGCGAAGGTGGTCGACGGGCTGGCCCGGGTCGACGTCACGCTCACCGTCGCGCCGGACACCGCGGCCGGCCACAACGTCATCAAGGCGCTGCGGGTGAAGCTGCACGCTGTACCGGGCGCCGACGCCGAGGTCGGCGGGTTCAGCGCGATCAACCTCGACGTCCAGGACACCGCGAAGCGGGACCGCAACACCATCATCCCGCTGGTCCTCGTCGTGGTCTTCGTGATCCTGGTGCTGCTGCTGCGCGCGGTCCTCGCACCGCTGGTGCTGATCCTGACCGTGGTGCTGTCGTTCATCGCCACGCTGGGGGTGTCCGGCTTCGTGTTCCGCGAGATCTTCGGGTTCGTCGGTACGGACTCGGCGTTCCCGCTGTTCGCGTTCGTGTTCCTGGTCGCGCTCGGGGTGGACTACAACATCTTCCTGATGACCCGGGTACGGGAGGAGACCGGCAAACGCGGGCACCGGGCCGGTACCCTCGCCGGGCTCGCGGTCACCGGCGGCGTCATCACCTCGGCCGGTCTGGTGCTCGCGTCGACGTTCGCGTCGCTGTCCGTACTGCCGCTGGTGTTCCTCGCCGAACTGGCGTTCACGGTCGCATTCGGCGTGCTGCTGGACACGCTCGTTGTGCGGACGCTGCTGGTACCGGCGCTCACCGTGGACCTCGGCCGGGCCTCCTGGTGGCCGAGCCGGCTGTCCCGCGGCGGACCGTAGGCGGCGGCGGTAGGCCAGTCCACAGATGCCGCTGATCTATCCGCCGGTGAGGGTCCATGAGACGTTCCAGAACCGGCGTCACGGATGCCAACATTAGCCATGTCCATCGCCGACGTGACCCGTGAGCTGCTCGTCCGGTACCTCGACACGTGGGCCCCGGGCGCGCTGCACAGCGCCCGGCGGGCCACGTTCGTGCAGGCCTGGGCCGGGCCGGCCGATGTCGGGCTGGCCGAGGCGGCGCTTCGGGTGTTCGCGGAGTTCAGCGACCGGTTGCGCGGCCGCCGGCTGGCGGTGGTCCTGGTGGCGCCGCAGACGGGGGAGCTGACCGAACGGCTGGACGCCGTACAGGCGGAGCTCGGTACCCCGCCGGAGCTGGGCGTGCACGCGGTCGCCGGTGATCCGGCGGAGCGGGTCGCGGTCGCGCTCAAGGCGGCCGGGGCGGCCGGCGCGCCGCTGCTGGGGTACCTCGACGGCGCGGTCCCGGCGATCCCGGCTGTGCGGGGCGGCCGCCCGGCGGAGCTGATCCTCGTCGCGCCGGCCGGCGGCTGGGCGGAGCACCGGCAGGCGCTGCAGGAAGCCGGCTTCCCGCTGACGTCCGGGGTGGAGCTGGTTGAGGGGAAAGACAGCCGGCTGCTCGCGTTCGCCACCCCGTCGGCGAAGAGCCTGGAGGCCTTCAAGAACTCGCTGTGGGCGGTCGACGAGTACGCCGGCGTCCGGTACCGGGATCCCACCGACCCGGACGGCCATCTGCTGGACATCTCGCTGAGCCCGCACCCCGGCCCGCTGCGCCGCGAACTCCTGGCGCACCTCGAGTCGGTCGGTCACGCCACCGTGGTCGACCTGCGCCACTTCACGCTGACCGAGACCATCTTCCGGGCCTCGGACACGGCCCGCGTGCTGACCGCGCTGCTCGCCGGTGGCGCGGTGACGCGCGAACCCGAACGCGGGCGGCTCTCCGGCGACGTGGTGATCGCGCTGCGCTGAGCGCACGACCGGGGCCGCCGGTCCAGCGGCCCCGGTCGCGAGGACAGCTACTTGTTGACGATCTGGATGTTGTGGAAGTCGCGGAACGTGCGGCACTCGAAGGTGCATACCTCCAGCGCAGGCTCAGCCGACCTGCCAGAGCCAGACGTCGTCAACCCGCTTCGGTGGGCCGAGCAGTTCGGTGGTGAGCCGGAGCAGCAGGTCGTGGCGGTCGGTCCACCGGCTGCCCCGCCCTCCGTCGGAGAGCACGACGACGCTCGCCTGCCAGTATGCGAGGTCAGCCTTGGCCTGGTCCCGGTCGAAGTCGTTGATGAGCGGCTCGAACCCGTCGAGCGCGGCCAGGTTCAGCACTTCGTAGGTGGGGCGGTGGACCGGGCCGATCCGGCTGCGCCCGTCCGGCCCTGGTCCGAGGAAGAACCCGGCCGGGATGGCGAACCCGAAGTTCGTGGCCACCTGCCAGCGCTGCCCGTCGGGCAACAGGTCCGAGGCGGGCGGTACCGGTACCAGCGTCTGTCCACTGTGGACATATTTGCGCCAGGTACCGTCCGTGAAGAAGTGTGGTACCGCGTCCCGCGGCGCCGCCGGGATGGTCAGTGGCACGATCGGTACCAGCGCGGCGGCGAGCGCGGCGTACCACAGCCGGCGCGGCCGGCGTTCGAGCAGCCGGGCCCGGTCGAGCGCGAAGGCCAGCAGCAGCCCCACGATCGGGATCAGCATCAGCGCGAACCGGGCTGGCAGCGCGGAATCGAAGACGGGCAGCCGCGCCACCGCGGCGTACGGCAGCATGAGTCCGGTCCACTGGCCGCCCACCCGCAGCCGCGGCCCCAGCGCCAGCAGGACGAAGACCGCCGCGGTGACGGCGAGCGCCCGGACCAGGGGGAAACCACCGCCCTGCCGGTCCGGCCCAGGTGCCGGCCCACGAGAACGCCACAGCACGACGATGCACGCCACGGCGAGCACGAGCAGCAGCGGACCGAAAAACGTGGTCTCCTCGCTCACGTTCGGCGCGAGCTTCACCCACAGGCCCAGCAGCCGGCCGAGGGACAGGTTCGGGATCGCCGCGAAGGCGGCCAGGTCCTCGCTGTGCACCCGCTGGTCGAACCCGATCCCGTGGTACCGCTGCGGCCCGGCGAACTGCATGTGGAGCGGATACGCGAGCAGCACCCCAGCGACGGCGCCCGCGACCGCGAGCCCGCGCAGGAACGGGCCGGCATCGGTGCGCACGGACGCCCGGTTCACGGCGGCCCAGGCGAGCACGAACGCCGCGCACGCCAGCGCCACGAAGAACAGCAGTTCGGCGCCGATCGAGTAGGCGAGAGCGACGAGTACCCCGAGGATCGCGCCGTTGCGCAGCGCGCGGCCCGGCTCGCGCAGCCGCAGCGTCCACAGCGCGACGAACGGCACCAGGTACTGCGCGCTGAAGTTCAGGTGCCCGTTGGCGTGCGACACCATGCCCGGCGCGTACCCGCAGAACAACCCGCCGAGCACCGCCGCCGCCCGGGTCCGGACGAGATGCCGGGACAGCACGTGGTACCACGCGTACGGGGTGAGGATCAGGTTCAGCGTCAGCACCACGAGGAAGCTGACCGGCGCGCCGAGGGTCAGCGTCACCGGGGCGAGGACGCCGCCGACCACGACCATCGAGGTGTTGACTGCGAGGTTGGCCCCCATCGGGTAGTTGAGCAGCGTGGTGAACCACGGGTTGCCGCCGTGCAGCGGCGAGTACGCCGCGTACGACAGCAGCCACTCGAACAGCGACTGGTCGCCCTGGTTGTGCGCGATGACCCGGTGGTCGGGGTCGAGCCACATCCCGAATGTCAGGTACAGCGCGCCGGCCACGCAGACGCCGAGCATCGCGAGGTCCGCGCGCCGGTTGCGGCCGGGGTGCGCAGGCACCTCCGCCGACGGCGCCTTCCGGGACCGCTCCACCAGCGCCGTCATCGACCCAGGCTCCAGCGCAGCGCGGACTCCAGGTCGGCGTGTACGAAGCGGTACCCGGCGGCCGCCAGCACCGCCGGCAGTACCCGCTGCCCGCGCACCGCCTCGGCGCCGAACTCGCCGAGCACCAGTCGCAGCGCGAACGCCGGCACCGGCAGCACCGCCGGCCGGTGCAGCACCCCGGCGAGGGTACGGGTGAACTCCGCGTTGGTGACCGGAGCCGGCCCGGTCAGGTTGACCGCGCCGGTGACGTCGTCGGCGGTCAGCAGGAACTCGATCGCCGATACCTCGTCGGCCAGCGAGATCCAGGGCATCCACTGCCGCCCGCTGCCCAGCCGCCCGCCCAGCCCGAGCCGGAACAGCCGCACCACCGGTTTGAGCAGCCCGCCGCCCGGGCCGAGTACCAGTCCGGTGCGCAGGTGTGCGACCCGGATCCCGGCCGCCTCGGCCGGTTCCGTGGCCGCCTCCCAGGCCTGGCACACGGCCGGGAAGTACCCCTCACTCGGCGGCGCACTCTCGTCCACCTCGCGGTCGCCGGTATCGCCGTAGAACCCGACGGCCGAGGCGTTCAGCAGTACCCGCGGCGGCGCCGGGGCGGCCGCGACGGCCGTTGCCAGCGCGTGCGTCGAGGTCACCCGGCTGGCCCGGATCAGCGCTTTGTACGCGGCGTTCCACCGGTGGTCGCCGACCCCGACCCCGGCCAGGTTGACGGCCGCGTCCGCGCCGTCGACGGCGGCCGGGTCCATCGGCTCGACCATCGGACGCCAGGTCACCTCGTCCGGTTCTGCACTGTCCCGGCGGACCAGCCGGACCACCTGGTGCCCGGCCGCGCGCAGCCGGTCGACGAGCGCGGTGCCGATGAAGCCCGACGACCCGCCGACCACGATCCGCATGAGCCCTAGAGTCCCAGCTCCGCCTCGAACTGGCCGGCCTCCAGGCGCTCCTTGACGGTACCCAGGAACCGGGCCGCGTCGGCTCCGTCGACGAGCCGGTGGTCGTACGTCAGGGCCAGGTACACCATCGACCGGGGCACGATGACCTCGCCCAGGTCCGGGTCGTCGAGGACGACCGCGCGCTTGACCACCGCCCCGGTACCGAGGATGCCGACCTGCGGCTGATTGATGATCGGCGTGTCGAACAGTGCCCCACGGCTACCGGTGTTGGTCAGCGTGAACGTGCCGCCGGACAGCTCGTCCGGGGACACCATGTTATCGCGGGTCCGCTCGGCCAGGTCGGCGATCCGCCGGGCCAGGCCGGCCAGGTTGAGGTCGCCGGCGCTGCGGATCACCGGTACGAGCAGGCCCCGCTCGGTGTCCACCGCGATGCCCAGGTGCTCGGCGTCGTGGTACGTGACCGTGCCGGCCTCGGTGTCGATCGACGCGTTCACGCTCGGGTGTACCCGCAGTGCCTCGACCGCGGCCAGCGCGAAGAACGGCAGGAAGGACAGCTTCACGCCCTCGCGCCCCTGGAACTCGGCCTTGGCCCGGTCGCGCAGCCGGGCGATCCGGGTGATGTCCACCTCGACGACCGTGGTCAGCTGCGCCGAGGTCTGCAGCGACTCGACCATCCGGCGGGCGATGGTGGCCCGCATCCGGGTCAGCTTCTCGGTCCGGCCGCGCAGCGGGCTCGGCTCGGGCTTGGCCACCGGTGCCGCCTTTGCGGGGGCCGGCTCGGGCTTGGCGGCGGCCTGCCGCTGGCGCTCGGCTTCCTCCAGCACGTCCTGCTTGCGGATGCGGCCGCCGACGCCGCTGCCGCGCAGCTTGGACAGATCCACCCGGTGCTCGGTGGCCAGCTTGCGGACCAGCGGAGTGACGTACCCGCCGTCGTCCGAGGCCGGCGGCTCCTCTTCCCGTGCCTCGGGCGCCGGCTGCTTCTCCGGGGCCGGCTGCTTCTGCGGCTCCGCCTGCGGTGCCGGCTCCGGCGCCGGCTCCGCGGCGGCCGGCTCCTGCTGCGCGGGGGCCTGCTGCTCTTGCGCGGGGGCCCGCTGCTCTTGCGCGGGGGCCGGCGCTGGGGCGCCGCCCGCGCCGCCGATCACGGCCAGGTCCGCGCCGACGGGTACCGTCTCGTCCTGGTTGACCTTGATCTCGACGAGGGTACCGGCGGCCGGCGCCGGAATCTCCGTGTCCACCTTGTCGGTCGAGACCTCCAGCAGCGGCTCGTCCGCCTCGACGGTGTCGCCGACCTGCTTGAGCCAGCGGGTGACGGTACCTTCGGTGACCGACTCGCCCAGCGCCGGCATCTTCACGACGGTGCCCCGGCCGTCCCCCGAAGGTGGTGCCGGTGCCGGTGCCGGTGCCGGTGCTTCGGCCTCGGCCTCGGCCGGCTTCTCCGTCGAGGGCTCGTCGACCGACGGTGCCGGGCGCTCCTCCTCGACCGTGGCGCGCTCCTCGGGCTCCGGCGCCGCGTGCTGGCCCGCTGCGGATTGCTGGGCGGTGGCGCCGTCCCCGTCGATCACCGCCAACTCGCTGCCCACCTCGGCGGTCTCGTCCTCGTGCACGACGATCCGGCTCAGCACACCCGCGGCCGGGGCGGGGATCTCGGTGTCCACCTTGTCGGTGGACACCTCCAGCAGTGGCTCGTCCGCCTCGACCCGCTCGCCCTCCTGCTTGAGCCAGCGGGTGACGGTACCCTCGGTAACGCTTTCGCCGAGCCGGGGCATGGTGACCGATACCGGCATCTCGTACGACTCCTCGTGATGTGAAGCGGGGACGATCAGGGATCCTATCCGTGCACGTGCAGCGGCTTGCCGGCCAACGCGAGATGGGCCTCGCCGATCGCCTCGCTCTGCGTAGGGTGCGGGTGGATCAGCTGGGCGACGTCGGACGGGAACGCCTCCCAGTTGTAGATGAGCTGCGCCTCGGCGCTCAGCTCGCCGATCCGGTCGCCGACCATGTGTACCCCGACCACCGGTCCGTCAGCGACGCTGACCAGCTTGACGAAGCCGGCGGTCTTGAGGATCTGGCTGCGGCCGTTGCCGGCCAGGTCGTAGGTGAGGGTCTTGACCTGGTCGCCGTACTTCTCCCGGGCCTGTGCCTCGGTCAGCCCGACGGAGGCGACCTCGGGGGAGGTGTAGGTGATCCGCGGGATACCCATCTCGTCGATCACGGCCGGGTTCAGCCCGGCGATGTCCTCGGCGACGAAGATGCCCTGCTGGAACCCGCGGTGCGCGAGCTGCAGGCCGGGCACGATGTCGCCGACGGCGTAGACGCCCCGCAGGTTGGTGCGCAGCCGCTCGTCGGTGGGTACGAAGCCGCGGTCCATCGTCAGCCCCTGCTCCTCGTACCCGAGGTTGGCCGTGGTCGGCCCGCGCCCCACGGCGACCAGCAGCAGCTCGGCCTCGAGCACCTCGCCGCCCTGGATGGTGACCCGGACCCCGGCGTCGGTGGTCTCGACCTTCTCGAACGGCTTGCCGGTCTTGAACGGCATGCCGCGCTTGCGGAAGGCCCGCTCCAGCGCCCTGGAGCTCTGCTCGTCCTCCGGCGGCAGCAGGCGGGGCAGCGCCTCGACGATGGTGACGTCCACGCCGAAGGACTTCCAGGCGCTGGCGAACTCGCAGCCGATGACGCCGCCGCCCAGGACGACCGCGGACGCGGGCACGTGGTCGAGGGTGAGCGCGTGCTCGGAGGTGATGATCCGCTCGCCGTCGATGTCCAGGCCCGGCAGCGTCTTCGAGTACGAGCCGGTGGCCAGGATCAGGTGGCGCCCGGTGACCTGCTGTCCGTCGACCTCGACCGTGGTCGGGCCGACCAGCCGGCCCGCGCCCTCGACCAGGGCCACCTTGTGCTGCTTGAACAGCCCCTGCAGGCCGCGGTACAGCCGGCTGACGACGGCATCCTTGTAGGCGTTGACGCCCTTCATGTCGATGCCGTTGAGCGCCGTCTGCACGCCGAACTGCTCGCCCTCGCGGGCCTGGTCGGCCAGTTCGCCCGCGTGCAGCAGCGCCTTGGTCGGGATGCAGCCGCGGTGCAGGCAGGTACCGCCGACCTTGTCCTTCTCGACCAGTGCGACCGACAGTCCGAGCTCGGTGGCCCGGAACGCCGCCGCGTACCCGCCGCTGCCGCCCCCCAGAATGACGACGTCGTAACCACTGTTCGGTGCGCTCACTATGCCTCCTGCCTCCCGGGTTGCCCTGGCCATCTTGTCACTCCGGGCGGCTGCTCCGGTAACGAGGTCCACGACGACACAGGTGTTCGGCGTACCCTTTGCCCCAGCAGACGGGTTCTCGCCGTCGATGGCAGGAGGAGGGATCGGGGTGGGGCTGTTCAGCCGCCGGGCGTCGAAGGCGGGTACGGTCCGCGGCGCGAGCCGTGCCGACCTGGAGCACCTCGAACAGTTCGCCCAGTCGCGGTACGGGGTCGAGGGCTACGTGGAGCCACGCACCACGGTCACCGACACCACCTTGATCCTGATCGCGCACGACGGCGAGTGGACCCGGCGCCGGATTCCGGATCCCCGGTCGGCCCGCGACCTCGGCCAGCGTCTGGGCATTCCGATATACAACGTCCAGCTCACCGGGTACCCCCAGCGGATGCGCGACTACAACGAGCGCCGCAGGCGGGCCGACGCGGACGGCCGCTGAGCCTATTCGGCCGCGATCCGGTCGATCAGCTCCAGGAAGGTCCGGACCGGTACGCCGGTGCCGCCCTTGGTCCAGTACCCGGTCGGTTCCCCCGAGTGGTACCCGGGGCCGGCGATGTCCAGATGGATCCAGGGCACGTCGTCGCTGACGAACTGGGACAGGAAGATGCCGCCCTGCAGCATGTGCCCGGCCCGGTCCATCGACGCGTTGACCTGGGAGATGTCGGCGACGTCGGAGTCCATGCCCTTGCGCACGTCGTCGGGCAGCGGCATCGGCCAGGCCGGTTCGCCGACCGTCTCGCCGGCCTCCCGGACCCGCTCGCACAGCTCCGGGGTACCCATCACCCCG
>WNGQ01005718.1_pt1 | contig 12117 bp, 8 predicted proteins | sample 5407661 | NCBI WGS metagenome assembly WNGQ01 (sample SAMN13153382, study PRJNA577476) | soil metagenome | isolation source: 60 cm soil or saprolite under Garry oak tree replicate 2 | place: USA:California | collected 2016-06-15
GGCACGGGACTGCGCCCCGACGCCAAGACCGACGTCCACGACGTATCCGGCCGCATCGTCACCCCGGGACTGATCGATCTGCACACCCACGTCTATTGGGGCGGGACCTCGCTCGGCGTCGACGCGGAAGATTTCTGCCGCCGGTCGGGCGTCACCACCGCCGTCGATACCGGCAGCGCCGGTCCCGGCAACTTTGCCGGATTCCGCAAGCATGTGATCGAGCGCAGCGAGGTGCGCATCCTGGCTTATCTCCATGTCTCGTTCGCCGGCATCTATGCCTTCTCGCCGCGGGTGATGGTCGGCGAGAGCGAGGAGATCCGGCTGATGGCGCCGATCGATGCGGTGGAGGTCGCCAATGCCAATCGCGACATCATCGTCGGCATCAAGGTCCGCGTCGGCGCCCGCGCCTCGGGCCGCTCGGGGACCGTGCCGCTCGACATCGCGCTCGAAGTGGCGGACGAAGTCGGCGTGCCGGTGATGGCGCATATCGACGATCCGCCGCCGAGCTATGAAGAGGTCATCGCGCGCCTGCGGCCCGGCGACGTGCTCACCCACGCGTTCCGTCCGTTCCCGAACTCGCCGGCAACGGCGCAAGGCACCGTGAAACGGGCGGTCATCGAAGCGCGCCAGCGCGGCGTGCTATTCGACATCGGGCACGGCAAGGGCTCGTTCGCGTTCAAGACCGCGCGCGCCATGCTGGCCAACGGCTTCTTGCCTGACACGATCTCGTCCGACGTTCACGCGCTCTGCATCAACGGGCCGGCGTTCGACCAGGTCACCACTATGTCGAAGTTTCTCTGCCTCGGCATGCCGTTGGCCGATGTAATTGCCGCCTCGACCGTGAACGCCGCATTCGCATTGAAGCGGCCCGAGCTCGGCAGCCTCAAGCCGGGCAGCGTCGGCGACGCGACGATTCTCTCCGTCACCGACGGGCGCTTCGACTATGTCGACGTCGTCGGCGAGCACCTCACCGGCGACCGCAGGATCGCGTCGCAAGCGGTCGTGATCGCCGGACGGTGGTGGCACCCGAAACCATCGAGCCCGGTCGAAACGGCTTGATGTCCCTTCGTTCTGCCGGCCGCGCGATGTCCTCTGGCATGCCGCTTGCTCCGAGGCCACGACAGACCGGCCGGCTATTCCGTCATCCCTCGACCCCAGGAGAAGCATCCAATAAAATGGGCAGGGTGGCGCAAATCTAAGCGATTGACCGGCGCAACTGGGAGATCAAGACATGGATCGCAGGACACTCCTGAAGGCCGTTGCGGGTGCAGGCGCTCTGGCCGCGACAGGCAAGTTATCCGCCCCGGCACTCGCGCAAGGCGCTGCGGCGCGCACGCTTCGTTTTGTGCCGCAAGCCGATCTCGCAAATTTCGACCCGATCTGGGGCACCCAATACGTGGTGCGCAATGCCTCCGCCATGGTGTGGGACACGCTCTATGGCATGGACGAAAAGCTTGAGCCGCAGCGCCAGATGGTGGAAGCCGAGGAGGTCTCGTCCGACGGGCTGACCTGGACCTTCCGCCTGCGGCCGGGACTAAAATTCCACGACGGCGAGCCGGTGCTGGCGAGGGACGTGGTGGCGAGCCTCCAGCGCTGGACCGCGCGCGACCAGATGGGCCTCTTGATCAGGGGCATCCAGCAAGACCTCACGGCTGTCGACGACCGCACCGTGAAGTGGGTGCTCAAGAAGCCATTCCCGAAGATGCTGCTGGCGCTCGGCAAGATCAGCACGCCGATCGCCTTCATCATGCCCGAGCGCATCGCCAAGACCGACCCGTTCAAGCAGATTTCCGAATATATCGGCAGCGGCCCGATGCGCTTCATGAAGAACGAATGGGTTCCGGGCGCCAAGGCCGCGTTCGAAAAATTTTCCGACTACGCGCCGCGCTCGGAACCGGGCTCGTGGCTCGCGGGCGGCAAGCGGATGCTGGCCGAGCGCGTCGAATGGGTGGTGATGCCGGATCCTGCGACCGCCGCCGCGGCGCTGCAGAACGGCGAGATCGACTGGTGGGAGAATCCAATCTCCGACCTGGTGCCGCTGTTGCGCAAGAACCGCAATGTCGCGGTCGACATCGCCGATCCGCTCGGGAATATCGGCAGCTTCCGCATGAACCACCTCTACCCGCCCTTCAACGACGTGCGGGCGCGGCGCGCGGTTCTCATGGCAATGAGCCAGGAAGACTACATGCGCGCCATCGTCGGCGACGACGACAAGCTCTGGAAACCGCTGCCCGGCTTTTTCACCCCGGGCACGCCGCTCTACACCGAGGAAGGCGGCGAGATCCTCAAGGGCCCGCGCAACCTCGATGGCGCGAAGAAGCTGCTGGCGCAAAGCGGCTACGCGGGCCAGCCGGTCACCTGCCTGGTCGCCCAAGACCAGCCGATCACCAAGGCCCAGGGCGATGTCACCGCCGACCTGCTCAAGCGCCTTGGGATGAACGTGGACTTCGCCGCCATCGACTGGGGCACGGTCGGCGCCCGCCGCGCCATGAAAACGCCGCCCGGCCAGGGCGGCTGGCAGATGTTCCATACCTGGCATTCCGGCGCCGACTGCATCAATCCGGCGGTCGCGATCGGGGTGCGCGCCAGCGGCGAGAAGGCGTGGTTCGGCTGGCCGGATGCGCCCGAAGTCGAAGCGCAGGTGACGGCTTGGTATGAGGCCAAGACCTTGGACGAGGAGAAAGCGGCGATAGGGCGGCTCAACAAGGCCGCGCTCGACAACGTGGTCTTCGCGCCGACCGGCTTCTTCCTCGGCTACCAGGCGTGGCGCAAGAACGTGAGCGGCGTCGTCAAGGGGCCGCTGCCGTTCTTCTGGGGCGTCGGCAAGGTCGCCTGACGCCGTGGCGATGGGCGGCGAAGCGCGGATGCGGCGTAGCGCAACCGGCGACACGCTTGCGCCCGTCATGGACGCTGCCCGATGACTTGCCGTGACCGGGATGTGCACTTCATGAACCGAAGAACATTCCTGAAGTCGGTAGCCCGTGCCGGCGTCCTGACCGCGGCGGTCGGACTCGCGGCCCCGGCGATCTCGCAACGCGCCGCCGCTCGGGCGCTGCGTCTCGTGCCCCATGCGGACGTCGCCAACTTCGATCCGATCTGGAGTTCCGCCTACATCGCGCGCAACGCCGGGCTCTTGGTCTGGGACATGCTGTATGGCATGGACGCCAACCTCAAGGTGCAGCGCCAGATGGTCGAGGCCGAGGACGTGTCCGCGGACGGCCTCGTCTGGACGTTCCGGCTGCGGCCCGGGCTCAAATTCCACGACGGCGAGCCGGTGCGTGCCAACGATGCGGTGGCGAGCATCAACCGATGGGCGGCGCGCGAGCCCATGGGCCAGATGATCAAGGCGATCGAGAATGAACTTGCGGTCGTCGACGACCGCACCTTCCGGTGGGTGTTGAAAAAGCCCTATCCGAAAATGCTGCTAGCGCTCGGCAAGATCATCACGCCGTGCTGTTTCGTCATGCCGGCGCGGATCGCCGCAACCGATCCGTTCAAGCAGATCAACGAGCATGTCGGCAGCGGGCCGATGCGCTTCGTCAAGAATGAATGGGCGCCGGGCGCCAGGGCGGTATTCGAGAAATTCGCCGACTATGTGCCGCGATCGGAACCGGCGTCCTGGCTCGCCGGCGGCAAGCGGATCGTTTCAGACCGCATCGAATGGATCACTATTGCCGACCCGGCCACCGCCGCGGCTGCGCTGCAGAACGGCGAGATCGATTGGTTGGAGCTGCCGTTGCCCGACCTGGTGCCGACGCTGCGGCAGAACCGCAATGTCGCGGTGGATATTCAGGACCCTCTGGGCAACATCGGCACCCTGTTCTTCAACCATCTGTTTCCGCCCTTCAACGATGTGCGGGCGCGCCGCGCGATCCTCATGGCGATGAGCCAGGCGGACTACATGCGGGCGTATGTCGACGGCGATACCATGTGGAAGCCGCTGCCTGGCTTCTTCACCCCGGGCACGCCGCTCTACACCGAGGAAGGCGGCGAAATTCTCAAAGGCCCGCGCAACCTCGATGCCGCCAAGCGTTTGTTGGCGGAAAGCAATTATGCGGGCGAGCCGATCATCTCCATGGCAGCGCAGGATCTTGCACACCACAAGGCCTGGGGTGATCTGACCGCGGACCTGCTGACCCGTCTCGGCGTCAAGGTTGACTATGCGGCTGTCGATTGGGGCACCGTGGTGGCGCGGCGGGCGCAAAAGTCCCCACCGGGCCGGGGCGGCTGGCACATTTTCCACACGAGCTTTTACGGCGTCGACTGCGTCGACCCCACCAACAAGCTCCTTCGCGCCAATGGCGACAAAGCATTTTTTGGATGGCCGAACGTCCCGGAAGTCGAAGCCGAGATCGCGGCTTGGTACGAAGCCAAGACGCTCGATGAAGAAAAGCTTATTGCGCGTCGGCTGAACAAGGCCGCGCTCGACAACGTGGTCTATGTTCCGCTCGGCATGTATCTTAGGTATTTTGCCTGGCGCAAGAACGTCAGCGGGATTGCGCAGGGGCCGCTGCCGTTCTTCTGGGGAGTGGACAAGACGGTTTGATGTCGCGCGGAGGCCAGCGGTTATGCATCGACGGACATTCATCAAAGCCGCGGCCGGCGCCGGCGTTCTGACCGCGGCCGGCGTGCTTGCCACCCCTGCGATCTCGCAACGCGCCGCCGCGCGCGTGTTGCGCTTCGTGCCGCAGGCCGATCTCGCCAATTTCGATCCGATCCAAAACACCCAGTACGTGGTGCGCAACGCTGCCGCGTTGGTGTGGGACATGCTCTACGGCGTCGACGACAAGCTTCAGCCGCGGCGCCAGATGGTCGAGAGCGAGGACGTCTCGTCAGACGGACTCGTTTGGACGTTCCGTCTGCGACCGGGGCTCAAGTTTCATGACGGCGAGCCCGTGCTCTCGAAGGACGTCGTGGCGAGCGTGGCGCGATGGCAAGCGCGCGACAACATGGGCCTGATGACGAAGGAGATCGAGCAAGAGCTTATCGCCGTCGACGATCGCACCTTCCGCTGGGTGTTGAAAAAACCCTATCCGAAACTCCTGGTCGCACTCGGCAAGGTCGGCACGCCTTCATGCTTCATCATGCCGGCGCGGATCGCGGCAACCGATCCGTTCAAACCGATCGGCGAGTATGTTGGTAGCGGGCCGATGCAGTTCGTGCGCAACGAATGGGTTCCCGGCGCCAGGGCGGTGTTCGAACGGTTCGCCGATTATGCGCCGCGCCAGGAGCCGAATTCGTGGCTCTCCGGCGGCAAGCACATGCTGCTCGACCGCATCGAGTGGATCGTGATGCCCGACCCCGCCACCGCTTCGGCCGCGCTTCAGAACGGCGAAGTGGATTGGTGGGAAACCCCGATGGCCGACCTCGTGGCGGTGCTGAAGAAGAACCGCAACGTCATGGTCGATATTGCCGATCCGCTGGGCAATATCGGCAGCTTCCGCATGAACCACTTGCATCCGCCCTTCAACGACGTGCGAGCGCGCCGCGCGATCCTGACCGCGATGAGCCAGGAAGACTACATGCGCGCCGTCGTGGGTGACGACGCCTTGTGGAAACCGCTGCCCGGCTTCTTTACGCCGGGCACGCCGCTCTACAGCGAGGACGGCGGCGAAATTCTCAAAGGTCCGCGCCGTCTCGATGCCGCCAAACGATTGCTGGCGGACAGCGGCTATTCCGGTCAGCCGGTCACCTGCGTGGTTGCGCAGGACCTGCAAATTACCAAAGCTCAGGGCGAGGTCACTGCCGACCTGCTCAGAAGGCTCGGCATGAACGTCGATTTCGCCGCCGTCGACTGGGGCACGAACGCAGCGCGGCGGGCGCAGAAATCGCCGCCGGGCCAGGGCGGCTGGCAGATGTTCCATACCTGGCACGCCGGCGCGGTTTGTATCGATCCGTCGTCCTATACCGCGATCCGCGCCAATGGCGACAAGGCGTGGTTCGGCTGGCCCACCAGTGCGAAGGTCGAAGCCGAGATCGCCGGCTGGTACGAGGCAAGAAATCTCGACGAAGAAAAAGCCGCCATCGCGCGGCTGAACAAGGCCGCATTCGAGGACGTCGTCTACGCGCCGACCGGCTTCTTCCTGGCCTATCAGGCCTGGCGCAAAAATGTCGGCGGGATCGTGAAGGGGCCGCTACCGTTCTTCTGGGGCGTGAGCAAAGTTGCCTGAATGGGTTTGCGGCCCGCCGACGCCCGCTGCCCGCATGGCGTGCCAAACTTTGCGCTCCGCAATGCGAAGGAGCCCTCGCCGCGCCGGCGCCCCGGATGAGGCGACCTCACGCGCTCTCTCATCATCGCCGGCTGATGTCTCAGTTGAGACGGCAGCCAGCGCCGAAACATCGGCAAAATGGCATGAAACCTGCTAGCATCGACGCATGCTGAGCTACATCATCCGACGCATCCTGGCCACCGTCCCAGTGATGGTGGTGGTTGCGCTGTTCGTGTTCAGCTTGCTCTACATCGCGCCCGGCGACCCGGCGGCGGTGATCGCCGGCGATCAGGCGACGCCGGCCGACGTCGAACGCATCCGCCAGAGCCTTGGCCTCGACCGGCCGTTCCTGATCCGGTTCGGCGAATGGTTCTGGCAAATTCTTCACGGCGATCTCGGGACGTCGATTTTCACCAACCTGCCGGTCGCCGCGATGATCGCCCAGCGCGTCGAGCCGACCCTGTCGCTGATGGCGGTGACGCTGGTGATTGCCGTCTGCGTTGCCGTGCCCATGGGCGTAGTGGCGGCCTGGCAAGCCGACACGTTGATCGACCGCGCCATCATGGCGTTTGCGGTCCTGGGCTTCTCGGTGCCGGTCTTTGTCGTGGGTTATTTGCTGGCCTATGTGTTTGCGCTCGAGCTCGATTGGCTGCCGGTGCAGGGCTACACGCAAATCTCCGAAGGCCTGTGGCCGTGGTTTGAAAATCTGATCCTGCCCGCGCTCGCGCTCGGCTGCGTCTATATCGCGCTCATCGCCCGCATCACGCGCGCCGCGATGCTGGAAGTGCTGCAGCAGGATTTCATCCGCACCGCGCGCGCCAAGGGCGTCGGGCAGACCGGCATCCTGTTCGTGCACGCGCTCAAGAACGCCGCGGTGCCGATCGTGACGGTCATCGGCATCGGCGTCGCGCTCCTGATCGGCGGCGCCGTGGTGACGGAGACGGTGTTTGCAATCCCCGGCATCGGCCGGCTGACCGTCGATGCCATTCTGCGCCGCGACTATCCGGTGATCCAGGGCGTCGTGCTGATGTTCAGCTTCGTCTACGTGCTCGTCAATCTCGTCATCGATCTGTTCTACACCGTGCTCGACCCGAGGATCCGGTATTGACCGACGCCACCATCACCTCGGCGCCCGAGCTTATCCGCGCCGCGCCCGAACTTCCGGACCTGCTGCCGCCGGTCAAGCTGCGCGGCGGCATCCTCGGCTTTGTGCGCCGACATCCGGCGATCGCCGTCGGCGGCGCACTGGTGCTGGCGATGGTGGTGATCGCCGTGTTCGCCCCCTATCTCGGCACGGTCGACCCCACTGCGCTGGCGCCGACGCGGCGCACCCGCGAGCCGTCCGCGGCGTTCTGGTTCGGCACCGACATGCTGGGACGCGACGTCTACTCCCGCGTGCTTTACGGCGCGCGGGTGTCGCTCACCGTCGGCTTCTCGGTTGCGCTGCTGGCGTCGCTCGCGGGTCTCATCATCGGCCTCGTATCGGGCTTCGTTCGCTGGAGCGACGGCATCATCATGCGCGTGATGGACGGGATGATGTCGATCCCGCCGATTCTGCTCGCGATCGCGCTCATGGCGCTCACCCGGGGCAGCGTCGGCAATGTGATCATCGCCATCACCATCGCCGATATTCCGCGCGTGTCGCGCCTTGTGCGCGCCGTCGTGCTGTCGCTGCGCGAGCAGCCCTATGTGGACGCGGCGATCGCGGCCGGCACTCGCACGCCGATGATCATCCTGCGCCATATCCTGCCCAACACCGTGGCTCCGATGACGGTGCAGGCGACCTACGTCTGCGCCAGCGCCATGATCGTGGAGGCGATCCTCTCCTTCATCGGTGCCGGCACGCCGCCCACCATCCCATCCTGGGGCAACATCATGGCCGAAGGCCGCGCGCTGTGGCAGGTCAAACCCTACATCGTGTTCTTCCCGGCGGTTTTCCTTTCGGTCACGGTGCTTGCGGTCAACCTCCTCGGCGATGGCCTGCGCGATGCACTCGACCCGCGCATGGCCAAACGACTGTGAAGAGCTCGCTGCATGGCGCTGCTGGAAGTCGATAACCTGCAAACCCATTTCCGCACGCCGGACGGGGTGAACCGCGCGGTCGATGGCGTCTCGTTCGCGGTCGAGGCCGGCGAGACGGTGGCGATCGTCGGCGAGAGCGGTTGCGGAAAGTCGGTGACGGCCAATTCCATTCTGCGGCTGGTGCCCCAGCCGCCCGGCAGGATCGGCGGCGCGATACGGTTCCAGGGCAGGGACCTGCTCAAGCTCAGCGAGCGCGCCATGCGCGACGTCCGCGGCAACGATATCAGCATGATCTTCCAGGAGCCGATGACGAGCCTCAATCCGGTCCTCACCATCGGCCGCCAGATCGCCGAGCCCTTGCGGCTGCATCAGGGGCTCAGCCGCGAGAGCGTCGAGCAACGCGTGGTGGAGATGCTCGGCCTTGTCGGCATCGCCGAGCCGCGCCGGCGCGCACGCGAGTATCCGCACCAGCTGTCCGGCGGCATGCGCCAGCGCGTCATGATCGCCATTGCGCTCGCCTGCCGCCCGAAGCTCCTGATCGCGGATGAGCCGACCACCGCGCTCGACGTCACCATCCAGGCGCAAATCCTCAATCTCATGACCGACCTCAAGCAGCGGGTCGGTGCCGCCATCATCCTCATCACCCACGACCTCGGCGTGGTGGCCGAAGTCGCCGAACGCGTCGTGGTGATGTATGCGGGCCGCAAGGTGGAGGAAGCGCCGGTCGCCGAGCTGTTCCGTTCGCCGCGGCATCCCTATACGCGGGGCCTGCTCAGCGCGGTGCCCAAACTCGGCTCCTCCCTCGCCGCAGCGCAAACCAGGTTGGCGGAGATCCCGGGCGTCGTACCGAACCTCAAGCAGCGCATCGCGGGTTGCGTATTCGCGAGCCGCTGCGCATTGGCGCGCGACCTGTGTCGGCGCGTGGCGCCCGCGCTGGAGGAGAAGGCGCCGGCCCATTTCGCCGCCTGCCATTTCGCCGCCAAGGCAACGGTGGCCGCATGAGCCCGGTCCTGCTCGAAGTCAACGATCTCAAGAAGCATTTCCCGCTGCGCGGCAGCTTGCTGCGGCCCGGCGGGCTCCGGGTCTACGCGGTCGACGGTGTGTCGTTCCAGATCGACAAGGGGGAGACGCTGGCACTAGTCGGCGAATCCGGTTGCGGCAAGTCCACGGTCGGTCGCGCCATCCTGCGACTGTTCGACATCACCGCCGGGCAGGTGGTGCTTGACGGACAGCGCATCGATGACATGCCGGCGGGCTCGCTGCGGCCGCTGCGGCGGCGCATGCAGGTGGTGTTCCAGGATCCGCTTTCGAGCCTCAATCCGCGCATGCGCGTGCGCGATCTGATCGCCGAGCCGATCCGCAACTTCGAGCTGGCGAAATCGACCGCCGACATGGAAGCGCGGATCGACCTGTTGTTGGAAAAAGTGAGATTGCCGCACGAGGCCAAGACGCGCTGGCCGCATGAATTCTCCGGCGGACAGCGCCAGCGCATCGCCATTGCGCGCGCGCTCGCGGCTGAACCCGATCTCGTCGTGTGCGACGAGGCGGTCTCCGCGCTGGATGTTTCCGTCAAGGCGCAGATCGTGAACCTGCTGCAGGATCTGCAGCGCGAGTTCGGCCTTGCGCTCCTCTTCATCAGCCATGATCTCGCCATCGTCGAGCACATGACCCATCGGGTTGCGGTCATGTATCTCGGCAAGATCGTCGAGCTCGCTCCGAAGAAAAGCATCTTCACCGCGCCCAAGCATCCCTATACAGAGGCGCTGCTCTCCGCCGTGCCGATGCCCGAACCCGGCGCGGCGCGCAAGCGCATCATTCTCAAAGGGGATGTGCCGAGCCCGATCAATCCGCCGAAGGGTTGCCGCTTTCACACCCGCTGTCCTTACGCCTTCGACCGCTGTCGCGCGGAGGAGCCCGAATTGCGATCAACGCGAGAGGGGGAGTTCGTCGCCTGTCACTTGCACGATCTGCCGCCGGCGCAAAATCCTTTGGCTGCGACTGGTCCGCACTGAGGCGAGAATTGCGTGGCTACGGCGCCTTGTACTCCATCGCTTGCTTTGCTCGTTCGACCACGGCGGCAGGCGTTGCAAAGATCTTTTCGGCCAGCGCCTGCAATTCCTCGCCCGAGATCGGATCGATGACCACCCCGATCCTCTGTGCCTCGGCCAGCAGGTTTTGGTCGCGCATCGTCTGCATGAACGCGGTGCGCAGCGCCGCGACCCGCTCCGCCGGCACGCCGGGCGGCATCATGTAGGGGCGGCCGAAGGTCTCCGAGCTGTAGACCAGTTCCATCACCCGGCGATTCTCCGGCGTCGTAGCGAAGTCGACGGCGAGCGGCACGCCCATCTTGCTGATGTCGGGGTGGCCCTTGTCGTGCTCTTGCACGAGCACGCGGATGAAGCCGGATTTGAGCCAATCCGGACGCTGCGCCTTGAGGCTCGACCAACTGAAGCCGCACAGCCCCTTGACCTCGTCCTTTTCGATGGCAAGCGTGATCTCGCGCGTGCCGGGATAACCGCTGACCAGGCGAATTTTGGTGCCGGTCAAGTTGTTGAGCATCGCCGGATAGTCGCGCGTCGAGGTACCGGGCTGGCTGGCGCCGATGATCAGTTCCTGCGTGAGCAGGTCCTTGAAGGACTTCACGGCCGCGTCTGCGCGCGCGATGCAGACATAGTGGTCGATGGTCGCGGAGCCGAGATGGACGAATTTCGTGGCGTCGTGCCGCAGCCGCTTGGTGTCGCCGAGCAGCGCGTCGAGCAGCGAGTCGAGAACGGCGCTGTTCTGCAGCGCGCCGATGACCGTGCCGTCCTTCGGCGCCACGTTGAAGAGGTGCGCGGCGGCGGCGTTGCTGCCCGCGCCCGCCATGTTGGTCACCACCATGGTGGGATTGCCGGGAATGTGTTTGGGCATGTGACGGGACAGGAGCCGCGCGTAAATGTCGTAGCCGCCGCCGGCCGAGGAGCCGACGATCACCGTGATCTGCTTGCCGCTGTAGAACTGCGCGGGCGACTCCTGCGCGTTCGCATGCACGACCGCCAACACGGCGATGATCACAACGCATGCGAGACTGCGCCACATTCGAAAATCATATAAAAAAATCAGCGTCGGAAAAACCCCGCCGGGGCGCGAACGGCGGATCGCACCCAGTCGCCGGGCAGCGCAACGGCCGCCCCCTCGCGTCTGGGTGCCCTTGAAACGGGCGGTGTTTCGGGACTTGAATGGCAGCAAGACCGCTCGAAGGCGGGCGACCACATTGCCTCGGCCCCGGCAAAGGTGTGTGATGGTCGAGCCCCGCCGACATCCAAGAAACGGCTCGGTTAGAGGAGGTATCAATGCCCGAACTGCGACGCTTCATTGGGCTCTGCGCTGCGACTGCGATCGGGCTCGCCCTTTCGACGGGCCTTTTTTCGGCCCAGGCGCAGGAGCGCGAGCTCAAGGTTGGGTACATGAAGAATCCCATCCAAGATGCCTCGCTCGACATGATGGAGACATGGGCGAAGGCCCATGGCGTCAAGCTGACGCGCGTGCCGATGGCGTACAGCGTCTTCATGGAAAAGGTCACCGCGACGCTGACGAGTGGGACCGATCAGTTCGATATCATCTGGCACAATGACGACTGGGGTCAGCTCTGGAAGAAATGGCTGGAGACAACCGACGACGTCAAGGGCATCGAGAACTCGGACCGATGGCCGCTGCTCGCGTTCTGGAACGAGGAAAAGAAGCTCACCGTCGTGCCCATGGCACACACCGTCGGCACGTTCTTCTACCGCTCGGACCTCGTCAAACCGGAGGAGGTTCCTACCACGTTCGCCCAGTTGGTCTCGGTGAGCCAGCGGCTGCAAAAGGAAGGCAAAGTCAAATGGGGCTATGTCGGCGGCATGAGCAT
>WNGQ01005720.1_pt1 | contig 12115 bp, 9 predicted proteins | sample 5407661 | NCBI WGS metagenome assembly WNGQ01 (sample SAMN13153382, study PRJNA577476) | soil metagenome | isolation source: 60 cm soil or saprolite under Garry oak tree replicate 2 | place: USA:California | collected 2016-06-15
TCGAGGGCGATCTGACGGATCGGCAGCTGCAATTGTATGGTCAGATGCAAACGCTCAACTACTGGAACTTCAGCGCCTTCTGGATTCACCGGCCGGAGATTTCCGACGACCGGCTGACCCGCGGTGGACCCGTCGTGCGCCGTCCGGGCCGCGACGACTGGTCTCTCAACGTGAACACGGACTCCCGCAGGCGCATCGTGGTCAACGCCACCGGGCAGGTCGGATGCAATCGCGAGGGATACTGTAGCCGCTCGCTCGGTGCTCAGGTCCAGGTCCGCCCGTCGTCGAATGTGCAGCTCAGCATCGGACCCTCGTGGAGTCGGAGCGCCAGCGGCGCGCAGTACGTGCAGACCGTCACGGATGATTCCGCGACCACGTTCTACGGCCACCGCTACGTGTTTGCGGCATTGGTCGACAACATACTCGCCATGGAGACGCGGCTGAACGTCACGTTCTCCCCGGCGTTGACCCTCGAGTTGTACGCCCAGCCGCTGATCGAGAGCGACGCGTATTCCGGGTATCGCGAATTCGCCGCCCCCCGCCAGCTCCGGAAAGTGATCTATGGAGTCGACGTCGGCACCGATTCCGTGCCGGCTGGCGCACCGCAGCAACACTGGATCGACCCGGACGGGCCGACCGGGCCCTCGCCCAAGTTCCTGATCAACGATCCGAGCTCCACACTGCGCTCACTGCGCGGCAATGTCGTCCTGCGTTGGGAGTACCGCCCCGGCTCGACGCTGTTTCTTGTCTGGACTCGCAATGGGTCGTCGCAGCTGGAGCGCGGCCAGATCGACTTCAGGGATGACGCCGGGGCGCTGTTTCAGGGCCCGTCGTCGAATGTCGTTCTCTTGAAGGTGAATTATTGGCTGGGATTCTAGGGAAGCCGATATCGGCGCGTTGATGCGTGGTTGACGCGACCGGTCACATTCGCTTGACCATGGCCCGCGACCGCCAGTACGTTCACCCCATGACGCCAACGTTGGTGACGGCAGACCAGCTGGAGCGCCTCCGCCTGCCCGACAAACGCGTCGAGCTGGTGAAGGGTGTGCTCATCGTCAAGGAGCCGGCGGGGTATCGCCACGGTGCTGTGGCCGCCCGGCTCGCAAAGATCCTGATGGACTACGCTGATGCACAAGACCTCGGCCAGGTCGTGGCCGCCGAGACCGGTTTCACGCTGGCCAGCGATCCCGATACCGTGCGTGCGCCCGACGCCGCGTTCATCCGTCGCGAGCGGCTCCCGGACCCACCGCCCGCTGGATTTGCACGGCTCGCCCCCGATCTCGTCGTCGAAGTCCTCTCACCCGACGACCGGCCGGGTGAGGTCCTGGCGAAGGTCGCAGACTGGTTGAGCGCCGGAACCCGGCTGGTGTGGGTCGTCGACCCTGCCCGCCGGCGTGCCCGCGTCTACCGGGCCGATGGCAGCGACGCATCCGTAGATACCGATGGCGCCTTCGACGGCGAGGACGTCATGCCCGGCTTCACCTGCACGCTGAGCGCGATCCTCTAGTCTCCCTGCGTTATGACCGAGCGGGAAGCGTTTTACACAGTCGACCGGATAAAGGGAGACATCGCCGTGCTGGTCGGGGACGATGGCGCGGCGCTCCGGTCCGCGAACGGCTCGAGCGGCTGCGCAAAACCGACCCCCGGGCGTCTACGCTCGGCTGACCCCGGGCGCAAGCCCGGGGAGTCTAAGCCACCCGTCCGATCGGTAGCCTCCGGATCCGCTTCCCCGTCCCCGCGAAGATCGCGTTGCACACCGCCGGCGCGATGGGCGGCAGCCCCGCCTCGCCCACGCCTCCCGGCGCCGCGTCGCTGCGCACGAGATGCACCGCGATCTCCGGGCTGTCCGCCAGGCCGAGCATACGGTAGTCGGTGAAGTTGCTTTGCGCCACGCGGCCCCGATCGATGGTGATCTCGCCGTACAGCGCCGCCGTCAGGCCGTAGATAATCGCGCCCTGCACCTGCGCCTCGACTCCGGCCGGATTGACCACCACACCGCAGTCGATCGCGCACACCACGCGGTGCACGCGCACGGCGCCGTCCGACGCTACTGACACTTCCGCCACCTGGGCGAGAAACGTGTCACCGAACTGCCACAGCGCGATCCCGCGAGCCTGCCCGGCGGGCGGCGCCGAGCTCCAACCCGCGCGCTCCGCCGCGAGGTCGAGCACCTGGACGAGCCGTGGGTGGCCCGCCACCAGCTCGCGGCGATACGCGTACGGATCCTTGCCCGCGGCGTGCGCCAGCTCGTCCACGAAGCTCTCCACCACCCAGCCGTTCTGCGACGGGCCTACGCCGCGCCACGGCGCCACGGGTACGCCGGGGTCCTCGATCACCCGCTCGAGACGAAAATGGGGCACCGGGTAGATCAGCTCGTCCGCGCCGCGCGTGAGCAGGAATGACCCGCCCTCGGGGCCGACGAGGCGATGGCTCCACGCCACCGGCGCGCCGCGCGCGTCGAGCCCGCCGCGCAGCACGTTGTAGGTGGCGGGACGATACAGCGCGTTCTGAATGTCGTCTTCCCGCGTCCACACGACCTGGACCGGGGCGTCGATCTGCTTTGCCAGTTCTACTGCCTCGGTCGCGTAGTCCATGGGCCCGCCGCGCCGCCCGAAGCCGCCGCCCAGATAGGTCACATGCACGGCGATCGCCTCGGGCGAGAGGCCCGTCAGCTTTGCCGCCGCCCGCTCGATGCCCTGAGGGTTCTGCGTGGGCGCCCAGATCTCGCAAGCGGTGCCACGCACATGCGCGGTGCAGTTCATCGGCTCCATGCAGGCGTGCGCGAGATAGGGCGCCTGGTAGGTCGCCTCGACCGTGCGCGCGGCGCCCTTGAGCCCCGCGTCCACGTCGCCCACCGCGCGGACTACGTCTCCGGAGCGCTCCGCCGCGGCGGCGAACGCGCGCCAGATGCCGTCACTGCTCCACTGCGCCACCTTCCCCTCGTCCCACTCGACCTTGAGGGCCTGTTTCCCCTGGAACGCGGCCCAGGTGCGATCGGCCACCACCGCCACTCCACTCGAGATCTGCAGCACGCGCCGCACGCCCGGCACCGCGAGCGCCGGGGCGGGATCGAACGATTTCACCCGCCCGCCGAATACCGGACAGCGCGCCACCGCGGCGTACACCATGCCGGGAACCCGCACATCGATCCCGTAGCGCGCCTCGCCGCTGACTTTGTCTGGTGTGTCGACGCGCGGCACGCGGGTGCCGAGGATGCGGAACTCCGCTGGGGGCTTGAGCGGTGGATCGGCTGGCACCGGAAGCGTAGCGGCGAGCCCCGCCAGGTCGCCGTAGCCCAGCCGGCGGCCGGTCGGCACATGCTCCACCATCCCGTTCCGCGCGCGGCACCCCTCGCGCGGCACCTTCCAGGTGAGCGCCGCCGCGCCGATCAACATCTCGCGCGCAGCGGCGCCCGCCTGACGCAGCGGCTCGAACCCGGAGCGCACGCTGCGGCTGCCAACGGTGAACTGGTCGCCGTACGCCGGGTCGGCGTCTGCTTGCGCCACGTGCACCCGCGTCCAATCGGCCTCGAGCTCCTCGGCCACGATCATCGGCATCGCGGTCTTCACGCCCTGGCCCATTTCGGAGCGGCCGGTCCAGATCGTCACCGCGCCGTCGGGCTTGATCTCGATCCATGCGTTGGGCTTGAATGACGGGATGGCGCTGCGGTCGAATGCGGGGAGATGGAACCCGATCAGCAGGGATGCGCCGGCCGCCACGCCGGTCTCCAGGAACTCCCGCCGATTCATGGTCGCATGGGTCACGTCGCAGCTCCAGCGGTCGGTCGAGTCAACCTACGCCGGGCGTGGCTACGGAGTCAACCAACTTGCGGCCGGCATGCTCCCGGCGTTTACGTCCGGTGACTGGAGCCACCAGGAGCGACCTTGCTGCGCACCGCCCTCGTCGCGATCATGCTGTTCGCCCTGCCCGCGCCCCCAGCGGCCGTCGTCCAGCAGCAATGGGTTCACCTCGGCTCACGGGTGGTAGGCTCTGGGGGAGACCGCGATATCATCCGGACCGCGGGCGAGGGCCGGTTCAAGCGCATCCGCTTCCTCGTGGAGGGCGGCGACCTGGAGCTGTTCGACGTCACGATCACGTTCGCGGACGGCAAGACCTTCTCCCCCCCTGGCCGATTCTCCTTCGCCGGCAGCCTCCGCAGCCGCGTCGTCGCCCTGCCCGGCGGCGCGCGAGTCATTCGCTGGATCAACTTCTTCTATCATAGGCTCCCGGGTGGCGGACCGGGCAAAGCCATCGTCCGTGTCTACGGTCGCCGCTGACTCGCTACAGAGTCAGGTAGACGACCTTGACGAACGTGTCACCGTTGAACCTGCCCTTGCCCCACTCCGCATCGAGATCGACGAAGGGCTTGGCTGCGATCGCTTGCTCGAGGGTTTTCCCGGACGCCTTGAGCTTCCGTACCCGGTCCGCGGCCGTGGAGAGCATGTCGCGATATTTCGCGAGCTCGGCCTTGGTGGCGAGGGCGCCGTGTCCCGGGACGATCTTGGTTGTGGTGTCCGCCAGGCTCAGCAGCTGGTCCGCCCCCGCGATCATCCCGTCGATCCGGCCGCCGGTGGAGCCGTCGATGTAGGGATACCTGCCATTGAAAAACACGTCGCCGGTGTGCAGCACGTTGGCCTTCTCGAACCGCACGAACACGTCCGTGTCCGTGTGCGCCGGCGGAACGTGCGTCACCGCCAGCCGCTCGCCGTTCGCCTCGAGCGTGTATCCGTCCTTGAAGACTCGCTGCGGCAGGGCGTCGGTCGGCGAGGGCGGCAAGTCCAGCTCGAGCACGGCGAGGTGGTGCGGCTGGGTCATCCGCAGCTTGGTGTTTTCGTGCGCCACCAGCGTCGCACCGCCGGCGCGGAGCGGGGCGTTGTTGTCGGTGTGATCGAGGTGCCAGTGCGTATCGATCACGAACTTCACCGGAGCAGGCCCGAGTCCCTTGAGCGACTCCTGGAACTTGGGCCACGCCGGCGCCACGAACGTGTCCACCACGACCATGCCGTCGGGGCCGCGCAGCACCACCACGTTGCCGCCGGGACCGGAGAGCAGCGTGAGGTTCTCCGCGAGCGGCTGTGCCTGTATGGGGATGGCGCCGAGCTGCGCTCGAAACGCCGCCAGGGGATCCTGCTGGCCAGCTGCCGCGTACGCCAGCCGGCGGGGAAGCAGCCCGTCCACCAGCACGCCGGCGCCCACAGCCGACATCATCCGCAACCACTCGCGCCGCGTCCTGCTCGTCGCCATCCGGCTCACGGTCCACCTGCTGTCTCGGGTTGCGGTGCAATATGCCCCGGCTGTAGTCGAGGACAAGGCCAAGGCCAAAGGCTTCGAGGTCTATGAGCGAGCGGGAAGCGTTCTACACGGTCGACCGGATCGAGGGGGACATCGCCGTGCTGGTCGGAGACGACGGCGTAGGGGTCGACGTGCGTCGCAATGCGCTGCGCGTGCGGGTGCGGGAGGGGATGGTGCTGCGAGTGGGGCTCTCCGACCATGGGCCCGACTGGTCGAGCTGCACCATCGATAACGCGGAGCGCGAGCGGCGGCTGGCGGAGGCCCGCGAACGACTCGCCCGGCTGCGGAACACCGATCCCGGGGGCGACGTGGTCCTCTAGCGGTTAGAGCTCCGTGATCCCCGGGCTTGCGCCCGGGGTCAGTCAATTCTCCAGCTCGAGGTCACCAATGCGACTCCTGCTGCTCCTCGTCCTTCCCCGGCTTGCAGCTCCGCTCGCGGCGCAGCAACCCGATTCGGCGCCCGGCTTTGACCTGACCGAGGTCATGATCCCCGCGCGCGACGGAGTCAAGCTCCATACCACGATCTTCGTGCCCAGAGACGCCCGCGGCCCGCTACCGATCATCTTCACGCGCACGCCCTACGGCATCGCCCACGCCGGCAACGCGCTGCGCGGCTATTACCGGGCGTTCGCCGCCGACGGCTACAGCTTCGCGTTCCAGGACATCCGCGGGCGCTATACGTCGGAGGGCCAGTTCGTGATGCTGCGGCCCCCGCGCCCGCGCGACGGCCGCGACCCGAAGGCGATCGACGAAAGCACCGACGCGTACGACACGATCGACTGGCTGCTCGCGCACGTGCCCAACAACAACGGCCGCGTGGGAATGCTCGGCATATCGTATCCCGGCTGGCTCACCCTCATGGCGATGCTCGACCCGCACCCGGCGCTCAAGGCCGCGTCGCCGCAGGCATCGCCCGCCGACATGTTCCTGGGCGACGACTTCCACCATAACGGCGCGTTCCGCTTGAGCTACGGCTTCGAGTACGCGGCAAGAATGGAGACGTCGAAGCAGCAGGAGACGTTCGAGTTCGACCGCTACGACACCTTCCAGTGGTACCTCGATCTCGGGCCGCTCGCCAACGTCAATACCAAGCACCTGCACGGGAAGATTCCCACCTGGAACGACTTCGTGGCGCACCCCAACTACGACGCGTTCTGGCAGCGGCAGGGCGCCGCTCCTTACCTCACCCGCGTCACTGTGCCCACGCTCACCGTGGCGGGATGGTGGGACCAGGAAGACTTCTATGGCCCCCTGAAGATCTACGAGCTGCTCGAGCCGCACGACACCGGGCACGTCAACTCGCTCGTGGTGGGGCCGTGGAATCACGGCGGCTGGGCCGGCCCGGCGGGGGACAAGCTGGGTGCCATCGACTTCGGGAGCCCCGCATCCCGATACTTCCAGGACAGCATCCTCGCGCCCTGGTTCGCGCATTTCCTGAAGGATCGGGACGAGCCCAGGCAACCGGAGGCCATCACCTTCGAGGCGGGCGCCAATCAGTGGCGCTCCTGGGACGCGTGGCCGCCGCGACAGGGGACGACCGAGCGGCTGTACTTTCAGCCCGGCGGCCGGCTCTCGTTCGAAGCCCCGACGGGGGCAAACGCCTTCGATAGCTATGTCTCCGACCCCGCCCACCCGGTGCCGTACCGCCACCGTCCGATCCCCGCCACGTATTCACCACAAGGCTCCGGGTGGCCGACCTGGCTCGTCGAGGATCAGCGCTTCGTAGACGAACGCCCCGACGTCCTGACCTGGCAGACGGAGCCGCTCACCGAGGACGTGACGATCGCCGGCGCCATCACTGCCAGGCTGTTCGTTGCTACCACGGGTACGGACGGCGACTGGATCGTGAAGTTGATCGACGTCTACCCGGAGCAGTACCCCAAGGACCCGAAGCTCGCGGGCTGGGAGCTGATGGTGGCGAACGATGTGCTACGGGCGCGCTTCCGCTCGAGCTTCGTAACGCCCGCACCGCTCACGCCGAACCAGGTGACGCCACTCACGATCGACCTGCACAGCCAGGATTACCGCTTTCTCAAAGGGCACCGGGTCATGGTGCAGGTGCAGAGCAGCTGGTTCCCGCTGATCGATCGCAATCCGCAGACGTTCGTGCCGAGTATCTTCGAGGCGCGCGCATCAGACTATCGCCCGGCGACGGTCCGGGTGTATCGGTCGGCGCGATGGCCATCATCTATAGAGGTGCAGGTGGTGAAGGACTAGCCCGCCTCCGACGCCACGCGCGCCGCCTCCGCCAGCACCGCCGCCCCGACGAAGATGCTCTCCTCGGCCGCGTAAAATCGCGGCGAGTGCGCGGGGATCGGCTCGCCCCCGGGCTCGCGCGCGCCGATCCTGAGAAAGCATCCCGGCATGCGCTCGAGGTACGCGGCGAAGTCTTCACCCCCCATGTTGACGAAGCCCAACGGAACGACGGCCGCATCGCCGAGCACCGCACCGGCGGCGCGGCGCGCCCAGGCGGCGGGCCCTGGAGGATTCACGAGCGGGGGCGGGCCGAGCTCGATCGAGACCTCCCCGCGCAGCCGGTGCAGGGCCGCCGTGGCTTGCGCGATGTGGCGCACCTCCTCGACCAACCGGCGGCGCGTGTCGGGATCGGTGGCGCGCAATGTCCCCGTGAGCGTGGCGCGATCCGGGATCACATTGGGCGCCGAGCCGGCGTGCACGCTGCCGATGCTGACCACCGCCGGATAAGCGGGATTCACCCGGCGCGCAACGATCGTCTGGAGCGCGCCGATGAGCGCTCCGGCGCCGACGATCGGGTCGGCGGCCTCGTGCGGCCGGGCGGCGTGCGCACCGCTGCCCAAGAGCCTGATCTCGAAGCTGTCGGCCGAGGCCGCGAGCGGCCCCTCCTGGGCCACGACTTCGCCCACGGCGAAGCGCCGGTCGACATGGGCGCCGAAGATGGCCGCCACGCCGTCGAGCGCTCCCGACTCGAGCACGGCCTGCGCCCCGCGGCCGGTCTCCTCGGCCGGCTGCAGCACGATCAGCACGTCGCCCGCGGCGGGACACGCCGTCAGGAGATGCGCGGCGCCCACCGCCCAGGTCGCGTGCACGTCGTGCCCGCAGGCGTGCATCACGCCGGGGTGCTCGGAGGCGAAGGGGAGGCCCGTCTCCTCGGAGATCGGCAGCGCGTCGATGTCGCCGCGCACGGCGACCGGGGCGCGGCTCGAGTCGCGGCCGCGGATCCGCGCCACGACGCCGGTGCCGGCCACGCGCTCGAGCCGGCCGGGCGCGAGCTGCGCCAGTGCCGCGTGCAGCGCCTCCGCCGTGCGCTGCTCCTTGCCCGACAGCTCCGGGTGGCGGTGCAAGTCGCGCCGCAGCTCGACCAGCGTCTGTCGCAGCGCCTGGGGGAACAGCTGGTCGAGACGAGTCACCCGAGCACTTCGCGGCGCACCGTGAGGTTCTCGACGCGATCCAAGTCCACCTCGACCCCCATGCCCGGCGCGTCGCGCGGCACGCGGACCCTGCCGTCCGAATCCATGGTCCACTCCGGTGTCACGATATCGCGCTCCCAGTAGCGCGCGCTGGGGGAGAGGTCGCCGGGGAGGGAGAAGTTGGGCAGCGACGCGAGCGCCACGTTGTGAGCGCGCCCGATGCCGCTCTCCAGCATGCCGCCGCACCACACCGGGATGCCGTGCCGCTGGCAGAGATCGTGAATCGCGATGGACTGGGCGAACCCGCCCACCCGTCCCGGCTTGATGTTCACGATGCGGCCGCTCTGCAGCGTGATCATGTCCTCGGCCCGCTCCACGTCGGTGATGGATTCATCGAGACAGAGGGGGGTCTTCAAGCGTCGCTGCAGTGCCGCATGGCGCACCAGGTCGTCGCGCCCCAGGGGCTGCTCGATCATCAAGAGGTCGAACGCATCGAGCTGCCGCAAGTGCTCGGCGTCGTCCAGCGTGTAGGCCGAGTTGGCATCGACCATCAGGTGGACCTGGGGGCCGAGCGCCTCGCGCACGGCGCGCACGTAGGGCACGTCCGCGCCCGGCGCGATCTTCAGTTTGATCTTCTGGTATCCCTGCTCGAGCGCGGCGCGCGCCCGTCGCACCAGCGCCTCGGGGCTCGCCTGGATCCCGAGGGAGATGCCCGTGACGATCCGCTCGCGCGTGCCGCCCAGGAAGGACGAGAGCGAACGGCCGCACACCCGCGCGGCGAGCTCCCAGCATCCCATCTCGACCGCGGCTTTCGCCATGCGGTGGCCGCGAAAGTCGCGCTCCAGGATGGCATGGACGATCTCCGGTCCCTCGAGCTCCTGCTTCAAGATGCGGGGCGCGACCCAGGCGCGAATCGCGAGCCACGCCGTGTCGATCGTCTCGTCGGAGTAGTTGGGCTGCTCGCCGGCGACGCACTCGGACCAGCCGGTGACGCCCTCGGACGACGTCAATTGCAGCAGGCAGATGCGCCGCTCGCTCACGAGACCGGACGAGATGCGGAACGGCTCCTTGAGCGGGAGCCGGATCTCGCGCAGGGTGATCCGCTCGACCGAGAGCATCAGCGCGTGCGGGCCAGCACGTAGTAGCCGCGCCCGGCCGGGGCATCACGATAAAACCCCGCCACGTGGTAGCCGTGCTCCAGGGCCCAGGTGAACGCCGCGCGGGTGGTCGCGCGCCAGCGGCCGGCGAGCGCGAGCGAGTGCTGCTGCACTTTGTCGATTTCCAACGGGATCTCGACGCGCAGCGGCCGCGCGGGCGGCCCATCGCGCAGCTGCGGCATGGTGGGCACGCCGTCACCGTCGGACGCATTCACCACGCGCGCCGTACTCTTCGCCTCGGGTTGGTGTGGCGTGTCGGTGATACCGGGCGTGGCGATCTCCCAGGCTACGATGAACCGATCGGTGCCGAGGCCCCGATGCAGGGCGCTGTCGGTGTCGCTGCCGTACATGTCGATCACGTACTCCGATACCCGCACGCCCAGCCGGTTGAAGTTGAGGTGCGCGTTGCGGGCGACGAGCGGGTCGAACGTCCAGTACACGAGCCCCACGCCCATGGCGAGCAGCGTCTCGCGCTGAAACTGTTTGAGTCGCCTGCCGATGCCGCGGTCGCGCAGCTCGGGTCGCACGGCGAGCATGTCGGACCAGTGGACCAGCCGGCCGTTTTCGACGCCGGTCATGCCGAACACGAAGCCGACGAGCTGGTCCCGGGCGTCGAACGCGCCCGCCGTCACCCCGCCCAGCCGCTGGCTGACCTTGAGGATAGCGGCGGGAACGCGCTCGCTGAAGTCGGAGCCCCAGGTTTCCTCCTGCAGGGCGACGCAGCCGACGAAGTCTTCGTGGGTAGAGAGGTGACGGATGTGCAGGCCGTCGGGCGGGGCGGCGGGGAGGGGACGGTCCATTCAGGTATGCGGCAAAGTATACAATCGGGGCCGTCCCGGCAACGTTTGGGCGGCTTGCGTTGCACACGACTTTGTACACATTATAGCCCTCTCCTCGCTCGGGAAGCGCGCTCATGCATCGAACGGCCGTCGCCGCGCCGTGGCTCGTGGTCCTCGGTTTCGCACCCCTCACCGCGCAAGGGCGCGGACAAACGCTCCCGGGACCCGTCCCCGCCACGCTCGCCGAGCGCGTCCAGCAGGTGATCAGTCGGCCCGAGTACCGCCGCTCGAGCTTCGGCGTCGCGTTCTACGATCTCGACTCGAACACGCCGCTGTTCACCCTCAACGCCGACAAGCTGTTCGTCCCCGGCTCGACGACGAAGCTCGTCACCGAAGGGACCGGCTTGGAGCTCTTGGGCCCGGACTATCGATTCCACACGCGCCTGTATCGCACTGGTCCGATCCGCAAGGATGGCACGCTGGACGGCGACCTCGTGCTGGTGGCGAGCGGCGACCCCAACCTCTCGGGACGCATCCGCCCCGACGGCACGCTCGCCTTCGAGAACCAGGACCACGCCTACGACGGCAGCCCCGACACCAAGGCCGTGCCGGGCGATCCGCTGCTCGTGATCCACGAGCTGGCCGATCAGGTCGCGGCGCGCCACATCACCCGGGTGAAGGGGCACGTGCTGATCGACATCAGTCTGTTTCCCGAAGGCGAGCGCGAGCTGGGCACCGGCGTGGTGATCTCGCCGGTGGCGGTGAACGACAATCTCGTGGACGTGACGATCGCTCCCGGTGCCGCGCCGGGCGCTCCGGTGACGGTGACGCCGTCCCCCGTCACCGGGTACGTACGCTTCGTCAATCAGGCGACCACTGCACCGGCGGACTCGACACCGGAGATGCGCTGGGCCTCGGACTCGGCCGCCCCCGACGGGTCACACACGGTGACCGTGGCGGGGCGGTTCCCCGCCGGTAAACCGGCGTGGCTCTTCAGCTACGCGGTGCCGCAGCCCAGCCGGTTCGCCGAGGTCGTGCTGGTGGAAGCGCTCAAGGCGCGGGGCGTGCGCGTGGTGGTGAGCCCCGCCGGCGTGCGGCACGACTTCAAGGCGCTGGCCTCGGCCTACACGCCCGACAACCTGGTGGCCGAGCACGTGTCGCCGCCGCTCACCGAGGAGGCGAAGGTCACGCTCAAGGTGAGCCAGAACCTGCACGCATCGATGATGCCGTTCATCCTGAGCGGAGTCCTCGCGCACGACGGCTCGGCCAAGGCGGGGTTCAAGCTCGAGCATGACCTGCTCGAGCGCGCCGGGCTCGACCTGAGCGGCGCGTCGCAGGGCGACGGGGCCGGTGGAGCGGCGCACTTCGCGCCCGAGTTCATGGTGCGATTCCTCGCCTACATGGCCAGCCGGCCGTATTTCCCGGCCTACCTCGCCGCGCTGCCGGTATTGGGCCGCGACGGCACCCTGTGGAAGGTGCAGCCCGATTCACCCGCCGCCGG
>WNGQ01010472.1_pt1 | contig 12113 bp, 9 predicted proteins | sample 5407661 | NCBI WGS metagenome assembly WNGQ01 (sample SAMN13153382, study PRJNA577476) | soil metagenome | isolation source: 60 cm soil or saprolite under Garry oak tree replicate 2 | place: USA:California | collected 2016-06-15
TTATTCATCTGCAAGCGCGTTCTGTTATGGGTACCATTTCCCAACAAGGTCAGACTTTGGAGCTACATCTCCAGGACCTGGATCAGGCTCTGCGTGGACATCTTGTGATCGTTTCGGTGCCGCTTGGCTCCTTAATAGAGCCGATTCGCTGGATTGGTGGTAATCCTCGCGCGATTCGCAGCTCTATACCGGTGGATAAGACGGGTGCCTTGACTATACCGTTGGGTCAAACAGAACTGCGCCTGGAAAATTAGGAAGATCGCAACTTACTGGAGGCCATGTTTTTGCTTCTGGAGGTTCGCAGCGCCTCAGAGCAGAATCGTGCCAGTTAACCTGAGTGTCGGGGTCCGCAGATCACGAAAAAATGAAGGGGCTGGCAGGGCCAGCATATGATCTCGTGTGTGTTTTTCGCACTTAATCAAATACATCCCTGCCATCGCATCCCATTCTTGCTTGTACTAATGAATAGAGCGCTACACATACACATTATTTCCCCATTTTTTGCCTGCTTTGAAAGGCACGCCTGAAATATGTAAATGCTTCGCGTTCTTTCCCATGTTCTTCCAGAAGCTGGGCGTAATTGACCGATTCGTTGGTTAGCTCTTCGTGACGCCCCAGACGTTCTAACATCGCCAGACCTGCTGTGAAATGTTGATCCGCTTGCTCTGAAAACGATTGCGCATATTCGATGCGCCCAAGTGTAATCAGGGCTGTTGCGCCAATCAGGCTGTCATGATATGGCCCGGCCTGGGTCAGGGCTTTCTGGGCACTGTCAGCAGCTTCTGTCAACTCCCGCTGGTTGAAGTACCATTCTGCTTTGGTGCTGTAGATGCTTGCCTGTGCCAGGGCATCCTGCGCTGTGTGTTTGCTTTCCAACGCCTCATCAAGAAACGCTCTTGCCTCTGCTATCTCTCCTTTCAATATGGCCTGCCCCAGATAATGATACAATTCGCTGCGCAAATGCTTCGTGCCTTCTATATCGCTCACGTAAAAGCACTTATAGGCATATTGCGTGGCGAGATCGTACTCTTTATGGGCCGTGTACTGATTGCTAATGTTCAAGTACAGCGCTTGAATTGCCTGGGGCGTCGTGTATTCCGCTGTGGCTTCCAGCGCTTTGTTAAACATTTCTAATGCTTGCCCTATATTGTTAAGGTGTGTATAATGTTGCCCCATATGCATATATACTTGTGCAACGAAAAATGGATCGTGCGGCTCACTCGTTTCCAACAAATGCAGGCAACGCTGATGCGAAAGAATAGCCTGTGGATAGTTGCGCATAGCTGCATAAGCTGATGCTAGCAGATCAAGCATATGCAAGGTCTGATAATCTGCGTTGAGTTCTTTGGCGATCTGCAACGCTTCGTTGAGTGTATATTCACATTCTTGAAATTGTGCTACTTCATAGTAAGCCCATCCAAGTAAAAAACGATGCTGAAGTTGCTGTTGACGTTTTAAACGCTTGGTCGAAATTTTACTTAATTGTGTAACAACTTGCGCCGCTTCCCCTTGCCAGATTTGCACATTTGCCTCTAGCAAGATGGTGTCCATCTCTTCATCTTCTCGCTCTGGAATGCTTAATTGAGCACCATGACGGTCTTCGGGTTGACTGCGATTAGGAAGTAATTGCGTGGAGGATAGCCCTAGACGCCCGGCCAAAATTTCTAACGCTCGTAGCGATGGATGTATCTGCCCTCGCTCGATTGCTGAAATATAACTGACCGAGAAATCAGGAGCAGCAAGTTGACTTTGTGTGTAACGTTGCGCTATACGTGCCGCGCGTAATTTTTCCCCTACTGACTTCCCTATTTTGCTTGATGGTTCAGGGGACATAGTCGCCTCCTTGAATATTTTGTTGAGTACCTGTGTCAATAAATACACAAAGTAGTGGTCAAACGTATTGTAAAATACACCTATGCTTTGTGTCAATATGTTAGTGCTATAAAGATTAAAGAGATACTCATACAGTTTTGCTTGTGTTACAAGTAAAGTTCTTCTTAGACTACCCTAATGACGAATGGAATGAGTGCATGCTATAATTCCTTCCAAGAAAAGAATACCTGGAAAAGTAAGTATGATGTAGTGAACCTATCATGTTGCTCTCTCCAGTTCTCCTTTATCTATACGTTCTAGGATACGCATGTATCTATGTATGAGAACTCTAAACACGCTGTATCCAACACAATACAATCAATCTATGGGCCTATGCCAAGCAGGCGGAAATAAAAGGAATAATCGTATGTGATTGCATTTGAAATCTTGTGTACATGATGGAACATGGGTGGTAATGAGGCATATACAACGTCAAATGAACGAGCAATCTGTGTGGTAAGCTGGTAATATATTATCCAACCCCTCCCGATGTTGGAGTCCCGGCATCGGTATAATAATTGTGCTTTGTCTGTAAACTATTTGGGAGTTATTACAATGTTTCGTTTTTTAACGGCAGGCGAGTCACATGGCCCCTGCCTGACCATTATTGTGGAGGGCTTGCCTGCTGGTCTGGCTGTGGAAAAAGCTGATATCGATGCGGATCTGCGACGGCGGCAAGGAGGCTATGGACGCGGTGGCCGTATGAAAATTGAGAAAGATGAGATCCGTTTCCTCTCCGGTGTGCGTCATGGGAAGACACTTGGCTCGCCCATCACTCTGCAAATCGAGAATCGCGATTGGGTAAACTGGGAAGAGCGTATGAGTTCCGCGCCCGTCGAGGCTGATGTTGATCCTGTGACACGCATACGGCCAGGCCATGCCGATTTTACCGGGGCCATCAAATATGGTCATAACGATGTGCGCAACGTGATTGAGCGCTCCAGTTCCCGTGAGACGGCTGCGCGTGTGGCGGTTGGTGGGCTGTGTCGGCAGTTTCTTGCCCAGTTTGGCATTGCTGTTCATAGTCATGTGCTTGCAGTCGTTGACTTTGCTTACGAGACCTCGCGCCCTATGACGCCGGATGCGTATCCTGAAGGCATGTGGGAAACGGTGGAAGCCTCGCCCATGCGCTGTGCCGATACTGCTCTGACCGAAAAGATGATCGCGCGTATTCTGGAGGCCAAGCGCGAGGGCGATACCTGCGGCGGCATCTTTGAAGTGGTGGCTCTGGGTGTGCCTATCGGACTGGGCAGCTATAGCCAGTGGGATCGCCGTCTGAGCACGCGCCTGGGTATGGCTATGATGAGCATTCCATCGGTCAAAGCGATGGAGATTGGTGCTGGTTTTGGCACTACACGTACCACTGGATCGCACGTCCACGATGTGTTGCGCCACAGCGATGGTGACCAATGGTCCCATCTGACCAATAATGCTGGCGGTATTGAAGGTGGCATTACCAATGGCGAACCTGTGGTTGTACGTGTTGGTGTCAAGCCGATCCCGACCCTGGCGCATCCTCTACCTTCTGTAGATCTGGAAACTAGAGAGAATATGCCCGCAGCAGGCGTCGTCGGTGAAGCGATGATGACAATGGTGCTCACCGACGCTCTCATTGAAAAATATGGTGGTGATAGCATCGATGAGATGATGAGGCACTATCGCGCATAAACTCGTGGCCCCATTGGTTCCAATATTCAGGCGAAAAGATGACCATGTTGCAATGCTAAACGTTTCAATATTGTCATCTTTTTTTGCGAAAATAGATATAGGGATGCATGCCCCCTGTTACCTATTTTCTTGCCAATGCAGAGATACGATGGTAGATTCCTTTATAGACGGAAATAGAGAATCTGGGGAATAATGGTACTGAATTAAAATAAGTAAGGATTCGCGATGAGTATTAGTTCCGGCATACGCAAGTTGACGCTCTTCTTTGTCGCCATGTTTATTGCATTTAGCGCTGGTCTGGTCTACTGGCAGGTAGTGGTGGCGAGCCAGGTGACGGCTAATCCCCATAATGGTCGTAGCTGTCTGACCGATATTGCGCCCGAGCGGGGGCGTATCTTTGATCGCAACGGCGTTTTGCTGGCGGAATCCAAGCCGTCGAAGTCGTGTGGCTATGTTCGTCATTACACTGACCCGTCTCTGGCGGGCCTGATCGGCTACTATGCCGGTCCAAACTTTTCCGCGACCGGCCTGGAGAAGCAGTACGATGATTATCTCAGTGGGCGTGTGGGGATGACCATGCTCGACAATACGATGAATCAGGTGCTGCATCGTCCTCCTGTCGGTGACGACATCTACCTGACTATTGATGAGCGCATTCAGCGTATTGTGAATAACCATTTTGATGATCCTGTTCCCATTGACAATAGTATAACCTTTGCGACCAAACGTGGCGCGGTCATCGTCACCAATCCTCAAACAGGTGAGATACTGGCAATGGTCAGCCGTCCTAATTATGATCCCAACAAATTGGTGACATCGCTGCAAGAGAATGGTGACCTTTCCTATTATAATCAGTTGGTGAAGGACCCCGATCAACCTCTGCTGGAACGTCCGCTTCAGTCACGCTATGTTCCTGGCTCAACCTTTAAAACGGTCACTTTGCTGGCCGGATTGGACTCAGGTAAAACAACGTTGGATCAGCAGTTTGATAGCAAGCACGCGTTAGGTCCTATCGTCGTTGGTCAACACCAGGTTGGCCCCACTGGTAATAATCTTGAACCTTATACCGTCCGTTTTCCGGTCGATACCGAATACGCTTATACCCATTCTGATAACGTCATCTTTGCCCAGATTGGCGCTAATATAGGTGTCGATGCCTGGCAGGATTATGTCAAGCGCTTCTATATCACTCAGAATATTCCTTTTGATCTGCCCATCGCCAATGGTTCTGTCACTCAAGGCAATACGCCGCTGGATGTCAATTTACTGGCCGACAACGCTTTTGGACAGGGAGATGATTTTGTGACTCCTATGCATATGTCGCTGGTTGACAATATTGCGGCGAACGATGGACAGTTGATGCAACCAATGTTGATCTCGAAAATTGTAGACCCGAACAAAAATCCGCTCAAGACGAATTCTCCCCAGGCGTTGGGATCGAGACAGGTTTCATCTCAGGCAGCCACCGGGGTACGTCAGGCCATGTATGGTGTGACTCACTGCGGCTCTGGTCTCGTCGCTGGCGTCAATTTAAGTTCCTCACCGTGGGGCATCATTTCTAAAACAGGAACTGCCGAGCTTGGCGGGAACAAACCTGCCCATGGCTGGCTGATAACCGCTGCTCCCTATTCTGTGACCAACCCTACCCAGCTACCGCGTCTGACCATCGTGGCGATGAAAGAGAATGGTGGTGAAGGTGGCAATGCTGTGGGACCTATGGTTACAAATATGTATAACGACATTTTCACCAATGTCATGAAGATTCAACAGCCTCCCGCTCCCGCTGCCAATTATTGCTTTAGCACGCAGTTGTTGCAGCAATAGCAGTGATATTCTTGTCCCTCCTGGTGGCCAGGGCTTGTGAATTGTCCGCACACCTCGCGCCTCCGGCGCTTGCATAGGTTATTTTGTAGCCTGTTTTGCAGGCTACAAAATAACCTATGCAAGCCAGCTTTCAGAGAAAAAGCAATAATTCACAAGCCCTGGCAGTGTGATCTATCTCTCTTGCTAATCATCAGTCGGCAATGGTACACTTTCTATCAAAAGCGTTTTTAGTTGATATAGTAGTGTAGCGTGTAAAGTTGATAAAGCAGTCCTGCGTGTCATACAGGAGGCGCGGTCTCATGAATATCAGCTCTAATATACGGAAGTTGACGCTGTTTTTCGTAGCGTTTTTTATAGCTTTGAGTGCTGGCCTGGTCTATTGGCAGGTCATTGCGGCTGGTCAGGTGACTGCCAATATTCATAATGGTCGCCCCTGTCTGCCTTCAAACGCGCCGGTACGTGGTCGCATCTTTGACCGCAATGGCGTCTTGTTGGCCGAGTCGAAACAGTTCAGCAAGGCTTGTGGTTATGTACGGCAATATTATGAGCCTTCTCTGGCCGGGGTAATCGGGTATTATATCAGTCCTCTTTTTGCTTCTACCGGCATTGAGCATACCTATGACGATTACCTCAGCGGGCGTGTTGGCTTGACCTCTCTTGATAATGTTGTCAACAAAACCTTGCATCGTCCTCCCGTCGGTGATGACATTTACCTGACCATCGATGTGCGTATTCAGCGCCTCGTCAACAAGCATTTTGATGATCCCGTGCCTATCATTGCTGGTGAGACGTTTTCCACAGATCGTGGGTCGGTCATCGTCGCCGATCCTCATACTGGTGAAATCCTGGCAATGGTCAGCCGTCCCGGTTATGATCCTAATCGCGTGGTGAATACTATCGCTAATGGTGATTTCTCCTATTATAATCAACTCCTAAAAGACCCGGAGCAGCCATTACTCGAACGTCCCGTACAACAAACCTATATTCCGGGATCAATCTATAAGACGCTGACCCTGGTGGCTGGACTGGATTCTGGTAAGTCTACCCTGAACCAGGAGTTCACTCAGCAGCAGGCCCGTGGCCCCGTCTTTTATAATGGGCAACCCTTTGGGCCCAATGGCAATAACATCGATGGCTATACCATTCATTTTCCGGTCGATACTGAATACGGCTATACCCATTCTGATAACATCATTTTTGCACAGATTGGGGTCGAGACAGGGGTGGACGCCTGGCTCAATTACAACCAGCGCTTTTATGTCGGACAGAATATCCCTTTTGATATCCCTGTGGTAAAGAGCAACGTCTTGAAGAACGGGCAGTCATTACAGAATAATGAACTGGCGGCTGATTCGTTTGGGCAGGGTTATGACAGCGTAACGCCGCTTCAAATGTCGTTGATTGATGATGGCGTGGCGAACGATGGGCAAGTAATGCAGCCAACCTTGCTCTCAAGGATCGTAGACCATAATGGTACATCTCTCATGACCTATGCTACTAAGCCTCTCGGCTCTCCTCAGATGAGCAGTCAGACTGCTACACAGGTACGGCAAGCTATGTATGGTGTAATACTGTGTGGGTCTGGTTCCATCGTGAGCCAGTTGTTTACCTCTACATCAAGTATTATTGGCAAGACTGGAACCGCTGAACTCGGCAACAATCAGCCCGCTCATTCCTGGATGATCACGCAAGCTCCCTACTCGGTCTCCAATCCAACACAACTGCCTGCGCTGACCATTGTGGCGATGAAAGAGAACGGCGGTGAGGGCGGAGCCACGGTAGGACCGATGATTGCATCGATCTACAACGAGATCTTTGCCAATAATTATGTCAAGGCACAAGTGCCGCCGAGACCCGATCCAAAAACTTATTGTTGTCAAACTGGTTTGCTACAAAGAAACTGTTGAGGCTAAATCTCATGCCTGTGGGACTGTTCTTCTGTTGAGGTAACGATGCAAAGGCGCTGGTATCGCTTCACCGACATCTATAGCGATGATGAAGTACGAGTGCTTGGTCCCTGGCAACGCATACGCCAGTCCTTGTTAGGACCGCTTGCAATGTTGCTCTTACGCCTGGGGATCAGTCCCGATATGCTCTCTTTTGCCTCTCTGGCCCTGGGGATCGGTTTCTGTCTGCTCGCCCCTATCTCTTTCTCTGTTGCCTTCTGGCTGCTGGTGGCTTCGATCTTTTGTGATGGGTTGGATGGTGTGGAGGCCCGTGTGACTGGCGAAAGCACTATGCGTGGCTCTTTTACTGATATGTTCTGTGATCAGTCGGTCCTGGCTTTCAGTGTCTCTGGGATGGCATGGCGCGGCTCAATTCATCCCGTGCTGGCAATTCTGTTCGTCTTTTCCTATACTTCTCTAGTGACGTTTCTTTTACTGCATCATCTTTTGCAGGTCTCTTCTCGTTGGATCATTCGTCCCAGTCGGATGCTGCTCTATGCTGCTATCGCGCTAGATTTTTTCTTCAATATCAACCTGCTCAACATTTTGCTGATCTTCTATCTGCTGGCTTTGCCTTTGCTCGCCCTGAGCTTCTGGCGACTCAGAAACGCGTTGTGATTTTTGGGCTTCCTGCTGCATTGCTCGCCAGCAAGAAGCACAATAGCCGGCTGCTACCATATCCAGTGTTAAGTTGTGGAAATGATATTCCTCTTGTAAACGCTCATGCAGATCGCCAAGCAGTGTCTCGTCCAGGTGTATCGTGGCATGACAACCGAGACAGGTCAGGTGATGATGGGCATTGCCTCGCGCAGCTTCATAATGAGGCTGTTCTCCGGGCAGATGGTTTTCGCGTACCAGGCCCAGCTTGCGCAGCAGTTCCAGGGTCCGGTAGATCGTCGAGAGGCTCACATAGGGGTTGCGCTGTTGCACGCGTTCCGCAATCTGCTCGATGCTCAGGTGGTCATTGGCCTCTTGAATGACACTCAAAATCATGTGGCGTTGCGGCGTAAGACGATACCCTTGCTTACGTAGCAGTTCGTTGCTCGCTCTGACAAAGTGATGCATGTGGTGACTCTCTTCTAGATTTTGTGAGTGGCTATGTGTAACCTGTACATATCCTAGCATTGCTTCTCATCGCCGTCAACATAGGAACATCCCTTCTATCTTACTCCATTGAGAGGGAGGACCCCTTATATGTTGCAAATGTGAAAAATGATGTAATGGATGTAAAAATTGGCATGGTCAATGAATTCACTGATCATGCCAATTTTTACGTTCAGGCTAAACGAAGATGAGCCCAGCAAGTCTTATTAGATGCTGGCTGGTTTGAGCACAGTAAGTTGGAAAGCGCCTCCGTGGTCGTGGGCATGTTGAACGGCTTGATTTACCTGTTCAAGCGGAAATGTATGGACGGAGAATGGTTCAAGGCTGAGCAGGCCACTGCTAATCAACTCAACCAGCAACGGGGGCGCAGATCTTGGACACATCCATTGGCCGCGAATCACGAGGTTGTTTCGCATCACATAGTTATAAGGTATATCTAGAGCGGCTTGCACACCTCCCATCAGGACGGCAGTTCCACCAGGGCGCACAGCCATGATGCCACGGCGGGTCGGTGTGGCATCGTGAATGGGACCTAAGAGATCCAACAGGCAATCAATTGGACCTTCAGCCGCTTCCATAAAACGTTTGCGGCTAATCGCTTCATCTCCAGATAATGAATAGGCCGAATACGTGGTGAAAGAGCCTTCCGTAGCTTCTCTAAAGCGATTACTATTAGTCGCTTCATTTTCAGAAAGTAGCACAGGACGGACGCGTGAACCGAATTGGCGTACGAGGGCCTTGAGAGCCTGCTCATTGCGCCCTGGAGCAACTACACGAGCCGCGCTCATAGCCACAGCGACGGCTACCGCAGCACTGCCAAAGTGACCGGTTGCGCCATTCACCATAATAACCTGTCCGGGCTGGAGGCCCGCCGCTAAGAGTCCACCGTAGGAAACTAACAACGTAACCAACCAGACGAGTTTGGCAGGATCAACAGAACGCACATGTTCAAGGGAGAAAGCATTCTCAAGAGGCACAAGCATTTTTTCAGCAAATGGACCATTCCTGAAGTGCGCCTGGAGTTTCTGTGGTCCCTCGCCGGAAGCAACCCACCCTTGCAGCATGATATCAGGGGAAAGTGCATCATCACGCGACCGTACAGTGGGATCGCACAACACGAGCTGACCCGGTTTGAGTCGCGTAGCGTCCGGGCCTGTTTTTTCTACAATACCGACAGCTCCACAGCCGGGAGCGAGTGGAAGCAATAAGGGATAGTGTCTTTGTCCAGTGAAGACTTCCTGCGTGTAGGCAAGGACTGGAGCGGCCAACACACGAACAAGTACTTCGCCTGCACCTGGCACTGGTTCAGGAATATCTTCAATCGCAAGAGGCTGACCGATGGTTTTGAGGATAGCGGCTTTCATACAAAATGTCCTTTCTGTTTCTTTATGAGAGAAAAGTTTTGTCTGAAAGATGTGCTGGAGGTAGTATGTTGTGGTGGTGCCGTTCACGCAATAAGCCGCCACCACCAGCACATCTTTCAGGCCATCTCTATTCCTGGTATTATCGTGTCATAAGTCCTGAAGCTATACCAGAGCGTGTTAATACTGGTATTGGCACCACCAGGGAAAGGAGCACAATATGACAAACAACGAGCAACGTGGTGAGCTGGCAAACTTCTTACGCACTCGTAGAGCCCGGTTGTCACCAACAGAGGTAGGATTGCCACACACAGCACGTCGCAAGACGGCAGGATTGCGTCGAGAAGAAGTGGCACAACTTGCCGGTGTCGGGGTCACCTGGTACACATGGCTGGAACAAGGGAGAGATATCAATGTATCCGTCCAGGTACTCGACAGTCTAGCGCGGACTTTACGGCTCTCTTCTGAGGAAAAAGCGCACCTGTTTCTTCTGGCCGGTCAAGTACCTCCTCAGCATCCAATTCCTCAGCAGGAACTTGTCAGTCCTTTCTTGCATAAGTTTCTTGAGCACCTGGGGACTAGCCCAGCCTACATTACAGGACGAAGATGGGACGTGCTAGCCTGGAATCGTGCAGCATGCCAGGTTATCACAAACTTTGCTGCTCTGCCGGTAGAGCAGCGCAACATTGTACGTTTAGTCTTTACCAATGAGGAATTTCGCCGCCGCTTCGTGGATTGGGAGGGAATGGCGCAACGGATTCTAGCACAGTTCCGGGCGAATAGCAGCCGATATCGCGATGATAAACAGTTCAGCATGTTGGTCACAGATCTTCAGCGTTGCAGTCCAGAATTTGCGCATTGGTGGCCGCGTCACGAAGTGCAAGGGAGACAAGACGGACGGAAGGAACTCATTCATCCTCAAGCAGGTTTGCTTGCGTTCGATCATAGTACTTTTCAGATTGATGATACGCCGGGGCTGAAAATGGTGGTCTATCTTCCAGCCAACGAGGAGACAGCCAGGAAACTCGAACAGCTACGCATACAGGAAGAAGTCACAGGAGGAGTGTCCCGCTAAGAAGATTGTGCTAATCTGAGCCAGTTGCACCACTCATACTCAGATCAATTAAAAAAATACACAATTATGCAGATTGACACTATGTATGATCTCTCATATCATGCCTGCGGTCTAAGAGCAGAAAAAATATGATACACTGTGAACGCAGCTAACTATATGATCTATATATGGAGTACAAAAAGATGACCTTATCCGGTTTCTGGCGTTCAACTCTTGATCCAGAGCGCGTGATGCAAGCCGAGATCAGGCACTGGCAAGATAATACATGGCAGCAGCGCGAGGAGCAGATCACGGTGGAAGAACCGTTTGAGGTGCGTATCAACAACCAGAGCATTGCTGTAATCATGCGCACTCCTGGACACGATCAAGAGCTGGCAATGGGCTTTCTCTTCAGCGAAGGCGTGATCCAGCGTGCGGATGAGGTCGAGTCTATCGAGGTGGCGCTGGATGATGATGGCTTGCCGCTGGAGAATGTGCTCAATGTCGTCTTGCGCTCGTCCACTCAATCATGTGCTGTGCAGCCGCAGAACGCTGGTCCTTCTGGTCCTTTGGCCTTTGAGCGACATTTCGCGGTCTCCGCCAGTTGTGGTCTGTGCGGAAAAAACAGTATCGCTGACTTGCTGATCACTACGCCTCCGCTCGCAACAGATGCCGTCCGTATCTCAGCTTCCACGCTCTATACATTAGCGGAACAGTTACGCACACAGCAGCACGTTTTTCGCTATACCGGCGGTTTGCATGCGGCTGGTCTGTTTACAACTGCTGGTGAGCTGGTCCTCTTGCGCGAGGATATCGGGCGGCACAATGCCGTCGATAAGCTAATCGGCTACGGATTGCTGCACGGCACTCATCCTTATACGTCTTTTGTGCTGCTGGTGAGTGGTCGTACCTCCTTCGAGATTATCCAGAAAGCCTTGCTGGCACGTCTCCCTTGTGTGGCTGCGATTTCTGCTCCCTCCAGTCTGGCCGTTGAATTCGCTGAAAAGAGCGGTATCACGCTGATCGGTTTCTTGCGCGATCAGAGCATGAACGTCTATACGCATCCTGAGCGGGTTGTCTCCTGACAAAAAAACATGGACAAAATCTCTTGCGGCTATCAAGTACCTACGCTATAATCGCACTATGCAAAACGATACGATTGCAGCAATTGCCACCCCGCCAGGGGTCGGTGGCATTGGTGTTGTGCGGGTGAGTGGAGCTGACGCGTTCGACCGGGTTGCGCCATTGTTGCGGCGTCCTGGGCAATCTCAAGAAGTGCCTCCT
>WNGQ01008105.1_pt1 | contig 12111 bp, 11 predicted proteins | sample 5407661 | NCBI WGS metagenome assembly WNGQ01 (sample SAMN13153382, study PRJNA577476) | soil metagenome | isolation source: 60 cm soil or saprolite under Garry oak tree replicate 2 | place: USA:California | collected 2016-06-15
CCTGACCTGGGCTACGCGGCCGTGGACCCGGAGGTCCGCCAGATCGTCGGCCAGGCCGCGCAGGTCTTCGAGCGTGACCTCGGTTGCGCCGTCGAGCACGCGGACCCGGGCTGGTCCGACCCGTATGAAACGCTCTGGGGTCTTGTGATTAACGAGAGCGACCTTGCGGGGCTGCGGAAACTGGCCGACTCCCTCGGCGACCGGATGAGCCCCCACCTCGCCGACGCGCTGCGGGCCGATTGGACAGCTGAGCAGTTGACCAGCGCGGTGATGGGCCGTAAGGCCGTTTACAACGCCGCGTGGCGGTTCTTCCGCAGCTACGATCTGCTGCTCACCCCGACCCTGGCCGTGCCGGCCTTCGAACACGGCATCCAGGGGCCAGCCGAGATCGGCGGACGCACCGTGGAGCCGTTCTACTGGCTGTCGTTCACATTCCCGTTCAACCTGACCGGCCAGCCCGCGGCGACGGTACCGGCCGGGTGGACCGCGGACGGGCTGCCGGTGGGGCTGCAGATCGCCGGACGCCGCCTCGACGACCCCGCGGTGCTGCGCGCGGCCGCGGCCTACGAAGCCGCCGCGCCATGGCGGGACCGGTGGCCACCCATGCTCGCCGAGATGGGCCTGTAAGCCACGCAACTGCCGCGCTCTGATCCGGCACAAACCACAGCGGGCGAGGTGGTCATCGCAGCGATCGGCCTTCGCGCGCCACAGCGCCGCTGGGGTTGTGGGCCTGCCGGCCTCAAGGCCACCTAACAGTGCCGGCGGTGTGACGGAGCAGCTGTTCGGTGCGCCAACGGGCGCGAACGCCGGCCGGCCTGGGCGGTTCGCGAACGTGCCTTCACCGAGGCTTCTGCCGCGCTCGGTGACGAACGACCCTGATCGCGGCAAGCAGGCGAGGCACCGCCTTCACCCGGTCGCATGCGGCGCGCTGATCACCGGTGCCCGGGCCGCTCCGTGCGCGAGGCGAACGGCGGGACGGGCGCGCTGTCACCGGCAGTTCCCGCGCCCGATTCCTGGCCAGTGCATGCGGCGTTCGCGATGCCCGGCAGCCAGCCGCTGCGGCTGCACATAACCGATCGTTCTGGTGCCCGATCAAGTACGAGGACCGACAGCCGCCTGGCCACGCATATCAAGGCGGTTCGCGGGCGCGGTTAAGGTCATGGTTGGTAACTGGGTCTGAGTGTCTTGTGCATCGACGGCCTCTGCGGTCATCGCCTGGCCGGCTCCGCGGCCTGCCAGGCGGATGGCCTTCTCGATCAGACACGTGCGACGAGCAGCAACCGGCGAGCTGACGCCGAGTGGGGGAGAAGGTCTCGTCCTTCCTCGGCGAGCAGGCGAAGCGCGGGTTCAGCCTTGTCGCTGTCCTCAGCAATCACGCGCTGGTAGAACGCCCGTTCCTGCTCCAGCCAGTCATCGCGTTCCTCGCGGACGAGTACATGTAGCCCGGCGGCCTCGGCAAGCGCACCAGCATCGGCGATGGAGTACGGGGCTGGCAGGTCTGCTGGCTCGCTGCCGCGCCGCTCCCACGTGGTGATCACCACCCGGCCGTCCGGGCGCAGGACCCGGGCTACCTCACGCAGCAGCCCGTTCTTGTCGGGGACGAACTGCAGGGAGTCGATGCACACCACAGCGTCCGCTGTCCTGGCTGGCAGCGATGTATCCGCAGCATCAGCGACGATGAACGACGCCCGCGGCCGAGGCACGAATGCTTCTGCCCGCCGCGACGCCTCGGCGATCGCAGCGGGTGAGAAATCGACCCCGGTTAGCCGCGCACCCGACACGCTCGCGAACCAAAGCCCGATCCCGCCACGACCGCAGCACAGGTCGAGAAGGTGATCGCCTGGTTCGAGCCGCAACTCCGCAAGAACGTGATCGAGGCCCTTGCGCGGGACGAGCGAAAACGGCTCCACGCCCGCAGGGAACGGGCCGAGGACTTGGTCGAAAAGCTCGTTCGTCCGCGGAGCCTCAGAAATGCGGGCAAATACTTCATCGAACACTTCGGGGTAGAGCGCATCCTCATCCGGTACCGGTGGCTGCCTTCCGCGAGCGGTGGCTCACCACGATACGCCCGCCAGATCCGGGCATGGGAGTTACTGCCGCCATGGGCGTCGAGCTGGCGGTCGCCGCCCTCCGGTCGGCGAGTCGTTCGGCCCCAGCAGGCTCATCCAGGCCTACCGCCGACAGAGCAAATGCTCCTCATCATCCAGCCAGGCCGACCTGAACAGCCGTGCAGAACAACCAAGTATGGCCGATCGGATCCGAGCCGCACGCGACGTCGCAGTTCGCCCAGATCGGCGGGATTGTGTGTCCAGTACGCCAGAGGCTCGTAACGGAGTGTTGCACGAGGCAAGGCGACCGCGTTTCCGGTGCTGGGGCTATGTCTCGTCGGGCTGTCGCGGATGGTGTGCCGTTGCCGGCCGGCATGGCGCTGATATCGCGCCGGTCTGGGTGTTGATTCCGGTCGTGGTTCGCGGAATGTCGCGAGGCCGGGCAGGTCGTGGACGCGGGCTAGCCAGCCCAGGGCAGCGGTCCCGTGCTGGGACGGCTGGTCGCGGCCGTGAGCGTTCCCCCCGGCGGTGCTGGAGGCCGCCGATCCGGTCGGATCCGGTCGGTGAGTGCTGCTACCGCTGGCAGGCGGTCGGTGCCCGCCGTCACCCACAGCGCGGCGCCGGCAGCGGAAATCGGGCCGATGTTCAGGTAGCGGGAGACGGCCCCGGTGTGCAGTAGCCGCCAGCCGGGCAGCGCCCGCTCCTGCAGCGACGGACCGCGGCCGGCTTCGGTGCGGGCGACGGCCAGGTAGACCCGGCGCCGGTCCGGGCTGAATGACAGCCGCTGCACTTGCCCTCCGCGGATACGCACGGTTTGCAGCACCGTCCACGGCACTGGCCGGATCAGCCGGACGGTCGACCCGGCCGACAGCCACAGCCGTCCGCCGGTCCACCCGGTCAACGTGGCCTGCTCGCAGCAGCCGCCAGGTCCTACTGTGCGCCGGCTGATCAGCCGCACCGTCTCCGGGTCGAACCGGTAGAGCGTCAGCGGGCCGGACCGCTCCACGTTCAGGCTCAGCCAGGCCCAGCCCAGCAGCCACACCCCGGACCGGCTGACCACTATCGGCACCGTCCCGGACAACGGGACCAGGCGATGGGCGTAGCGGACCGTCCCGGTGCGCAGGTCAACCCGCACCAGCAGCTGCATCGGCTCCGCCCGATGCGGCAGGGCCTCCAACAGGTACAACACGTCGCCGGCCGACACCACGTCAGTGAACGTGCCGGCCAGCAGCAGCCGATGTGACCACGGCCGGCCCGGCTCCGGGATCCATCCCGTCGCCCGCAGGCGCCGTGGCAGCACCTGCCGGCGCGGCACCGCCACCGGGTACAGCGACGCGGCACGAGCTGGACTGGCTGACGGTAGCGGAGACTGCCGAAATGAACCCGACCCCGTAGGGGATGCCGAGAGCGCACACCCAGCAAGACTCAGCGCCGCAGCAGCAGCGGCCCCCACCACCCACCCCGAAGACCGGGACAGTTCGGACATCCGCATCACTCACCCCGCAAGCTGAGACGCCATTCCCCAACCTCAGGTTGTCGGCCCCGTCGCCACAGAGCGCCGAGGCCAGCGTCTCGGGTCGCCCCAGCCACCAGGTCATGATCACCTGTTCAGGCTCGACCGAACCGACGCGCGTTTCCCCCGCCACGGGCAGGGCGACGCGGACACCGAACCATCAATCGTCCCCCGGTGCAGTCGGCCATCACACCGCGGCGTCGGCAGCCGCGCGCATCGTGCATTCCAGGCCGCGCCCATGCCCTTATCCGTGCAGATCACCCGGATCTGCGCGATCGCCAGTCTACCCAAGTTTGACTGCACAGCCGTCCACAACGGCGGCATTGCGCGCGTTCTCCCTGACCTTCCCCGGTCGCTCAGCGTGATGCTGTCGCCCGATGCTCGCCGCCGACTCGGCGCGGCGTGACTGGCCCGGAAGTCGCCGCCGGGCCCCGGTGCCCGTCGATGATGCGAGCGAACGTCCCGGCCGCCGGTGGCCAGATCCTGCCTGACCTGACGCGCGCTGTATGCGGCATGAGCGCGCGTGCGGTTACGAATCTGCAGCCTTCCAGGCTGCATACAGCAACTCTTCAGCAGACGGTCAGGCTCATCCGTGATATTTGAGGGCGCCTCGCCGGCCCGGGCCGGCGGGGCGCCTTTGCCACGTCCTGCGGGGTCCCCCGGGTATTCCTGCCGGAATGCTTCTGGCGGACTGGACTAGCGGGAGCGCTGACCGTACCCAGCCGCTACTCGGCAAGCTGGGGCTAGGTCAGCAGTAACTCTCCGCCAGCGCTTTGACGGCCGACCAGCGGCATGAGCGCGCGCATCGGAAGCTGGGTAGGCAATGCATAATCATGCAAACTGAGGCCGGCCGATACACGTGGGTGTCGGCCGCGGCAGACCATTAACGGACACCGGACGGGGCCTTGGCGGCTAATAACTGCACGGGCGCCTACCCGCCGCTATGGGCGGCAACGAGATCGACTTCGGGCAAATTGGCGGCCGTCCAGATACGGCTATTCTGTCCTCGCGTCTGCGTGTCCTGGAGCGCCGTTTGGCTTCGCTTCGCAGAGGGCTGGACTCCAGGTCCGTGCGCAGGCAGGCTCGTGGGGGAGGAGTTCCGTGCAGCGACCGACCGGATTGTCCGCAGCGGGTCTGGGCCGGTTCGCGCTCGTCGCACTGGGATTCGCATTCGGTCTCTACTACGTCCTCACCTCCCCCTACCGGCATGATGCGCTGTGGTTGGCGTGGGCGCCGCTCCTGGTCGCACTCACGACCACGGCAGGGGCGGCCTTCCCTTACGGGCTTGACCGCTGGGCCGAGCTTGGGCAGCTGCTGAACGGGCACGCCGTGCGCGTGCGCGATGTGGCCAGCCGGATCGCACCGATCGCGGTGGTCACCCTGCTGATCGGTGTCGCGTCTACGCGCTCGCCGGTGCTACACGCAAACTGGCGTGGCGTGGCGCTGTTTGCCGTCTCGATCATTGGCGGTATTCCCGCCGCTGGGGCCATGGAGGGCGTGCGGCACGCGGCCCGCAACTCGCCTGCGTCCGGCACTGCAGGCCGGCAAGTCACCGTCCTGATCAGGCTGCGCGGTCTCTTGCAGCGGCTCCTGGCCGCCCTCGGCGCGCTGGTTGCGCTGTGGACGTTTACGTTCGGCGCTGCGATTTTGCTGCAGCGCCACCTGGAGGCGGGTTCGGCACAAGGCCACGTGACCGTCGTACCGCCGCAGGTAGTGCTGATCTCCGGAGGCGGGGGTTCGCTGCTGGTCGCGCTGTTCTACGTGCCCGCGGCCACCGCCTTGCAGCGTCGCGGCCAGAACCTGTGCGAGGAGCTCTTCCCGCTTCACGAGGCCAAGGAAGGATCGGTCATCCTGAGTTTGGCCGAGGATCGCCACAAACTGGAGCAGCTGCTGGGTATCGACCGTGGCGCCGTCGCGGATCTACTGACCGGCCTTGCAATCCTTGGTCCCCTTCTTGGGAGCGCCGCCGCCGCCTTCTTGTCTCCGGGGTCCCCCTGATCCCCGGCCCGGGTGGTCGGCTGCCCCCGGTGGACCGGCTGGTGGGACGAACAGATTGGGAAGCCTGCGGCACGCGGCAGGCGAGGGCCTCGGCGAGATACTGCTGGTGGCCGGTGACGTGACCTCGGCCACGGAACTCGAAGCCGCCTTTGACAGTGCGCAGGCGCGGTTCGGCTCGCCGGCTCTCGTGGTCACCTGCGCCGGGACTGCCGAGGTTACGGGGCCCGCATGGTCAGCCGACGCAGATCTGTGCTGGCAGGCTGTGGCGGTCGACCTGCAGGGCACGATGCTGACCGCGCGGTCGGCGATCCCCCGGATGCTGGCGGCCGGCGCCGGCCGGTAACCTCGGCGACCGGCAGCTGGGCAAGGTCTCGGCCTTCGCTGTCGCCAAGGCGGGCATCGCCCGCCTCACCGAGTCCCTGGCCTGCGAACTAGCCGGCATGCCGGTGCGGGCGCTGTGCGTGCATCCTGGCTTCGTCCGCACGCCGATGACCGAGCGGCTGGCCTGGGGCGAGGACGGACGCCGCTGGCTGCCTGGCTTCGCCGCGGGCGCTGAGAATCGGTGGGGTGACGCCAGGCCCGCCGCCGAACTCGTGGAAGCCATCGTCCTAGGCATAGCCGGCCAGCTCACCGGCAGGGTCCTGTATCCAGGCGATGATCTCAGCGCGCTTTCGGCGGCATGCCAGTCAGACCCCGACCATCGCCGGCTCCGCCTCAACCTCGGCTGACCACCGGAAGTGTCTCAGGCGAAGATCAGCCCATCACCGCCAGCGGAGCACGCTACGCGGCAGAAGCGGAAGTCTTCGGTGTCGGCCGGGCATGCATAGTTATGCACCTGGGTCGGCCGATCGTAGGGGTCGACACGGAGGACTACCAGGCAGCGACGCCATGGTGAACCCCCAGCTCGGCGCGCACTGAGCCGCCGATATGCGCAGACGTCAGATCGATGCCGGTCAAGACGCTGGCCGTCCAGATCTGGGCATTCTGCGCGCCTCGAGCCGCCGAGGACAGGATCGCTATCGCTGGTCAGCATCTTGGAGATACGCCTGCGTGGGCAGGTGGATCGCTTCTGCGTTCTTCAGCAGCACACCGGCTCGGTGGCGCCATCTTGAGGCGTACACTGCGACCTTCTCCGGTGGCCCCTCTGGCAGCTTCACCGCCACCGTGGACGTCGGCACGTTCAACACTGCGGCGGCCGCGGTCACCGGAGAGGCACCCACGTGCTCGGCACGACTACGAACGGCGGCAATGGCACCAGCTGCGGTCGACGCAGATGCCGGTCTTTCGCGGCGTCGAGCCGGTGGGCATCGGCTAGTTCGCAACCATCGCCGCGGCCTAGGCTGAGCCGGGACCGAGCCTGACAGCTGAACCACTGTCAGGCTCGGTGGCTGTGCGCCAGCCCTCACGTTGTTGCCGACGCCTACGTGCCTGCAACGGCCTTCGCGAGCGCCTCTCCGTTGGGAGTGCCCCAGCCGGAGACGGCGTCGTACCCCACTTTCGCCTGGTAGCCGACTCCCGGGACCGGCGATGGGTTATCTCCCTCGGTGATGTCGTGGCATGCGATTTGGCCTAGAGCTTCCCCTGACGGGTCCGTCGCGTACAGCAGCGGTGGGAACCACGGCAAGTGGGCACCTTCCGGCAGGCGGGCCGCGATCCTGGCCAGCAGCGCTGCCCACAACGGCGCCGAGGCGCTGGTCCCGCCGTTCGGCATCACCTGCCCAAGGAAGATCAGGTCGTACAGCGGCTCACCGGCCAGCGCCGCCACGTCGGGAACTACCCGCCCGTCAATGCTGCCGGGGTTGAGGGACGCGACCGTGACGTCCTGCCACGCGGGACGGTCGAAGAGGACGCTCACCCCGCCGCCGGTCGAGCCACCCCCGTTTGGAGTGCGCTCCCCGGGAGCATCCCACCAGACCACCTCCTTGCTTGGCGCGGTCCCCGTAAGCATCGTGCCCCCGACGCTGAGGACGTGCTGGCTCGACGCGGGGTAGTTCACGTGGGAGCGACCGTCGGCGAGCTGGTCACCTGAACCGTCGTCGCCGGAGGCCACACACACGGTCACACCAAGGGCGGCGGCTGCCTGGAGCCGCTCGTTGATAGCGGTCACGGCAGCCGGTGACCAGTCGGGATAGTCTTCGGGCAGCCCCCAGCTGATCGACACGATGGTCGGGGTAGCCGGCGTACCGGCAATGACGGCATCGAGCAGATCCACCCAGCCTCGCTGGCTGAAGTGCGCGAAGTAGACGAAGAGCTCGGCGCTCGGGCACAGCCCTGCGATGATCTCCACATCCATCATGACCTCGATGCTCATGCCCAGTTCACTCAATCGCTGCTTCTTGGGCAGCGCGCGGATTTGGTCGAGCGTCAGCGCAGGCAGGCCCAAAGGCACGGTCGTCACGGTCGGTACGGGGCGGCCCTCGCGCAAGCAGTACGCCTCCAGATCGGCCTGGAAGTAGCCGCCGCCGAACTCGGCGATCACGATCTGTTGGCCGGCGCCGTCTCCAGCTGGGAAGTTGTAACGGCTTTCGAAGTCGGCAGGGCGAAGCCCCGACGACGCGGTGGCGGACGCCGCCGCGGCAGACCCGCCAATGGCGCGGCGTGCCACGCGGCGCTCGTCAAGGCCGAACACTCCGGTCACCAGCCCGTCCAGCTCACGGGGGATCTTGATCGTGCCCTCCCGGCCGCGGTACTCTCCCTGCTCGGCGCTGCGGTAGATCCCGAGCTGAGGGCTGAATGCAGCCTCGATCGCTTCGGCATTGCCGGACGCTGACATGCTGCGGGTCATCAGGGACACGTCATCGACGGTTAGCCCGTAGCCTTCCAAGACGTGCCGGACCTTATCGGCGTCCGCTTGACTGGCGCCAAACGCTTCCGCGAACTGTGATCGGTCCATCGCTGGCTGGCCGGCACGGGGCTCGCGGAGCCGCGGCCCGCGGAGGGTGATGGTCACTTGGACTCGCGCGTCCGGCGCGATGTCCCGGACGCGCACGGCACCTTGTTTGGCTGGCCGGTCGTTGTCCCGCAGTTCGACATGATGGTTGTTCATCACGCTCCCCTTGTGTTGCTCACGAGTTCCGGACTGCTGATGACTCGGCTGTCGGCAGACGCCGAGGGCCGTAGGCGGTGTGATCCGTTTCCCTCGAGTCGGGCTCGTTGGTCCTTGATTTCAGCGACGGGCATCCGCCCCTGCCTATACAGAGGCGCAAGACATGATCGAGATACGTGCGGAGAGATAGCCACGGTCGGCCGGTACGTCCCCTACGCCGCTGGTCAGCATCACGGCCGTCGGCAATCTTCAGGCACAGCCGCTCGCCACGAGCGGTGGTACCGAGCTTGAAGCAGATGCGCCCGGGAACGCGGTGCGGTCCAGGTGACGGGCCAGGTCGCTGCGCAGCTCGATGGTCTCCCAGTCCGCCCCTGGCGGGGTTGCGCCGGGCCTGCCCTGCGGAGCCCAGGTTGCCTCCGCAACTAGCAACGCTGTGACATTGGCGCTCATAGCACCTCCACATCCACGGCCGCCATCTTCATCGATGGAGACGCACTATGGGCCAAAATCCACGGCTTGGCAGCGCGTTCGCGGCAGGCCGCAGCCGGTTAGACGGCATAATGGAATGCAGTCGCCCCTGACCGCAAGAGATAAGTACCGCTCGAGCATAGTGACCGGGACCACATGCGCGACCGGCCAGTCCGCTGCGCTGCGTAGGGACGACCGGCCAGTCCGCTGCGCTGCGTAGGGACATCCGGTCATGCCGCATATCGCGCGCCAGCCAGGCAGATGCAGCCGCCTAGCGGCCAGGGTGTCGATCAACATGCACTCTCGACCAGCGACCAATGGTGATCTCCAGCAGACCGGTCACCTGGGCCGGCCCGAAGCACCGCCTCGGCTACGTCCATCGACGGCATCACCCTGAGCGACGGGAAGGGTCGGGGAGAACGCGCACCGAGCCGCCGTTCTGTACGGGAACGGTCTCTTCGGTACGGGCCGGCGGCAGCGCTCCTCTCCGTCGCCGAAGAGGCATCGCGTGACCAGCCGGGCCTCGCCTGGGACGCCCTCGCGGATGCCGCCACCGTCGCCTACCACTCAGGCACGCCCGCCAGCCGCCAGGCCGTCAGCCGCGCCCTCGGACTCCTGGAACATCAGGAGCCCCGGTCCGCCGGCCACGGCGGACCGGGGCAATACCGGCCCGCACAGGCTCTGGATACGGGCCTGCGCCGACCCGTTCGGCAGCAGAAACCAGCTCCTCCCGTACCTGCGCAAGATCGTCGGCTCGCCCTTTGAAGAGCCCTCTTTGTGGCGAATAGCTTCCGCCGCGTGGCTCCTGGACGAATCCGACCTGGCGATCACCTTGCTGCAAGACGCCATGCGCCGGCTCCGGGCACCCGGCACGCAGGGCACCAGCGGCGGGAGCCTGACCGTGCTGGGGTGGGCGTACATCGACACCGGGCGCTGGGACGAGGCCCTGGAGGTTGCCGCCGAGGCCGCCGGCCTGGCCGAGGCGAACCACATGGAAATCATTGCCGCGTCCGCCGACTTGATCACCGCCACTGTCCTCGCCCTGCGCGCCGACTCCGGCGCGGCACGCAGGCACGCGGCCAGGGCGCTCGCCACCGCCGATCCCGCCGAATGCGGGCTGGTGGCCGCCCGGGCCCGGCGTGCCCTCGGCGTCGCGGCGCTCGCCGACGGCAGCTACCTCCATGCGTTCACCCAGCTCCGCGGGCTGTTCAGCGAGGACGGCACGCCGCTGCACAACTACGCCTCCTACCTAGGGGTGGCAGATCTCGCCGCCGCCGCGGTCCGCGCCGACCGGCGGCTGGAAGGACACGACGTCATCGAGCACGCACTCAGCCGCCTCGACGGGACGGCCTCTGCCCGGCTCGGGCAGCTCATCGCCCGGGCGCGCGGCATCCTCGCCGGCCCGGACGGGGCCGAAGCCCATTTCGGCAAGGCGCTCGCGGGCCCTGCCGGGGACCAGTGGCCCTTCGAGCGGGCCCAGCTTCGTCTCGACCACGGCGAATGGCTGCGGCGGCGCCGCCGGATCAACGACGCCAAGCCCGTCCTGACCGAAGCCCTGGGAACCTTCCGGCGACTAGGTGCCCGGTCATGGGCTCAGCGGGCGCAGGCAGAGCTCAGAGCGTGCGGGGTCGCAGTCGCCGGCGCGCCCGCCGACCGCGACGCCCTCTGGGAGCTAACCCCCCAGCAACGCCAGATCGTCCGCCTGGCCAGCGACGGCCTGACCGACCGCGAGATCGGCGACCGGCTCTTCCTGTCACCGCGTACGGTCAGCTCGCACCTGTACCGGTCCTATCCCAAGCTCGGGGTAGCCAGCCGCCACCAGCTACGCGACGTTATCGCCCTCACCAGCACGCCAACGCCCTCACACGAAAGCGCCGGAGCCAGACCCTTCTATAAGTCTCTTTAAGTCGTTGTAGGGCGGCCGCGCGCTGATCTCCCAGTTCTGGCGTTGCGGCCGGCCGGGGCGATCGACCTCGTTTGGTGCGGCTCGGCCCTGCCGGGCGAGTGGCCGCGGGCAGGGTGAGCCCGGCCCGTGACGTCTTCCGGCGCCTTGGCTGGTACCCGGCCTTGACCCTGTTGCCCGTCGTCCCGGGCCTCGCGGAGAGGGTGATCGTGGGCGCGGGCTATGACAATCGCGGACGATGTACAGCCAGCCGCGTTCGGTGGCCTGCCACATCACTTCCTCGTCGTGCGCGACGCCGTCCGGGGGGCGGGCGAAGAAGCGCGCGTATCAGGCTTGCGCTGCGTTGAAGTCGCTCACCGCAGCACCGGCGAAGAGAACATCGACATCCATCAGGAGCAGGTCCCCTTACTCCGCCCAATCGGCGGCAGTGATGCCGTCGGCGTGACCGGCCGGCCACTGGACCAACTCGATCCGGTTGCCGTCGGGATCAATCACCCATGTCGTTCGAAAGTCGTCTGAACCATCCGGTGATACGGGCGCCTCGGCATCGATGCCCCGCGCCGCAAGCTCACTGATGGTTGCATCCAACAACTCGACCTTGATGACGAAATGACTGAGGCCCGTGCCGAAGTTGACCTCTCCTTGGGTCGGATCGTGGACGAGTTCGATGGTGACGAACTCGTCCCCGGGCAGCTTGAGCATGCTCAGGTGGCCCAGGGGGGTCTCGGGGACGCTGCCGACGATCTCGTAGCCGACGGCGGTGTAGAACGCCAGCGATCGGCCGGGATCGGCGACGCGCAGGCCGAAGTGCAACGTCCTCATCGGTTCCCCTCTCTCTGTCGGTAGACGTGGATGGCGGTTCCACTCGGAAACCTGCGAGCTTCGATCAGGTCGAGCCGTAGCGGCTCGCGGAGCGCGCTGAACAGGCCGGCTCCGTGGCCGATCGCCACCGGGTGGATCACCAGTCGGTATTCATCGATCAGTCCATCGTGGATCAGCGCGGCGACGAAGGTTGCGCCGCCGTGGGCGAGGATCACACCGCCGGGTTCGCGCTTGAGCCGGTCGATGTCCTCAGCCAGGTCGCCGTCGGCAATTCGGCTTTCCGCCCACTCGGCGCGGGTCAGCGTCTTCGAGA
>WNGQ01015230.1_pt1 | contig 12110 bp, 11 predicted proteins | sample 5407661 | NCBI WGS metagenome assembly WNGQ01 (sample SAMN13153382, study PRJNA577476) | soil metagenome | isolation source: 60 cm soil or saprolite under Garry oak tree replicate 2 | place: USA:California | collected 2016-06-15
CACGGGCCTCTAGCAGCCCGTCGGTGAAGAAGAGCAGCCGGTCACCGGTGCGCACCGAGAACGTGGACAGGTGCAGGTCCGGGTGCAGGCCCAGCGGTGCCGTGAACGCCGCCGGATCCAGCGGCACCAGCTCACCGTCGGCGCTCAGCCTCAGCGGCGGGGGATGCCCGCAGATCACAAGCTGGATCCAGCCTCTGGGGTCGAGCTCGGCGAACACCGCGGTCACGAAGTCCTCCTCGCCCGCTGCTCGTGTCACGGAGAGGTCGACCGCCCGGGCGACCTCGGTCAGTGGCAGGCCCGGCTGGGCGCAGGCGTCCCGGAAGCTTGTCGCGGCGATGCTGGCCAGCCGGACCGCGGGCAGCCCTTTGCCCTTGGTGTCGCCGACCAGCCAGCGCGGGTTTGCGCCGTCGGCGACCACCTCGATCAGGTCACCGCCCACGTGCGCTTCGGCCGAAGCTGACAGGTAGCGGGACGCCAGCCGGGCTGCGGCCACGGACCTGGGGATCTCGCGCAGCAGCGCGCTTTGCGCGACTCGCGCCACCGCGCGAGCCTGGCCAAGGCGCCGCTGCGCCGCAGCCCGCAACGCCGAGTTGGCCACCGCGAACCCGGCCAGCAGCGCCAGCACGGCCAGGCTTGAGGCCAGCCGCCCGGGCGGGCCGCTGGTCTCGAGGGCAAGCCCGAGCCCGAGCAGGACCGTCCAGCCCGCCAGCAGAGCGGTGCGCAGCGGGCCCAGCATCAGGGACGCTAGCAGCGGGGCGATCGCCAGCCAGGCCTCAGGCGCGACAGGACGGCCGATCGCGTACTGTGCCGCCGCGAACGCGGCTACGGCTAGGGCGAGCAGCGGCCCGGCCACCCGACTACCCCGAACCGCGCCCGGCACTGGGCCCGCCGGTTCTAGCCAGATGCCGTCCCCGGCCCGAGGCGGTCGGACCAAGACCGCCACCGCTGCCTTAGGCATGGATACCGCATCGCGCCGCCAAGACCTGGCCTGTTGCGTTGCCATGAGCCCAGCGTCGCAGCAGCACCTTCAGGACGATCTCATGCCAGCCTCGCGTTAGCTGGCGGCCGGGATAGCCGCAGCCCGGGTACGGGAGATCCTCAGCTGCGCCTCTTACTGCGTCCAGCTGACTCACTGGGGGAACTGCTTCAAAGAAGAGGCGCTGCGGGTCCGGTGCCGGCCCCGGTAACGCGGACAGCGGCGGCGATCTCGGCCAGGTCGTCTTCCTTCAGTTCCAGGGTCGCGGCGGGCAGCCAGCCGTCGACCTGCCCGGGCCGCCGGGCGCCCACGATGGCGCCGGTCACCCCGGGGAAGGACAGCGTCCACGCGATCGCCACAGCGGCGGGCGTCACACCGTGCTGCTCGGCGACCGGGCGCAGGGCCGCGGCCAGGGCCAGGTTGTGCGACAGCGCCGACCCGGCGAAGTCGGGGTGGCTGGCGCGCCAGTCCCCTGGATCCAGGCGGGCCGCGCGCTCGGCGGTGAACGCCCCGGTGAGCAGGCCCGAGGCCATCGGGCTGTAGACGATCACCCCCGCCTCGTGCTCGCGCGCCCACAGCAGCACGTCATCGGCCGCGTCGCGGTGGATCAGGTTGAACGGCGGCTGGACGGCATCGACGTTCCCGATCTCCTCAGCGGCCTCCAGCGCGTAGATGTCATGGTTGGACAATCCCGCCGCCCGGATCTTGCCCTCGCGCTTGAGGTCGGTGAAGGTCTGCCAGTAGTCCTCCACGGGGGTGCCGTCCTCGGCGGGCCAGTGCATCTGGTACAGGTCGATCCGCTCCACGTTCAGGCGCCGCAGCGACGCCTCGACCTCGCCCCGCAAGCTGGCCGGGTCGCCCACCCGCCGCGGCGCCGCGGCGCGGTCGGCCGGATCCCAGACCAGGCCCCCCTTGGTGAACACATAGGGCCGGTCCGCCTCGGGCAGGCCGGCCAGCGCGGCCGCCACCACCTCTTCGGAGTGCCCCAGCCCGTAGACGGCGGCGGTGTCGATCCAGTTGACCCCGGACTCCACCGCGTGCCGGATCGCGGCGATGGACTCGGCGTCGTCCTGGTTGCCCCAGGCGTACGCCCAGCCGCCCCCGCCGGTGGCCCAGGCCCCGAACCCGACCCGGGTCAGGAACATGTCCGTCCAGCCCAGCCTCGCGGTAGGCAAAGAAGCGGTAGGCAAAGAAGTAGTCATCGTCGTTCTCCTTATCGCTGGTCGTGAGAAAGCGCTGCGGGCCTGATAGATGTGACGGTCTTTCCTATGACACATCAACAATTGCGCATGAGCCGTCCGGCCGTCATCGCTGCCAGCGGTCATTCAGAGCCCCAGCTAGCCGAACTGGTTAGATTCCCGCTAGCTGCAACTATTGCTCGTGATACAGCCTTTCCGCGTAGACGGAGACGGGCTCGTGGCCATCACCACGGCCGTCGCTGCCGGGCGTTCGGCCGCAGGTTTGTTTGACACCGTCTCCGGCAGGGCCGAGACTGGGCCGTGCTCCGGCGATATTCCATGGTGATCGCTGCTGTCGCGGTCAACTGCCTCGCGCTGCTGCCGGTTACGTCAGCGCAGGGAGCGGGGTCGGCCGCAGAGCCAGGGCATCCCCGCGGGCACGTCGCCAGCGAGCCCGTGGCCGCCTGCGAGCAGAAGCTCGAGCGCGGCCAGCGCCAGAACAGCCACGACGGGCCCGGCGTGCCTGTACTCGCGATCGTCGGCGCCTCGTTCACCGCAGGGGTCGGGCCGGGTAACCCGGGCAAGTCATGGGCCGTCGTCCTGGCCCGCCTGCTGCGCTGGGACGCCGTCGTATACGGGGACCCGGGTGCGGGCTACGTGCGAGCCGGGGCCGGCCGCATGGGGCCGGTCGCCGCCGAGATCGGACGGCTTGACCTTCGCGCGCTCGGGCCCGCGCTCGTCATCGTGCAGGCCGGTCATGACGATATCGGGGTCTCGCTGCGGCTTGAGCAGCGCCGGGTCGAGCAGGCCGTCGCGTTGATCCACGCCGAGGCGCCGCACGCACGGATCGCGCTCCTCACCGTCTTCGCCAGGCACTCACGCTCGGCCGCCGCCCACCGGACCGACCAGGCGATCGTGACGGCCGGCCGGGCCGCGGACCGCAACGTGATCATCATCGATCCGCTGGCGGCGGGTTGGACGTTCCCGCGCTCGCATGACGGCCTTCACCCCACCGCACCCGGCAGCACATGGATCGCCGGGCAGGTGGCGGGGATCCTGCGAGAGCATGGCGTGCAGCCCGATAAGCCGCCGCAGCCCGACAAGGCGGGCGCGATCATCTGCGACTGGAGCATTCCCGCTCGGGCACCGCGGCGGTAACGGCGCCGGGGCTCGCCCGGCTCGCCCGGCCCGGCAGGCGGAGCCGGATCAAGGTTCCCCCGCCGGGCGCGGACTCGGCCCGGACCGACCCGCCGTGGCTTTCTGCCACCTGGCGGACGATGGAGAGCCCGAGGCCAGAGCCTGGCACGGCCCGGGCCGACGCCGCCCGGTAGAAGCGGTCGAAGACTCCGGGCAGGTCGGCGGGCGCGATACCGGGCCCGCGGTCGCGCACGGTGAGCTCGCCGCCGATTAGCCGTACCTCCACCGGGCCACCCGGCGGGCCGAACTTGGCCGCGTTGTCCAGCAGGTTACGGACGGCGATCTGCAGCCGCTCGGCGCGGCCGGTCACGACGTACGGCTCGAGACCGGCCGTGAAGGGAGTCCCCGGCCAGTCCCGCCGGGCGCCCTCCAGGGCCGCCGCCACCACCTCATCGAGCCTGACGTCGCCAGGCGCGCTGGTGACCGGCTCGCCGCGGGCTAGCTCGGTGACGTCGGCCACCAGCTGGCCGAGCTCCGCGACCTGGGCGACGACCCGGTCCAGCACCTCCTGGCGTTCCGGTCCGGACAGGCCGGGCTCGCCGGCCAGCAGCTCAGCGTTGATCCGCAGGCTCGTCAGCGGAGTACGCAGCTCGTGGCTGGCGTCACTGACCAGCTGCCGCTGGGCCGCCAGCGACCGCTGCAGCGCGTGCAGCATCGTGTTGAACGACGTAGCTAGCCGCCCGAGCTCGTCAGCGCGATCCACCTCGACCCGGCCCTCCGGGTTTCCGGTCGCGGTCACCTGTTCGGCCACGGCGGCCAGGCGGCCTACCGGCGCCAGGCCGGCCCGCGCCACGCCCCAGCCGGCCAGCGCCGCCAGGGCGACTCCGATAGCGCTCAGCATGGCCAGGGTCGCCCCGACGCTGGTCACCTCCGCATCCACCGTGTTGAGCGGCGCGGCCACCTGCAAGGCCAGGCCCGGCGCAAGCGGCGTGGTGAGCACCATGGCGCGGACCCCGCCCAGCGTGGTTTCGCTGTTGTAGGAATCGCGCTGCCCGGCGGCGACCTGGACCGCGGCGGCGTCCGCCGCCAGAAGCCCGCGATCGCGCGCTGGTGCCCAGACGGCACCACGGGCGGTCACCACCTGTTCGTACGGACTGGACGCACCGAACCGATCCGAATGTGGCGGAACCCATCCGGCCGGGATGTGCCCGTGGTAGCGCTGGGCCTGCCGGTGGACGGCGACGCTCTGATCGCTCAGCCCCTGGCTCACCTGATTCTGCAGGTCAGAGCGGACCACCAGGAAGGCCACCGCGGTGATCACCAGCGTGACCGCGGCGACCGCGCCCGCCACCGCGAAGGTGAACCGAGTCCGCAGCATGAGCGGCCGGCGCCAGTACCGCCCGGTCAAGGAGCCGCCCGGAGGACGTAGCCGACGCCGCGCACGTTGTGCACCAACCGCGGGCGCCCCCCGTCTTCGAGCTTGCGCCGCAGGAAGCCCACGAAGACCTGGAGGGCATTGGAGGCGGGCGCCTCGCCGTAGCCCCATACCCGCTCCAGGATCACGTCGTAGCTGAGCACCCGCTCGACGTTACGCAGCAGCAGCTCAAGCAGGCCGAACTCGATCCTGGTCAGCGGGATCACCTGGCCGTCGCGCGTCACTGTCCTGGTCGTGACGTCGAGGGTCAGGTCCGCGTAGCCGAGCACGTCGTGACGCGACTGGGGCCGCCGCAGCAGAGCCCGGACCCGGGCCATCAGCTCGCGCAGGGCGAACGGCTTGACCAGGTAGTCGTCCGCTCCCGCCTCCAGTCCGGTCACCCGGTCGTCGATGGCGTCCCGGGCGGTGAGGACCAGTATCGGGGTGGCGTCGCCTCTTTCGCGGAGCCTGCGGCACGCGTCGAAACCGTCCACCATGGGCATCAGGACGTCCAGGACAATCAGGTCCACCGGTGACCGCGCCACCGAATCGAGTGCGTCCGCACCGTGCACGGCCGTGGTCACCGCGTACCCGGCGTGGCGCAGCGCGCGCTCGAGGGAATCCCGGACATCGGGATCATCGTCCACGACCAGCAGCCGTCCGCCCCGTTCGGATTTCATGTCTTATCGAACCCCTCAAGACTGAGAAGTTCCTGCAAGGTTCCTGCAGGTCAGTCTATTTTTCACCGGTCTTTCACAATCGGGCCGCAGCCTGCGATTCATACACCAGAAAGGGAAGACCGATGAATCAGACCGCACTGCACCTGCCACGCCGGGCCAGTAAGCCCCGTGACACCGGACTCACGATGGTCATCGACGGCGGGATCCCGCTGTGGTATTTCACCGACCTGGTGTCGTCCGCGGCCGAGTACATCGATTTCGTCAAGTTCGGCTGGGGCACCGCGGTGGTGACCAGCGACCTGCGCGCGAAGATCAAGGTCCTGAACGCGAACGACATCGGGTTCTACTTCGGCGGGACGCTCTTCGAGAAATACGTGCTGCAAGGCCGGTTCGACGATTTCAGGAGGTTCTGCCAGCAGCACTCCTGCCATCACGTCGAGGTGTCGAACGGGACGATCTCGATGTCCAACTCGGAAAAGGCGAGCTACATACGCAAGCTCGCCGATGACTTCACCGTCGTGTCAGAGGTGGGTTTCAAGGATCCCGTCCGCTCCGAACAGCTACCGCCGAGCATGTGGGTCGAGTACATCAGCGAGGATCTCGAAGCCGGGGCGTCGCTGGTCACCCTGGAGGCCAGGGAGAGCGGGAAGTCCGGCATCTGCCGGCCGGACGGCGCGCTCCGGTTCGGGCTGATCGAGGACGTACTGGCGTCGGGAATCAGCCAGGAAAGCCTGCTCTTCGAGGCGCCCACCACCTCCCTGCAGACGTATTTCATCACCAGGATCGGGCCGGACACCAATCTCGGCAACGTTCCGGCGCAGGCGGTCATCGGACTGGAGACCCTCCGCCTCGGGCTGCGGGCCGACACGCTGACCGCCTTCGAGTGAGGAAACCGATGCGGACCACCTGCGATGTTTTTCACCTGGCCATTCCCGTGCACGACCTCGACGCGGCCCAGCACTTCTACGTGACCATGCTCGGCTGCAAGCTCGCCCGCCGCTACCCAGACCGGATAACGCTCGATTTCTTCGGTGATCAACTGGTCTGCCACCTCACCGAGGACGAGCCGCCCGAGGAGAAACCACCGAGCCTGTACCCGCGGCATTTTGGCGTCACGTTCCGCGCGGCGGCGGATTTCGAGGCCTTGCATGAATGCGCGGTCATCCGCAAGATCCCGTTCTTTCATGACGTCTCGACACGCTTCGAGGCCAGGGCGGAGGAGCATCGCACCTTCGTGCTGCTCGACCCGTCCGGCAATCTCCTGGAGTTCAAGCACTACCGTGATCCGCGGATGATGTACTGATGGCGGGTCGCCGGCTCGACCAGGTCGACGCCATGCGCCCGATCAAGCAGGCAGGCGTCATCAGCACGCACTCGATCCTGTACTTCGCGCCCGCGGCGGCCAGCGTGGGCTCGGGTGCCGCGCTGCTGCTGCTGCACGTGTCCCGCGAAGGATTCTTCTTCATCTCCGCGTGCATGCTGACGTACGCCTATGCCGACCCGGGCCGGGCCGGGCTGGGCCGCTTCTACTGGCGCCGGTTTGTCTCGGTGGGCGTTCCCTACCTGTGCTGGACGGTCATCTACTTTCTCTACCTGCTGCCGACATCGCATTTTGCCAGCTTTCCCGCGGCGCTCAAGCGCCTCGCCGCCTTGGCGTACACCGGGATGCTGCTGCGGCGGACCAAAGGACACCACGGCCTGGTCATCGCCGTCACCGCGCTGGCCCAGGTGACGATCGAGATCCTGATGAACACGCAGGTCCTGCCGCCGCTGATGCGCACCTATGGCCAGCAGGACGCGCTCAGCTACCTGCTCTACCTGATCGGCGGCGGTGTCGTCGCCTTTCACCTGCAGGAGGTGCACGCCTGGGTGTGCGGGCATGCACGGCTGCTAGTGGCGCTGACGGTGGTCGCGGCCCTGGCCGCCGAGGGCATCTACTTCCTGGCTGAGCACGGGGTGACCACCATGCTGGGATCAGGCGACGACCCGTTCCAGCCCGGTGTCATTCCGTTCAACGTCGGCGCGATCACGTGCGGGTACCTGGCCGGCGTGGCCCTGGTACGGCCCTGGCGATCCCGGGACGAAAACCGTGGTGCGGTCGGGATCGGATAACGCCTACGGCATCTACCTAACCCAGATGCTGTTCATCACCGCGCTGACCTGGCTCGGCTGGGGGCGGCTCAGCTCGGCGGTGCCCTGGCCCCTGCTCTGCCTGCTGACCGTGGGCATCGTCTTCGGCTGCTGCGTGACGCTGACCAGCGTGCTGGCCAGGACGCCCCTGGCGGTCCCGCTCACCGGGCGCAGGCGGCAGCCCTGGTCAACTCTGACTAACTTCCAGAGCGGAGCTCGACATTGATAGCGGAATGGATCGCTCGCGCTGCGGCCCGCTGGGGCGGCGCGCCCTACCTCGAGGACGCGGCGGGAACCGGGGCATTGACCTATACCGGGCTGCGGCGCTCCACCGCGGTCTGGGCGGATTGCCTGGACCGCGCCGGGGTGCCGCCCGGGGCCCGGGTGGCCATCCGCCTGCCGGACCCGCTCCGCTACGCCACCGCCCTGGTCAGCGTCCTCGGGGCCGGCCGGGTGGTGATCCCGCTGGATCCCGGCGCTCCGCCCGCCGAGCTCTCCCGGGTGCTCGCGGCGGCCCGGCCGCGGGCCGCCGTGTGCGACTCCGGCTCCGGCCTGCCACCCGGCCTGGCGGTGCTCAGGCCGCCAGAGGTGCCGGCCAGAACAGATGTGCCGAACGGACCGGGTTACCGCCCTGGCGCCGCGCATCTGCTCAGCCCGGCCGGCCCGTCCCCGGCCGGGGGGATCTTCCTGTGCACGAGCGGGACAACCGGCGCGCCCAAGGGCATCCTGCTACGCGAGGATCAGCTGGGCCACGTCGCCGTCAGCGTGGCCGGTCATCACCGGCTGACCTCGGCAGATCGCGGCTACTGCTGTCTCCCGCTGTTCCACGTCAACGCCGAGGTGGTCGGATTGCTCGCGACCTTGGCCGCGGGTGCCTGCCTGGTGCTGGACCGCAAGTTCAGCCGCCACCGATTCTGGGAGCTGATCGAAGAGCGGCGGATCACCTGGATTAACGCGGTTCCCGCGATCATCGCGGTGCTGGCCATGGGCCCCGCGGTCCGGCCCGCCGGACGCGTCCGCTTCGTCCGTTCGGCTTCCGCTCCGCTGCCGCCGTCGGTGCTCAGGCGGTTCGAGGAGGCGTCCGGCATCCCCGTCGTCGAGACCTACGGGATGACGGAGGCGGCCAGTATGATCGCCTCCAACCCGCTGGACGGCCCGCGCAAGGCCGGCTCGGTGGGCCTGCCGGCCGGCACCGAGGTCCGGGTAGCCCAGCCGGCCGCCGGGCGGTACGTGCGCTGCCCGGCCCTCACGGTGGGCCGGGTGCAGATCCGGGGCCGGGGCGTCATCGGGGAGTACGCGGAGAACGGCCCGCCCGGTGCCATCGACCCCGAGGGCTGGCTCGACACCGGCGATCTGGGCCACCTCGACCAGGACGGCTACCTGTTCCTGGCCGGCCGGTCCGATGACGTGATCAACCGGGGCGGCGAGAAGATCTACCCGAGGGAAATCGAAGACGTCCTGCTCGCCCTGCCCGGCGTCCGGTCCGCTGCGGTGGTCGCGGCTCACGATGAGGTGCTCGGGGAGTGCCCGGTCGCCTACGTTGTTCCGGCCGGGCCGTGGCGGCGCGAGCTGGAGGACGCGTTGCGTGAGGCGTGTGAGGCGGCATTGCCGCGCCCCAAGCGGCCGACCGCGTTCTGCCTGGTCCGGGAGCTACCGCTGGGCCCAACCGGCAAGGTCGCGCGGCGCCGTCTGCAGGAACTGGCGGCGGCGCAGCACGATTTCGCGCAAGTCGTGAAGCCGTCATCGCCGCCAGCAGGGTCCCGAGGCCCATGCTGGCTTCAGTCCCTGGATTCCGGCTAGCCGGTAGTGGAATTGGCCGTCTGCGGTGAAGACGCAGCCGTGCTGATCGGCGATCGTGGGTGAGATTCCACTACGACGCGCCAGGGGACGGCAATGCGACTTCGCGGCCCAGCAAAAGGCACCAGGACCAGGGCCCGCGGGCCAGCGCCGGCCGTGCCGCTGCCATCAGTCATCGTCCGCCGCCATGTCCGGTTGGGCGCAGCGATCACGGCGCTCGGCGGCCTGCTGTTCGGCTACGACACCGGCGTCATCAGCGGGGCGCTGCTGTTCATCGGCAAGGACTTCCCCGGCCTGACGTCCTTCGACAAGGAACTGCTGACCAGCATCTTGCTGATCGGAGCGATGATTGGTGCATTGGCGGCCGGCCGGATCGCGGACCGGGTAGGCCGTCGGCCCACGGTGCTGGGCACGGCGGCGCTTTTCGTCGCCGGGGTGATGCTCGCCGCCTTCTCTCCCAGCTACGGTGTCCTGGTAGCGGCCCGGGTCATCATCGGGCTGGCGGTCGGCTCCGCGTCGATGCTCGTGCCGCTGTACATCGGCGAGGTCGTCCCGCCGCGGGTCCGCGGTGCCCTGGTCAGCTTTAACCAGCTGGCCATAACCTCCGGCATTCTCGTTTCCTACCTGGTCGATTACGGATTGGCTTCCAGCCAGAACTGGCGGCTGATGTTCGGCCTAGCCGCGATCCCGGCGATCTTGATGTTCACGGGCATGCTCTTCCAGCAGGAGAGCCCGCACTGGCTGGTCGCGCAGGGGCGCGAGGACGAGGCACGCGAGGTCCTGCGCCGCGTTCGGGACGAGGGCAGCATCGAAGCCGAGATCGCCGAGGTGCGCGAACTGTCCGGACGCCGCCCCAGCTTCCGCGAGGTCCTCAACCCAGCGGTGCGCCACGTCATGATCATCGGCGTGGCACTGGCCGTGTTCCAGCAGATCACCGGCATCAACACGATCATTTACTATGCGCCTACGCTGCTGTCGGCGGCCGGTCTCGGCAACTCCGCGGCGCTGCTGGCCAACGTCGTCAACGGCGCCGTCAACGTCCTGATGACGATCGTGGCGATCCGGCTCCTGGATCGCACCGGCCGGCGTCCGCTGCTCCTGGGCGGCACCACGGGGATGGCGGCGGGGATGATCGTGGTCGCGCTCACCTTCCTCATCGGCGGCAGCCAACTGCACGGGGGCGCCGCCTACATCGCGATCGCCGGGCTGCTGCTCTACACCGGATCCTTCGCCATCGGGCTCGGCCCGGTGTTCTGGCTGCTGATCAGCGAGATCTACCCGGTGAAAATCCGCGGTCAGGCGATGAGCGTGGCCACCATGGCGAACTGGGGCGCGAACTTCGTGGTCACCATCTCCTTCCTAAAATCCGCGGTCAGGCGATGAGCGTGGCCACCATGGCGAACTGGGGCGCGAACTTCGTGGTCACCATCTCCTTCCTCACCTTGCTGGGCGCCATCGGCAACGCCGGAACCTTCTTCCTGTTCGCCGGGCTGTCCATCGTCGCGCTGGCTTACTTCCAGCGGCAGGTTCCCGAGACCAAGAACCGCAGCCTGCAAGACATCGAACGAGACCTCGACCTGCCCGAGAGCCACGATGACCGGCACCACCGCCCGGTGAGCCGCGCTCGCCTCTAGACCATCCCTGGCTGACCCGGAGGCCGACATTGGAGCACACAGACTGGATCTACCAGGGCTTCGACGCACCGCAGGCCCGGTTCCTCATGGTGACGGCGATCACGCATCACCGATTCAGCTCGCCGACCTGGGGAGAGCGCGAGGTCCGCAAGCTCCATAGCGAGCTCGCGGAGATCGAGGTTTCCGCCGCGCGGGTACTAGCGCTTCGGCCCGCGCGATGGCGCCTCATCTGGCAGAGCATCCGCAGGGCCAGCACGCCGCGATCACGACGCGCGCGGAGTTCGCGACCGCACACGCTGCATGCCCGGCTGGGAGGGCCCGCTGGCCGTTGAACCACGGCTATCCCGGGCAAGCGCCAAACGCACCTTGTTCGCCAGCTCGCCACACCGCCGAACGACTACCTCCATGTCGCTCTGCGGATCCGTACTCGCTGGGAAGTGCTGGGACGTCACATCAGGCCCGGCGCTCGAGCCGCGGACTGGTTCCATGAACATGTGTCCTTAGGCGTCATTTCCGGAACAATAAGACACATGATCATGAAGGTGCCCTGCTTGCCTGAGGCAAGCAGGGACCCGCCACGGGGGCCGGGTGGGGCAGGGTCCATTTACCACTGACATCGCTCACGCTCGTGTGGCCCAGGTGGCGTCGACTGCCGCGGGCACGCTTTTCGCTGCGGCGGAGGCGGTTCGCCGGAGCTGGATGAGGACGATCGCCGCGGCTGTGGCGATGAGCCCGACAGCCACGAGGAATGACAGCCGCTCAGGGCCCGGGTCCGGGCCGGGCCACGACCAGTACGACGAACGACGCGGCCAGCCCGGTGGCCAGGGACGTCAACCCGAACAGCACCAGCCCGGCCAGGAGCATCCGCCGGTCAGCAGCAGGGAGCCGTAGGTGAGCGCGTAGCCGGTGATGATCCACTGCAGGCGCGTGAGTGTTCTAGCTGGTTTGGCTTGTACTGGCCAGGGCCAGGCGGGCGGCGCTGATGTCCTGGCGGCCGTGCCCGGCAGCCACGGCGGCATGCCACTGGCGAGAGAGCGCGGCCAAGAGCGGCGGCGCCTCGCCAGGCGCGGTGCCGATCGCGAGGTCCACGTCCTTCAGCGCCCACTCGAGCGGGAACTCCGCTGTGAAGTCGCCCCGGTCCATCTTGTGGAACTTGGCGTCGGC
>WNGQ01006436.1_pt1 | contig 12108 bp, 11 predicted proteins | sample 5407661 | NCBI WGS metagenome assembly WNGQ01 (sample SAMN13153382, study PRJNA577476) | soil metagenome | isolation source: 60 cm soil or saprolite under Garry oak tree replicate 2 | place: USA:California | collected 2016-06-15
CCGATTGTGATCAAGAGATCCTCCATTTCGGCTATCTTTCTCAGCATTTGTATTCCAGCCCCGAGACTACCTCGGCTCGCAGCCCAATCGATGAGGTGAATGCCCTTGATCTCGCCCCCCCCGCTAAAGAAGCGAATAGGCCAGACGCCGCCATGCGCGGCGATGTTGTCTCCATTCCTGAGTAAGTAGCTGCGCGAGCCGTTCCAATCGGGACGTGGGGAAAAGTATTTCCAATGCAACACTTCTGGACGAAAGGAGTTTAGGTCGGGATTGGCTGCAAACGTCTTGAGCAGAAAGTCCCTGACTCTCGGCAGCTCCGAGGGCGAGGTGACGGTAAATTGCAGGGCCATGACGGGATACTACCAGTTGCGAGACCGGCCTCAGGTCAACCAAGTCGCAGAGCGTAGTATTCTAAACGTCTTAAATGCTTCGCGCCGCCAAGAAGATCATTAAACCCGCGGTTCTGGCTGCATCGGCAGCCTGGTATCGAGACACGCCGATTCATTCGTGGCCAGCATGGCTTGGAAAACTCCACGACCTTACGGTTCCTCGCGGAGTCGTTCCGCATCCGGTTCCGCAGCCGATCGGAGCCGCGAACATCAATAATCTGATCGAACTTTTCGAACAAACAAAAGAGTCTATCGAGGCGCGACGCTGATCCCGTTGGCGCGATATGTGCAACAGTGCGACTCGAAAAAGATGATCCATGGGTTCGATTCGTTCGCCGGATTTGCGGAGTCGATCGGCTTCGACGTACAGCTTGGAGGAGCACATTTGCATCACAAGCACGCCGGCGGGATGAGCGACACATCGCGCGGATTGGTCGATTCAAAGCTGGATCGGTTCGGTATCGAAAATGTTCGGCTACACGCCGGTTTCTTCGAGAAATCGCTTTGCGAGTGTTCGGATTCCCAGTTTTCTCTCGTGCATCTGGACTGCGACACCCATGCCGCGTATAAGGAATGCCTGGAGTTTTTCTATCCGCGGATGACATCACGAGGCATCATTCTTTTTGACGAATACAATGATCCACCGTGGCCGGGGTGCAGGAAAGCAGTAGACAATTTCCTAATTGAGCGGCCCGAAAAGCTTCTGAAAATCGCGCGTGACAATTATCTGAAGTACTACATCCAAAAACTCTAATGCAAGCCCGCTCCTGATATGCCGCCTCCGCGGTTTCGGTCTGAGATTGCCCCCTATGCTATTCTTAGCTATCGAAAATCCGGTTTGGATTCTCCTTCCCCGTGGGTTTTCGACTCGAATCAGCCTTTATGACCTCATCGAGGCATTACTCGATCGCGATTCTTTCCTCTCTGGTTTTGGCCGTTTTTTCTCTTGATCGACAGGCATTGGCCGCCGATCAGGTGCAATTCGATGGTCCAGCGGAACTACCCCGAAAACACGTTAAGAGTTCTCTAGCGGATACTCCTGCTCCCGGAGAAGTTCGTGAGGTGCGCGAGGGAGACAGCCTTCAGGCAGCTATCAAGGCGGCAAACTGCGGAGACACGATAAAGCTTCAGGTTGGTTCAACGTTTCAAGGACAATTCCAGTTTCCGGAAAAGCCCTGCGACGACGGCCATTGGATTGTTGTGCGTACCAGCGCTGCGGATTCCGAACTCCCTCCCGAAGGAACTCGGCTGACGACCTGCTTCGCGGGAGTAACGTCGCTACCCGGTCGTCCTGATTTGCACTGCACATCGACGCGCAACGTTCTATCAAGAATCGAATTCGACAGCAAGAGCGGCTCCGGCCCACTGCTTTTTCTGCCCGGCGCCAATCACTATCGCTTCCTTGGACTGGAAATCACGCGAGGCTCTCCGGGAGCAAACATCACAGCACTGGCTTTCGTGAGAGGTGGCACAGCGAATCACTTGGTTTTTGATCGAGTCTGGATGCACGGAACCGCGCAAGACGAAACCACGCGCGGTCTGGCCCTGTACAACATGACTGATGTCGCCGTGGTCGACTCTTTTTTCACGGATTTCCACTGCGTCGCGGCGACCGGCTCATGTACCGATGCGCAAGCCCTTGGCAGCACCGGTAGCGATGTTCCAAACGGACCGTACAAGATTGAGAACAACTTTCTGGAAGCGTCCGGGGAAAATATTCTTTTCGGAGGCGGTGGCGCAAGCGTCGCGCCGGCAGATATCGAAATTCGACGTAACCATTTGTTTAAGCCGCTTATCTGGCATCCTAACCAGACGGGTTTTGTTGGTGGTTTGTCTGGTCATCCCTTCATCGTCAAGAATCATTTCGAACTCAAGAATGCGCAGCGCGTGCTGTTTGAAGACAATCTCCTCGAAAATGTTTGGGGGGGATTCTCTCAGTCGGGATTTTCGGTTTTGTTGACGCCAAAGAACCAAAATGATCACTGCCCTTTGTGCGTCGTGACCGACGTCACGATCCGGTACTGCGAAATCAAGAACGTTGGCAGCGCCTTCCAGATTGCGAACGGATTGTCAGATGCGGGAGGCGCCAGTTCCGGCGGCGAGCGTTACAGCATCCACGATGTCATCGTCGAGGATGTGCACGCAAACGACTTAGGGAGCTTCGGCTTATTTGCCATAGTTATCTCGGTCAGCCCACCGATCGCGAACGTTAACATCCAGCATGTGACGGCATTTATCCCGCGTGCAGCATTCACCATTGGCAGCAAATCTAAAATGGAGAATTTCAAGGTCGACAATAACATTTTTGTTCTCGGTGGAGAACGCCAGATTGACAACGCCGGTGGTGGTCCGCGGAACTGCGCATATCAGGCCGATTTGCAGGGTCCCTCGGGAGTGATCACGAGTTGTTTTGCCAATTCCAGTTTCACGCACAATATGATTGTCGGGGGAGGCGGGTGGAGTTCCGGCAACATGACTCCAGGAAACCCGAGGAGTGCCGGAATTCGCGGGATTCGCGAACCCGGAGCGGGGTCTTATTCTCTATGCCGCGAGAAGGATGACGAGTGCAAGAAGGCATCTCCGGCCCTGAAAGCTGCAACCGACGGGCGGGACATTGGCGCCGATGTCGAGGGGATCCGGAAAGCACTGGCGGACGTAATTTAATGATGGTGCGCGGATGGTCATGTTGTACTGCATCTTGTCTGTCTCGTTGCTCCTCGTTCCTCTTAGTTAGACTTTGCCAACCATGCTAAAGTTTCTTATGTAGCTGGAAGCAAAGAACTTGCCGCCCGACGCGGATCTGGGGAACAGAATCTTGCCATCATCAACTCAGCCAACTTCCACGATGGATTCCATCGCAGTCGCCTGGATGCCCCGGGGCAGCCTTCACCACGTCGGTTTTGTTGTCGGGTCCATTCAGCAGGCAGTTGACAACTTTGTACAGTCGCTCAGTGCCCACTGGGATGGCATTATCGTCCATGATCCTGCGCAGAGAGTGCGAGTGACGTTTCTCGAAAGCGCGAATCCATCTGATCCCCTCTTCGAACTGATTGAGCCGGGGGCCGACGATTCTCCCGTCAGTGCTGCGGCGAAGAAGGGCGGGGGAATTCACCACGTCTGTTACGCTGTGGATTCTCTGGCAGAACAGTTAGCGCGTTGCCAATCACAAGGAGCGTTAATCGTGCGGCGGCCAACTCCTGCTGCCGCTTTCGGCGGACGGAAAATTGCCTGGGTGTACACCCGCAACAAGCTCCTGATTGAGTATCTAGAACGGCAAACAAATGACGATTGAGGGGAATTCGAATTTGCGCAGCGAAGTTGACCGCTTGCTGGAAGATTCGAACTGGGGCTCGGCGGTGGCGCGATTGCGAGATGTGTGGCGAGCGGAGAGTAGTTCAGCCTCGGCTGCATTCATTGTTTCCAGATTCGAAAAACTGCGCGACAAAATTTCGTTGCAATCTTTCCGCGTGGCAATCCTGCGCTCATTCACGGTAGAGCCGATCGTGCCGTTGTTGCGGGCCGAAGCATTTTATTTCGGCATAGATCTCTCTGTTCACATCGGGGATTTCAACGCTTATGCGCAAGAAATTCTCGACTCAGAAAGTCCTCTATACCGATTTGCGCCGGATGCAGTAATTCTGGCCGTGCAGACGGGAGATATAGCTCCAGACCTCTGGCAGGAGTACGCGCATCTGCCCCAAGAGCGGGCAAAAAGCGCGGTGCAACTCGCTTCCGATGGCCTGCGACAGTACATGCGAGAGTTTCGAGGACGTAGTCAGGCCTCCCTGATCGTGCACAATTTCGAACAGCCGACGCGCCCCGCGTCTGGGGTACTCGATTCGCAGCGTGAGCCGAGTCAAGCGGAATCGATACGTGAAATCAACCGCGACCTGGTTGTGAACGCCAGCCAAATGCACGGCGTCTATGTGCTCGATTACGACGCATTAGTCGCCCGCCATGGACGGTTCCGCTGGCGCGACGAACGCAAGTGGCTGATGGCTCGCTTGCCAGTCGCGGCCGATCATATGATCCATTTGGCGCGCGAGTGGCTTCGATTTCTAGTTCCGTTGAGCGGTAGATCGGCCAAAGCGCTGGTTGTCGATCTCGATAACACACTGTGGGGCGGCGTCATCGGCGAAGACGGCATGACCGGAATCAAGGTGAGCGGGGAATATCCCGGCGCCGCATATCAGACGCTTCAGTGCGCACTGCTTGACTTAACTTGCAAAGGCATTTTGCTCGCCATTTGCAGCAAAAATAATTCCGATGATGCGTTGGAAGTTCTTGAGAAGCATCCTGGGATGCTTTTGCACGCCAAGCATTTTGCAGCGATGCGGATCAATTGGAATGATAAGAGCCAGGGGCTGCGTGGAATCGCAACAGAACTGAATATTGGGATCCACAGTCTCGCATTCCTCGACGACAATCCATTTGAGCGCGAGCAAGTTCGCGGGACGCTGCCGGAGGTCATTGTTATTGATTTGCCGCCGGATCCTCTGCAGTATGCGGCGGCCGTCCGCGACCACCCCGCCTTCGAGCGCCTTACGCTGTCAGCCGAAGACCGGCAGCGCCCTAGGTTTTATGCCGAACAGCGCGAGAGGGCTCAAGCCGAACAGAAGTTTCAGTCGAAAGAAGATTTTTACCGCTTTCTGGAACAAGAAGCTGAGATCGCCGCAGTGTCGCCGGTCACGTTGGCTCGCATTTCCCAACTCACGCAAAAAACAAATCAGTTCAACGTTACGACGCGCCGTTACGCGGAAGAGCAAATCTCCAAGATGGCAGGCGATCCGGCATGCCAAGTGCTCTCGATTCGCCTGCGCGATCGCTTTGGCGATCACGGTCTGGTTGGGGTTTCCATTACCCGTGACGAAGGCGAAACGTGCGAGATCGATACCTTTCTGCTCAGTTGCCGCGTAATCGGCAGGACGGTCGAGTCGGCGCTGCTTGTCCACCTCGCGGAACAGGCGGTGGCACGCGGCCGCAAGCGACTGATAGGATGGTTTCTTCCAACTAAAAAGAACGCTCCCGCTTGCGATTTTTACAAGCAGCACGGTTTCGAAATCGCCAGGCAGAATGGCGAAGGTGCTCTGTGGTCCCTGGACCTAACCAAACAACGGATAGCTTCGCCGGAGTGGGTTAAAGTAACGAGGGTGAATGGAGGAAAAGATTGAGCGTCCCTGATCAGATTCGCACTATTGCTTCCGATATTTTCGGAGTGTCCGCGGACAGAATCACTGCCGCATCGACTCCCGAAACCATCGAGACCTGGGACTCCATCCAGCACCTCAATCTGGTGCTGGCGCTGGAAGAGAAATTCGGATTACAGCTTTCGCCGGAAGAGATCGAGCAGATGAAGAGCATTGGAGAGATCATCAAGCTTGTCGAAGGCAAACTTCAGGCCGCGCCGAGCTAGCCCCTGGCTATCGACGCAATCGTGCTGAAGCCCGCGCAGAACAAGGACCAGTGATGGCGTTGCGGTATCAATTGAGGTTTTTGCAGCGGCGAGATATCTGACCGTGATCGCTCCAGGTCCTTACCCTTCCGTTCGATCTAAACACATAAAGAAAATCTTCTAAGGTGGAAGCGTACTTGGCCCCTCAAATGCTCAATTTGTCGCCACCAACGGGTACACATGGGACAGTTGTAACCATTACCGGAAATAACTTCGGCGCGACACAAGGTTCGAGTACGGTCAAGTTCAATACGAGCACTGCAACTCCCACGAGTTGGAGCGATACTTCAATCGTAGTGCCCGATCCTTCGACAGCAACGGATGGGAATGTCGTAGTTACGTATTAGTACTGTTGGCTGGCATTGCTCCCTCCGATCACGAGGATTTCACGCGGCTTCTTTCGGTCCATTTGCTTGTTCAATACGGACATCCGTTGGCTCTGGTCCTGCTAATCGGCCCATAATTCATTCTTCACGACGGGTCGTACCAAGTCTGCATGCTTCAGCCGAGACCTGCGCAATTGCCGACCCCGAGAGACGCAACAGTGGCATGGACAAAACCTGACTTTCACGAGTGTTGGAGAGCGCGCCTTAGATCAGAGTTGCTTGGGCGCGAGGCCTTGACTGCTTCAGACCGACTTGCCAGGTAATGTCTGGAAACGACGGAGCAAAAGGTGATCTGTCCGCGATGGGCCTACTCTCTTCCGCCGATGGGTAATCCTGGCACTTCTGAACGCGTTCAACATTTCACTTGACAATATGGGTCTTGCGCCTGCATATTTTGAACGTGTTCAACATTAATGAAGCAACAGAAAAGGGCGAACAGACCCGCCATGAGATCCTCAAAAGCGCTCTCCGGTTATTCCGTGATCAGGGTTTCGATGCGACAACCATGCGCGACATAGCCGCCGATGCGGGGGTCGCGTTGGGCGCGGCCTATTATTACTTCCCTAGCAAAGAATCGATTATTCAGGCGTACTACAAGGCGGTGCAGGCAGAACACGAGCATAAGGTTTCGGAAGCTCTCGCGACCCGCAAAATGGACTTGAAAGAGCGCCTACAGTTTGTGATGCGGTCAAAATTGGACATCCTTGAGAACGATCGCAAATTGTTAGGCGTGATCTTCCGTTACTCAGGAGAACCTGACCACCCACTTTCTTGCCTTGGCCCGGGCACCGCAGAGAGCCGGCGGGCGAGCATCGAAATATTTACCCGCGCAATTGAGGACGAGAAGCTTCCGAAAGACTTGCGACAATTGTTGCCGATTTCTTTGTGGGCGCTGCACATGGGTGCACTCATTCTGTTCATTTATGACAAATCACCTCAGCAGCAGCGTACCCGCAAACTTATAGTCGGAGCACTTGATTTGACCATGCGGCTGCTGGCGCTGGCTAAGAATCCGCTTCTTAGACCTTTCCGTGCACGCGTCCTCGAATTACTGCGTGAGGCCGAACTTCTCCCTGACTTTGTAACGCAGGAGACATCATGACCGACGGTGAACGCAAGAAATTCGACGGTGCGCGCTGGACGCTTATCTTTCTAATTCTCGCCGTGAGTGCAGGTACTGTGATGTATAAGCTCGCTGTCCGGGAACACCTGGAACAGACTTCGCTTCTGTTCGTGGGCATTCCGGCAATTCTTGCTATTATTTTGGCGCTTACTCCGAAAGCCAAAACCGCACTGGGCGCAATTCTGAAGGGCCTGACGGTGGCATTGCTGTTGTCGGCGCCGCTCCTAGGAGAAGGATTCATTTGCATTCTTATGGCATCCCCGATCTTCTATGGGGTTGGAATTCTGATCGGTGTGCTCATGGATGAGAACCGACAATATAGGCAGACGACGCTCTCGTGTCTGGTGTTGGTTTTGCTTCCAATGACCATCGAGGGTACTTCACCAGTACTGTCCTTCAATCGCGAAGAGACGGTGCAGGCGTCGAGAATCATCAACGCATCGACAGAGCAAATCGAGTTGGCCATCAGCCGGAGCCCACGCACTGACCTGCCGCTACCCCTTTACTTGAGAATGGGCTTTCCCCGTCCGACCGAAGCAAAGGGCGAGGGACTGCAAGTGGGCGCCCCGCGAAGCATTCACTTCGCAGGGGGCGAAGGACGCCCGGGAGATCTGATGCTTAAGGTCGAAGAATTTCGGCCGGGCTACGTGCGTTTTCGTGCAGTCTCTGATCGCAGTAAGATCGCGCACTGGCTGGACTGGAAATCATCAGAGGTGGAGTGGATACAGCTGGATTCCGATCACACTCGAGTGACATGGAAATTACACTTTGAAAGACGCCTTGATCCGGCCTGGTATTTCCGTCCGTGGGAACGATATGCCACTCGGCTTGCCGCAGACTACCTGATCCGAGCGAATGCCAATCCAGCCGGAAGCCGGCCAGAGTAGATACACATGGGACGCATCACCGCCATGCGCTTTATGGGGCTCTATATTCCCATTATCGGTGCATTCGCCATCGCGATTACGAGACCACGCGCCCCCCGGGTGTTCCCTGCCGCTCTTCTCGGTTTTCTTTGGACACTCCCATCACTACTCACCTTGCAATTGCTCAACTTGCGATTCGGATGGTGGGACTTCAATGCAGAAGGCGCTCTCTTTCGCGGAATGCCGCTCGATCAATACCTCGGGTGGGCGGTGCTTTGGGGGCTGGTGCCGATACTTGGGTTTAGGAAAATTGGGGTCTGGTGGGTGGTTGCACTCTTCTTTGCTCTCGACTTGATTGTGATGCCAGCGTGCAGCCCGCTCCTGGAGCTCCGCCACTATTGGCTCATTGGAGAGTTCGTCGGCTTGTGCCTGGTGCTGATCCCGTCTCAGCTATTGGCGCGATGGACATTGAATGACACACACCTTAATGTACGCGCAACGCTACAGGTTTTTGTTGCGTCGGGAGTTTTTCTTTTTCTGATACCAGAAATTGTTTTCGCGCTACGCCGCGATTCGGGCTGGGGACCCTTGCTCTCCGAGCCCACGTGGACTCGAAATTTTGAATTACAAGCCGTGTTATTGCTTGGCGTTCTCGGACTCTCCGCAGTTCAGGAATTTGCCGAGCGCGGTCAAGGTACTCCTATTCCATACGATCCCCCAAGACATCTGGTCGTCAGCGGATTGTATCGTTACATTGCGAATCCAATGCAACTTTCCTGCGTGCTGGTGATGATTGCATGGAGCCTGGTGCTAAAAAGTCCATGGCTGGCTCTGGCAGGCGCGGTGTCATTTTTCTACACCTTGGGCTTGGCCGCATGGGATGAGGGCCACGACATGAAACTTCGTTTTGGCACCTCATGGCTGGAGTATCGAAAGAACGTCCGCCCGTGGAGATTTCGATTGCGGCCGTGGCATCGAGGCGACCGCCCGCAGGCATGCCTTTACGTTGCAGAAAGCTGCAGTCCTTGTTCGGAGGTGCGACGCTGGTTCGATTCGAAAAACCCTGTCGCACTCGTGATCGTAGCTGCAGAAGACCATCCCGTGCGAGATCTCCAACGTATGACCTATGACCCCATGGATGGAAACAACATAGATGAAGGAGTTCGTGCCTTCGCGCGCGGACTTGAGCACATCAATTTGGGTTGGGCATTTGTCGGGGCCTGCCTGCGTCTCCCAGGAATCTCACATTTCATCCAGATTCTGATTGATGCCAACGGCCTTGGCCCCCACGTGATTCTGCGACGAGGCAAGGCTGGGCTCTCTTCAATAAATTGATCTTGTACAGTCATTAACTCATTTTCGATTTTTTTCGGCGCCTGGGCGGAGCTAGCGCCTTTCGGTGGCCGGCAGGAACAAACCAAAAGCCAATCCTTGCGGACTGGCTTTTGGACCTAATCAGCCTCTACTTCTTGCTCAAGTTCCTAAGAGAAAAATACGCCATTCCGCTCGTGCGCCAGCAGCGAAAACTCGTTCACCGAAGTCGTGGCCGGATCTGAAACAAACGTTGCGGTATCCGTCTTGCCTGCCCACGCGATCTGTGCCACGCTCTGCACGAAATCCCCGACGAAACCATTTTGCGCATCGCGAATTTTCGTGCGGCCCATCGGATGGCTCCAACGAATGTCCCACGAAACCTCCGCGTCAACCTCCGGGCCATCGAGAAGCGCGTTGACCACGTCGTGATAGTCCTCTACGTCAACATTGCTTGCCTGGAACGCTGCGTTTCCGGCCGCAAAGTTCACTGAGATTGTGTTTTCTGAAATTGGGATCGTCCAGAACAGTCCGCTTTCCGTGATCCCAGGATTGAAATCGTGAATTTGTTGACCCGCCGGGTCAAAAACGTCAAGTCATATAAACGCGAAGGCGCCGTGGTGATTGCCTCCGTCCGCGCCAACAAACTCACCGCGCATGAAGCGCACATCGGCTTCGAAGTGAAGGTGCTGCGGGGCCTCGCCAATGACGGTATGTGTGCCCACGCCGCCGACTGCGGCCCAGCCGACGAAGCCGTTGAAGTTGGTAATTGTGGACGGCTCTACCCCGGGAGCCGGCAGGAAGATGTGAAACAGAGGCCCAGACGGCCCGAGCAATTGCAGACCTCCTGGAATGGGCAGCGGAGTTGCCGAGGTCGTGCTGTTGTGGCCGTGAGTTTTGAGGGCGGCGCGTGCCAACTCCGGCACGAGGCCGGACGCAGCGAGCACGCCCAACGTGACTCCGGATTTTTCGAGAAAACCTCGCCGGCTCAGGAGCCGTTTAGCGAAGTGGCGATGACCAGGATAGGCCATTCCAAAAGGTTTGCTGGAAACTAATCTTCGAAGACTCATGATCTTCTCCTGGGAGTGAAGTGCATCGCTTTAGCGAACGAGAGCCGGGCCGGAGAAGCGACGATGCGGCAGCAATTATCCGCCGTTGGACAGAAATGTCAAGAACAAAAGGGAATTTGCCGCAACCGACTGGTCAGCCGGATTTCTGTCCGACGCTTTTGACTCTGGATTTGCTCCCGTGTGGGTCGGACATTTTTGTCCGACGCCTTTGACTTTGCCCGGACCCGACCCGGCTCCGGGAAGGGCACGACTTGCAGTCGTGCCAATCATGCCGCCATACCACCCAAGCGCGACGAAGGAGCGACCGCTTGGGGGTGAGCGTACGCACGGCCAGCGAAAAGCGAAAGAAGAGGGCGTGCCTTTAATTCAATAGCGCGGAATCAATGTGATCACGAAACCTGGGATCACGAAACTTGGGATCGCCCCGCCCGCCTACTTGGCCGTAATCTTCAGATTGGAAAAGTAGCCTTCGGTGCCAGGTCCGACCCACAATGCAACTCCTCCGTCCCGCGGATCGAGCTTGAGATCATTGACGATAAGGCAGGGCTGCTCCGCGCCGTTCACGTAGAGCCGCGCCGTGCGGCCTTCCACTTCGATCTTGTACTTGGTCCAGACACCGGGCTGCAAATCGGCGTACGACTCATACTTTTCGGGAGCCTCCTGCCGTGACCGCGCAAAGTCAAAATCCGGATACGAACTGTATTGCGTGGAGTGGTTCCGCCTGACTTGATCGTCGGCCCGACCGTTCGTGGGCCGGACATAAATGTATTCGTAGCGCCCGTCGTCCTGGACCCGAAAGGCGATGCCAATAAATCCGCGCGCGCTGGCAGACGCACCAGCGGCAGGTTGGCCGGCCAAATCCACTTCGATCACGCCGTCACGAAAAGACACGTCCTTGACTAAGGCATACGACGTGGCGTTTGCGGCCTCAGGCTTCGCTATCACCTGGATCGCACTCTGGCCTTTGTAGTTGGTCTGCGCGATCGAGACGTTCTTCCCTACGAGTCGATCGGCACTTTGGGCCGCAAGCGGAAGAGCGAGGAGAGCGAATAGAGGCGCGCGCCCCACAGTCATAACTACTACTGATGAGAAGCGTGTGCTCATGTGAGCAATTGTAAACCTGCGCCAACCCTTCGTGCTCCTGATCGGCCTGCGTCGCATCGCGGAGAGGGCGCTTCGCTAAAGCGGCGTCATAAATCCGAGTGGCTGGAGGGTTCGTGGTCGCTAACCTTCGACTTTCAGGGCAGGGCTTTGGGTTGCCAGCAGCCGGCATTTATCAGGCCATTCGTCTGCCGGCTATTTCGTAACAGTCAGATTTGGCTGATGAAAGGTACGGACATGCTGGATGAATGTCGCCACTAATGCGCCTTGTTGTCGTATGACCAGCCTTGCCGCGCCACGATATCCGCGAAGTCTGTTCGATCGATATTGAGCGAGCCTAGTGCGCCTGATCGCCACGCCTCGACAACAACTCGATTTAAAAGATATTCACCGTAGACTGCGCCATTAGA
>WNGQ01011386.1_pt1 | contig 12106 bp, 7 predicted proteins | sample 5407661 | NCBI WGS metagenome assembly WNGQ01 (sample SAMN13153382, study PRJNA577476) | soil metagenome | isolation source: 60 cm soil or saprolite under Garry oak tree replicate 2 | place: USA:California | collected 2016-06-15
TGTGTGGAGTTGTCATTTTTTTGCTGAGGCTGGATTTTAGGTTTGAGCTGAACCGGTAGGCTGAGTTGGTTTTCTCATAATTTCAAAGAAAGGTTCTGGGGTTCACTGATGTTCTAGGGAATCTGCGAAGCGAGTTCTCAAAATCTTCCGAAAATCGGAAAATCTCAGTTTGGTACGTTGTCAGGTCGCGAATAGTAAGTGTGCGCGGGCCTACTGCCTATCGGGGAAAAGCCCTGATTTTTTGGCTTGGTTAATCCCCGATTGACGTATCAGGGATTTGTCGCTGGACGCTCAGCCTAACAATTGTTCAAATCGTAGGAAGGGAGCGCGGTGCCGTCCATTTCCTTCGGCGCGCCCGGCGGTCGCGCCCTACCACTATTCTCCGGATAACAGCGCCTCGACACCCGCCTTCGCTGGGCGTCGGCGCGGCAGGCAGCGAGGCGGCTACAGCTTCAACAGGGACTGCTGGGGTGAACCTGCGGTTGTGCCCAGTAATTCCCGGGCGCCGCGCTTGAGCGCTTCAGCATTGGCATACCCAAGTTTCGCCTTAATATGCTCGCAGTGGCTCTCGATTGTTTTGCGGCTGATGCCGAGTTGCTTCGCGATCTCTCCCTGCCCGTGTTCGGCAGCAATCAAAGAAAGTACTGCCATCTCGCGATTGCTGAGAACATCGAGCGCGTGTGGAAGGTTGCGATCGCCGGCCAACTTTCGCATCGCGAGACAAGTGATTGTTTTACTCGCGTAGATCTCGCCCGCCAGCACAGTCTCGATCGCGTGCATTAACTCGTCCACCGAACTGTTCTTCATCCAGTAACCCGATGCTCCGGCACGAAGGGCGCGCTCCGCATAAGTCCGTTCGGATTGCCGTGATACAATAAGGATACGAGTGCGCGGAAATTCCGTCGCGAGATCCTTGATCCAGCGGATGGCATCGCAGTTTTCGAGAAACGGTTCGATGAGCAGCACATCGGGGCGATGTTGCCCAACAAGTTTGTTCGCCTCCTCAAAAGTATGTGCGGCACCGCAAACACGATATCTCTCGTCGCGTCCGACGATAGTGGCCATCCCTTGTTCGCTGACGCAAGTATCTCCAACCACCACGACCCGGATCGGTTGTGTGCCCGTCGAAGCTGTCGGGCTTTTTCTCACGTTTTGCGAGTTTAACAAATCGGTCTGGACTATTGCAATCTTTTAATTGCGTTTTTTGCGAAAAATATTTCCGGGATTTGCCAGGCTAAGTTCTTGGAAAAAAAGAGATGCAAGCCAGCCTGGCGATTGAGAGCCCCTGAGCGGAAGTCTTGCTCCGAGCGCAGTCGAATCGGTCGAATGGATCATCGCCCCCTACGTTGCTCCGGCTAGAGCCGTGACGCCAACGCGAACGCACGGTGAAAGTAGTCGAGGGCCTCGGCGGAATCTCCTTTTGCCATGACCGTGTTTCCGCAGTTCATCAACCCGCGCGGGTTGCGCGGACTCTTTGCGCTACGGCGTGAAGCGCCTTTCCAGATTTCTTTCCGCGGGCTGACGTGAAATTGGTATGGGCAAATTCCGTCGAGCCGACGAATAAAAATTTGAGAGGACGAACCGCCTAGCTTGACAGACCTCCTATGCAACCCAGGGCGCGCTGTGTTATATCAGTTATGAGTAAAAGTAGCTGCCTCCGTGATGGAGCCGCCCATTGTGATTGAACCAGGATTGTTCGTGCCCGAATAAGAGCCTGTCCCAGTGCCTGCCCAGCTGCTGAAGCTGTAGCCCGTGGATGGCGTTCCCGTGATTGAGACAGTCAGGCCGCTGTTTCTCCATCCACTGCCCGGACTTACCGTGCCACCAACTCCATGGCTCATCGTTAAATAATACTGGGTTGTGAACCTCGCTGTGTAAGTCGTGTTTGTAGTAGGCGCGACAGTATGTGAGATCGCTCCGCCGCCAATCCAGCTATTCCACATGTAACGAACCCCTGCACTACCGCTTTGCGGCGATGTTGTGGCAATGGTGTGACTTGAACCAGGCACCCAGGAAAAAGTCTGTGCCGTGGTATAGGGAGTACCGTCAACCGTGAAGCTAAGCCCTGCGGGACTTGTATGCACAGTTACATGAACGGCATTCTGAGTGAAGGCGGCGTTCTCCGTAATAGGTCCGTTCATTGTGCTTGAAGCTGGATTGTTCGTACCCGAATAAGAGCCAGTGCCGCTACCGGTCCAACCGCTGAAAGTGTAGCTTACCTGGGTATTGTTGGTTGGCGTTGCACTAATTGAAACAGTCGCTCCACTGTTTTTCCAGCCACTAGCGGGACTCACCGTGCCACCGGTGCCGTGGGTCATCGTCAGGTAATATTGCGTCCTGAATGTCGCTGTGTACGTCTTGTTAGTGGTCGGCGAGACAGTGTGGGAGATCGCGCCGTTGTCGCTCCACCTGGTCCATACGTATCGAACACCTGCGCCACCGCTCTGTGGCGAAGTTGTCCCGATAGTATGACTGGAACCGGCATCCCAGGAAAATGTTTGCGTCGAGTTGTAGCTGACTCCGTCCACAGTGAAGGCTAGTCCGGAGGGATTTGTTTGAACTGTGATGTGAACGGTTGGACTAATCGTTGTATCTTCTATGGCGGAATTGTCGGCCGGGTCGCTGTCAGGCTCATTCGCACTGACTGTCGCCGAGTTTACGATCGTTCCCGCAGCGCTGGGTTGAAGAACGAGCGTGACTGTTGCCATAGCTCCGGCAGCTAAGCTCGGAATCCCACAAATCACGCCGTCGCTGCCAGATCGGCTGCAACTTCCCTGATCTGATGTGACCGACACGAATGCAACGCCAGTTGTCCAATTGTCGTTAACCACCACGCCAGTTGCGGCAGCGGAACTGTTGTTTGTGATGTGAAGCGTATACGTCAACTGATTGCCGACCGGCGAGGGGTCGGCAGACTCCGTTTGGGCAACCGACAAGTTAACCGGCGTCGGCGGACCTTCTACGATCGGGTAAATAGCTCCGCGGTTGTAATCGGAGACCCACAATTGACCGCTTTCGTCTTCGCCGAAGCCGATAATCGATAGCGTGCTATCATATAAGATAGCGCTTTGCCAGACGCCATTGATTCGCCGCATAGCCCAAAGGCGACCGCTACACCAGTCGCCAAGAAAGTAGAGCCCGTGAAAGCTCGGGTAGCGACTTGCACGGTAAACGGTGCCGCCCGAAATGTCACAACCAAGTGAGTGGTCGTATTCGAATACCGGAAGCGTAAGACCGGTCATATCGCAGCCCGTGGGAGGATCGAAACAGAGGCTGCCTTCCATGATACTCCAGCCATAGTTAACACCGCCCGCGCTACCGGCCGGCTCAAAATCTACTTCTTCGCGCGTGGCCTGGCCGACGTCCGCGATATAAAAATCCCCGGTTTGACGATCAAAGGAGGAACTCCAGGGATTGCGCAGGCCGATGTCCCAGATTTCGGGCCGGGCGTTAGCAGTTGCCACATAAGGATTAGTCGGTGGAATGGTATAAGTAGCGGGATTGCCGGTTTCGACGTCGATTCTCATGATCTTCCCCGGCAGAACGCTTAAGTCCTGCCCCACATTATTGGAGTCCCCTGGCGAGCCGCTTCCAAGGCCGAAGTAGAGATACCCATCGAGCGGACCAAAGGCGAGCTCGCCTCCCCAATGGTCCGGGAAAGGACCATCATTAAGAACAATTTCTTCGGAATTCGCGTCGGCGATATCGGGATCGGCCGTGACGTGATAACGGGCGATGACCAGGTTCCCACCGCAACCCACTTCGCATCCTACCGGGGGGACGACATAGTTAACGTAGAAATGTTGACTGCTCGCATAGTCGGGTGGGAAAGCTACGCTCAACAGGCCTCTGCTTCCCAACACGGTCCCGAGCCGGGCTGTGATGTCCAGAAATGGCGTAGCGACCAGTGCGCCATTTCTGATGATGCGGATACGGCCTGGTTGTTCGACGACAAAGAGTCTGCCGCTGCCATCACGCGCTGAGGCTAAATGTGTGGGATGAGTAAAGCCGCCGATCGGTTGCGAGAAGGAGATTTGGGGCCAGCTCTGACCGAGTACCGGGGTTTGCGCAGCGAGAAACAGTGTGACCGCCAGGAGAAATCTTAAAATACGCAGGCCGTTTGAACAAAAGTCAGACTGCGCTGGAACTGTTACAGCCATAGTGCTTACCAAGAAGTTCAGTGCGCCTTGAATGAGTATCGCCGAATGTTATGTGATCCTTTCATGTGTTTATTCCTTTCATTGTCTTTCTCAGAGATTTGTCGTCGCAAGGTAGGGGCGGTTCACCCGAACCGCCCTAGGACGATTGAGGTCAATCGCCCCTACCTTTGATTGTTGAGGACCCTTTGCGATGCTCACTGTGGTGAGCTTCAATTCGGCATCGTTCGCAATTTTTCCCGTCGTTACGGGCATACAGCTGTGTAAACTTCCAAACTTCCATTGATGACATTCGTCGCGTCATATCCCCTGGTCGCGTAGAGTTTCGAGTTGATGACTCCGGCAGCGGCTCCGTACCGAGCTGTCGGTTCGGATGTCCCGATCATCCACGTGTTCGAAGCAGGATCATAGATCTCGACCGTCGATAGGTTCACTCCATTATGGTTACCGCCTATGGCGTACAGCTTGCCGTTGATCACGCCTGTTAGCACTCCGCTCCGCGGAGAAGGCATAGGACTGCCTTGCGTCCATCTATTCGTTGCCGGGTCATATATATGCAGTGCTCCCGTGTCAGTCCCACGAACGGACCCGCCAACTACGTAAAACTTACCATTGAGCGCGGCTCCTGAGCCGCTTGTAGCCGTCGGCAAAGGAGCGCCCGCCGACCACTTGTCCCTGACCGGATCGTAAATCTCTAGGTCTCTAGGTTGAACCCTACCGCTGTTTTTGGATCCGCCGGTCACATACAATTTGCCGTTGATCACAGCGGACGCCGCGCCGCCCCGAGCTACCTGGCTCGACTTGCCAGTTGTCCATGAGTTTGTGGCCGGATCGTAGATGCGAAGTGCCTGGGTAGCTCTATTGGAGTCTGCATTAATCCATCCCTCAGCAACATAAATTTTGTTGTTAATCACTCCGACCGACGTGTTGGCGCGGACAATCGGATCAGCTGCTCTGTATGACCAGCTATCGGCTATTGGATCGTACACTTGAGGAGGGGGCTTAATACCACCGCCGGATCCATCGATGACATAGAATTGCCCGTTGACGACTGCCCCAGCGGCTTCGGCCACAGCCTGAGGCATCGGCACTTTGGTTGCCCAAGTGTCCGGTGTGCATGTATTAAAGGTGATGTTCACAAAGAACGCCCCTCCGCTCGGGCCGCCACCAGTGTTGGCGTCCGAGATGAGGATAGTATTCAGTCCGGGATGGAAGAACGACGCCTCCTGAGTAGAGAAGGTGGCGTTGCCAAACTCCGTCAGGCGGTTAGGATCGCTACTAAAGATTGATGGGGAAATGGGATTTCCGTTAAGAAAAACCCGCCCTACATCATCGACGTTGCCCGAGCCGGCAAGCTGGATATTGGGATAGCTGCTTGGAAGGTTAAAAGACATTAGGAAGTAGCCATTTCCGCCGTCGCCCGGTGAAATGTTAACGACACTGGTACACTCGGGAGCTCCTGGCGGAACAGGAGTGTTTGTTCCGAACGCACCCACGGCTACGGGTGCGAACGTCAGCCCGGTGATATCGGCGGTATCCAGCCGCATTAATAACGTTTCATCAGGTGCGCCTGGACCGAGCGCTGCTGCCTGCGTGGACGCGTCGCTCCGCAGAGTAATTACGCCCGGATGTGCGGAGAGCGGCGGCGCAAAAGCGAGCCAAGCCGGGGCAGTTAGTCCGGAAGCGAAGGTGCTGCGCGTGCCATTGGGAGCAAATTTGTAGATCGTGCCGCCGGCAAAGTCTGCCTCAAAAAGATTGCCCGCGCTGTCAAAAGCCAGCCCATTAGGATGACTTAGTCCCGTAGCGAAGATGCTCCGCGTGCCATCGGTAGCAAATTTGTAGATCGTGCCGCTGAGGGTGTCTGTCTCAAAGAGGTTGCCGGCGCTATCAAAAGCAAGCCCCACAGGAGCGTTTAGTCCGGAAGCGAAGGTGCTCTGCGTGCCATCGGGAGCAAATTTGTTGATCGCGCCGCCGCCCTGCTCGCACTGGTAGTCTGCCTCAAAAAGATTGCCCGCGCTGTCAAAAGCCAGCCCAGCAGGACAATTTAATCCCGTAGCGAAGGTGCTCGACATGCCATCGGGAGCAAATTTGTTGATCGAGTTGCTGCCGAGGTCTGCCTCAAAGAGGTTGCCAGCGCTGTCAAAAGCAAGCCCACCAGGATAACTTAGCCCCGTAGCGAAGGTGCTGCGCATGCCGTCGGGAGCAAATTTGTAGATCGTGCCGCTGAGTGCATCTGCCGCAAAGAGGTTGCCCGCGCTGTCAAAAGCCAGCCCAAGAGGACGGCTTAGTCCGCAAGCGAAGGTGTTTCGCGTGCCGTCGGGAGCAAATTTGCTGATAGTGCCGTCGTAGAAGTCTGACTCGAATAGATCACCGGGCGCGGCGTTTGCAGCTAGAGCACCCATCGCTAGAGCGACAAGAGTGAGCGCGGCATAAATAATATTCGTTATTGTTTTCATGTGTTTATTCCTTTCATCATTTCTTCTCCAAGATTTGCCTGGTTCAGGATTGCGGAAATCTCCCGACAGATTGGAGAAATCCTGAGTGTGATCCGGCATGTAAAACGAAAAGAGTACGTCCGCGCGGGCCGTTCTGTCTATTGGACCTTAGTCCATTAAACTTTAGTATAATACGGAGGGCGGCTGGGCGGAGTTCAGCCGCCTTCGTCCGGCAGCTGCCGGACTACGCGAGCCAAGGAGGACAGCCGCCTTCGCCGTTTGGCTACGGCGAGCCAAGGAGGACAGAGATCAGGATTACCAACGCCTGTCCCGTGAAGACATGGCCAGGTAAGGACTATTAACCCATTCGACTTCGCTCAGCCGCCTCCGCTAGGCTGCGGCGAGCCAAAGGGCAGGCTCTCAATCGCCTTGTTGCTAGATGGGCTCGCCAGATCAATTCTGTCAAGGGAATGAGCTCGGCTCGTCGGTTCTCTTGCGATGTGATGCGGCCGGCATTATCGTCGATTCTATGAGCACTCTTTCCGAGATTGAAGCGGCGGCAGATGCGCTTTCGCCAGAGCAAAAGCAGGAGTTGCTGCTCTTTCTGGCTGCACGCTTGCGGGCTGAGGGAGCATCGATACCCAAGCGGCGCACGTTTGCCCGTGAGGAAATCGCAGAATGGATCGCTCAGGATGAATCTGATTTAGAGCGGTTCAAAGCTGGAGCGTGAGGCTTTTTCTGGACACAAGCGTCCTGCTAGCTGCGTGTGGCTTGGATAGTCAAATACGATACTTAGGACTGACACAAGGACTGACCCCTCCTGCCCTCGGGCATCACTGCCCGGGGCTCGAAGGACGGCATGGAAGGGCGGGGGTGCCCCGGCCGCTACGGCCCGAGGTTCAGCGAGCCCTCGTAGGAGCCCGAGAAAATGCCCCCGTCGCAGGCGGGGGTGACGCCGTCGAAGTTTCCGCCAAACGTCCCATGGCCTCTGACCGAGGCGAGCGATCCGGTCTCGCCCACGAGGACCCACGTCGCGTGGAAGGGCTGACCGGCCGGGGCAATCCCTTCGTAACGGTAGGTGGCGGTCCCGGACCGGCCCGCGACGACGCCCGTGAATATGCCGCTGCCGTGGAACGTGGCGCTGCCGTCGGCGTAGATGACGTCGCGCTCGGTGCCGGCATAGGTCCCGTTGAGGGTGCCGAAGAAGTTCTCCGTGATGCCGACGGTCTCCACGGTGTTCGGTCCGGCGGCGCGGAACACCGGCGCGAAGTTGCAGTCGTCCCAAGTCCCCGATGCCTCGACGGGCGCCGCGCTGATGAGCGAGGGAAAGGCGATGGCGGCAACCGCCGCCGTGAGCACCAAATGCAGTCGTAGCTTCGTTAGGCCGGTAACAACGAATAGTCGGAGATGTGTTTTCATATTTTTCTTTCTGAGTTTGTTGGAGTTGACGTCGGGATGGATTGTTTTCATTATTGTTTGCTCCTTTATCTGAATTTGAAAGTCGAAGTTCTAACGAAATCGTCCCGGCCGACAACCGGCGCTTTTGCCAGTGAAGCGATGGCTTCGGAAGCGGGACAAATCTGAGTTGGTGCGGCCAGATAATTGTTATCGAGCCTACCACGAGGCTTGGAAGTTTTCGTTGGCATAGTCAAACGTGAAACGACAGGGCGGACTTTTTACTGATTATTAGCAACGGTCTGCGGCGTGGGCTCTCTGATTTCAAGCTGCGCGTTCACTGTTGCAGGGCGATCGTCGCCTCCTGCTTTGCAGCATTAGATGCTATCTGGCTGATGACTGCTTGTTGCTCCTGCAGCTTGCAGTCCTGTTCCTGAACTGTCCGATGCTCCTTAAGGAACTCGTTTAGCAACATTGCGTTCACCGCTTCGTAGCGGACGCTGTAAACCTTGCCTTCTGCGTCGCGCACTACCAGATCGGGATTCACCTTTTCAACGTCCTCGGCGACGAGGCCGAATTCCGGGATGTCCTCTGGATCAATCTCCTTCTTGTAGCGGAAAGTGACAGGTTTGAGCGCGAGGATCGCTTCGCTCGCCTTGTCCATGGGCTTGATCGCGTCCTTAAACCGCGCCGAAGAGGGCGCCACGCCGAGTTTACCTGCGGCGTTCACCACAACTGTTGCGCCGCCGCCAACCGTGGACCCTCTAATACCGGCAATAAAGGTGGCCCTCTGCGTTCCCTGCGTGCCGATTCGGATGGTGTTCGATTCGCCCGCAACACCGACGACTTGGCTTCCGATAACAATGTTGCTATGGCCAGTCGTGAGATTTAAACCGGCGCCAGCGCCCAACGCGACGTTTTCCCAGCCGGTTGTGTTGTTAAAGAGCGCAGCCTGACCAACGGCCGTGTTCGTGAAGCCTGTCGTAGTGTTCGTGAGCGCAAACGTGCCGACAGCCGTGTTGTTGGGAGCGGTGGTGCTAGCCAGTGCTACAACGCCAACGGCGGTATTGCCGAAGCCGATCATATTGCTACCGAGCGCAGAGAAACCAACGGCCGTATTGTCATCGCCTGTCGTGTTGCTAGCGAGCGCGTAAGCACCGACCGCCGTGGTGTTGTCGACTTGGTTGCTAAAGAGCGCATTCGCGCCGACAGCCGTGTTGTTGTTGCCGTTTGCGTTGCTAAAGAGCGCTTGGGAACCATTAGCGACATTGAAGCCACCGTTGTCGTTGGAAATGAGCGCATTGGTGCCGTAGGCTGTATTCCACACACCGCCCGTGTTGCTACGAAGAGCGAACACTCCAGTGGCCGTGTTTTCTTCACCGGTGGTGTTGCTATAGAGCGCTTCAAAACCATTGGCCGTGTTCTGGATGCCGGTTGTGTTGCTATTGAGCGCTTGAAAGCCAGTTGCTGTGTTGTCGCTGCCGGTGGTGTTGCTAACGAGCGCGTTGTAACCAGTGGCCGTGTTGTTGAGGCCCTCAGTGTTGCTAAAGAGCGCTAGCCGACCAATGGCCGTGTTTTTGGTGCCGGTAGTATTAAAACGCAGCGCAGAAGCCCCGTATGCCGAGTTCTCGTTGCCGGTCGTGTTGCTCTCAAGCGCTCGACGCCCAGTGGCAGTGTTCAAGAAGCCGGTGGTGTTGCTGTAGAGGGCGTTGAAACCCAATGCCGTGTTAAACCCGCCGTCCGTGAGGCTGAAGAGCGCATCGTCACCCTCGGCTGTATTTTCGTTGGGGTAACCTCCGTCCGGTGGCGGGTCAACCGCCCGGACTGTGGGCAAGAGCCCAAAGCAGGCGAGGGCGATCGCCGCAAACGCGGAATAAGTAATATTGGTTATTGTTTTCATGTTTTTTCCTTTCATCATTGTTCTCCAAGATTCGCCGAAGTTTGGAAAAATCTTCCCGAATGGGAAAATTCTGATTCTGGTCCGGCATGTAGAACGAAAAAAGTACGTCCCCGCCGGCCGTTCCGTCTATAGGACCTTAGTCTATTAAACTTTAGTATAATACGAGGCCCGCCTACGCCGAGGCTACGGCGCGGCAAGGAGGACGGACGACAGGTTCGGACCCGTTGTTCAGGGTTGATCCGCCTTCGCCAAGGCTACGGCGGACGGGTAGTTGAGAGTTGAGGGGGCGTGCAGCCGTTTCTATCTCATCCAATATCGCGGAAGGAAGTTCACGCGTCTCGCGCACAGATTTCGCTCGGTTCGTAGAAATCGGGACGGGATCGTTGTTTGAAGTCGTTTCGCAAACTACGATTGCGCTTCGGCGAAAGATGATCGCGCAGAACGATTACAATCGGATCTACGCGGCAGCTGAAAAGCAGAGCAAGATGCTTAGCGGATTGCGCAGGTCATTATCTGAGCGGTAACTCTCAGCTCTCAACCAAAGACCGTGAACCGTCTGCCAGCTACGGCGAGCCAAGGACGACAGTCGCCTTCGCTTTTGGCTACTCCGAAAGTGTTCGAGAGCAGGCGGCGAGCCAAGGAGATCAGAGGTCATGCCGCGGTTTTTTGGAAGATTTTCGGGAACTTCGCTCTGCGATTTCCGAAGAAGCATAATAAAAGGATGAATATTTTCGTAAAAATCGCAAATTTACGATGGCAGCGGCCCCGGACGATTTTGTCATGGCGAGCCGGACGCAACCGGCAATGCAATCGACTCCGCAGGCTGGAAATTAAAGGCGCCCTGAATAGCCTTTATCATCTGTTGGTGCTGCGCGCCCGGTGATTTTGATCTATGGATAAGATTGAAAAGCGTGGCCGGCCCCGAATACGCACGGCTGAATACTGGCGTGAGTATTACACGCGCAAACAGCGGGAATGGCGCGCTGCCCACCCGCGATCCAGAACAGGGCGAGGACAAAGAAAACACCGGGCAAATGAGCGAGGCGCAAGCAAGCCGGCGACTGTCCCGGAATGACAGAGATCAGAAGACAGGGATCTGAGGACAGAGGGCAGAACTGCCAACCCTTGTCACGTGAAGACATTGCCAAAATGGACCGGGCGGTTCAGGTGAACCGCCCATAGCTATTCCCAACTTTACTGATCGTCTACTTCAACTGGAAGGTAGCGCTTCCCACAACTTGACCGTCGATCTTGCGGTTCTGAGACACGGCTTCATCTAGCAGCCGCCTGGATATTGCGCGAATCTTGTAGCGGTTTCGGTATCCGAAGCGTGCGCGCCGGCCATAGAGCGGCGGCGACAAAGCAAAGAGGGCTCCGCGGTTTCCCGCAGAGCCCTCATGCTGGGGTTATCTTTTATGCTTCCGTTCTTACGGGCACGGCGCCGGCGGATTCGGGAACGAGAACGGACACGGCGTGACTGGCACGACCGCACCGTTGTTGTTGATGGCGTCGATGCAGTTTTTCAGCATCTCCTGGGCGACACGGGTTGGGTTCCCAGCAACCGTGTTCCCGTCCATTGCCAGTTGGTCGCACGCCGTTGAGATCAGGGTATTCACTTTCATGTTCGAGCACAGGTCAAACGCGTTGCCGTCTACAAAGTTGAAGTTGACGTCCAGCTTCAACGCTGCCAACTGCGCCGATAGCATGTAGGCCATGTTCGTCGCGGTGGCGCTCAGCAACCAGGTTCTGAAGGCGGAGTAGGTGTTGGTGAAGACATGAACTGTCCCGTTCGCGTTTCGCATCTGGCAAGAGTTGAGCAGGGTCACGACGGCCGGCAACAGGGTCGTTCCGGTGCCGTTGGCATTGCCTGTCAGAAGCTTGTTGCCGTTCTTGTTGGACCAGAAGCCCAAGGTCAGTCCACCACTCGGCGACGTGCAGTAGTTGCCGAACGTACGCGTCTCACTTCCACCCGATGCGAGCATGATCATGGATGTTCCGCCGGTCGAATGGAACCAGTTGGTCTCATTCGGGTTTGCCTCCGTAACCACATAGTCGCCCGGAGTCGTCAAGTTGCTCCAAGTGGCGCATCCGCCATTAGCAGTCAATTGGGTCACCAGTGCCGGAGTACCGCCATCCAGCGGATCGATACAGAAAGGCCATCCGGATAGAGAGGGCTCGCCCGTTTCTTGGAATCCGTTTGCGTTTTTGTCGTAATACTT
>WNGQ01005730.1_pt1 | contig 12104 bp, 11 predicted proteins | sample 5407661 | NCBI WGS metagenome assembly WNGQ01 (sample SAMN13153382, study PRJNA577476) | soil metagenome | isolation source: 60 cm soil or saprolite under Garry oak tree replicate 2 | place: USA:California | collected 2016-06-15
CGTTCGTGGACGGTTTCGAGACGCCGCACACGACGCAGCTCCACGTGGTCGAGCGCTGGCGCCTGACCGAGGGCGGCGAGATTTTGGAGGCAAACGTTCACGTCGAGGATGCGGGCGCCTTCACGACGCCCTGGAACGCCATCCAGCGCTACCGGCGCTTGGAGGCGACCATTGCGAAGAAGCCCGTCGCGTCCATTGCGATGTTGGCGACCCCGGAGAAAGGCCCGCTGCAAGAGGCGATCTGCGCCGAGAATCTCGACTCATTCAAGGGCCGGGGGGCCCACGTGCCCCTGCCGCAGGCGGCGGTGCCCGATTTCTGATGCACTCGCTTGGAGCTTACAGGCCCTGATGCACTCGATCGATGCAGGCAGGCCCAAACCGGCGGAAGCAGGACTACGTAATCCCTTTACCTGGCCGACCGAAGGCCCGGCAGCCCTTACCTCAGCTCGATCTTGAGCTCCAGCGGAAGGAAGAACAGAAATTTTCGCATCTCCGCCGAGGTGACCTTGACCGGGTCCGCGTTGCCGATGGCGCGCTCGCTCGCGATGTGGGTGCTGACGGCGTTGCTGAGCGGCTCGGCCAGTTTTTCGGCCGCATCCCTGGCGATCAGCGGCGTGAAGCACTCGCGCAAAACCCGCCGGACACCGTCGTCGTGCAGAAGATCGGCGAGCGTGAGCTTGTCGCCGAGCTTCATTGCCAATTCGAAATAGGCTTTGAACAACCCATCGTCAGCGTCGGCGCAGATATTTTCTCGGATGTAAGCGGCGATGCCGGCAAACAACTGATGGAGCCATTTCTCGCCGACGCCATCGGCTTGAGGAAATGCAGTGCGCGCGGCCTTGTGGCTGCATGCGAACAGCGACGTAGCCAGGATCGCTTCGTGGGCGAAATATTCCGGCGCCGTGCTTCCGGTCGCCTCCGTGTAGTGACGATCCACGCCCTCGAAATATCTGGCCGCCTTGGGGAGGGTGGCGAGGAAGTGTGCGTGCGCCACGTCAAGGTCGGCGGTCGACAGGCGTCCGCCCTGCGACTCGCTGCGCGTCTTCAGGAAATGAAAGATCTTCTCCGTGACGGAGGTGGCGATGCCAACAGAATGATGCAGGCCACGGACCACTTCGGTCATAGTGTACCTTCGGTGAGCGCAGACCTCGAGCTTGATTAGTATCGTCAATGCATTGACAAAAATCCGTTAATGCTTGGTTAGGTTACAACCGGGCTTCGCGCCCCAGATCGGGCCGGCGGATGTCACGGCCGCATTGTGGGCGTCACGTTTTGCCGGCGATGTGCCGCTGACCCGTTCGATTTCAGTCTTGCGCGGTTCCGTTTCAGCGCATGTCCGGCTCGAATTGCTTCCGTCAATTGAGCTGCAATCCAAGGTTGAGCCATGGTCTCCGGGCCGCCGGTCGTTCACTGTGACGCGGATCACAGGCGTTCTCGCGAATTGGCGGAATAAGGGGGTCATGGTCACCTCGAAGGGCCCACGGGCTTATCAGCCAAGGGGACGCCGGCATGCGCAAGTCCATCACCACAGCCATCACGACCGCCGGCGTCGTCGCCCGCTTGAATTCGTCATACGCTCGATTGAAATGGAGATCGGTCCCGGAAAAGATCAGCGACTTCCTGATTCGACGGCAGGGTGGGACGTACTGTGACACATGCATCCAAGAGCGATTGGGCCTCAAGTGGCGCCAGCAGGTTCAGCTTATTACGGCAACATTGGCCGTCACCGAATGCTTCAAGCGCGAGCTCGGACGATGTCGTACGTGCGATGATGTCAAGCAGGTGATCCAAGCCGTTTACGCCGCTCAAGGCACCGAGGCCCGTTGCGCGTCGCCGGCGCACTCCGCAACCAGAGCACAGGCTAGCGTCAAAAACGCAGCCGAGCCGGATCGCCACGAGCAGTTATAGTCTTTGCAACACACTCCTTCCAGGAGCAGACGTCGCCGCGCCGGACCCGCACTTCCCGCGTCTTGAAGGCGACTCGGATGAGTGCCCGAGCGCGACCCTGCCGCCGTTCGGAAGGGGTGTTGAGCGCTTGCGCCACAAGCCTGACTGCGGCATGCTTTGGAAAGGTCTCAGCGCGTTGCGGGACCGCGGGCATCGAGCAAGGGTGTGACAAACATGGGCAACAACCACTTTTCGACTATTTTCGGCGCTCTGGTCATCGCTGCGGCGCTGGCCGGGCCGGCCAATGCCGCCGATGAAATTGAGGGAAAATTGCAAAGCTGCAACGCATGCCACGGCCAGAATGGCCAACCCATCAGTGCGAACATTCCGATCATCTGGGGCCAGACGACGGCCTTTCTGGTCAAGCAATTGCACGATTACAGGAGCGGAGATCGCGACAACGCGATCATGTCGTCCCTTGCCAAAACCCTCAAGCAGGAGGAGCTTCGCCCCGCCGCGGTTTATCTCACGGGCAAGACTTGGCCGGCGCATGCTGGCGCCGCCGCCGCCACACCGCAGCCCAACGGGATGGCAGTCTGCCGGGCCTGCCATCAGGAGAATTTCACCGGCGGGCTGCCGGCGCCGCGGCTGGCCGGCCAAAGCTACGAATATCTGGTCGATCAGATGCGCCGCTTTGCCACGGAGGAGCGGAGCAACAATGCCGACATGGTGAAAATAATGCAGGCGCTTTCGGCCGGCGAGCGGGAGGCAATGGCGCGTTATCTAGCGGGGCTTTGAAAAGCGGCAGCCCGCGGATCGAGCGCGTCACGTCCGCAAGCGGCGGCGCTCGAGCCGTCGCGTTTCGCCGTGCGCGAGCGTCCAATTGGCGCTTTCCGGAAATCCAGCCTCGCGCCATCGCCGTGCGAACCGTGCCGGCGGCTCTTCGACCGGCTCGTCAGTCAGGCGGAACGTTCCCCAGTGCACCGCGAGACACGGCGGCCGGACCACGCCGCCATCGGCGAGCGCCCGATAGGCTGCGATCGCGTCCTCCGGGTTGAGATGGACAGCACGCATGAACCAGCGCGGCTCGTATGCCCCGATCGGCAACATGACGAGATCAAACGGCCCCAGCCGCGCCCCAACCGTCCCGAACTCGGGATGCAGGCCAGTATCCCCAGCAAAGTAGACGCGCACGCCGTCCGCCTCCATCGCCCAGCTGCACCACAGCGTGTCGCACCGATCGCCGAACCCGCGCGAGCTGAAGTGTTGCGCCGGCGCGCAGGTCGCGGAGAAGGCCGCGGTGTCGACCGACTGCCACCAGTCACGCTCGATGGCATGCCTCACGCCAAGCGTTTGCAGCAGATGTCCAAGCCCCATCGGACAGAGCCACGCCGCGCCCGGGAAGCGCGCAGCGATGCGGCGCACGGTCGCAGTATCGAGGTGATCGTAATGATTGTGCGAGAGCAGCACCACGTCGATCGGGGGCAGGGCGTCGAAGTCGACGGCGGGCGTCATCAGGCGCCGCGGGCCGAACCAGGCAAACGGCGAGGCGCGCTCGCTCCAGATCGGATCGGTGAGCGCATTGAGGCCCCCCAGCTGCAGCAAGACGGTCGAGTGGCCGACCCAGGTGACCGACCGATAGCCGCCCTCGGCGCGCGGCGTGACGATCGCAGGCTCCCGCTTGGGAAGCGAATCGCGCGGAACATTGGGAGTGAGCGGACGGCTGCGCCGCTCGACCAAGCGCCACCGCAGGAAATCGGCGAGGCCGTGGAGTTGGGCGTGCGGCCACGGATTTTGATAGCCGCCGCCCGGACGGTGATGCGAAGGAGAGGCCGGCAACGTGCGCACGAAGCTTTTTTACCGCGCCCCGACAGACAATAGTAGCCGCCCTGCCCGCCGCCGCGAAGACGTTAAACGCTTCCACAAATTGTGAGATGAGGGCAAGGCCAGCGGTCCAGCGCAGCCTTTCGGGCCGCGCGATGGTATTAAGTTGCCGTCTCCTTATCCCTCCGGGCCCAATGTGCTAGGACCGGGGCGGTCGCCAAACACTTTTAAACAAATTTATGGAACTAATTCAGCTCTTTGGAGTTGCCGCCGCACTGTATCGAAGCGGGGAAGGGGTCATGGCGAGTTCCGAGTATTACCACCGACAAGCGGATACGCTTCTCACGTTGGCATCAGCCACGATCGATCCCGAACTCTCCGCTCGGTATCGGAGCTTGGCGCTGGAATATAAGATGCTAGCGGCGAAGGGGGCCGAAGATCCTGCTTCCCCCAGGCTCGTTACCGACAACCCGTCCACCCCAGCCGACGAAAGAGAGGCCGACTGACGGGGCGCCCACGCCGCAGAGCGATCCTGAGTTGCTGCCTTCTGTTGTTGGTTTCCGTTCGCTTTTTCATTCGCGAATTGTTCCCCCAAATCACCTGGTCCCCCAAGTCCACCTGGTCCCCAAGTCACCTGGGCCGCTCGCGATTGCACACCAGGTGCCATGCGCCCCGGCACGAGGAATGCGAGCGCAACAGCTCCGTCGGCGACCGATGCGCCGGTCGCGCGGCCACCCAAAGCGTTAACGATTTATTTAAATATTTAAGAAAGCCTCGGCGGCAGGGGGTTCGGGCAGGAGAGGACCGATGCGCCAAGTTGAAATCATTGAAGAGCCTCGTGATCAGCGTCCGTGGGTGGCGGTCGACCGTGAGACCCGAAAACCCGTGATTCGGATGCAGCGTTTGGAATCACTTCTGAGAATTTCCACCGGACTGGGTTGGGAGGTCGTGACCGCAACCGCAGCGGACCGGCATTCGCCCATTTCATCCTCCGCGGCCTGATCGCCTTCGACTCCGCACCGTGGCGCCGTCGGGCTAGCGCTTCGACCAGTAGTCGACGCTCTGCTTGAAGATCCGTTTTGGGATCATGCCGTACACCATCTGCACGGCATCGACCGCCTCGGCGACCCGGAAATCGACCGCGACGCTGGCGAGCGCATAGGCGTCCGCCGCCGACAATCCCTTCTGGTCGCGCAGGAAGGCGACGGTCTCCTGCGCCGCCTCCTGCATCGCCTTGTTGAGATCGAGATCCATTCCCATCGCGTAGTAATAGGAGGCGTCCTCCGCGCGCGGCCAGCGCATCGACCTGCCGGCATTCTTCTGCACGATGAATTGCAGCGTCGCGGTCAGCGAGGCTTCGATCGCGGTCCCGTCGACCTCGCCGTCGCCCTGCACGGCGTGCGAATCGCCGGTGAAGAACAGCGCCCCGTTGTTGAACACCGGCAGATAGAGCGTCGCCCCGGCGGTGAGCTTGTTGAAGTCCATGTTGCCGCCCCAGCGGGACGGCGGCCGCGAGCTGACCAATCCGAGGTCGCGCGGCGGCGCCACCGCCATGATGCCCATGAACGGGTGCAGCGGCACCTCGATATCGTTCGAGAACAACGCCACGTTGCGCGCGAGATCGAACTTGATGATCTTGGCGGACGGCCCCACGAGCAGATCGGGCAGCACGCCGGTACCGCGATTGGTGTTGTTGACGCCATACGGGACCCGATGGTCGAGGGCGAGGATGCGCACCTCGAGCAGGTCGCCGAGCGCGGCGCCTTCGATGAAGATCGGCCCGGTGAGCACGTGGGCACTGGCGCCCTTCGGGTGCGCGACCTTGCGATGGATGTCGATCACGTCCTGCAGGACCTGGTCAGCCGTGATACCGCCGCGCGAAAAAAAGGTGACCGGGTCGTCCGCGGTGTTCATGCCGCTGTGCGACACGGTATCGATGCGCACCGTCTGCCCCGACTTGATGCGCAGGACCGGCGGCGCGTCGGCCGCGAAGTAGCCCCAGATCACCGTGTCGGGGGTCGAGCGCAAGGTCGCGTCGGCGGCCGGGCCCGATGGCGCCGGCTGCGCCGTGGCGCCCGACGCAAGGGCGAGCAGCACGCTCACGATCAGCCATCGCGGCAGCGGCCTGGACATGTTGGTTGCTCCTTGGGGAAAAAAGGAAGTGTCGCACAGCTCGGGCGGCTCAGCCAGCCGGCCGGCGCAAATTCGATGCTCTAGCCTCCTTGAGTGGCGCATGGTCTTGGCGGCGAACCGGTATCCACCCCCGCCTTCGCGAGGGCATGCTTCTTCCGGAACATGCGCTAAGGCGGCCATCTATCGTCGCAGAGGTCGGCCGGGCGCTCGTTGATTCGGCCGGCGAGGAGCTTCCCGAGCAATCGATATCCTGCCTCGTTCAGATGGTTCCAATCCCGGGGACCGTGCACAGCCCGGTTGGCCGCCGCCTTGCGGAATGCGGGGCGCGTATCGATGAACTCCGTCCCCTGCGCAATCGAGATCGCCCGGATCTTTTGGCAAATCTCCTGACTCCTCTCGTAAACGGCGGAAACCGGAAATTCCCTGCCGCTGACCAGACTGGGATGGCCAATCTCCTGCGGTTCGGTCGGAACGTAGATTTCCTCCGAGACCACCTTCGTGCCGGCATAACGATAGACCGTGGCGGGAGACGGAATGTAGACGACCGTTGTCGGAACCGCGGGAAATCTGCGGCGGAACCACGCCAGCGAACGCTCATACACGACAACGCCGCTGTCGATTTGATCCTCCTCGAGGGCCAAGGAAGGTACGTTGAATTCCCGGGCGTTGGTTTCGATTCCGTCGACGACAATCCGATTGATCGGAGGGACGGGTCCCACGTGATAGGTCAAGTCGGGATTGAGCCCGTACCTGACATGAAACTGGAGCATCTTCCAGATCGTGTCGCCGAGATGACCATGGCACCGCCAGGCGGAAACGGCGGCAAAATCCTCGTTCAGGAACTTGTCAATTTGCGGCCGCAGATCGGACCCGACCGGGCGGATGAAGTGTTGCAGCAGCTTGTAATTGTCGTCGATATCGTTTCCTTCGTAGAAATAGATCAGAAACCGCGCGGGCTCGCTGATCGGCGGAAACAGATAACAATAATCATCGCCGAAGATGCGGGTAACGCGCAGCACCATCCCCTCCGCGCTTCCGGCCGCCGCACGCCCCAGCGAAGCGACATCCTGGCCGAGAAGCTCATGGATGACGTCGGCCGAGTGATATGGCTGCGAGCTCTTGGTGCCCTGCGAGAGCAGCCAGTCGCCCAGCCCTTGCGCGTAGGAATCCCCTACCAAGGCGATGTAATCTTGCGGAACGTACCGAGACTTTGAATTCTGGAGGAAAAAGTCGGCCCGGTCCGGCAAATAGACGCGAAACGTGAGCGGCAGGTGCGGCAGCATGAGCCGGAAGAAGACAAGCTCCAAAACCGAGTAGGAGATCAGGATCGAGACGAGCACCAGCGTCGCATTTGCAAGCGCGCTCTTGAGCCTGCTCTCCGCGCCGCCAAATTCCGCCATCGGTGATTCCGTGCGGGGTTAGGCCTGGGTGCGGCCCAAGTCCCGCGCCATCTGTGACCTCACCTCGATTTTTGCTGGAAATACCTGAGATCGGGTCCCGGCTGGCCCTTTCTGGTCGGCATGATCTCGCCATCGCCGCCTTTGTAGTAAGTCTCCTTCCCGATCTTGATGAGCACGTTGTCGGCCTGACAGCTATCCTCCTGCCAATCCGGATACTGGGCCGCAACGCGACGGTAGGTCTTCAATACCGTCCAGGGATGCGTCAGCGCATTATCGATCAACGTGATCTCGTCGTGCAACAGCTTTGGATCGGCTTTGTCGAAGGAGATGCGCTCCTTGACGATCGAGCGATTGTCGACATGGGTCGGCACGCCGGCAGGGTCCAAGGCTCGCGGACCTTTCAGGTGACGGGTCTCGACCTCCAGCAAGTCGTAACGGCCGGCGGCGTTGGTATCGATCCATTTTCCGATCGAATACCCCATGAAGGTGGGCTCGACGTCCTTTGGCCAATCGCGCCCATCGGTATAGATTCTGCGGTGGGAGTCGTGGGTGTGATCGATTCGGATGTAGGTGATCTCGGGCAGCACGATGATTTCCATCGCACGATACAGCGTCATCATCGTCGGCATGCCGGGCGGGAGGCAGCTGACGCCCGACTCCCAATTTCCCTGGCCGCCGTTGGCCTGGTCGGCGAGGCTCGCCTCCAGAACCGCCTGATACTCCGGTGTCAGCGGCGCCTGTTGTCCCAGGCCCCAGGGCTTGGTCGGATCAAACGCGGGTTGGCCACGGACCCCGAGGCGGACCGCGACCCACTGGCCCGACAGGTCGGGATATTTCGCATCGTCGAATGCCAGAACCGCCGTAGCGGACGCGATCAGCACCGCCGCAAGTGCCGTCGTAGCGGCCAAGGATCCGGAACGCATCTGCCTTCTCCTCCATTGAACCAAGCCATTGAACCAAGCCATTGAGCCAAGCCACGAGCCGGCTGGAGCGCAGCTTGCGCCGATCCACCCCTGCTTAGTTTCGTGAAATCCGCTGTGGCTGGCAAGGCATTCGTTTTGTCGCGTGCAGCGCTCACGCCAAATCGCACGGCCGCCTGAAAGCGACCTGGCAGCAAAAAATAAGATCAAAGGAGCCCCGACCGCAGCCGGGGCTCCGTTTGCGAACCTACCCGACGATCGCCGCCTCAGCCGCACACCCAAACGCGGTGCCACCTCCAGCCCCAGGGGGTCCAGACGTGACGGAGACGCAGGCAGCCGTCGGCGACGAGCGGCGCACGAACGAAGGCGAAATCCCGCCGGAACGGATGCCTGAAGAAGGAGCGATGCTCGAGCCGGTCTTCGATCCGATCGAAAGCGATCCGATGCCTGAAAAAGGCCCGGTGCTCGAGGCGGTCTTCGATCGCATCGCGGTGCCCCCAACTGTGCCAGGCGGCCGACGCCGTGCCGGGGGCGAGCGCCACTGTGCCGAGCGAGGCGGCAGCGGCGAGAGTGATGATGCACTTACGCAACATGGTGTTCCTCCTTTGATTGGCCGGGCGCGGCGCAACGCGCATGCGGGCAGCCGGGCCCGACTTGGTATCGTTCTTCTGGCCGGAAGCGACTGAACCCGGTCTGAGCAATTCGTTCACGACCAATTCAGGGAGGTGAATAAAATTCAGGTTGGTATCTGGCTGTGCAGGAGCGCATCCGGGCATCGGCGGATGTGCGCAGAATGCGCCAAACCATCGCTGGCCGCCTTTTCGGAGGGTTTCAAGCGGGCGGCAACGCCGCTATGGTTGGGCCGGTGGGTGCGTCGTCCATTCGGTGTCGGCCAAACGTCGAGCTCGGGTCGGTGAAATGTTGAATTCTCGTGGGCATGCATGCTGGTTTGTGCAAAGCGTGCGGATGGCTCTGATCGCCGGCGTTGCGCTGGCGGGCACCGCGTTGGATCGGGGGGCGCTGGCAGATACGCTCGAAGGAGCGCTCGCTGTCGCCTATCGTGATCATCCAAAGCTCAATTCCCAACGGGCTGCGACCCGCGCGGCCGACGAAGGCGTCAGCATCTCGCGCGCGGGCTATCGACCGAGGGCGACCGCGACCCTTCGGGCAGGCGACGAAGCCTTCGTCGAGCTGCAGCGGAACAACGTGAATGCGCTGAAGACGACGTTGCGGCAGACGCGCGATCGGTTCATGGCCGGCGAGGTCACCCGCGCCGATGTGGCTCAGGCAGAGGGAAGCCTTGCGGCCGCGCGCGCGTCCTTGTACGCGGCGCAATCGCAATACCTCACGTCGAAAGCGAGCTATCTTCAGGCGATCGGAGTCGAGCCCGGCAAGCTTGCCTGGCCGCGGGACTGTTCTCCATGTATGGCGATCCCGCCGCACGGCGGTCGCACGCCCGACCGGCCCCGATGAGCGCTTGTGGACGTGGGTGCCCGGATGGCGGCGCAGGCAGAGAATTCACCGGAGTCTTTTGACGTCGTGATTCTCGGCGCCGGGATTGCCGGCTTGGCGGCCGCGCTTGCCGCCGCGCGCATGGGGCTGCGGCCTCTTGTGCTCGAGAAGGCCGACCAGATCGGCGGCATAACGGTTCATTCCTATGGGATCATTTGGATCGGCTGCAATCACTTGGCCGAGGCGCAAGGCTTGCACGATGATCGGGACGATGTTCTGGCCTATATGCGTTTCATCGGCGGCGGGCAGATCTCCGAGGACAAGATGGTCGCGTTCGTGGACCGGTCGCCCGAGGCGCTCAAATTCTTCGAGCAATGCGGCATCGCCTTCCGGCTGATCGCAGGCGTCACGGATCACTACTTTGGAACGGCTCCCGGCAGCCGCGGCGGCGGACGCTCGATCGAGGTCGCGCTCATCTCGGGCCGCGAGCTCGGCGCTTGGCGCGAACGCGTCGTGACGCCGGTCGATGCTCCAAGCTTCGTGACCCTCGAGGAACAGGTCGCATGGGGAGGGATCAACGCGTTTTCCAGCTGGGACCCGGCGCTCGTCGCCGAGCGCAGGACGAAGAATATGTGCGGCAAAGGTCTCGGCCTCATCGTGCACTTTCTGAAGGCCCTGCTTGCGCAAAACGTGGAGATTCGAGTGGGCCAGTCGGTCGGGCGTCTGGCGGAGGAGGAGGGCCGGGTCAGCGGCGTGGTCATGGCCTCCGGCAAGACCATCGCGGCGACCAAAGGCGTCATGCTCGCAACCGGCGGCTACCATGCCAATCCGGAAATGGCGCAGGACTACGAGGGCATGCCCGGAATGCTGCAGGAGCCGTCTTCGTTGGCGCCGGCATCGATCACCGGCGACGGCCTGGTGCTCGGAGGCGAGATCGGGGCGGTGATCCGCAAGGTCGAGAACAATTTGAAGCTGCAGCTCGCCTATACGATCCCCGCCGAGAAGCCGGGCGAGCTGCCGGTCTGCGTCCATGCCGGGATCGTCGAGCTGTGCAGCCCGCATACGCTCGTGGTCAATCGCGCCGGGAAACGATTTGCGGACGAGACGTTCTTTCAGGGCATGGTCCCGCACTTGCGGGAATACGATGCGCTCAAGCGCGAGTATCCCAACCTTCCCGCCTTCCTGATTTTCGACAGCCAGTATATCGAGCGCTATTCTTTCGCCAACCGGCCCGCCGGCAGCGCGGTTCCGGCGAGCGTGCCGCGCGCCCGCAGCCTGAGGGAGCTTGCCGCCGCGCTTGCGATCGATGCGGCCGGCCTGGAGGCGACCGTGCGGCGATTCAATGGATACGTCGACCAAGGGATCGATGAGGACTTTCATCGGGGAGAAAGCCAGTGGCGCCTGTCCGCGAGCAATACCGGCAAGTCCGGCAATGGGAGCCTCGGACGCATCGAGAACCCGCCCTTCTACGGCGTCAGGCTGCACCCGACCAACTCGAACTCGACCGGCTTGCTCACCAACGCCAACGGGCAGGTCATGCATCACCGGCGCCGGCCGATCCCGGGTCTCTATGCCGGCGGTTACGTTGCGGCGCCGACCGAGTCCGGCATCGGCTATCAGGCCGGCATCCTGATCGCCTCATCGATGACATTCGGCTATCTGGCGGTCAGGCATATGCTCGGCATGTCCTAGCCTGGATGAAATCCGGGGCTGCTGTCCCGCATTGCGCCATGGCCCGCGAAGACAAGCGTAAACGCCCTAAAGGCGCTCCGTGCGGACTGCAACGATCCCGATCGAGGACATGATGCGCAAGGGCCTCATCGGCGTGCTGCTGTCAGGGTTCATCGCCTTCGCGGCTCCGCTCGCGGCGCAGACTCCGGAGGAGTTCTACAGCCGGAAATCGGTCCGCATGCTGGTCGGCTTCGGGGCCGGGACCGGCAATGATCTCTACATGCGGGTCCTGGCCCGGCATCTCGCCAAGCACATTCCGGGTCACCCCGTCATCGTTCCGGAGAACATGCCGGGAGCGGCGAGCCTCGGGATGATCAATTATCTCTACAACGCCGCGCCGCGCGACGGCTCGGTGATCGGCATGCCGTCGCGAAATCTCCTGACCGAGCCGCTATTCGGCAACCCGCAGGCGCGCTTCAAGGCGAGCGAATTCGCCTGGCTCGGCAGCATGAGCCGCGATACCGCGCTTTGCTTTACTTGGCATACCAGCGGCATCCGGACCCTCGACGACGCCAAACGGCAGGACGTTCTCGTCGGCTCGACCGGCCAGGCCTCCAACAGCTTCTTTTTTCCGCACCTTTTGAACAGCCTGTTCGCGACCAGGCTCAAGCCGATCATCGGCTATCCGGACAGCGGTGCCATCGGGCTTGCGATGGAGCGCGGCGAGCTGCAGGGCTATTGCAGCTTCACGCTTGCGGGCGTGAGGTCGGCGCGCCCGCAGTGGCTCGAGCAGAAGCAGATCAACATCCTGGTGCAG
>WNGQ01014773.1_pt1 | contig 12103 bp, 8 predicted proteins | sample 5407661 | NCBI WGS metagenome assembly WNGQ01 (sample SAMN13153382, study PRJNA577476) | soil metagenome | isolation source: 60 cm soil or saprolite under Garry oak tree replicate 2 | place: USA:California | collected 2016-06-15
TCGAACAGCGATGAAGTGTCCCATAAACGTGGACCCCATCTCGCCCCCAAACAAACGGGTGACCTGGAAGAAGCCTGCAAAGGTCAACACGTCAGCGGGCCGTGTCAACCCACCGGTGTCAATAATTTCGAGCACGATAGCACCAACCATCGAGTTGAAGGCCAGAGCCAGCCCTACGGCCATCACGGCTTGGGAGATTCCAAAGTTGGGCCTTGCCCACACGGAAGTAACACGCGCATCGAGCAAACATGCGACCCCTACCAAGCCGAAGCCGACGGTAAGAATCAGTCGGGGGTCAATTCTGCGCATCAAACCCATTGCTGCTATGCCGAGCACGAATTGCGGGAGTGCCACCCATGCCAGGACCGGTGCTTCCTGTAGAGGAAGGAATCCTCGGACCGAGCCGAGAAAGCTGGGAATGGTCACAACTGTAGCAAGCATGATAAAGCGGAAGCTGATAAGGACCGGCGCCAGCAAGAGAGTGTTCTTGCGCATGAGGAACTGATAATTGACGAGAGGATTGGGCAGCAGGAAATGCCGGGCTATCGCCGCCACTATGAGAAGCACTCCGGAGGCCACCAGTCCAATGATGAGCGGCGAGTGAAACCAATCTAGTCGTTGCCCCTCGAGCGCGGTGTAAAGAAGCGCAGCCCCGAGGCTCGCATATAGGAAGCCCCTCCAATTGGGAGCGGGATGCCCCGGCTGCGGTTTTGGAAGTGGCTGCCAGGGAATACCAAAGTGAACCAGCGCAATCATGATTGGAGTCAAAATCGTCCCGTTCCAGAAAATCCAATGCCAGGAGAGGTGTTCGATGAAGAATGATTCCCACGCCTGCGCCATGTCCGTTGTGAAGATGATGTCCGTCGCATACATCGCAATTCCGACTAATACAAAGCGCATCGGCAGGTTTCTGAGCACGAAGGATAACGTCAACGGATAGAACGTACCGGCGCTAAGGCCAGCAATGATGAGCAGAGCGATCACCACTTCGAATGAATGGCAAAAAGGGATCAAAAAACTTACTACTGTGAAGATCCACGCACAGGCCAAAAGCACTCGCCTTGGGCCAAGGAGACCTCCAAGGTATACGGAAAACGGCCCGATAAACATCATGGAGGCGTTGAACGTGGTGTTTATCCAAGACCCCTCATCGACTCCGAGATGCAGCGCACCTCGAATGTCCGCCAGCCCCACGCTCATCAAGCGACCCGTGCATGTCGCAATGAGTGCGCCGAGGAGCACGCCGGCGATCCCCAGCAGTGGACGTGTTGTCACTACCGGGTGAGTATCCTGCGTGTTGGCATCGTGACCTGTCATTGATCACCGTCCGATCGTCCTCCAGCCTTGCCGGTATGAACGGTGACGACTGCCGAGAATCCCGGCCGGAGCCGATCCAGATAAGGCTGTCCCGGAAAAAACACAATCTTGACGGGCACTCGCTGAACGACCTTCGTGTAGTTGCCAGTAGCATTGTCAGGCGGCAAAAGGGCGAACTGAGAACCGCTGGCGGGAGAGAGTTGCTCGACCTTCCCGTGAAACACCCGGTTGGGGAAGGTATCGATCCGGACATCTGCTGTATCGCCGACTTGCATATTGGTTAGTTGAGTCTCTTTGAAGTTCACCTGCACCCAGACTTCGTTCTGAACCAAATCGATCATTTGCGTTCCAGGGGCGACCAACTGGCCGACAAGGGCGTGACGTTCTCCGACCGTTCCATCGGTCGGTGCTGCGATTCGCGTGTAGGCGAAATTCACTTGGGCGACGACAATAGCCGCTTTCTTCGCTTCTATATCAGCTTTGTAAACATCATCTTTTGTATTCAGCGCCTCCCGTTGGCGCTTCGCCGCCTCAAGTTGACTCTGGCTGGTGGCCAGGGCTCCCTCGGCACGCGCAAGATCCGCTCTACGCGCTTCGACCACGCCGCTGAGCTGGCCCTGCTGAGCGGTGGCCGTTTCCAATTGCTGGTGAGTTGCCGCTTTCGAGTCAAACAGGGATTGCTGACGATGCAACTCAGTCAAAGCGCGATCAAGTTCGGGTGAGGTTGAGGCGATTCCGGCTTTGGCAGCGTTGATAGTAGCCTCTGCCTGGACAATCCCCGCCTTCGCCGCGTCGATTTGAGCATCTTGAATCCTTTTCGCGGCCTGATTGTCCGCAAGAGAGGCTTCCGATGCGGCCAGGGCGGCCTGGGCCTGATTCAAAGCCGCTCGATAGTCCTCGTCGTCGAGCTCGATAAGAGTCTGGCCCGCCTTGACGCTCTGATAGTCATTAACGTTCACCTTGCGGACCGTTCCGGAGATTCGCGTGCTCAAAGGCGTCATGTCCGCTCTCAGGTAGGCGTCATCCGTCACTTGGTCGGGTCGGTTACCTTGCCACCCAGTCAAGTGTCCAGCAATGCCGAAGAGAAGACTCCCAGCAGCGAGCAAGACGACCAGGGGGATGATCAACGATTTTTTACTCATGCAGCAAAGCCTCCGAGGCTAACCCACTTCGACTGAAATACCTCGCTGCTCTTGACCGGCGCGCTCAATGCACACCGATCACGCTGCAGGGAGCTTCCTGGGCGAGGTCATAAACCGAACTCCAAAGACGGGACAAATAGAAGTCGTGCTGATGAAGGCCAATAACAAGCAGATCGGCACGTTCATCTTTAAGAAAATGAAGTATCGCCTGTACCTCCCGCCCCTCTACGATCGAGCCTTTCGCGCGAACTCCATGCTCCTGGGCCAACAGTGATGCTTTCTCATGCAATTCACCGTGGGCCCGCCGCCGTTCTTCCTTCATCGCGTTGGGAGCACTTGGATCGACAACGATGGCAAACGAGGTGTAGGCGGGAAGATCTCCCACGATGGACACCGTTGCGAACTCCGCATTGGAGGCACGCGCGAGCTCAATCGCCGTGCGAAGCGCACGCTGTGACTCCGGCAAATCATTCAATGCGACAACGATCTTGGAAAACATAAGGCGACTCGAGCGGAACCGACGCGGTCTCTATCGTATGATCCAATTTGAGCAGTCGCTATTACATGTTTCTGGTAGCGATCGTGCGGCCTTGAAGAATGGGGTAGGGTGGCAGGGCGGGAAATGGCTATTTCATCTCGGTCTGATCTGGGCGTCCATAACACTCCGAGCCACGACAGCTTAAAGTGTCTCCGTCGAGAAGAACATTACATATTTCCACTACGAAGTGGCGCGTTCCTTTCATGTGAAGATCACTAGAGTCGATCAATGCCCCATTGCGAATACTGCTGGCCAACTCAAACCCGCACGTCATATCGCCAAAGGGCCTTCATGAGAGATCACGTTCATGGCTTCGAGCGAAATTCTTCTTATCGCCGTAGGTAGCGGGCTCTTGGCTTTATACGGTCCGAAGTTTGATCTTCTTGTAATTGTCTGCGTCGTTCTTCTTGCCAGATTTCGTGGCAGAGTCCAGGCCCTCATCGCAGCCACTACATTCAGCCTCGTCGGGTTGGGTGCTATCGCAACCGGACATCGATTCCCTCAAGAGTTCACGAGGAACGGCCAGTTCGCAGCAGCAATCAGCGCAATGTGGTGTTGCGCATTGTTCGCAGTATCATCCAAATCGGATCGGACCTCCGCTCACAGTTCGACAAACCCGTTCGAGGTCCGTCTCGATGAGTTGAGCAAATATGTATGGTCTCGAAATGCAGATGGAACGATCGAGTATGTCAGCCCTGATGGATGCGAATATTTAGGTATTTCCTCAAACGATGTAGGGGATTTTACTCGCTATATCCACCCAGAGGACGTTGACTTTCGTCAGAGCGCGATGAACCGGGCGAAGCATACCGGCGAACCGCAACAATTCCGGGCAAGGTATCTTTCGGGAACAGGTGAGTATCATCGTTTCGCAACTTTGCTTCACACGCAGAAAGACAGCAGAAACAGAGTCATCCGCTATTTCGGGTTGCAGTGGAACGTCGATGAAGAGAAGAAGAAGGAAGACGAAATGCGCGCCCGGGATGACGTATGGGGGACACTCCTTAAGATCTTTCCGGGGTGGATGTGGGTTGCGCGTCCAGATGGCACGCCAGAATTCGTGAGTCAGGGTGCTCTGGAATATTCCGGCCTTACCCTCGAGCAGGTACTCAGGGACCGATTTGACTCCGTTCATCCGGACGATCGCCAGCATCGAATGGAATTTTGGAACCCACTCGTAAAGGCCGAGCAACCGGGTGAGAGCGAGACGCGTATCCGTGGCGCGGATGGCAAGTATCGTTGGTTCGTCTCAAGGTCCTATCCCATGCGGGACGCGAGCGGTAAGCTTGAACGCTGGGTAAGCATCAACCTGGATATCGACGAGCGCAAGAGAGCTGAGGAGGAACGCAGAGGAAAGGAAGAGCTGTTTCGAAAGATTGCCGACGGTGTACCCGGCTGCATCTGCATCATGGCGCCCGATGGGACGATGGTTTACGCGAACAAGGTCGCCTCAACGGCGCTCGGCAAACCTATAGAAGAGATCCTTGGACACCAGTGGATGCAGCACATTCGCCCGGAACAATACGAAGAAGGCTATAAGAGCTGGATGCGCTGTGTGGCAACCAAGACCCCGCTGGACACCAGATGGCTCATGTTGCAGTACGACGGGCAATATCGATGGCAACATATTCTCGCCCACCCATCGTTCGATGAACGTGGCAATGTAGTGAGCTGGTACATGATGGGTATCGAGATCGACCAGCAAGTAAGGGCAGAGCAGGGGCTTCAGACTCGAGAACGCGAAGCTCGGGAACTCCTTAACCGTGTGCCTGCGATGCTTGCCATTCGCGGGCAATCTGGCATTGAATTCGTTAGCGAACAATTTCTAAATCATATCGGTTTGCCGACGAGTGAAGTGCTGGGGCACAAATGGCTACAGGTGGCGCATCCGGAGGATCGCGAACGTGTCTCCGAGTTGTTTTCAGAGTCAATCAGGGCTGGACGCCCGTCGGAGTGGCTGTGGCGCATTGCCGGCGCTGGTACTCAGCGACAACAGATATCGATGACATGCTGCGGTCAAAGGAGATGATTCGAGACCACCGGATGCAGCTGTATCTGCTCGCCGAAGGAGTTCCGGGGTTTCCTTGGAAAGCCCTTCCCGACGGGGAGATTACCTACCTCAATGACTATTGTGAGGATTATCTGGGAATGACCCCAGATCAGGTTCGGAAGACAGGGTGGATCCACCTCATCCATCCTGACGACCGCGAGCAGGGTACCCGACGGTGGACCATTCTTGTGGACGGTGGACAGTGGCACGAGCAGGTGTACCGATTGATCGGCAAGGACGGACAGTACAGATGGTTTCAGTCATTGATCGCGACCGTGAGAGATGAGAGAGGCAAAGTGGTCGCTCCTCATGGGCTCATGATGGATGCGCACACCATGGTCTCTGCAGAGCAGACTGTTCGCCAGGAGAAAAGGCAATTACGGCGCTTTGTAGACGCAATGCCGGCGATGATCTGACGTGTGGACCCGAATGGGCGAATCGATCAGTGGAATCGCACAATGATTAACACAATCGGTGAGCCCTGGGAACCCTCGGAGAGCTCTGACTTGACGTCAAAGATCGCGCCGGATCAGGCTTCGGAGGTCGAGGATCGATGGCAGCGTTCCGTAAGACTTGGCATCCCATATGAGGATACCTACCGTATCCTGGCGAACGATGGAGACTATCACTGGCATCTAGTGCGCGCACTACCGTTTAGAGACGAGCACGGAACCATCATAAGGTGGTACGGTATTCACACCGACATCAATGCATTGAAAGAGGTAGAACGCGAACTCCAGGCCAGGGAGCACCAGTTACAGGGGATTATCGAAACGGTACCTTCGATGTTCTGGTCGGCGTCGCCAGACGGGAAGCCGGTCCATATCAACAGAAGAGTACGTGAGTACAGCGGCTTATCGCTCGAGGAATTTCGTGATCTCGGCTGGGAGAAGTTTCTTCACCCCGAAGACTTCGAGGAAACAGCGAAAGCGTTCTTTCGGTCCGTACAGACTGGCGAATCTTACAGCATAATCCATCGGCTCCATCGTGCCGACGGAGAGTATCGTTGGCACCACGCTCGGAGCGAACCTTTGCGTGATCCTGAAGGAAAGATCATCCAGTGGTACGGTCTTTCGGTGGACATCGACGAGCGTAAGAGGGCCGAAGACCGGCTTCGTCTCACCCGTGCAAAGCTTAATCGCGCCTCGCGGGTTGCCGCAGTGGCCGAGCTGTCAGCTTCGATCGCGCACGAACTCAACCAGCCTCTTATGGCTGTTTTAGCCAACGCCCAAGCCACGAAGCGCTGGTTAGCAGGAGTGCCGAACATGGAAGAAGCCGCAGCCTCGATCGACCGGGTAATTCGCAATAGCCGAAGTGCAGATGAGACGATGCAACGGATCAGAGCGCTCTTTAGGCGCGACACCTTCGAAAAGAAGGAAGCCAGCATATTCGAGATTCTCGGTGAAGCAGTCCGCCTGGTACAGGAAGACCTGAGCAAACGCCATGTCACGATCGAATCTCAGATTGGAGAAGAGCTTCCGAGGATCTCCGTGGACCCGATACAAGTGCAAGCGGTCTTGATCAACTTGATTACGAATGCAATTGAGGCCATGGAAGGCAGCCCTCGAGACCCGCGGTTGATCATTCGCGCCGCAGCTGATCGACGAGAAATGTCAATTCAAGTGATAGATAACGGTCCAGGCGTGGACGATCCTGAAAATATATTCGAGCCATTCATCTCAACGAAGAAAAAGGGCATGGGGATTGGATTGGCAGTTTCCCGCTCCATTGTTGAAGCTCACGAGGGTCAACTATGAGCAGAAAACAATCCTGACTTCGGCGCACGATTCACTCTCAAGCTGCCCTCGGCAAAGAATGCTTGATCAACCCCCGATAAGAGAACACGTGCGATCGTTGCCGCGGCTCTCGTCTACAAGGAATATGTAATTTATCGAGCTCTGATGGATTGTTACGATCACGCTGTTCACCTGCTGGAATGTTTCATTCCGGTTGCGTGCAACTCGACGTTCTTGACGACGCATGCCGCGAGATGCGGTGTGGTGGTCGACTGTCACGCGAACTGCAAAGGAACTCGCCGTGCCATACCGCAGCGTAAATCCAGCTACTGGAGAAGTCCTTAAGACCTTCACAGAGCACACCGATCAAGAAATGATGGACGCCTTGGCCACCGCGGACAAGGCTTTTGTGTCTTGGGCAGCTCGCCCAATCGAAGAGCGCGCAAAGATTATTTCACGCGCCGCCCAGCTTCTGCTCGAACGGAAGAGCGAGCTGGCTAAGCTCGCCACCCTTGAAATGGGTAGGCGTTGCTCAAACTGATGGCTGTAAATGAAAGGAGAAACGATGAAGGCACTAAGAATTGGAGGGATTCCCGCATTGCTGGTTCTCTGTGTAGGAATCGCCGTTGGCCAGGATGCTGCCCACGACGTGGACAAAGCTGCAACCAAGACCAGTCATGTCGTTAAGCATGCGACTACGAAAGTTGGCAAGGCCACGAAGAGGGGGGCCAAAGACACCGGAAAAGGTGTCAAGACCGGTACGGGAAAGACCGGCGAAGGCGTTAAGGATGCGGTTACCAAGTAGTCGAAGAATTGATTGCTAGCAACCCGGTGAGACCAGCATGGCTCGCCGGGATTCTTTAATCTGGATTCAAGGGCGAAGATCGTTGGACGAGGAGCTAACGAACCTCACGTTTTGACGACACGGGCAAGGCGACATTGAAAGTGGCGCCGCCGCGGTCAGGATTGCTCTCCGCCCAGAGCCGCCGCCGTGGGCTTCGACGATAGATCTTGAGACGGCCAGGCCAATGCCCATGCCCTTTTCTTTGGTTGTCATAAAGGCATCGAATATCTTTTCGGTATCTTCGAGTCCCGTGCCATTATCGATGACTTGGACAACGACCTCGTCCTCCTCTGTAATAAAGACTCTCAGCAGAATCTTGGCTGTATTTGCACTCCCTTCGGTCGCTTCAATCGCATTCGAAATTAGGTTGATAAATACCTGCTGGGTTTGAATACGGTCGACACAAATTGGCGGCAGGCTACCTTCGATGGACCAGTCAATTCGAACCTCGCGCTTGTTGGGGTCTTCATGGACGAAACGTAAGGACTCTCGAATGATGTCCAGAACACTCTCGTCCCTCTTCTCGTATGGTTCGTTTTTAAAAAGAGCGCGAATGTGCTGCATGGTCTCATCAGCTGAGCGAATATCTCTCAATATTCGCTCAATCGAGGCGTTTGTTTCGGTTAGATCGGGCGGATGGGCTGCCAACCAATGCTTGGCGGCTTGAGCATTTCCAAGCACAGCCATAAGCGGCTGATTGAGTTCATGAGCGATCGATGCTGATAACTCAGCTACGGTTGCGATTTTCGACGCTGTGCTGAGCTTGATGCGCGTATCCCGAAGATGGTCTTCTGCTCGTTTTCGCTCATCGATGTCGATCGTGAGGCCGTACCACTGAATGATCTTGCCGTGGGGATCACGCAAAGGCTCGCCCATCGTGTGATGCCATCTGTACTCTCCATCTGCGCGTCGCAAGCGGTTTATTGCACTGTATGACTCTCCAGTTTCCATTGCTCGGAGGAACGCCTTCGCGGTCTCTTCCCGATCATCGGGATGAATGAATCTCTCCCACCCGCGATTAACGAATTCTTCGAAGGGAGCCCCAAAATATTCAAGGAGTCTTTGAGAGAGATGAGTTGATTCTCCGGTCGGTGAGGTTGACCAGAGCATTGAAGGAATGGTTTCGATAATGCCAAGCAGCTGATGCTCTCTCGTCTGAAGAGCGCTTTCAGTCTCCTTCAATGCATCGATGTTCGTAAGAGTCCCATACCACTTAACAACGTCTCCTCCATCATCACGGAGAGGGAGACCGCGATACAGGAACCAGTGATAAGTTCCATCCGCGCGCCGGCAGCGTAGTTCATGCCCGACGGGCGCTCCGGCGGCCAATGCGGCCCGCCAATTGGCAACTACTCGATCAAAGTCTTCGGGATGGATGACACCCGCCCACCCCCAACCCATATTCTGTTCTCTCGAGAGCCCGGTGTAGTCCAGCCAACTTTGGCTCATGAAATCGACCGACCCGTCCGGCAGTGCGGTCCCCACATAGGCGGGGATCGCCTCAACGAGAGTCCGAAGCTCTCTCTCGCTGAGTCGGATTTTCTCTTCTGCCCGTTTTGCCTCAGTAATATCGATGACTGCCCCAGCGAACTCGAGGTCATCGGAAGCGGTTCCCAACGGCCTCGTCAGAACTCGAACATACTTGACGCGATCGTCGGGAAAGAGCAGACGATACTCGCAATCGATGGCGCCGCCGCTGGTAGAAGCTCGTTCTACGAGTTCAAGCACCAAATTACGATCCTCGGGATGAACGCGTTCCACGATCATGTCAAGCGTGACCATGGTCGCCGGATCGTATTCGAAGATACGATAGGTTTCATCCGACCAGACATGCTCTCCGCTGCCTGGTCTCCAACCAAAGCTGCCTGTGTGACTCAACCTTTGGGCTTCCGTCAAATAGGCTTCGCGACGCCGGAGTTCCTGCGTCAGGAGTTCGTGCTCCGTAACATCTATGGCGTTGCCTACGATTCCTTTCAGAATCCCCTTTTCTACAACAGGGGCACCGACGCAACGAATATGCCTGACTTCGCCGTCAGGTCGCACAATGCGCTTGGTGACATCGCACCCCAAACCTTCCGCTAGCATTCGCTTGATCAGCGATGCCATGAATTCACGATCGTGCGGATGGACGCGTGCCAGGTATTCCTCAAGAGTAGGGGCGTTTTTTGCCGGATCTAGACCGTATATCTGAAAAAGTTCACGCGACCAGTAGTCGAAGCCCTCTGCAGGGTCAAAAAACCAGCTGCCCATTTGCCCTAGACGCTGCGCTTCAGCCAAGAAGTACTTATTTGTTTGCAGTTCTTCAACGTTTTTCCGAAGGCTGTCTTCCGCTTGTTTACGGCTCTCAATATCAACGCTCGTGCCGTGCCACCCTATGATCATCCCATCCGCGTCGTGCTGAGCTATTTTCTGATGCACCATCCAACGAAATTCACCGTCAGCCCGACGTACTCTAGCTTCTGTCTCTAATGAATTTCCCGTGGCGATTGATTCTCGCCACTTCTCGAGGAGCACTCCGATATCGTCCGGATGAACGCAGGAGGTCCATTTCCACCCGTAGAGTTCTTCCACCGGTTTTCCAACAAATTCGCACCAGGTGCGATTGAAGAAATCGAGGTAGCCGTCTGGCGTCGCTGTGTGGATCAGCGCAGGGGATGAATCGAGAATCTGCCAAAGACGCAGAGTCTGATCATCCACCGAAGGGCGCCGGTCCGAGCTCATATTCGTATGGTACGGTCGTTGGTCGCCGGCATGCTTCTAACCGAAGACGTATCCTAAGCAAGTTGCGCGAACACCTATTCCGATCCAGCGATTTTTCACCGCCGAGACCTGCCCTGCGAAACGGATGTGTGACGTAACGGAACTGGACTTGTGGGAGCGTTAACCTCAAGAAGGAAGGGTTTGGCGCTTGCAGCGGTTGATTCGAACTGCAAATGCAGTACTGGTGTGGCGATAGTGCAAGGTTTTCGGGTACAGCTTCGGGTACAGACGTCAGTTCGCCCTAATTTCGGTAAATTACGCTAAGTTAGAGGTGGTAAGGGGTTTAGCTGGTTCGCTAATTACGCTCGATTACGCTTATTTATCATAGACATACGGTATTCGTGGGAAACTCAAAATCCGTCGGAGGCAACTCCATGGGGGTTCAATTCCCCTCCCGGCACCACTTATTACTAGTATAAGTAACTCATTTAAATAGACTTGCGGACTATTAACTGCCCAGCTGAGAGGCGCGAATACCAGATTTCAGGTACAAAAATGGGTACAGTGCGCATCCGATTCATTTGGAATGACTTAGAAGAATCATCGTCTTCATGACCTCTGGGAAGGTCCGCTCCGTTTCCCCTATTTACTCTCGATTACGGAGTGCGCAGCGGATAATTGGTCCGCTAACGAGGCACTCCCAGGTACCGCAAGACGCTTACCAGATAAGTGCACTCGCGACTATCTATGACAGATGTCTGTCGACGAGTGACTCGGCGATTAGGCACTTATTAACATCGGCTGGCCGGGTTTATTGGACTGAAGGTGCGTTTGAATTGTTGGTCCTAGCCCGAATTGCAGGCGATGGTATGCCAGCTTCAACGAGCAACCAGGCGGTGATACCAGCCATAGCGGCAAGACCAGCCGCGATCCAGATGAAGCCGCTCAGGAAAGATTCGATAATTGCGCTCTGAACGATGGGATCAGGATTATGCGGCTGCAAGTTGAGGGCGCGCGGCATCAACCTGAGCACGAATATGGGTGCTCAAGGCCAGTTGAACGAGGTGTTGATCCAGCGAATGATTGAATATCGTCACCAGAACCACACCGAAAACGGCAACTGCGAGCAGAGCGGCCAAGCGAGAGACGGCGTTATTGATGCCTGAGGCAAGACCCGACTCGGACTCCGGAACAGCATTCATCACCGTTGTCGTCAAAGGTGCGACGCTGATGGTCATGCCCAAACCCATCACCACGACTGCCGGAAAGAATGCGGCCCAATAGCTCCCGTTCTGCGGCACAATTGCGAAAAGCGCAAAGCCACAAGCTGCAACAAGTGGCCCAACTGTCAGCGGAAGCCGTGAGCCGTAGCGCGCAACCAGGCCGCCTGCCCAACGTGACAGTCCAAACATTATCGCTATAAACGGTAGAAATGCCGCCCCTGCCTCTGTGGCCGTGTAGTGTTGGATCTGGATCAGGTCCATCGGAAAGAAGAACATCAATCCACCAAGTGATGCATACAGGAACAGTGTCAGAAGATTGGCACCTGTGAAGTTTCGCGAGCGGAACAGCTTGAGCGAAACCATCGGTGTGCTGGACCAATGCTCTACAGCTAGAAACGCCGCCAGAGCAAATACGCCTAAACCTGCCGCAGCGGCGATGATGCGACCGTCATAGTGGGCTCGAGCGGGCCACTCAATCAACGCGTATGTGACGCCGCCAAGCCCCACGGTCGCCAATAAAGCACCAAGCCAGTCGAGATGATGCGAGGCCCTC
>WNGQ01013421.1_pt1 | contig 12096 bp, 22 predicted proteins | sample 5407661 | NCBI WGS metagenome assembly WNGQ01 (sample SAMN13153382, study PRJNA577476) | soil metagenome | isolation source: 60 cm soil or saprolite under Garry oak tree replicate 2 | place: USA:California | collected 2016-06-15
CTATCCACACCCTTGTTTGACCGGAAGCCAAGACGTGGATGGCCGAAACAAATCCGGCCAGGATATCAAGCCGCCGCAGGCGCTTCCTGCTCGGCTTTGCGATCGGTCTCCTGACCGGAATCGAGACCCTTGGCGGATTCGTCGCGGTCAACAAACTCGATCACTGCGACCGGCGCGGAATCGCCATAGCGAAAGCCCGCCTTGAGGACCCGCGTATAGCCGCCGTGGCGATCCTTGTAGCGGGGACCGATCACCTCGAAGAGCTTCTTGACCATCGCGACGTCGCGAATCTTCGCCACCGCCTGCCGGCGCGCATGCAAGTCACCGCGTTTGCCGAGCGTGACAAGCTTCTCGACCACCGGTCGCAAATCCTTGGCCTTCGGCAAGGTAGTGACGATCTGCTCGTGCTTGATCAGGGCCGCCGCCATGTTGGCGAACATGGCGCGGCGATGCTCAGGCTTGCGATTGAGCTTCCGATGGACCTTGCCGTGGCGCATATCAGACTCCAGACGACGGATGACAGATCAGGACAACGTCCGTCGTCTGTCATCAGCTCTGCGATCAATAATGATCTTCGAACCGTTTGGCCAGCTCCTCGATATTGTCCGGCGGCCAGCCCGGTACTTCCATGCCGAGATGAAGCCCCATCTGGGCCAGCACTTCCTTGATCTCGTTGAGCGACTTGCGGCCGAAATTCGGCGTCCGCAGCATTTCGGCTTCCGACTTCTGAACAAGGTCGCCGATATAGACGATGTTGTCGTTCTTGAGACAATTGGCCGAGCGCACCGAAAGCTCGAGCTCGTCCACCTTCTTGAGGAAGGCCGGATTGAACGCGAGGTCCGGAATGACCTCCTGCACCTGCTCTTTGCGCGGCTCCTCGAAATTGACGAAGACGTTGAGCTGATCCTGCAGGATGCGCGCCGCATAGGCGAGCGCATCATCCGGCGTCACCGCCCCATTGGTCTCGATCGAGAGCGTCAGCTTGTCATAGTCGAGAATCTGTCCCTCACGGGTGTTCTCGACCTTGTAGGAGACCTTGCGCACCGGCGAGTAGAGGCTGTCGACCGGGATGAGCCCGATCGGCGCGTCCTCCGGCCGATTGCGCTCGGTCGGCACATAACCCTTGCCGGTGTTGACCGTGAACTCCATCCTGATCTCGGCGCCCTCGTCGAGCGTGCACAGAACAAGCTCGGGATTGAGCACCACCGTGTCGCCGACGGTCTGAATGTCGCCGGCGGTGACCGTGCCGGGTCCCTGCTTCTTCACCACCATGCGCTTGGGGCCTTCGCCCTGCATCCGGATGGCGATGTCCTTGATGTTGAGCACGATGTCGGTCACGTCCTCGCGCACACCCGGAATCGAGGAGAATTCGTGCAACACGCCGTCGATGTGCACCGACTGCACGGCGGCGCCCTGCAGCGACGACAGCAGCACGCGCCTGAGCGCATTGCCGAGCGTGACGCCGAAGCCGCGCTCCAGCGGCTCGGCGACGACGGTCGCCTCGCGCTTGGGGTCGGTCCCTGCGGCCACCTGCAGCTTGTTCGGTCGGATCAATTCCTGCCAATTCTTCTGGATCGTCACGTTGTCACCCATCGCGTTGAGCGGCGCGACCCTGTTTCGCGCACCCCACTCCGCCCCGTGGGAAGATTCGGCGGCGGCGGGTTCTTCGGTCCGCCGGATGAGAATATCGTCGGTCATACGCGGCGCCTCTTGCGCGGACGGCAGCCGTTATGCGGGATCGGCGTCACATCCCGAATCGAGGTGATAGTGAAGCCGGCCGACTGCAGCGAACGCAGCGCCGATTCACGGCCCGAGCCCGGCCCCGCCACCTCGACCTCGAGGGTGCGCATGCCGTGCTCCTGGGCCTTCTTGGCGGCATCCTCTGCCGCCACCTGCGCCGCATAGGGGGTCGACTTGCGCGAGCCCTTGAAACCCATCGTGCCCGACGATGACCAAGCGATCGTGTTGCCCTGAGCGTCAGTAATGGTGATCATGGTATTGTTGAAGGTGGCATTCACGTGCGCAACGCCGGACGCAATGTTCTTGCGCTCTCGTCGGCGGACGCGGGTAGCTTCTTTGCCCATTCTTGATCCTTTCGTGACCCAGCGCCGGTCGGGCCGAGCCCATCACCCAATCTCGCACCTGATTTCGGCTAAACGCCCGAAATCGACATTCGGATGCGCATGTCGGCGACCGCCGGCCTGCGTGGCATGGATTGCCTATTCCTGTGGACGCTACTTCTTCTTGCCCGCGATCGCTTTGGCCGGACCCTTGCGGGTGCGGGCATTGGTGTGAGTACGTTGGCCGCGAACCGGCAGGCCGCGGCGATGTCGCAACCCACGGTAGCAGCCGAGGTCCATGAGTCGCTTGATGTTCATGGCGGTCTCGCGCCGCAGATCGCCCTCCACCATATAATCATGGTCGATGACTTCGCGAATCTGCAGCACTTCCTGATCGGTCAGCTGGGCTACCCTGCGGGCGTCGGGAATCCCCACTTTAGCCATGATTTCGCTGGCCTTTTTCGGCCCAATCCCGTGGATATATTGCAATGCAATGATCACGCGTTTGTTAGTCGGAATATTGACGCCGGCGATGCGGGCCACTGCCTTTACTCCTGCTGCCGGCTGAGGAAATCGGCCGGCCGATCATTCATCTTCCGGTCCTGGGAGAGGTTCACCGCAAACGGTAACACGACACCCTCCCCGGCTTTCGGGGCCCGGCATCGTTTGAATTCCCAGACTGGATAGAGGGCTTTTAAAGGATTCAAATGCCTCACGTCAACCTCGGCGGGATTTGCCTTTGCGCAGGGCTGATTTGCCACGGAGGGCGGTTTTGCGGCTCGACTTTGCGGCGGCCTGACCGCGCCCTGATCGCGCCGCGACCGGCTTTTTGCGGGTCGCGGCCTTGGCGACCTTGCGCGGTCCGGCGATCGCCTTGGCCACGGCCTTCTTACGAGGCGGCTTTTTCGGCGCGGCGGCGGCGCCGAGCGCCTGATCGATGGCGCTCGCCACCTCGGCTATCGACGCCATGCCATCGACCGTTTTCAATGCGCCCTGCCAGCGGTAATAATCGGTCAGCGGGGCCGTCTGCTCCCGATAGGCATCGATCCGCGTGCGCAGGACGTCAGGATTGTCGTCGGGGCGCAATGCCTCGCCGCAGGCTCTTGCCTCTGCGACCCGATTGGCGATCCGACTGTGCAGGATGCCGCCATCGACCTTGAGCTCGATGACCGCGTCGAGCTTTTGCCCCTTGGCAGTCAGCATGCGGTCGAGCGCCACCGCCTGCGGCACCGTGCGCGGAAAGCCGTCGAGAATGAACCCCCGCCTGGCATCGGGCTGATCGATGCGGTCGGCCACGATCGCCACCACCATATCGTCGGGAACAAGCTCGCCGCGCGCCATGATGTCCTTGGCGCGCCGACCGATCGGCGTGCCGGCTGCCACCGCGGCGCGCAACATATCGCCGGTCGAGAGCTGTACGATGCCGTGCTTTTTTACGAGACGCTGTGCTTGCGTGCCCTTCCCCGCCCCCGGCGGGCCGAGCAGGATCAGCCTCATCTCCTCCGCCCTCGCAGTTTTGAACGTTTGATCAGACCTTCGTATTGATGCGCCAGCAGATAGCCCTGAATTTGCGCCACCGTGTCCATCGTCACGCTGACCACGATCAGCAGGGAGGTTCCGCCGAAATAGAACAGGCCCGGTTGATAATAGGTCAGGATTTCGGGGCACAGACAGACTAGGGCAAGATAGCCGGCGCCGACCACGGTGATGCGCGAGAGCACATAATCGATGTATTCCGCGGTGCGTTCGCCCGGCCGGATGCCGGGGATGAAGCCGCCGTGCTTCTTGAGGTTGTCCGCGGTCTCGGTCGGATTGAACACGATCGCGGTATAGAAAAAGGCGAAGAAGACGATCAGCCCGATATAGAGGATCAGGAACGCGGGCCGGCCGTGGCCAAGCGCAGAGGTGATGGTGATGAACCAATCGGGGCCTCCACCGGCGTTGAAGTTCGCCACGGTCGCCGGCAGCAACAGCAGCGAGGAGGCGAAGATCGGCGGGATCACACCGGAGGTGTTGAGCTTCAGCGGCAGATGTGAGGATTGACCTTCGAACATGCGATTGCCGACCTGGCGCTTGGGATACTGAATCAGCAGCCGGCGCTGCGCGCGTTCCATGAACACGATGAAGGTGATCACCGCGACCACCACCACGATGATGGCGAGAATGAGTATGCCGGAGACCGCGCCCTGGCGCCCGAGCTCGAGCGTCTGGGCGATCGCAGACGGCAGCTCCGCCACAATGCCGGACATGATGATCAACGAGGTGCCATTGCCGATGCCGCGCGCCGTCACCTGCTCGCCCAGCCACATCAGGAAAATCGTGCCGCCGGTGAGCGTGATCATCGTCGAGATGCGGAACATCAGGCCGGGATCGGCGACCACATTGCCGGCACCTTCGAGGCCGACCGAGATGCCGTAGGACTGGAAGGCCGCCAGCAGCACGGTGAGGTACCGCGTGTACTGGTTCATGGTCTTGCGGCCCTGCTCGCCCTCCTTCTTGAGCTGCTCGAGGGTGGGCGACACCGTGGTCATCAGCTGGATGATGATGGAGGCCGAGATGTAGGGCATGATGTTCAGGGCAAAGATCGCCATGCGGTGGATGCCGCCGCCCGAGAACATGTTGAACATGCCGAGAATGCCGCCCGCCTGGGTGCGGAAAACCTGCTCCCAGATGTTCGGATCGATGCCCGGAAGCGGGATATAGGTGCCCAGCCGATAGACCATGAGCGCACCGAGCGTGAACCAAATGCGCTTCTTCAGCTCCTCCGCCTTGGCCAGCGCCGAGAAATTGAGATTGGCCGCAAGTTGTTCCGCTGCTGAGACCATGGTCCTGAAGCTCCGGTTACCGCACGACGCCCGACGACGTGCGACCTATATAGGGATCAGGCGGCCTGTTCGCCCGTCTCTCGCGGCGGCGCCAGGACGGTGACCGAGCCGCCGGCCTTCTCCACCGCGGCAATCGCGGATTTGGAGGCGCCCCACACCGAAAACGCCACTTTCGCCTTGATCTCGCCCATTCCGAGCAGGCGCACGCCGTCCTTGGCGCGTCTGAGCACGCCGGCCTTGACCAGCGCCTCCGCATCGACCGTCGCGTTGGGGTCGAGCTTGCCGGCATCGATGGCCGCCTGGATGCGCCCGAGATTGATCTCGTTCAGCTTCCGGGCAAAAGGCGTGTTCCGAAAGCCGCGCTTAGGCAGGCGCCGGTGCAAGGGCATTTGGCCGCCCTCAAAGCCCTTGATGCGCACGCCCGAGCGCGCGGTCTGGCCCTTGCCGCCGCGCCCGCCGGTCTTGCCGGCGCCCGAGCCGATGCCGCGACCGATACGAAAACGCTTCTTGCGCGCGCCCGGCCGATCGGAAAGTTCGTGAAGCTTCATCGCGCCCGTCCTCTTGATTCACTGTTCTTTGCGTCGCCCCGCCCTGGCGCCAGTGACGACTCTATTTGGCCTGGCCATCCACCACCCGCAGGAGGTGCTGAACTTTTGCGATCATGCCGCGGGTCTGCGGCGTGTCGGGAACCTCGGCCATGCGCCCGATCCGATTGAGCCCGAGCCCGATCAGGGTCTCGCGCTGGGTATGGTGACGGCGAATGGGACTGCCGATCTGCTGGATCTTGATGACTTTATTCGTCCCGCTCATCTTGGGCTCCCGGCTCTCGCCTCGAATCGGTTCAGTCGGCGACCTGCTCGGTGTCGCCCTCGCGCCGGCGCGCCTGCAGCGTCGACACCTTGATATTGCGGCGTGCCGCGACCGCGCGCGGCGAATCTTGGCGCTTGAGGGCGTCGAAGGTCGCGCGCACCATGTTGTAGGGATTGGAGGATCCGATCGATTTCGCCACCACGTCCTGCATGCCCAGGGTCTCGAACACCGCGCGCATCGGCCCGCCTGCGATGATGCCGGTGCCGGGGGGAGCGGCACGCAGAAACACCTTGCCGGCGCCGTGGCGGCCGGCGACGTCGTGATGCAGGGTTCGGCCTTCGCGCAACGGCACCCGGATGAGACCGCGCTTGGCCGCTTCGGTCGCCTTGCGGATCGCTTCCGGCACCTCGCGCGCCTTGCCGTGACCGAACCCGACCCGCCCCTTCTCGTCACCGACGACGACGAGCGCGGCAAATCCGAACCGCCGGCCGCCCTTCACCACCTTGGCCACACGATTGATGTGGACGAGCTTGTCGGTGAATTCGCTGTCGCGCTCTTCCCGGTGGTGCTCACGTGCCATATCGATGTTCCATTTCGGTGTGCCGTTTCATGCGGGCTGCTCCCGTCCAGTTACGTCCGTTAGAAGTTGAGGCCGCCCTCGCGCGCGGCATCCGCCAGTGCCTTGACCCGGCCGTGATAGCGATAGCTGCCGCGGTCGAAGACCACGTCCTTGATGCCCTTGCCGAGCGCCCGTTCGGCGACCAGCTTGCCGACCGCCTTGGCGGCATCCACATTGGCTCCGGTCTTGAGGCTTGCGCGCGTCTCCTTCTCGATCGAGGAGGCGCAGGCAACGGTCTCGCCCTTCAGGTCGTCGATGATCTGCGCATAGATGTGCTCGGAGGAGCGGAAGATCGAGAGCCGCAGGCGGCTGCCCGCGGCCCGCCTGATGGTGCGGCGGATCCGCGCCGTCCGTCGCGAACTCCGGTCCCTGACTGTCGACATCGTCGGCTCCTTGTTACTTGCGCAATTCTCGTGCGCAACTCCTGCCCTGCCCGCACCGGCAGGCCACGATCACTTCTTCTTGCCCTGCTTGCGGAAGATGAACTCGCCCGCGAACTTGATGCCCTTGCCCTTGTAGGGCTCGGGCGGGCGGTAACCGCGGATTTCCGCCGCCACCTGGCCGACCTTCTGCTTGTCGATGCCGGTCACCACGATCTCGATCGGCCTCGGCGTTGCAATCGTGATGCCCTCGGGGATCGCATAGACGATATCGTGGCTGTAGCCGAGAGCAATCTGGAGGTTCTTGCCCTGCACCGAGGCGCGATAACCCACGCCGCTGATCTCCAGCCGCCGCTCGAAACCCTTGGTGACGCCGGTCATCAAGTTGGCCACCAGCGCGCGCGAGGTCCCCCACAGCGCGCGCGCAAGCTTGGTTTCGTTGCGCGGATCGACCTTGATCTCGCCGCCTTCAAGCTTGGCGGCAACGTCGCCGTGCAGCACAAGCTGCATCGCGCCCTTCGGCCCCTTCACGCTGACGGTCTGGCCGTCGACACTGGCGGTGACGCCCGACGGAACGGCGACTGGTTTTTTTCCGACTCGCGACATGACTTTATTCCGATCGCATGATTCCGTTTCAAGTGCGTCTTAGAACACCGTGCAGAGGATTTCTCCGCCCACATTGGCATCACGGGCATCGTGGTCGGCCATCACGCCTTTTGGGGTGGACAGGATCGCGACCCCGAGGCCGTTATTGATCCTCGGCAGATTCTTCACTGAGGCGTAGACCCGCCGACCAGGTTTCGAAACACGAGAAATCTCCCGGATCACCGGCTCGCCGTCGAAATATTTCAGCTCGATCTCAAGCTCCGCGTGCCCGGTCGAATGCTCGCCTTCGGCTTGTTGCGCATTTGCGCATTGTGGATGCGTGCGATCATATCGCCGAGCGGATCGGTATGGGCCATCGTTCGCTGCTCCTACCAGCTCGACTTGACAAGACCCGGGATCAGGCCCTTTGAGCCCAGATCCCGCAATGCAATACGGCTCATCCTGAGCTTGCGGTAATACGCCTTCGGGCGGCCGGTGACCTCGCACCGGTTGTGAACGCGCGAGGGGGCCGAATTGCGCGGCAATTCCGCGAGCTTGAGTGTCGCTGCAAAGCGGTCTTCCGTGGGCTTGCTCCTGTCGCGCGCGATCGCCTTCAGCCGGGCGCGCCGGCTCGAGAATTTCTTGGTCAACCGGCGCCGCCGGTTGTTCTTCTCGATCGAGCTCTTCTTCGCCATTCGGGTCTCCTGATGCTCCGCGTCTGAGGACTGGCCTCACTGCCGGAAGGGAAAGTTGAATGCGGTGAGCAGCGCGCGCGCCTCGGCGTCTGACTTCGCGGTCGTGCAAACCGTGATATCCATGCCCCAGATATCGGCTGCCTTGTCGTAGTCGATCTCGGGGAAGATGATGTGCTCCTTGATGCCGATCGTGTAGTTGCCGCGGCCGTCGAAACTTTTGGGATTAAGGCCGCGAAAATCGCGCACGCGCGGAAGCCCGATATTGATGAGGCGGTCGACGAACTCGTACATGCGCGACTTGCGCAGCGTCACCTTGCAGCCGATCGCCTGACCGTCGCGCAACTTGTAGGTGGCGATCGACTTGCGCGCCTTGGTGATCACCGCCTTCTGGCCGGCGATCAGCGCGAGATCGGCCGCCGCCTGATCGACCTTCTTGCGGTCGCTGACGCCCTCGCCGATGCCCATATTGATGACCACCTTGTCCAGCACCGGCACCTGCATGCGGTTCTTGTAGCCGAACTCCTCGGCGAGCTTCTTGCGCACCACCTCGTCGAAATAGGTCCGCAGGCGCGGCGTCACGCGCTCTTCGGGCGTGCGGGCCTTCGGCGCCTTTGCGGGTGCCTCGCCCTTGCCGGCCGCTTCGCCCTTCTCGGCCTTCTGGGCCTTCTGGGCCTTCTGGGCCTTCTGCGCCTTTTGCCCCTTGTCGCCCTTTTCGGGCTTGGCGGCCCCGGCCTTCGCCGGCTTCTTGGACTCGGCCTTGTCTTGCTTGTCAGCCATCGATCTCAACTCCCGAGCGCTTCGCGACGCGGACCTTGCGGCCGTCCGGCAGCACGCTGAACCCGACCCGCGTGGGCTTGCCGTCCTTGGGATCGGCAAGCGCCAGATTGGAGAGGTGCACCGGAGCTTCCTTGGAAATGATCCCCGCCTCGCGACCGGCCGCCTGCTTCTGGTGACGCTTGACGAGATTGATCCCGCGCACCAGCGCACGGCTTTCGGCCGGGCGCACCTCGATCACCTCGCCCCGGCGGCCCTTGTCGCGGCCGGTGAGCACGATCACCGAATCGCCTTTCCGGATCTTGGCTGCCATCACAACACCTCCGGCGCGAGCGAGATGATCTTCATGTGGTTCTTGGCGCGCAACTCCCGCGGGACCGGGCCGAAAATGCGGGTCCCGACCGGCTCCATCTGCGGATTGATCAGGACCGCCGCATTGCGGTCGAACCGGATGATCGAGCCGTCGGGCCGGCGAATGTCCTTCGACACGCGCACCACCACCGCCTTCATCACTTCGCCCTTCTTCACGCGCCCGCGCGGGATCGCCTCCTTCACCGACACGACGATCACATCGCCGATGGTGGCGTATTTCCGCTTGGAGCCGCCGAGCACCTTGATGCACATGACGCGGCGCGCGCCGGAATTGTCGGCCACGTCGAGATTGGTCTGCATCTGGATCATAATGTTGCACTCGCACTGTTCCCGCGCGGATCGCGCTCACCCGACCGTCTTTTTCTTCTCGCCCTGGATCACTTCCCAACGCTTCAGCTTCGACAGCGGACGCCGCTCCTCGATCCAGACGGTGTCGCCCACCGAAAACTCGTTTTTCTCGTCGTGCGCGTAGTATTTTTTCGAACGGCGCACCGTCTTCTTGAGCATGGGATGGGTGTAGCGGCGCTCGACGCGCACCACCACGGTCTTGTCCTGCTTGTCGCTGACCACGACCCCATTGAGCGTGCGCTTCGGCATCTCGATCCTCTATTTCGCTCTTGAGCGCACGGCGCGCTTGGGTTTGATTGATGTTGCTGCGCCCGCAGGCTGCGCCGGACGCTTCTGCATCGCGACGGTCTTGAGGCGTGCAATGTCGCGACGCACTTGGCGCACACGCGCGGTATTCTCCAGCTGCCCCGTCGCCCGCTGGAAGCGCAGGTTGAACTGCTCCTTCTTGAGCTTGAGGACCTCGTCATCGAGCTGGTCGATGGTCATGGCCCGCAGATCATCCGCTTTCATGATCGGCTCTCCGACATCTATTCCGCGATGCGCTCGATGAAGCGCGTCTTGATCGGCAGCTTGGCGGCCGCGAGCGCCAGCGCCTCTCGCGCCAGACCGATCGGAACGCCGTCGATCTCGAACAGGACCCGGCCGGGCTTGACGCGGGCGACCCAGAATTCAGGCGCGCCCTTGCCCGATCCCATGCGGACCTCAAGCGGCTTTTTCGACACCGGCACATCCGGATACAAGCGAATCCATACCCGGCCGGAGCGCTTCATATGGCGGGTGAGCGCACGGCGCGCGGCTTCGATCTGACGCGCCGTAATGCGCTCGGGCTCCATCGCCTTGAGGCCGTATTGGCCGAAGGAAAGATTGGCGCCCGAGGTCGCAAGGCCGTGGATGCGGCCCTTGTGTGCCTTGCGGAATTTCGTGCGCATCGGTTGCAGCATGGTATCCAGCCTTTCTCAATCCCGATCGCCAGGGGCGCTCAGGCCGCATCGCGGCGCGGGCGTCCGGCCTCGCCTTCCGCCATCTTCTTGTCCTGCGCCATCGGGTCGTGCTCCAGAATTTCGCCCTTGAAGATCCACACCTTGACGCCGCAGGTGCCGTAGGTGGTGAAGGCGGTGGCAACTCCATAATCCACGTCGGCGCGCAGCGTATGCAGCGGCACGCGGCCTTCCCGGTACCACTCCATGCGGGCGATCTCGGCGCCGCCCAGGCGACCCGAGCAGTTGATGCGGATGCCGCCGGCGCCAAGCCGCATGGCCGATTGCACGGCGCGCTTCATGGCGCGGCGAAAGGCGACGCGGCGCTCGAGCTGCTGGGCGATCGATTCGGCCACCAGCTGAGCGTCGAGCTCCGGCTTCCTGATCTCGACGATGTTGATGACGACGTCGGAGTCGGTGAGCTCGGCGACCTTCTTGCGCAGCTTCTCGATGTCGGCGCCCTTCTTGCCGATCACCACGCCGGGCCGCGCCGACTGTATGGTCACGCGGCATTTCTTGTGCGGCCGCTCGATGACGATCTTGGAGACCGCCGCCTGCTTGAGCTGCTTCATCAATTCCGCGCGGATCTTCATGTCCTCGAGCAGGAGCCGTCCATATTCGTTCTTGCCGGCATACCACCGCGAGTCCCAGGTGCGATTGATGCCCAGCCGCAAGCCGATCGGATTGACCTTTTGACCCATAAATCCTCTCCTCCTGCTTCAAGCTTCTGCCGCGACCTGACGCACCACAATCGTCAGGTTCGCGAATGGCTTGAATATCCGTCCGGAGCGGCCGCGGCCGCGCGGGGTGAAGCGTTTGATGACGAGGGCCTTGCCGACATGCGCCTCGGCGACCACCAGATCGTCGACATCGAGATCGTGATTGTTTTCGGCATTGGCAATCGCCGATTCCAGGCACTTGCGCACGTCGCGCGCGATGCGCTTGCGCGAGAATTCGAGATCGGCAAGCGCCGTATCGACCTTCTTGCCGCGGATCAATTGCGCCAGCAGATTGAGCTTCTGCGGGCTGACCCGCAGCATGCGGGCGACCGCCTTGGCCTCGGTGTCGGCGAGGCTTCGTTCGCGCCCCTTCTTGCTCATCGAAGCTCCCCTTTGGCTCAGCTGGTGGTTGTCGCCGGAGCCGCTGCCGGCGCGGCGGCGGCGCCCGGTGCGGCCGGACCGGCGGCACGCTTGGCCTTGCGATCGGATGAATGGCCGTAGAAGGTGCGCGTCGGCGCGAACTCGCCGAACTTGTGGCCGACCATTTCTTCGGTCACCATCACCGGAATATGCTTTTGCCCGTTATAGACCCCGAAGGTCAGCCCGACGAATTGCGGCAGAATCGTCGAGCGCCGGCTCCACGTCCTGATCATTTCATGCCGTCCCGACGTGCGCGCCTTCTCCGCCTTCTTGAGAAGGAAGCCGTCGACGAACGGGCCTTTCCAAACCGATCGCGCCATGGTGCGTCCTACTTCTTCTTCCGAGCGTGGCGGCTCGAAATGATGAATTTGGTGGTGGACTTGTTGCTGCGGGTCTTCTTGCCCTTGGTCGGAAAGCCCCACGGCGTGACCGGGTGGCGGCCGCCCGAAGTGCGGCCCTCGCCGCCGCCGTGCGGGTGGTCGATCGGATTCATCGATACGCCGCGGTTGTGC
>WNGQ01007792.1_pt1 | contig 12094 bp, 7 predicted proteins | sample 5407661 | NCBI WGS metagenome assembly WNGQ01 (sample SAMN13153382, study PRJNA577476) | soil metagenome | isolation source: 60 cm soil or saprolite under Garry oak tree replicate 2 | place: USA:California | collected 2016-06-15
GGATCTGCGTGATGTGCAGCAGCCCGTCCCGGCCCGGCAACAGCGACACGAAGGCGCCGAACGTGGTCGTCTTCACCACCGTGCCGAGGAACCGCTCGCCGACCTCGGGGATGTGCGGGTTGGCGATCGCGTTGATCGCCGACCTGGCCGCCTCGGCCGAGGTGCCGTCGGTGGCGCCGATGTAGATGGTGCCGTCGTCCTCGATGGTGATCTCGGCGCCGGTGTCGTCCTGGATCGAGTTGATCATCTTGCCCTTGGGGCCGATCACCTCGCCGATCTTGTCCACCGGGACCTTGACCGTGATGATCCGCGGCGCGTACTGGCTCATCTCGCCAGGCGCTGAGATTGCCTCCCGCATCACGTCGAGGATGGCCAGCCTGGCGCTGCGGGCCTGGGTCAGTGCCGAGGCAAGCACGGAGGCCGGGATGCCATCCAGCTTGGTGTCAAGCTGCAGGGCGGTGATCACGTCCTTGGTGCCCGCCACCTTGAAGTCCATGTCGCCGAACGCGTCCTCGGCACCGAGGATGTCGGTCAGCGTGACGTACTCGCCGTCCTCATGGATCAGGCCCATCGCGATGCCAGCAACCATGTCCTTCAGCGGGACGCCGGCGTCGAGCAGCGCCATCGTGGACGCGCACACCGAGCCCATCGACGTCGAGCCGTTGGAGCCGATGGCCTCCGAGACCTGCCGGATCGCGTAGGGGAACTCCTCGCGGGTGGGCAGCACGGGCACGAGGGCGCGCTCGGCGAGTGCGCCGTGGCCGATCTCGCGCCGCTTGGGCGACCCGACCCGCCCGGTCTCGCCGGTGGAGTACGGCGGCATGTTGTAGTTGTGCATGTAGCGCTTGGTGCGCTCCGGGTTGAGCGTGTCGATCATCTGCTCCATCCGGAGCATGTTCAGCGTGGTGACGCCGAGTACCTGGGTCTCGCCGCGCTCGAAGAGCGCCGAGCCGTGCACCCGCGGCAGCACCCGGGCCGCCGCGGACAGCTGCCTGATGTCGGCCAGGCCGCGGCCGTCGATACGCAGGCCGTCCCGGATGATCCGCTGCCTGACCAGCTTCTTCGTCAGGGCACGGAAGGCGCCGCTGATCTCGTTCTCGCGGTCCTCGAACTGGCTGGCGAGCTTCTCCTTGGCCACTGCCTTGACCCGGTCGGTCTCGGCATCGCGGTCCTGCTTGCCGGCGATCGTGAGCGCCGCGGCCAGCTCATCGGAGACCTGCGCGGCCACGGCGTCGAAGACGTCCTGGCCGTAGTCGGCGAACACGGGGTACTCGGCGGTCTCCTTGGCGGCATGCGCCGCGATGGCCTGCTGCGCCTCGCACAGCGCCTTGATGAACGGCTTCGCCGCCTCCAGTCCCTCGGCCACGGTCTCTTCGGTCGGGCGCACCGCGCCGCTGCCGGAATCGGCCAGCAGCCGCAGCGTGCTCGGAGTCGACTCGGCCTCCACCATCATGATCGCCACGTCGCCGTCCTGCAGCACCCGGCCGGCCACGACCATGTCGAAGGTGGCATCGGCCAGCTGCGAGTGGGTGGGGAAGGCGACCCACTGGCCCTTGATCAGCGCCACCCGGACGCCGCCGATCGGCCCGGAGAACGGCAGGCCGGCCAGCTGGGTGGAGAGCGAGGCCGCGTTGATCGCGATGACGTCGTACAGGTGCTCGGGATGCAGCGCCATGATCGTCTCAACGACCTGCACCTCGTTGCGCAACCCGTGTACGAACGACGGCCGGAGCGGCCGGTCGATAAGCCGGCAGGTGAGGATCGCGTCCTCGGAAGGGCGGCCCTCCCGCCGGAAGAACGAGCCGGGGATCCGGCCCGCCGCGTACATCCGCTCCTCCACGTCGACAGTCAGCGGGAAGAAGTCGAGGTTGTCCTTCGGCTTCTTCGACGCGGTCGTCGCAGAAAGCACCATGGTCTCGTCGTCCAGGTAGACGACGGCCGAGCCGGCCGCCAGGCGGGCCAGCCTGCCGGTCTCGAATCTGATCTTATGTACGCCAAACGTGCCGTTGTCGATGACGACCTCGGCGGTATACGCACCCTCCACGGGTGACCTCCTTGACTGAGGTCCCGCGTCTGCCCTGGCCCGAGAACCACTACCGAGGACCGGCCCGTTGGCGCCCTGAGCGCTCCGGGCCGGGGCCGCGGGACGTCGTTCCTTCGTGGTTATTCAGTTGTGGCATGCAGTCCGTCACCGGCCTGCTGCAATCCAACTTACCTGCGCAGGCCGAGCTTCTCGATCAGCGCGCGGTAGCGGGTGATGTCCTCATTGGACAGGTACTTCAGCAGCCGCCTGCGGCGCCCGACGAGCAGCAGCAGCCCGTGGCGGCTGTGGTGGTCATGCTTGTGCACCTTGAGGTGCTCGGTCAGATCATGGATCCGCCGGGTTAGCAGCGCGACCTGGACTTCCGGCGATCCGGTGTCACCCTCATTGGTCGCGTGCCCGGCGATGATCTCTTTCTTCACCGTGGTGTTGAGCGGCACGTTGATTCCTCTTCATGTAGGACTCGGTACAGGACGCCCCGGCGGATGCATGTTGGACCTGCCAGGGCAGGAGCCACCGCAGGGTAGCCTGCGGGCGCCTCCTCTTAGCCAGCCGCCTGAGGGCACAGCTGACTGGGCCAGATACTCAGGCCGATAGCCAGCGTAGCACGCAGCCGGGCGAATCCAGCCCGGCGCCGCCGAGCACCGCCTGGCACCGGCGCTACCCGCCGGGCACCCGGACGCGCACCGCGTCCACGTCCCGGTGCATCTGCGCGACCAGCTCGGGGACCGAGTCGAACCGGACCGTGCCGCGCAGCCGCTCAGCGAAATCGACCGCCACGTGCGCGCCGTACAGGTCGAGGTCATCCCGGTCCAGCGCATACGCCTCTACGGTGCGCTCCCGCCCGTCAAAAGTCGGGTTGGTGCCGATCGATATCGCGGCTGGCCATCGCTCGTCCTCACGGCCTTCCGGATCCAGGCTGGCCAGCCAGCCCGCGTACACGCCATCGGCCGGGATGGCAGTATGCGGCAGCGTCTCCAGGTTGGCGGTGGGGAAGCCAAGCGCCCGGCCGCGCCGGTTCCCGCGCACCACCACACCCTCCACCCGGTGCGGCCGGCCGAGATCCCGGGCCGCGCCGGTCACGTCCCCGGCGGCGAGCCGCGCCCTGATGCCAGAGGAGGAGATCGTCTCGCCCGCCTCGGCCAGCAGCGGCACCCCCTCGGTCGCGAAGTCATATTTCTCGCCGAGCTCGCCGAGCAGCGCGACGTCCCCCGTGGCACGGTGGCCGAACCGGAAGTTGTCCCCCACCACCACCCTGGCCGCGTGCAGCCGGTCCACCAGCACCGCCTGGACGAACTCGTCCGGCCCCAACCGGGAGAACTCGAGGGTGAACGGCAGCAGCAGGACCGCGTCGACCCCCAGGCCGGCCAGCAGCTCGCCGCGCCGCCTGGCAGTGCAGAGGAACGGCGGGTGCGTGCCAGGCCGCACGACCTCGTCCGGATGCGGGTCGAAGGTCACCACGGCGACCGGCAGCCCGAGCCCGGCCGCCAGCTCGGCGGCGCGCCGGACGATGCGCTGGTGACCGCGGTGCACGCCGTCGAAGACGCCGATGGTGACGACCGACCGGCCCCAGCCGGCCGGCACCTCGTCCAGGCCCTGCCACCGCTGCATGTGCGGTTCCCTCCCTGCCGGTCTGGCGGTGTACGGCGGTGCTCCCAAGCCTGCCACGCGGCCGGCCGGCCGGCTGCGGCAGCGTCCGCCCGCGCGCTGGCTACGGCGCGAAGACCGCAAGCGGGCGAGCCTGGCCCGCTTCCTCGGTCAGCGACGCGACCAGCATGCCATCCGGGTCGAACGCAGCGTCCGCCCGCGCGCTGGCTACGGCGCGAAGACCGCAAGCGGGCGAGCCAGGCCCGCTTCCTCGGTCAGCAACGCGACCAGCATGCCATCCGGGTCGAACGCAGCCACCGGACCACTCCCGCTGCCGAGCGCTGGCAGCCTGCCCCCGTGCGCGAGCTTCGCCGCCTCGTCCGCGGTGAGGTCCCGCCGCGGAAAGACCGCCGCGGCGGCGGCGGCAAGCGGGACCACGTCGAGGTCTGCCGCCAGGTCGGACAGGCTCCGGGCCATGCCCTCGGTGTACGGGCCCACCCTGGTGCGCCGCAGCGCCGTCAGGTGCCCGCCGACCCCGAGCGCGGTCCCGACGTCGCGGGCAATCGCCCGGATGTAGGTGCCGCTTGAGCAGGTGACCTTCACGTCGGCATCCAGCAGGTCACCCGCGGGCCGGACGGCGACAAGGACGAGCTCGCGCACGGTCACGGTCCTGGCGGCCAGCTTCGGCGGTGCTCCTTCGCGGGTTAGCTGATAGGCCCGCTTACCGGCTACCTTGATGGCGCTGATGCCCGGCGGCACCTGCTGGATCTCGCCGGTGAACGCGGCCAAGGCCTCGGTCACCTCCCCCGCCGTAAGCTCCGCCGCGGCGCGGCCGGCCACGGTCGAGGTCGACGTCACGGACGAGACGATCTGGCCGTCGGCGTCGCCCGAGTCGGTGGCCTGGCCGAGCCGGATAGTCGCGGCGTATTCCTTCTCGGTCAGCGCGAGATGGCCAAGCAGCCTGGTCGCCTTCTGCACGCCGACCACCAGGACCCCGGTGGCCATGGGGTCGAGAGTCCCGGCGTGCCCGACCCGGCGCGTGCCGGCCATGCGGCGGATCCGCGCCACGACATCGTGCGAGGTCAGGCCGGCCGGCTTGTCCACGATGACCAGCCCGCTCGGCACCGTCACCGGCGGCCGTCCGCCCCGCCTGTCACTCCGGCCCTGTCCGTCACTCCGACCCCGCCTGCACCTCGGTCTCGTCTGTCACCCCGGCCCTGCGTGTAACTCCGGCTTTGTCTGACGCTCCGGCCCTGTCTGGCACCCCCGCGAGTCACTTCGGTCCGCCTGTCACTCCGGTCTCGTTGGCGCCGTCCGCCACGCAAATCCCGTCCGCCCCGCGCTCGAGATGCTCGCGCAGCCCGGCCATCGCGTCGGCGACAGTGCCGGAGGCGGTGAACCCGGCCGCCATCCGATGGCCGCCGCCACCCGCCCTGGTGCACGCCCGGCCCACGTCGACCTTGCCCTTTGACCTGGATGACACCAGCCACCGGCCGTCGTCGGATTCCTTGAAAACCACGGCGACATCCGCCTCCTCGGTACGGCGCAGCACGTCGATCACCGACTCGGCCACGTCAAGGTGCAGGCCGTAGGCGGCCCGGTCAGCGCGGCTGACTGTGGTCCAGACCAGGCCGTGGCCTGCCGCGGCTTCCGGCTCGAGCACCGCGCGGCCGAGCACGCAGGAAAGCAGGCCCAGATATCCGAACGGTGCCTTGTCCCACAGTTCGAGGGAGACCGCGCCCGGCTCGATGCCGGTCGCCAGCAGCTGCGCCGCGATCTCATGCACTCGCGGCGAGGTGCTTGCGTACTTGAAGGAACCAGTGTCCGTAACGATCCCCGCGTACAGGCCGAACGCGATGTCCCTGGTGATCCGGATGCCCAGCCGACCGATCAGGTCGTGCGCGAGCACCGCCGTTGCTGCCGCGGAGGGGTCGACCAGGTGCAGCGTCCCGAACCGGGTGTTGGACGCGTGATGGTCAAGCACGATCAGCTCTGCCGCCTGCGCGGCGCAGCCTTCGAGCATGCCGAGGCGGTCCGCGCTCGCGGCGTCGAAGGTGACCATGACCTCAGGCCGCCGCGGGTACGACTGCGGCGGGCTGAGCAGGTCGGCGCCCGGCAGGAAGCGCAGGATCCTAGGCACCTCGAAGGGCTGGTCGCCGAAGGAGGCGATGACCCGCTGGCCGGCCGGCCCGGCCCGCGAGCGCAGCGCGTGGGCCACCGCCAGCATCGACCCGAGCGCGTCGCCATCCGGCCGGACGTGACAGGCCAAGCAGATCTCGCGGGCACCGTCCAGGACGTCAATCGCCCTAGCCCAGGCGGCCTCCAGCTCCACCCCCGTCGATCCAGCCACTGCACTCGCGCCACCCGCCCCAGTCGCACTCACCCCAGCCACATCACCGGCCCTAACCATCCCAGCCATCGCGGACTCAGTCGCCACGTCCGCCGCACCCGCCTCATCCACCCCACCCGCTGGACTCCCGGCCAGCTCGTTTTCTTGATCACGGAAGATCCGGGGGGGTATGACGCCCGGATCTTCCGTGATCAAGGACGAGCCCGGCAAGGACGAGCCCGGGCCCGCCGCGGCGATGGGCGAGTCTGCGGGGGCTTGACCCAGGCCGGTTTCGCACTGGACCTGCATGTGCTCGGCTGTCACGACCGCGAGTATCTCGCGCCACGCACTCCGGGTGCCGGTGTTTCGGCGAGATGATCATCTTCTCCGCGCCGCCCAGCCGACGGCTCGTCGCCGGCCGGCTGCCCGGCTGCGGCGTTATCGGCACCGGGATCATCGGCCGCCGAGCCACCGGCCGCTGAGCTGCCGGCGCCACGATGATCAGACGCCGAGCCACCGGCCGCAGCGTCGGCACCCGCAGAGGCGCCGCTCGCCAAGGCGTGCGCCGCAGAGTCTCCGGCCGCCGAGCCACCGGCCGCAGCGTCGGCACCCGCAGAGGCGCCGCTCGCCAAGGCGTGCGCCGCAGAGTCTCCGGCCGCCGAGCCATCGGCCGCGGAGCTGCCGCCCGGCGCGCTGCCGGCGCCGGGATGATCAGACGCGGAGCCATCGGCCGCAGCGGCCGGGACCCGGTACGGGTCGGCGTCGCCGGCCGGCTGCGCGCCCTCTCTGACCGCCGCGAGCGCCGCGTCCGCCTCGCGGGCGCGGGCGACAAGCTCCTCGATGTTCCTGGCGTTGTCTGGCACGGTATCCAGCCTGAACTCCAGCGACGGGGTGTGCCGCAGGCCGGTCTGCCTGCCGACCTCGGACCGGATGACGCCGACAGCGCTGGCCAGCGCCGCGGCCGTGCCCGCGCGCTCTTCGGCTGAGCCGTAGACCGTGTAGAACACGGTCGCCTCGCGCAGGTCGTTGGTCAGCCGGGCTTCGGTGACCGTGACGAAGCCGAGCCGCGGGTCCTTGATCCGGCGTTCCAGCATCTCGGCCACGATCTGCGCGATCCGGCCACCGAGCTTGCGTGCCCTGGCTGCGTCCATGAGTCGCTCACTCCTCCTCGTTGAACAGCCGCTGCCGTGCGGAGAGCAGCTCGATTTCCGGGTGCCCGGCGACGAATCGCTCACACGCCCCGAGAACCTCGGTGCAGTGCGCGGCGGTCGAGGCAACCACGGCCACGCCGATCTCGGCCCGGCGGTGCAGGTCCAGATGGCCGGTCTCGGCCACCGCAGCGCCCGGATGGCGGCGATGCAGCTCGGCAACGAGCGGCCGCACCGCCGACCGCTTCTGCTTCAGCGAGCGCACGTCACCGAGCAGCACGTCCAGCGTCAGCGCTCCCACGTACACGGCAGCCCCTCGGGACGTCAGGCGCGCGGCTTCTCGCGCATCTCGAAGGTCTCGATCACGTCCCCGATCTTGATGTCGCTGTACCCGATGCCGATGCCGCACTCGAAACCCTCGCGCACCTCGGTCGCATCATCCTTGAACCTGCGCAGCGAATCGATCGTCAGGCTGTCCGAGACAACCACGCCGTCGCGGACCAGCCGCGCCCTGCTGTTCCTGGTGATGGTCCCGCTGCGGACGATGCAGCCAGCCACGTTGCCGATCCGCGGCACCCGGAAGATCTCCCTGATCTCGGCGGTGCCGAGCTGCGCCTCCTCGAACTCCGGCTTGAGCATGCCCTTGAGCGCGGCCTCGATCTCCTCGATCGCCTGGTAGATGACCGAGTAGTAGCGGATGTCCACGCCCTCGCGCTGCGCGAGCTCGCCCGCCCGCCCGGCCGGACGGACGTTGAAGCCGATGATGACCGCCTCGGACGCGATGGCCAGGTTGACGTCGTCCTGGGTAATCGCGCCGACGCCGCGGCCGATCACCCGCAGCACCACGTCCTCGCCGACGTCGATCTTGAGCAGCGCGTCCTCCAGCGCCTCGACCGATCCGGACACGTCGCCCTTGACGATGAGCAGCAGCTCTTCCCGCTGACCCGACTTGAGGGCTGACTCCAGGTCCTCCAGGGTGACCCTAGGACGCCGCTGAGCGAACATCGCGGTGCGCTCGCGCGCCTCCCGCCGCTCGGCGATCTGCCTGGCCACCCGGTCGTCGTCGACGACGAGGAAGCTGTCGCCAGCCCCGGGCACGGCGGTGAGGCCGAGCACCTGCACAGGCCGGGACGGCGGCGCGTCGCTGACCTGGTCGCCGTTCTCGTCCAGCATTGCCCTGACCCGGCCGAACGCCTCGCCACACACGATCGAGTCGCCGACCTCGAGCGTGCCGCGCTGCACGAGCACGGTTGCGACCGGCCCCCGGCCCTTGTCCAGGTGTGCCTCGATCGCCACCCCCTGGGCCTGCTGGTGCGGGTTAGCGCGCAGGTCGAGCTCGGCGTCCGCGGTCAGCACGATCGCCTCAAGCAGCGCCTCGATGCCGGTGCCCTGCCGCGCAGAGACGTCGACGAACAGCGACTGTCCGCCGAACTCCTCGGCCACCAGCCCGTACTCGGTGAGCTGCGCCCGTACCCGCTGCGGGTCGGCGCCCTCCTTGTCGACCTTGTTCACCGCCACCACGATCGGCACGCCGGCCGCCTGGGCATGGTTCAGCGCCTCAGTCGTCTGCGGCTTTACCCCGTCGTCAGCGGCAACCACGAGGACGACCAGGTCGGTGGTCTCGGCACCGCGGGCGCGCATCGCGGTGAAGGCCTCGTGACCAGGGGTGTCAATGAAGGTGATCTTGCGCTCCTGGCCGTCCACGACGGTGTTGACCTGGTAGGCGCCGATGTGCTGGGTAATGCCACCCGCCTCGTGCGCCACCACGTTCGTATGCCGGATGGCATCGAGCAGCTTGGTCTTGCCGTGGTCGACATGACCCATCACGGTCACCACCGGCGGGCGCGGGACGAGGTCGCTCTCGTCGCCCTCGTCCTCGCCGAACTCGATGTCGAACGTCTCGAGCAGTTCCCTGTCCTCTTCCTCCGGGGAGACCACCTGGACGGTGTAGTTCAGCTCGGCGCCGAGCAGCTGCAGGGTCTCGTCGTTCACCGACTGGGTCGCCGTGACCATCTCGCCCAGGTGGAAGAGCACCTGCACCAGGGAAGCCGGGTTTACCCCGATCTTGTCCGCGAAGTCGCTCAGCGAGGCACCCCGCGACAGCCTGATCACCTGGCCGTTGCCACGCGGAATCTGCACGCCGCCGATGGCGGGCGCCTGCATGTTGTCGAACTCCTGGCGGCGCTGCTTCTTCGACTTGCGGCCGCGCGACGGCCGGCCTCCCGGCCGCCCGAAGGCACCCTGCGTGCCGCTCCTGCCGCGACCCCCGCCACCGGGGCGGGCCGGCCCCATGCCGGGGCGCTGGCCGCCGCCGGGACCGCCGCGCGCGCCTGCGCCGCCGGGACCGCCGCGGCCGCCGGGCCTGGCACCGGTACCGCCGCCTGGACCGCCGCGGCCGCCGGAACCGCCTGCACCCGGGCCACTGGGACCACGGCCGGGCGCTGGCCTGGGCGGCATGCTGCTGGGGCTCGGTCGCGGGCCACCGGGTCGCGGGCCGCCAGGGCGGGCCGCGTCCCCTGGGGCTGGCCGTCCGGCGAACCTGCCGCCAGGGCCGCCCGGCGCGGCTGGCCGCGCAGCGGGCGGGCCAGCGGCGGGCGGAGCACCTGACGGGGTGCCCGCGAAGCCTGACGGGCCCGGCGCGCCGGGCTGCCCGGGCCGGACGCGCGGTGCGGAGCCCATGCCGCTGGCCGTCGAGCTGAACGGGTTGTTGCCGGGTCGCGGCCCAGGTCGGGGGCCGCCACGGGATCCCGGCCGCTGACCGCCCGCCGCCGGGCTGCCCGGCCGCGGCGCACCGGATGGCGTACCGCCAGGGCCGGGCCGCGGGCTGGCCGGACGCGCACCGGCCGGACGCGCACCGGGCGAGCCCGCCGCGGGCTGGCCGCCAGCTGCCGGGGGGGCGGTGTCAGGCTGCGCGGCAGGCGGTGCGGCCTGCGGGGCTGCCACCTGCGGTGGGGTGGGCTCGGGCAGCCGCCGACCGGGATCCGCGGCAGGCGGTGCGGCTGGCGCCGCGGCTGGCGCCGCAGCTGGCCCGGTCCCCGCCTGCGGTCCTGGGGCCGGCTCTCGTGCCGTCACTGCGGCGGCCGGCCCGGCCGCCGCGGCACGGCCATTCGCGCCATCACCCGGGATGCTCGCCGCGGCGGGCGCCGATGGCTCCGCGGACCGCTGACTGGATGCCTTCCCGGCCGGCGCCTGCTTGGGCTGCTGGGCCGCGAGCTCTTCCTTGAGCCTGCGGACGACGGGCGCCTCGATCGTCGAGGACGCCGAGCGAACGAACTCGCCCATTTCCTGGAGCCTGGCCATCACGGCCTTGCTCTCTACGCCGAACTCCTTCGCGAGTTCGTAAACCCGGACCTTCGCCACTGCGCTCCCTCTACTCGGTCCGGGATAAACCGGACCAGTCAGCCGGTCCGGGGCAGCGCGTGTGCTCCGTCCGGCGTCAGCCTGTGCTGTTCATCGCCGCATGCTCATCGGGCGCTCATTGCCATCTCAGCCTGCTTTCTCCGGCACTGCTGCCGTCCATGCCTTCCATCTGACCGCCCTGCCCCGGTAACGGGTCACCGGCACGCGACGCGACAAGATACCCGGCGATCATGCCGGTCCCGAGCGGTCCCGGCAAGCGCAGCGCTCGCGGGAACGCCCGGCGCCGCCGTGCTCGCTCTAGGCATTCCTGACTGAGGTGCAGGTAAGCACCCCGGCCAGCCTGTCGCGCCCGCGGGTCGGGAACAACCTCATTCCCGGCCGCTACCAGGCGAAGCAGATCAGACTTGGCCGCGCGGACTCCGCACCCTACACATGTCCGGATCGCTGGCGCGGACCGGAGAGGCCGCGGGGACCGCCTGGCCATTCTGCTACTAAGCCTACCGCGCCTGCGCGTCGGCGGCACCGGGCACCGCGTCCGGCCCGCCCGCGCCGCGCAGCGAGCCTGGCCCGGCCGTGCCTGCGGCCGCCTCGAGCCCGCTCGCGCCGCGCCGCCGGGCCGGGGCATCCCCCGCAGGTCCTGCCGCGCCCCGGTCCGGCCTGATGTCGATCCGCCAGCCCGTCAGCCGCGCAGCGAGCCGCGCGTTCTGGCCCTCCTTGCCGATCGCCAGCGACAGCTGGTAGTCGGGCACGATCACCTGCGCGACCCTGGCCTGCAGGTCGATGATGTCAACCCGGGAGACCCGGGCGGGCGAGAGCGCGTGCGCGACGAAGTCCGCCGGATCGGCGGAGAAATCCACGATGTCGATCTTCTCGCCATGCAGCTCCGTCATCACGTTACGGACCCGGCTGCCCATCGGGCCGATGCAGGCGCCCTTGGCGTTCACGCCAGGCTGGTGCGAGATGACAGCGATCTTGCTTCGGTGCCCGGCCTCGCGGGCAATCGCGGCGATCTCCACGGCTCCGCTGGCGATCTCCGGGACCTCCAGCGCGAACAGCTTCTTGACCAGGTTCGGATGGGTACGAGACAACGTCACGGACGGGCCGCGGTAGCCCTTCCTGACATGCAGGACGTAACAGCGCAGCCGTTCGCCGTGCACATAGCGCTCGCCGGGCACCTGCTCGGTCGGCGGCAGGATCGCCTCCAGCTTGCCGAGATCCACTAGCACCGCACGCGGGTCCCGGCCCTGCTGGATGACGCCTGCCACCACATCACCCTCCCGGCCTGCGTACTCCCCGAAGGTCAGCTCGTCCTCGGCGTCACGCAGGCGCTGCAGGATCACCTGCCGGGCGGTAGTCGCGGCGATCCGGCCGAAGCCCGCAGGCGTGTCGTCATATTCCCTGATCACCGCGCCGTCTTCGGCAGTCTCAGCGGCCCAGACGGTTACGTGCCCGCTGCTCCTGTTCACCTCTACCCTGGCCGTCGGCGGCGCACCCTCGGTCCGGTGATAGGCGACCAGCAGCGCGTCCTCTATCGCCTTGATGGCCAGGTCCATCGAGATGTCCTTCTCGGCCTCCAGGCTGCGCAGCACGCTCAGGTCAATGTCCATCTGCTTCCCCCCCGTCTGCACC
>WNGQ01008676.1_pt1 | contig 12088 bp, 12 predicted proteins | sample 5407661 | NCBI WGS metagenome assembly WNGQ01 (sample SAMN13153382, study PRJNA577476) | soil metagenome | isolation source: 60 cm soil or saprolite under Garry oak tree replicate 2 | place: USA:California | collected 2016-06-15
GAGTACCGAATCACGACGGTCTGTATTGCATCGTAACAAGCACAAAAATGGGGAAAGTGTTGTGAGAGTACTGTTGCAGGCCCGCGCGCGCGCAAATCAGCGCGTCGGCAATCAACGCCCGGCATAGAGTGAATGCTTCCTGGCGGCGCTAGGCTATCCGCGTGCAACAAAACAGTTTGCGAAAACGTAAGCTGTCAATATCGGCGGGGGTTTGCGTAATTCGAGTAACAGGAGATTATAATTCTGTCTACGACTCGACGATTTAAGTTGAAAGAGAGACGGCAATGAAATTTGAGCAAGGATGGGAAGCGCGGTTTAGGATTGTGCTTTACTTCGCCGGATTATCGGCCATCTTCTTCACTGGCTGCACAAACAAGGCCCAGCAGAGTTTTGAACGGCCTCCGGCGCCCGTATCGGTCGCCACAGCGGTGACGCAAGACGTACCAACCTACTTGGACGCAATTGGCAAGACCGTCGCCCGCGAAGTGGTTTCGATTCAGTCTCAGGTTTCAGGGCGCATTATCAAGATTCATTTCACTGATGGCGCCGACGTCAAGAAGAACGACATGCTGTTTACGATCGACCCGCGCCCCTTTGAAGCGAACATCAAGCAAGCCGAAGCAAACCTGTCTAAAGACCAGGCACTGAAGAAGCAGGCGGAAGCCAACCTGGCAAGGGACATTGCCCAGGCCAAGTGGGGCGAAACACAGGTCAAGCGGTATCGTGAGCTGGTCACTGCCGGCGTCGTTCCCAGTGAACAGTACGAACAGTTGCGGGCGCAACTGGATTCTCTTAACTCGACGGTCGATGCCGATCGCGCCGCCGTGCGCAGCGCTGATGAATCGATCAAAGTGGACCAGGCAGCAATTGAGAGCGCGAAGGTCCAACTCAGCTACTGCTACATTCGTTCGCCGATTGACGGTCGCGCGGGCCAACGGCTGGTGGACATCGGGAACGTCGTCAATCCCGGCGGCTCCGGCAGCGGTAGTTCCAGTTCCGGCAATGGTTCAGGTAGTGCAGCCTCCGGCAATAGCAATTCCCTGCTGGTGATCCAGAAGCTGGATCCAATCTATGCTGACTTCACTATCTCTCAAAATAATCTGACAGAGGTGCAGCAGCAGATGCGCGAGGGCCGGCTCAGGGCTGAAGTTCGCCTCCCCGATACGACGGATGATCCGGTAATCGGTCAGCTCACGTTTCTCGACACCGCCGTGCAGAACACAACGGGCACGGTAAATCTTCGCGCCACGATTCCAAACAACGGAAATCGGTTTTGGCCCGGCCGGTTCGTTAACATCCGGCTCGTATTGAGTACTATTCAAGGAGCTGTGCTCGTGCCTGCTTCCGCGCCCCAAATGTCAGCCAAGGGATCGTTCGTCTACGTTGTGAAGCAAGACTCGACCGCCGAACAGCGAGCGGTGTCGTTGGGCCAGCGGCAGGGAGATCTAATTGTTGTTGAGAAGGGAGTGGAGCCGGGTGAACGCGTCGTTACCAACGGACAGTTGGGTGTGACACCGGGCGGCAAAGTCCGCGTCGAGCAAACAGGTAATCCAGCCGCAGCGGGCAACGGGACAAAGTAATGGAAGCTCTGAACAAAGCCTGAGACTGCTTCGCTAGGTTTGAAAGTGTCCTTCGAAAGACAGGCCCGAAGGGCCGATATTCAATAGCCACGTCCCGTAAGTGCGTGGATCAAGAATCTTGAAGGAAGATGAGCGCCGAAGGTGCGGCACAAGCTCGTGCTTGATGAAAGGCCTGAGAGTGTCGGCCCTGCGGGCCTCAGACTATGTGTGTCCCTCCCACGCCCTGACGGGCGTGGCTATTGAATACCGGCCCTGCGGGCCTAAGAGCTACACAATGCCCGTTAGCAGAGCTAACTGTGCCGCTTGATCAGAGGCTACTAATGAATCTATCCGAACCCTTCATTCACCGGCCCGTTATGACCGCAGTGCTGACTGTCTCAGTAATCCTGTTCGGGGTATTGAGCTACTTTCAACTTCCGGTCAACGATCTGCCGGCTGTGGATTATCCTGTAATCCAGGTGAATGTCGGTTACCCGGGAGCTGGTCCGGAAACGGTGGCAAACAACATCGCCACACCGCTCGAGCGCCAGTTCATGCAGATCAATGGACTGGAAGTGGTCACGTCCAAGAGCACCCAGGGATTTGCCAGCCTTACCCTGCAATTCGCGCTCGAAAAGAACATTGACGCCGCTGCGACTGACGTGCAGACGGCAATTTCGCAGGCCACTGGAAGTCTTCCAGTGGATCTGCCCGCGCCACCTACATACTCAAAAAGCAATCCGAACGATCAGCCGATCATGTACATCGCGCTGACCAGCGATTCGGTCACTCCGGGCCAGCTCTACGACTATGGCAGCACGACGGTGGGCCAGCGCATCAGCATCCTGCCGGGTGTGTCGCGTGTGAATGTCTACGGTACGAAGTCGGCGATTCGCATCAAGGCCGATCCTTCGGCGATGTGGGCGCGACAGATTTCGATGGATGACTTGTCCGCGGCGATCAAGAACGGAACCAGCTCTACCGGTGCGGGCCAGTTAGACAGCAGCACCGGCACCGCGGTTCTCCGGCCGCAGGGCCAACTGGAAACCGCTGATCAATACAGCAACCTGATCGTCGGGGGCACCAGCGGCGCACCCGTATATCTGCGCGACGTCGCCACGGTCAAAGATTCCGTCCAGGACGAGCGCGTTAACATGCGGTTCTGGGTGCGAGGCTACGACGTGCCATCCGCCACAATTATCGTCGCGGTTAATCGTCGCGCGGGCGCGAACGCCGTCGAGGTGTCCAAGAGCATACGCGAAGTGCTGCCGTTGGTCAGCGCGGAGTTGCCAGGCTCGATTCGTGTCACCCCAATTTATGATCGTTCGCAGAGCATCGTTCACTCTGTCAACGACGTGCAGGCAACGCTCCTGATCGCGTTCGCCCTGGTGGTGATGGTGATTTTCGCTTTCCTCGGGCGCGCCACCGATACGTTGATTCCCGCAGTCGCGCTCCCATTATCGCTGCTGATCACGTTCATCGCGATGCGGGCGCTGGGCTACAGTCTCGACAACCTGTCGTTAATGGCGCTTACGCTGGCAATCGGGTTCCTGGTAGATGACGCAATTGTATTTCTCGAGAACACCGTGCGGCGAATGGAACGCGGAGAGCAGCCGTTTGAAGCGGCGGTCAACAGCGCCAGGGAAATCAGTTTCACGATCATGTCGATGACCATCTCGCTGGCGGCGGTGTTCATCCCGCTGGTGTTTATGTCCGGACTGGTGGGGCGAATCTTCCGCGAGTTCGCAATCACGATCGTCATTTCGATCTTCGCATCCGGTTTGGTATCGCTCACCCTTACTCCACTGATGTGCGCGCGTCTGCTGAAGGGGCGCGGCGAAGGCGCGAAGAAGACCTGGATGGAACGAGTGATCGGCGGCATCGAGAAGCGCGTGCTGGCGATGTACGGGTCGTCGCTGTGGTGGTTTCTGCGGCGCCGCTGGATCTCGCCGACGATTTGGCTTGTCTGTCTTGCCGGAACGATCTGGCTCTTCGTCCTGGTTCCCAAAACTTTCCTGCCCCCGGGAGACAGCAGCGTCATCTTCGGCGCCTTCATCGCCCGCGAAGGTTCCTCGCCGGATCAAATGCACGCCTTGCAGGATCGTGTTGACCAGACACTGCACCAGGAGCCCAATGTTGTAACGGATTTCACGATGACGGGCGCTACTGGGTTTTTGGCGTCGAATCAGGGCATCATGTTCACCTTCATTAAGCCACCGGCGGAACGCCAACCAATCGCGGAAGTGACGGCCCAGATGATGGGCAAACTGAATTCGATTCCCGGCGTGTTCTCGTTTCTGCGGCCGTTTCCGGTGCTGGAGATCAGCACAGGTGTGACCAGCCAGCAGCAGGGTCAATACGCATTCGCCGTTTCTGGCGCCAATCCCGATCAAGTTTATGACGTGGGCCAAAAACTAATGGGCAAGCTAATGCAGTACCCCGGCTTTTTGACCGTTTCGTCGGACTACTACAACAACACGCCTAACCTCGATATCGATATCCGTCGCGATCAAGCCCGGACCTACGGAGTCTCCGAAACGCGCATTCTTACGATGTTGCGCAATGCTTACTCGCAGAACTACCTTTACCTAATCAAGAAGCCTGAGGACCAATACCAGGTGATTTTGGAAGTTGAGGACTCTGCTCGTGGGAAGCCCGAAGACCTCTCGCTACTCTACATCAGGTCTGACAATGGCCAGCGGCTCGTGCCGCTGCGCGAATTGGTCGCGTGGAAATCAACGCTCGGTCCGCAGGCGGTGAACCACTTGAATCAGTTCACAAGTGTCACACTCTTTTTCAATCTGAAACCTGGCGTGGCTCTGGGCGATGCCACGAATTTCATCAACAAAGCGGCGGCGGAGACCGTGCCGCCCACCGTGCGCGCGGAGTTGCAAGGCGAGGCGCAGACGTTCAGCAATACAGTCACCAGTTTGACCCTGCTGATGGCGCTGGCCGTATTCGTAATGTACGTTATTCTGGCCATCTTGTACGAAAGCTATGTGCATCCGCTGACGGTACTATCGACTCTGCCTACGGCGCTGGTGGGCGGTTTGTTGACCCTTGTCTTGTTCGGCCAGCAGGCATCGCTCTACGCGTTCGTCGGCATGTTCATGCTGATGGGGATTGTCAAGAAGAACGGGATCATGATCGTCGACTTTGCTCGGCAGCGCGTCGATGCTGGCGAGTCAGCCGAACAAGCAATTCATGACGCGAGCATGGATCGGTTCCGGCCAATTCTGATGACAACACTGGCCGCGGTGTTCGGCGCTATTCCGATCGCGCTCGGGTTGGGAGCCGATGGTTCGTCTCGCCGGCCGCTCGGTCTGGTCGTCGTCGGCGGTCTGGTGGTTTCACAGTTCATCACGCTTTACATCACGCCGGTGATCTACCTTTATCTCGAGCAGTTTCAGGAAAATGTCCTGGACCGTACCTCCTTCTTCGGCTCGCGACGCCAACGAAAGCCTTCAACTGGCGGCGACCAAAAGCCAGCGCCGGAAACGATACGACCGGATCTCGCAGCTGGCGACTGACGTGCTCTAGTTACTGAACAACACCCAGACGTCGTTATCTTCTTCATTTGCCACTGCTAGATCTGCTTTGCCGTCTCCATCGAGATCGCCTATGGCCACGCATTCAGGTCCGTGGCCTACGGGAATTGGAGGACCAGCCTGTTTGATTCCATCTCTTCCTCCCAGATAGATCGTAACAGTGTTTTCCATGTTGTTCGGTATCGCTATATCCGTAATACCATCGCCGTTCAGGTCGCCTGCTACAACTGTCGCCGGGTAATGCCCGACCGGGTAGGGTGAGCCTTTTGCCAAAGTGAAACTGCCCTTACCGTCTCCGAAAAGAATCGAGAGGCCGTTCTTGCTGGGGTCAGTGCCCTGGCCGGAATAATGATCGATGGCGATGTCGAGATGGCGATCGCCATTGAAATCTCCGACTGCGATTCCGAAGGGAGCTGCGGGCACAAGAAAATCCCTGCGCGAGAATTGCCCCTTGCCGTCGCCTAGTAGAACCGAAACCGAACTTTCTTTGAAATTGGATGTGATGATATCCGCGTTGCCGTCCTGGTTAAGATCGGCGGTGCGCAGACGCTGGTATGGCATCTTTCCAACGTCGAACTTAACGCCCGGCGTCTGGAAGGTACCATCGCCGTTGCCGAACATGACGAGCACCTTGTTTTCGCCCCAGCTATCCACCGCGAGATCGAGTTTCTTGTCACCGTTGAAATCCGCCGCTGCGATTCCGTGAGGATGAGGATTGCTCAGCACGCTAAACGGAGAGCCCGGCGCGAGTGAGAATCCGCCCTGGCCATCACCCAAAAGCACGGTCACCAGTTTGACGCCGTGATTCGCCATTGCCACATCGAGGTTGCCGTCACTGTTGAAGTCTCCAAGAGCGATGTCACTCGGGTTCGGTCCGGCTGGGAACGGCGAGCCCTTCGCTTGCGTGAATCCGCCTTTTCCGTCTCCGAGATAAATGGAGAGATTACCACTGCCGCCGTTTGCGATGATGAGGTCACGCTTTGCGTCCTTGTTCACATCGGCAATCATCACACTGACAGGCTGAGTACCAACGCGCAGCCGAACTGGCGTGCGGAAGGCGAGCGCTTCACTGCTGTAGCTAGATCGTCCTGACTGTGCATGACAGGCTAGGGTCGTTAACTGCAAAACCAATGTTGCCAGAATAAGGGTTGTCATTTTTCTGTTTCCTGAAGAGTGCAAGGTCTATACTTAATTACATGATATTAGACGGTTGTTGGCGCTATTCTCTTCCCGGGATTAGCGTAAAGTCGAGTTTGCGATTTTGCATTGGCATTGCGAATTTTTAAGCGGCGCCGAGAGAATTACGAGCATTGGCTGTAGTACGCGAAAAGAACCGATAAGAGATACGGCTGGCCCGGCCAGACGCCCTGAACCTTCGGTGGGGCTTGCTTGGTCTAAATCTAATTGCCCCTATTAAGTCAACAAACGGTGCTGAGCGTTCAATTTGCCAACCGACCGGCAGTTACTTTTCATCCTGACCGATTAGCGCGGCAACGAACAAGCACACATCGCAACCGCTGAAAGCCAATAAGAGAAAGCATGTAAGGAGTTAGGGGAGTTTTGGATCCTGATAGTGCTGAGTGGCACATTCGTTGCTGCGACTGATGATTGCTCACCCACATTGCCCCCAAACCTAAGTTGCCAAGACCAGACAGGCCCAAGGCGCAGCGCGCTGAATCTCGAACACCTCCGGGTGATTGCGCGACGCCAAGAATTTTCTCGCACTTACAAGATTGGGGGATGACTCAATTATGAAAAAGGCGCAAGTATCGGTACCCGATCTCGTTTCAAACTTACTCGTAGCGTCATCAGTTCTGGTTGTAGTGACTAGCGTGCTGCTCGGGGACAATCTTGTCTTAGTGGTCGGCCGTGTAAGTAGAGAATGCAGCATTATGGTCCAACAGTTCTCTGATTATTTGGTTAACTTGCTGAAGTAGCTGAGGTCGGGTCGCAGGCGGTATATTAGCGGCCAGCAGCCCGAGCTGTGCGTTTGCTGTTTAAGTGAGAATCGAGTTCGGGAAGTCCCAGCATAAATGGTCTCAGTGGCCGTACGGAAGCCGAATACCGCGCACGCTACGAGCAGTCGGGCTTAAATTGACTCGGCGTCGTGGCGACGCAATCACTTTACAGTGTTATTGAAGAGGTGCGACGCTGGTCAGCGACAAGTGATGAGTAATGAGTGATGAGAAAAAGCTAAGGACCAAAGCAATTGTCCGCCCGCCGAGCCCCAACTTTTCCAATGGTCTGACTACCATCGACTTGGGCAAGCCGATTTATGCGCGCGCAGTCAAGCAACACGAAGCGTATTGCGAAGCGTTGCGACGGTGTGGTCTCGCTCTGGTGAGTCTGGAAGCCGATGACCGATATCCTGATTCCACTTTTGTGGAAGATACGGCGGTGCTGACGGAGCGGTGCGCGATCCTTGCGCGACCGGGTGCGCCCAGCCGGATTGGAGAAGTGGCCAGCATCTCAACAGTGCTCGCGAAGTCTTATTCTGAATTCCTTTCCATTCGTGAGCCCGGCACCCTTGATGGTGGCGACGTCTGCGAAGTGGGCAATCATTTCTTCATCGGTATCTCGCAGCGCACAAATGACGCGGGCGCACAGCAGTTGGCTGAGTTGCTGAGGTCATTCGGTTACACCGCGAGCTTCGTAGGTTTACGAGGCGTCAGCAGCAGTCTGCATTTGAAGAGTGGCCTGGCGTATTTGGGCAATAACCGGTTAGTAGTTACAGAGGCGCTGGCAAACTGCGCGGAGTTTCGTGGCCACGATCTCGTTCTCGTCAGCGCGGGCGAAGACTATGCGGCCAATTGCCTCCGCGTAAATGATCAGGTGCTCGTGGCTGCGGGTTATCCGGCATTTGAAAGAAGGTTGCAAGAACTCGGTTACGAAACGATGGCGCTCGAAATGTCGGAGTTTCAAAAGATGGATGGCGGCTTGAGCTGCTTGTCGCTTCGGTTTTGAAGTGAAGGCCGCAGCCACCGAAGGCACAGAGAGACCTGGGGCAACCAAACGCTTTAGCTGCGAAGGAGCCGTTTATAGATACGGAACGTTACCCAAAGACAAGAGCTCCAGTGGAGCGAAATGTCATAGGCGAAGATTCGCGTCAGCAACATTCCGCTCCTCCGGAGCTGCGAAACTCTATAGAGCCCGCTGACTATAAACATTTCTCCCTCCCGGACTTTGCTGAGAAGTAACCACAGTGGGCGCCTTGCTGCTTATTGGAATGCTCTTCGTCTTGATCGGAGTCGCGGTTTTGATTGGCGGCGCGGTAACGGCGGTGAAGCAGTCACGCAAGGCAGCGCGTAGCATTGCGGTGACGGGCACGGTCGTAGACCTCGTGAGGCGAGTCTTCAACGCGGGCAGTGCGGGAGTCTATTGCCCGGTCGTCGAGTTCACAACCGCGTCGAGCCAAGCCGTGCGGTTTGAATCGGAGTTTGGGACGATGCCGGCGAGTCATCGGGTGGGTCAATCGATCGCGGTCAGGTACGATACGACCGACCCGCAAAAGGCCGAAGTCGATTCGGCAATGTCGCGATGGCTGGTACCGGGATGCATGGTTGTCATGGGACTGGGATTTCTTGGTATGGGTTTGGTTTTCCTGGTGATCGGAACCCTGGCTTTGGCTAGCTAGCGGTGTTTGTGATTGAGCACGCAACGGAGCAGCAATGATAAAGACACATGGTTTGACGCACATTAATCTCGCCGTTCGCGATCCTGATCGCAGCCTACGTTTCTACGAGCAGGTCTTTGGCGTCAGGGAATATTACCGCGATCAGAACAGCATCCAGGTTCAAGGGCCAGGCAGTCAGGACGTGATCGCCTTCGAGAAAGATTCTGCGAATGCGGAAAAGTCGGCGGCCTCAGCCATTTTGGCTTTCGTCTCATTGATCCTGGCGACATCGATGCGGCGGTTAGGGAAGTTAAGCGTGCGGGCGGCAAAGTTACTAGGCGCGGTGAGTTCGGACCGGGTCTTCCTTTTGCTTACGTGCACGATCCTGATGGCTATGAGATTGAGATCTGGTACGAGTGAGATCGCGTCTGCTCCCAAAGGCGTTCACCACCGAGAACCCGGGAGTTGCACCGAGGAATTCTGCTCCGGCAGCGGCCCGTTTCACCGGCTCCAAAACTTAATACTTGAAACTCGATTAAGAAAGCATGTAATCTCAGTACGTGTCTTATCTATACAGGCTGTTCCAGCTTGCCGGTTTCCAACGGTAACTCCTCTTCAGTGACTAGCAACAACAGGATCAACTAACGATGGCGATCCATGGCACTCTCACGACAATGAGTGTTCCCGACTTGCTGCAGTTTCTGGGGGCGGGGCGGAAGACGGGGACTCTGAAGTTTAGTCGCGGAAAAATCATCAAGCAGATCCACTTTGAGGATGGGGTCATTGTCGGCTCGACCTCAAACGATCCTAAAGAGTATCTGGGCCAGGTCCTCATCCATTACGGCAAGCTTGACGAAGCGCAGCTCCAGGCGGCAATGGAAGTCCAACGGAATTCCGGCGGGAAGCTGGGAGAAATTCTGGCAGCTAAGGGATTTCTTAGCCACCCAACCGCTGCCGGAAGATCTCATCCGCATCGAGGTTCAACCAACCTCGGTCGTCATGGAAGGAATTTATCGCGTTGATGAGTGGGCGCGTTACCGAACCTTGATTCCGTCCGATCGGACGTTGTTGGAACTAGGTCCCGGTTGGACTTCATCGGTTAACGTCTCGAAAGACGTCCGTTTGATTCTCTACTTCGTCGAGAAGCACCTGTCTGTGGCCGAGATCTGCTATCAGGTGCACGCCTCCGCTTTTCATGTGTATTCTCAGCTCTGCGATCTGGTAAGCCGCGGCATCGTCCGCGTCGCGGGCGAAGCGCCCGAGAGTCCCGCCGAGACCGAGAGTTTACCTGAACTGCCGAAAACCGTTTCCGACCTGCTGCGAATAGCGCGCTCTGATCTGAAGGAAGACAAACCGGAAAAGGCTTTATCGATCATTCAGAGAGTGCTGCAACAGGAGCCCAAGAATGCCGACGCTCAGCGCTTGCTGCTGCTGGCCGAGGAGAAGTTTGTCAAACAGGTCTATGCTTCTCACTTGTCGCCGCGCGCCGTACCAAAGATTCTTGTTCCTGTTGAGAGCCTCGACCAGAAACAAATCGGACCGCAGGAGGGATTTCTACTTTCGCGGATCAATGGCGAGTGGGACATCGAATCGATCCTGTCTATCTGTCCGTTCCGCGAGGCCGACAGCCTCCTCATGCTCAAGACACTGGCGGAAAGCGGAGTCATTGGCTTCTAGTCACTGAAGCTCATAACCCTGAACCGAAAGTCGATGAGACGCGTCAATACAAACACAGCCAGCATTGGTCTCAAGGCGAGGACGGGCCGAGCCATCGCAGTAGTGCTGGGCGGACCGGCAGGTTCGCCAGAGATCATTAAACGAACTGAACTGGTTCTTACGGACCGGCGCGTACCTGAGACGAGCCAGCCATACCACGAAGTCATGGACCTGCCGTGGGACGAAGCGCAAGTGGCCGTGCGGCCGTTTGTCAGCGCGATTGAATGCGTCGCAGTTGCGGCGCTTGCCAAACTCGTTGGAGAGCTAAAATCGGAAAGCCTGAAAGTCGTCGGTGTGGGAGTTGTGGGAGCCGCAGATCGCGATCTCCGAAAAATCGGTAATCCGCACATACGAGCCCACGCCGCCGAAGGTGTGCTGTTCCGTCAAGTGCTGGAGACGGCCGCGAAGGCGAACGGGCTGGCGAAACGCCCGTTCATTGAGCGAGGTTTTGAAGAATGCGCGGCGGCTGAGTTAGGGTACTCGCTGGCGAAGCTAAACGGCTACCTCACGCGCCTGGGTCGTGCTGCCGGTCCTCCCTGGCGCGCCGAGCAGCGACTCGCGGCCATGGCTGCCTGGCTAATGCTGGCGACTTAATACGCACGCTCGAGTAAAGTAAAAGCAATGACAGCGATCACGTTCCTGCTACGCCGAATTTACGCCTTCATCGTAAGGGATTTCCGGCTGACCGTCAGTTACCGCATGCAGTTCTTTATGCGGTTGCTGTCGATCCTGATTATCGTGACGACGTTCTTTTTTATCTCAAAGATATTTGTGGGTTTTACGGATCCACGCTTCGCGCAGTGGCGCGATCCTCTGCCCACCTGGCTAATCGGACTGGCCGTGCTGAACTACTTCATGACCGGTTTTTCCAGCCTGGCCAACGCCATCAGACAGGAACAGATGCAAGGCACGCTCGAGAGTGTGCTGTTGACTCCGATTAATGTGCCCACAGTGATCGCCGCCAGCTCAGCCTGGGACTTTGTACAAGCAACTTTCTTCTCTTTTTTGTATTTATTTTTCGGTTGGTTGTTTTTCAATGTGCATTACCAGGGGAACTTCTTACTAGCGCTTTCGTTCCTTGTTTTGACCACATCGGTGCTCGCCTGTCTTGGAATACTTTCAGCGAGCTTCGCCATGGTCTTCAAGCGCGGTGACCCCTTTGCTATCTTTCTCGGCACGGGCTCGGCCTTATTCTCGGGCGTGTTCTTTCCCACGCAACTCCTCAGGGAGTATGGAGGCCCAGCGATCAGCGGCGTCTCGCGGATTTTACCGGCAACTTATGGAATCAACGGCATTCGCGGGGTCCTGATCGAAGGGCTGGGGTTGAGGGACGTTCAGGAACCGCTGGTAACCCTGGTGTTTTTCCTGGCGGTGCTGCTTCCATTCTCGCTCTGGGTATTTGGTCGCGCGGTGCGACGCGCGAAACGCGAAGGGAGTTTGATTCAGTACTGAGCAAAATTGACACCGCATAGGCTGCGGGCTACCATGCCCCTCGCTTGTTTCTCGGTGGGTTGTGCGCTGCGTTAGCTGATTGTCGGACGAATTCTTAATGTACCCGGGCGTGGCTGAAAGTATCATTGACCTCGTAGGTAACACGCCCCTGCTCCACCTTTCCCATTTTGCACCGCCGCCACTCGCAGACGTTTACGCCA
>WNGQ01005741.1_pt1 | contig 12087 bp, 11 predicted proteins | sample 5407661 | NCBI WGS metagenome assembly WNGQ01 (sample SAMN13153382, study PRJNA577476) | soil metagenome | isolation source: 60 cm soil or saprolite under Garry oak tree replicate 2 | place: USA:California | collected 2016-06-15
TACTGCGCCGCCGGCGGGGCGGGCGCCGAGGTGTTCACGTTCGCGACCCGGCTGACCCGGCTGACCCCGGTGATGGGCAGAACGCTACCGGGACTGGCCGTGCAGCGCGCGGGACAGGCGGCCCCCGACTGGCTCGGCGGGACCAAGATCGGCGCTGCGATCAAGGACTTCAACGACCACTACGGTCGCCGCGGGATGGCGCGCGGCGCGGTGGTCGTGATCATCTCCGACGGCTGGGAGACGGGCGACCCCGAGCTCGTCCGGCGCGAGATGGAACGGCTGTCGCTGGTCGCGTTCCGGATCGTGTGGGTGAACCCGCGGACCAAGAGCACCGCCTACCAGCCGCTAGCCGCCGGCATGGCGGCCGCGTGGCCGCACTGCGACGCCGTGGTGAGCGGGCACACGGTGCAGGCGCTCGACCAGCTCGCCGCCGCGCTCGCCGACCCCGTCCGCCGCCGCGCCGAAGTCCGGCCCGGCGGCGCGTAGACCGGGCGCGACCCTTACGCACCGCCTCGGCCGATGAGCCGCGTCCTGCTTACAGCGGCGCGCGAGCGAGCGGCAGTTCCGCGACGGTGCGCCACGAACCGGGCTCGGTCGATCCCTGCATCAGCGCGGCCGCGGTCACGCTCGCCGTGATCGGCAGACCCGGCTCGACCGCCCGCGCGGCCGACTCGAGCACCTCGGCCGGGCGATCGGTCCCTATGGTGAGGTGGGGCACCAGGTCCGGATGCGCCCCGCCGTACGGCGGGCAGCCGGGAAAGCGGTGCCAGACCGCCGCGGTGAGAGCACGGAACGGTTCGGCCGGGTCGGGAGCCAGCCACAGCACCGTCCGCCCGAACCAGGCCACGCGCGCGAATGTCACCTCGAACGCCCGGACCGACCCCACGGCTGCGGCAAGCCCGCCGATCACGCCGTCGTCGATCAGGTCAGGCGCCACGAACGGCGAGATCACGGTCACGTGCGCGGGGACGCCGAGCCGGTCTGCGAGGTCCAGGTCCGCCCTGAACCGGCCGACCACGCCCTCGGCTTCGGGTATCCGCACGACCACGGCGCTCTCGGTCGGGTGCACGGGCCAAGTATCCGAGCCCGGGGGCGCAACCTCAACTGGCTTGCCGACCGCGGCGGTGACCAGGCAAGGTGGGGCCGGGGATGATCGCCCAGAACCAGGAGCACGTGATGCCGACCGCGAACGAGAACCTGATCCGCACCGCGTACGAGGCCTACGCCAGCGGCGATGTCGCCGCGATGCTCGAGCTGGTCGATCCCGACCTGGACTGGACCTACCTCGATCCCGCGTTCCCCGACCCTCACCCGCAGACCTGCCACGGCCGCGACCAGCTTGAGGTCGGCCTCAGGCGGCAGGCGCAGCGCGGCCTGAAGTCCCGGATCGAGGAGATCATCGGCCACGACGACAAGGTACTGGTCACGATCCGCACGCCCGGCGCCGACCAGTTCAGGGCACGGCAGACCGGTGACCTGAACTTCGACGTGTTAACGATCAGGGACGGCCGCATCGTCGCGCTCCGCGCGTGCCGCGATCGCGACCAGGCGCTTGCCGTGCTCGGCGTGCCCGGACCGGAGGCCGCCGCCGCCGGCGGACCGGACTGACGCCCGGACCGGAGGCCGCCGCCGGCGGACCGGACTGACGCCCGGACCGGCGGTCACGGGGCCGCGCCCGTCAGGTGCCCGCCTCACCGCCCGGCTCGCCGCCGTTCGGGCTCGCCATCGGCACGGACCTGACGGCCACGCTCTCGCTTTCGCCGTTCAGGCCCTTCTTGACCGAGTCGAGAATCGTCAGTCCCTGCGCAACGAGGCCGGCGGCTATCTCGCTCAGGCCGTCCGCTCCGTTCAGCACGCTCAGGTTGGATCCGGCCAGTCCGGCCGCGGCCTCCTTGACGATCTGCGGAAGCTGCTCGATCAACATCCGGTCGAGGGCGACCCTGTTGTGCGAGGCCGCGGCCTCAGCCTGCATGGTGACTCGCTGCGCGTCCGCCCTGGCGAGGATCTGCACCTTCTCGGCCTCGGCTTCGGCCGGCTTGATCACCTCCGCGACGAGCTGCCGCTCGCGCAGCTCGGACTGGCGCCTGGCCAGGTCGGCCTGCGCGGAGAGCACCTCCATCTGGGCCTGTGCCTGGGCCAGCGGGCCAGCCTGGGCCGCCTGGGACTGCGCCTTGTCCACCTCGGCCTTGTACTGCGCCTGGACGACGGAAGTCTGCCTGGCGTACTCGGCCTGCGCACGCTGCGACTGCTGCTGCGCCTCGGCCGAGGCCTGGTTCGCCTGGGCCTGGGCGATCTGCGCCTGCCGCTGGATCGCCGCATTGTGCGGCGCCGCCATCGCGTCGATATAGCCGGTGTTCATGTCGTCGATGGACTGGATCTGCAGCGAGTCGACGGTCAGGCCGATCTTGGCCATCTCGGCCTTGGATCCGTCGAGCACCTCGGTGGCCAGCTTCTGCCGCTCGGTGACGATCTCCTCGACCGTCATCGAGCCGATGATCGAGCGGAGGTGACCGGAGAAGATCCGGCCGGTCAGGGTGGACATCTGGTCCTGGTCGGACAGGAACCGCTGGCCGGCGTTGACGACGCTCTCCTCGTCGTTGCCGACCTTGAAGGCGATGACGGCGCGGACGTTCAGCGCGATGCCCTGCTTCGTGACGCAAGTCTCGGTGACCTCGGACTCGCACATCGCCAGGGTGAGGAAGTTGGCCTTCCTGACGAACGGGAGCACGAGGGCGCCGTGACCGGTCACGACCCGGAATGGCGCCCCGCTCTTTCCGTACTTACCGCCAGATATCAGCATGGCCTCGTCGGGCCTCGGAACACGGTAGCCGAGCATTTTGTCATCTCCACTTGGGTGCGGCCGACGTGCGGCGATCTGCCGCCAGTCAGGGTCCGGCTTGGCCGGAGTCGAGCGGGTCGGTCCAGGCGCTCACGTCGACGGTGCGGGTGCCGCGCTCCTCAATGACGAGCACGGTCGTTCCCTTGGGCAGCGGGTCGGGCGACCAGGCGATGAACGCTTCCGTGCCGCCGCGGATCTTAACGAGCACCTCGCCGGGTCCTGCCTGGCCACGCGTGGCTACGGTCACAACGCCTATGCAGCCGATAGCCGACACATTCGCAACCACCCCGGGCCGCTCCTCGCACGCAACCAGACCTCAATCCACAGGGTAGCCCCGAGCGGGATACACCGGGACACCGGTGATCCGGCCGTGACATCCCGCCGCGGCGCTCGCCGCGGAACCGCCGGCTCAGGCGGAATACCCGCACGCGGCGCCGCGTTACAAGCCCGCGTCGGTGTGTTGTGTCCCCCGGGCCTAACCCACTGCCTTCGCGGACTACCGTCCGGCTGGAGCCGCGTCGAGCCTTTCGCCGAGAGGCGACCTCACACCGGCCCTGGCACGCCCTCGCGAGCAGACGCTCCCGGGGGCGCTGTCGTATCCGTCGGCCACCCGGTGCGCGGCGACGTTGCCGGTCTCGCGCCAGGCGGCGGCGTGCCAGGCGGCGGCGTGCCAGGCGGCGGCGTGCCAGGCGGCGGCGTGCCAGGCGGGCCGGGTGGGTAAGGGTGCGATGTGAGCGGCAACCCGGGGGAACCCGCCGGACGTTCGTCTGCCGCGGCGGAGCACGCTACCCCGGGCGAGGTGTATGCGGTTCCGATGATCCAGCGCCGGTTCGAGAACGTGCTCGAGACGTCCAGGCTGATCATCGTGATACCGGTCGTGTTTCTCCTCGTGGACGCGGCCGGGTCCTTTGCCTACGGCTGCCTCATCTTCATCACGACCCTGTCCGATGTCGCCCGCGAGACCGAGACCGAGAAGATCGGCGGCATCCTCGGCCGGTTCCTGGTCGTCATGGACAGCTACCTGGTCGGCGCCACGCTGATGATCGCCGCCTACGGCTTCTACTCGCTGTTCATCGGCGGCAAGCCCTCGGGGAGCCGGTTCCGGCTGCCGAGCTGGCTGACGATGCGCGACCTGGAGGATCTCAAGGCCAGGGTCGTGTCGATGCTCATCCTCGTCGCCGCGATCACGTTCGTGGATGTGGCCGTGGAGACTCACGATGAGATCGGGGTCTTCTACCTCGGCATCGGCATCGCCGTCGTCATCGTCGCGCTGACCGCGTTCCTCCGGTTCGGCCGGCAAATGCATGCGCCGGTCATCTCGGGCGGGGCTCCGGGAGGAGACGGGCGTCGGGTCAGCCAGCCGCCCGGCGACGGTGCCGGGCATCAGGGTCAGTTAGCTAGACCAGGCCGGTGATGCCCTGGGCGACGAGAAGGATCCCGACCAGGGCGACCGCGCCGACGCCGATGGTCTTGCCGTGGCGGCGCACCCAGCCCTCGAACGCCCCGAGCTTGCGGGCGGTGAACTCCGGCGCGATCAGGTAGGCCACCAGCGGGATCCAGGCGAACGCCAGCGTTATCACGATGATCATGACCATCGCTCCGACCGTCGCCGCCACGCTAGCCTTCGCGGTGGCGACCACCTGAACCGCCGCGATGAAGGTCAGCGACGGGCCGAACATGACGACCCCGACGATGAACGCGGTCCTCGGCGTCGGGTCGGCGGACAGCTTGTCGACCAGGCGGCGCCCTTTCGGCTTCCCCGGAATCCCCGGATTCCCCGGCTTCCCCGGATTCGCGGGATCGGGCCGTTTCGGCTTGCGGCGGTAGATGAACACGGCCGCGACCAGCGCGACCACTCCGAGTGCCAGGCGCAAGCCGTATCTGGTGTGGTGCTGGCTGTGAAGGCTCAGCCCGGCGTCCCTGATGGCCAGCAGGGCGGCAGTGCCCACCACCGACACGATGACCGCGCCGCCGATCACGTACAGAGCCGTCATCCGGCCGGGGCGGACCGACGCCAGGTACAGCGCGGCGATCAGCATCGCGGGCGGGTAGCAGGCCGCGACCACGGCCAGCCCGGCGGCCTGCTCAAACATGCCCGGGCCCGGCGGCATCCTGGCCGGGCGGACTCGCGCGCCCCTGGCCCGGGGCGGCCGCGACCGCCCCGGGCAGCTCCAGCCGGCGGATGACCTCGGCGGCCGTCTGCTCGGGCCGGTCGCCGACCGGCACGGCCACCACGCCCCTCTCGTCGGTGCCCGGCGGCTCGAGGTCGGCGAACTGGCTGTCGAGCAGGTCGGGCCGGAAGAAGTGGCCGTGACGGCCAGCCAGCCGCCGCGCGGCGACATCCCTGTCGATCTCCAGGAACGCGATCCTGGCGGCGGGCCGGCCGCCGAGCAGCATCGCCCGGTAGCGGCGCTTCAGCGCCGAGCACGCCAGCAGCGCCGGCTGGCCGGCCCCGATCCAGTCGTCCATCCGCGCGGCGACCGCCATCAGCCACGGCATCCGGTCCTCGTCGGTCAGCGGTTCGCCGCTGGCCATCTTGGCGATGTTCGCGGCCGGGTGCAGCAGGTCGCCGTCGGTGAACGGCCAGCCGAGCCGGCCCGCGAGCACCTCGCCGACCGTGGTCTTGCCGCTCCCCGACACCCCGGCCAGCACCACGATCACCGCGCGCGGCCCCCGCCCGGCCTCAAGGCCGCAGCCTGAACGGCGGATACCGGTCGGTGATCAGGACGAACATGTAGCCGGCGACCCGGTTGTGCCAGCGGATCACGCCCTCCACGTAGTCGAAGATCCCCCTGGGATAGCGGCCGGTAAACAAGATCGCGAACCAGGCCACGATGACCGCGAAGAACGCGCCGATGTCGAGGAAGACCAGCACGACGTAGTGCGGGATCGCGAGGAACCATTTCACCAGCGGCAGGAACCTGTTCAGTTCCGCGGGTACGTGCGGGTACTGGTAGTCCAGGTGCACCGACTGGTGCTCGTCGGTCGACGGGTACGCGTCGTCCATGAGCGCGATGTAGATCCCGACCCGGTTGCTGAACCGCTGCAGCTCCAGGTTCCAGTCGAACCACCACCTCGGGTACTTGAGCCGGAACAGGATCATGACCAGCGGACCGAGGAACAGTACCCCGCCGGCGCCGGCAGCGACGTACCTGCCGTCCGACGAGCCCCAGGTCTGGCCCGAGACCATGAGAAGCACGATCCAGATCGGTATGACCACGATGATCCTGAAGAATGTGGTCAGCCGGTTCAGCGGCCGGTCCGGGTAGTCGACCGCGAACTGCACCGGGTAGGGAAGCTGCCCAGTAGCCGTCACCATGGCGTCCTCCTTGAGTAAGTCGCTCGGCCGGGCCCGGTTAGCGCGCGGCCGTGAGCACGTCAACCGTTCCTGCCCCGTGGTCGAGCTGGTAGTCGAGGTTGATCGCGGCGCCGATCAGGGCCAGGTGACTGAACGCCTGCGGGAAGTTGCCGAGCTGCTCCCCGGTCTGGCCGATCTCCTCCGAGTACAGCCCGAGGTGGTTGGCGTAGGTGTGCATCTTGAGGAACGTCAGTTCGGCGTCCTCCAGCCGGCCCGCCCTGGCCAGCGCGTCCACGTACCAGAACGTGCAGAGCGAGAACGTGCCCTCGCTGCCGCGCAGGCCGTCCGGGGTCATGCTCGGGTTGTACCGGTACACCAGGCTGTCGGAGACCAGCTTGTCGTCCATGGCGCCGAGCGTGGACAGCCACATCGGATCACGCGGAGCGACGAACCCCTGCAGCGACATCTGCAGCAGCGACGAGTCGAGCACGTCGCTGTCGTAGTGCTGGGTGAACGCCTTGACCCTGGGATTCCAGGCCCGGTCCATGATCTGGTTGTAGATCCGGTCGCGCTCCGTCAGCCACCGGCCCACCTGCGCCGGCCGGGCATGATGCTCGGCGATCCTGATCGCCCGGTCGAGGGCGACCCAGGACTGGAACCGCCCGTAGGTGAAGTCCTTCCGCCCGCCCCTCGTTTCCCAGATGCCCTCTTCTGGCTGGTCCCAGTGCTCGGCCAGCCAGTCGATCATGTCCGCGACGGCCATCCAGCCCTGGTGCGGGATCGAGAAGCCGTTCTGGTCGGCCAGGTAGACGGCGTCCATCGCCTCACCGTAGATGTCAAGCTGCAACTGGTCGGCGGCGCCGTTTCCGATCCTGACCGGCTTGGCGCCGCGCCAGCCCTCGAAGTGCGTCAGGACCTCCTCGGTCAGGTCCGACGACCCGTCGACCCGGTACATGATCTTCAGCGGACCCGACTTCCCGCCCGCATGCTCGCTCACGCGCTCCCTGAGCCAGCCGCCGAACTTCGCGGCCTCTTCGGCGTAGCCGAGGCCGAGAAGGGCGTAGATGGAGAACGATCCGTCGCGTACCCAGGTGAAGCGGTAGTCCCAGTTGCGCTCGCCACCCGGGTCCTCTGGCAGCCCGGCCGTGGCGGCGGCCACCGGTGCACCAGTCGGGTGGTAGGTGAGCAGCTTCAGCGTCATCGCCGAGCGGGCCACCATGTCCCGCCACCGGCCCGTGTAGGTGCCGCGATGCAGCCAGTCGCGCCAGAACCGGGTCGTCTCGTCGAGCATCCGGTCGAGCTCGCCCGGCTGCATCCGCTTCGGCGCGCCGCTCATCGAGTCGATCACCACGCCGGCCGTCTCGCCCTCGCGCAGCGTCCACGAAGCTCGCAGGCCGTTGCCCGCGCGCTTCAGGGCTGACCCGTTGCTCTCCGCGCCGTGCTGGCCCGGGGGGACGACCGCCCGGAACCCCCCGCCGCGGTGCCGGCCCGGGCTGCTGCCGACCATGTGCACGGTCAGCCGCATGGCGTCCGCGCTGAGCGTCGCGCCGTGAGCGGACAGTTCTGTCTTGTGCTTGGCGCGCCCGTAGTCGAACCGCGGCTGCAGGTCCATCCCGAACCGCATCGTGCCGCGGGGAACCCGCAGCATCCGCACCAGCCGGTGCTTGTCGGTCGCGCGCCCGGTGAGCGGTGGCATGAAGTCGAGCAGTTCGCCGACGCCATCGGCCGTCATGAACCGGGTCACGAGCACGGCGGATTCCGGCAGGTAGAGCTGCTTGGTCACGTAGCCGCTATGTTCAGGCGCGATCTGGAAGTGGCCGCCGTTGTCCGCGTCGAGCAGTGATGCGAAAACGCTCGGCGCGTCGAACCGCGGGCAGCAGAACCAGTCGATTGTTCCGTTGTCGGTGACGAGCGCGGCCGTCTGCAGGTCGCCGATCAGTCCGTGGTCGGCGATGTTCGGGTAGCGGTCCACTGTCGTATCCCCCCGTGATCCTTGATGTCACCTGAGCCGCTCGGCCAGGTGGTCGCCGACCCTGATCGCGTTGGCCATCACGGTCAGCGCCGGGTTGACCGCGCCGATGCTCGGAAAGATGCTGGCGTCGGCGAAGTAGAGGTTGTCCAGCTCATGTGCCTTGCAGGTGATGTCGGCCACGCAGGTCAAGGGATCAGGGCCGAAACGGGCCGTGCCCGCCTGGTGTGCCACGCCGGCGATCGGCACCGCCATGTCCATGTAGAAGTTCTTGGACAGGACATGGTGAGCGGCCAGCCCGGTCTTGTTCAGGATGGTCTTCAGCTCCCGGTACAGGCCGTCGGTCTCGGTCGCGTTGGTGAACCGGTACGCCAGGTGCACGTTCCCCTCGCCGTCGACGGTCACCCGGTTGCCCGGCATCGGCAGGTCCTCGGTGGTCAGCCAGATGTCGACGCTGTGCCTGGCCACCTCCTCCAGGCTCCAGTGCGGGGCGAGCCTGGTCAGCTTGGGCTCCTCGCCCTTCATGGCGGCCGGGTTGGACTTGCCGAGTAGCTGGATGTTGCCGAGCGGCGGCCGCGAGCCGTCGGACAGGTAGAAGTCGTTCAGGCCGAGGGTCTTCTGGTAGACGGTCTCGTTCGGCTCCTTGGCCAGCGCGGCGACGGCCTTGCTGTTGTGGAACATGTAGTTCCTGCCGACCTGGTCGGACCCGTTGGCCAGGCCGCGGGGATGCCGGTCCGAGGCGGACCGCAGCAAGATCTTCGCCGTGTTGGCCGCGCCGGCCGCGAGCACCACGATGTCGGCGCCGTAGGTCTCCCGCTGGCCGGCCCGGTCCACCCGCACCTGCGTGACGGCGCGCCCGGACGGGCCGGTGGCCAGGCCGGTCACCTCGGCGCCCGTGAGCAGCGTGACGTTCGGCAGGCCGAGCACGGGCCGGACGGCGATGACCTCCGCGTCGGCCTTGGCGTGAACCAGGCACGGGTATCCGTCGCACCAGGCGCAGCGGATGCAGGTGCTGGCCGGCCGGCGGTCCTCGTCGAGCAGGATGCCGCACGGCGCGTGGAACGGGTGGTAGCCGGACGCGGCCAGGTCGTCGGCGAGTTGCTGGATCCTGGGCTCGTGCGAGACCGGCGGCCACGGGTACTGCTTCGACGCCGCTCCCTCGGTCGGGTCCTCGCCGTGGTTGCCGTGCACCTGGTAGAGCCATTCCGCCCGGGTGTAGTACGGCTCCAGGTCGGCGTAGCCGATCGGCCAGGCCGGCGACTCGCCGTCGGAGTACCTGATCGGCCCGAAATCGGCCGGGCGCAGCCGGTACAGCGCGGCGCCGTACATCTTGGTCGCCCCGCCGACGTAGTAGTGCACCTGCGGCTGGAACGGCGTCCCCCCGGCGTCGTACCAGGTGTCGGGGGAGATGTACCGGCCGTCGACGAACACCGCGCCCGGCTCCCAGTTCTGCGTCTCGCGCGGCAGGAAGTCCCCGCGCTCGAGCAGCAGGATCTTCTTGCCGGACGGCGCGAGCGCGTGGGCCAGCGTCCCGCCACCGGCGCCGGTGCCGACGATGATGACGTCATACCGATCGGTCATGGCGTAAACATGCCCTGCGCCCGCGAATTACACATCACCCCGCACGGGTGGTGCCAAGACGTCCCCCAGCAGGAACGGTAACGCCTGACGAGCGGCCCCGGGGGGAGCCGCGGCCGGGGGGCAGGATGACGCTGGATCTGGCGCGCTGGCAGTTCGCGCTGACGTCCATCAACCATTTCTTCTTCGTACCCGTCACCATCGGACTGGCCTTCCTGACCGCGCTGCTGCAGACCTCCTGGTATCGCCGGGGCAAGCCCGAGTACCTGCGCCTGACCAGGTTCTTCGGCACGCTCCTGGTGATCAACGTGGCGGTCGGCGTGGTCACCGGCCTGGTGCAGGAGTTCGAGTTCGGGATGAACTGGTCGGCCTACTCCCGGCTGGTCGGCGACATCTTCGGCGCGCCGCTGGCGATGGAGGGGCTGGTCGCGTTCTTCCTCGAGTCCACCTTCCTCGGCCTGTGGATCTTCGGCTGGGACCGGCTGTCCCGCCGGGTGCACCTGCTCTCGATCTGGCTGGTCGCGCTGGGGACGCTGCTGTCCGCGGCGTTCATCATGGCGGCCAACTCGTGGATGCAGCACCCGGTCGGCTACGCGATCGACAAGGCGACCGGGCGCCCGCGACTCGACGACATCTGGGCGGTGCTGACCAACCCGGTGTTCGGATGGGGCTACCTGCACGTCATCCTCGCCTCGCTGGTGACCGCGTCGGGCGTGATGCTGGCCGTCTCCGCCTGGCAGCTTCGCAAGGTGCGCTCGGCCAACCGGGAGAACGGAGAGCACGGGGAGCACGGGGAGATCTTCGGGCTCTCGCTGAAACTGTCCCTGATCGTGCTGGTCCCGGCGATGGTCCTGGCGCTGTTCGTCGGCAGCGAGCTCGGCGTGGTCGAGGCCCGATACCAGCCGATGAAGATCGCGGCGGCCGAGGCCCAGTGGACGACCTGCCAGCCGTGCTCGTTCTCGCTGTTCCAGATCGGCGGCGGGAACAACGACCACACCCCGACCCAGATCATCCAGATCCCGCACCTGCTGTCGTTGCTCGCCACGAACTCTTGGAACGGGAAGGTGATCGGCCTCAGCCCGCTGCAGGCGCAGTACGCGAACAAGTACGGGCCGGGAAACTACGTGCCCAACGTCTTCGTCCAGTACTGGTCGATGCGGGTGATGGCCTACACCGCCACGCTGGTGTTCCTGCTCGGGCTCTGGGGGCTCTGGCTGATGTGGCGCAAGAGGTTCGCCGCCTCCCGCTGGTTCCTGCTCGCCGCGACCTGGGCGGTGATCCTGCCGTTTGGCATGAACACGGCCGGCTGGCTGCTCACCGAGAGCGGCAGGCAGCCGTGGATCGTGCAGGGCATCCAGCTCACCCGCGACGGCGTCTCGCCGTCGGTCGGCCTCACCGACGTGGTGATCAGCCTGGTGGCGTTCGGCCTGCTCTACACCGCCCTGGGCGTCGTCGACGTGGTGCTGATGATGCGGTACTCGCGGCGGGAGATCGCGCCGGCGCCGGCCGCCGTCGACCCGCAGGCCCGCGTGCCTTCGATGCTGTACTAGGGGGAGCAGATGACGCTCGTCTCGTTCTGGTTCCTGCTGATCGCCGTCGTGTGGACCGGGTTCTTCGTCCTCGAGGGATTCGACTTCGGTGTCGGCATGCTGCACGCCGTGGTCGGCCGGGACGAGCCCGGCCGGCGGGCGGCGATCAACACGATCGGGCCGCTGTGGGACGGCAACGAGGTGTGGCTGATCGTCGCGGGCGCCGCGATGTTCGCCGCGTTCCCCGGCTGGTACGCGACGATGTTCTCCGGCTTCTACCTCGCGCTCGTGCTGCTGCTCGGCGCGCTTATGGTGCGCGGGGCCTCGTTCGAGTACCGCGGCAAGCGGGACGGCGCGACCTGGCGGCGCACCTGGAGCGCCCTGATGACGGCCGGCAGCGCGGCGGTGCCCGTGCTGATCGGGGTCGCGCTCGGCGACCTGCTGCACGGGCTGCCGGTCAACGCCGCCCACGAGTACACCGGGTCGTTCTGGACCCTGCTCCAGCCGTACGGGATCTTCGCCGGCGTCACGTTCCTCGCGATCTGCGTGACGCACGGCGCCACCTTCCTGGCCCTGAAAACCTCCGGCAGCCTCCGCGCCAGGGCGCTGGCGCTGGCCCGCCGGTCGGCTCCGGTCACCGCGCTCGTGGTGCTCGCGTTCGCGCTGTGGACGCACGCGATCGCCGGGAAGGGCCTGCTGGTCAACCCGGTCGAGATCAGCGCCGTGCTCGCCGTCTTCGCCGGCGCGTGGCTCGTCCGCGCTGACCTGGAGGCGTGGGCGTTCGCCGCGACCACGCTGGCGATGGCGACGGCCGTGCTGTCGATCTTCAGCGAGCTGTACCCGAAGGTCATGGTGTCCAGCACGAACTCCGCGT
>WNGQ01005743.1_pt1 | contig 12083 bp, 8 predicted proteins | sample 5407661 | NCBI WGS metagenome assembly WNGQ01 (sample SAMN13153382, study PRJNA577476) | soil metagenome | isolation source: 60 cm soil or saprolite under Garry oak tree replicate 2 | place: USA:California | collected 2016-06-15
GGGACGTGATCGTGCCCGTGCACAAGACCCTGCTCGAGGTCCTGCGAGAAGACCTCAATCTCACCGGCACCAAGCACGGCTGCGAGCTCGGGGAATGCGGCACCTGCACCATCCTGGTCGACGGCGAGCCGGTGCTGTCCTGCCTGGCCCTGCCCGTCGAATGCCAGGGAAGGCAGATCAAGACCGTGGAGGGCATGGCCGACGGCGGCCGCCTCCATCCACTGCAGCAGGCCTTTGCCGAGCTCGGCGCCGCCCAGTGTGGCTATTGCACTCCCGGCATTCTTCTGACCGCCGAGGTGCTTCTCACCGAGAACCCCACGCCGACGCGTGATGAGGTGCGGGTGGCCCTGGCCGGCAATCTCTGCCGCTGCACCGGCTACACGAAGATTCTCGACGCCGTCGAATTGGCGGCGTTGAGGATGCGGGGAGCGCACGCATGAAGGCCGGCAAGCTCTCGGTCGTCGGCCAGTCGCTGCCCAAGATCGATGCCTGGGCCAAGGTCACCGGCGAGACCAAGTTCGCCGACGACATGGTCTTGCCGCGCCTCGCCCACGGCAAGCTGCTCCGCAGCTCTCACCCCCATGCGCTTATTAAAAGGATAGACACCTCCCGGGCCGCCGCGCTGCCCGGCGTCTACGCCGTCATCACCGGGCACGACTTGCCGCGCGTGAAGTTCGGCATCCTGCCCGTGTCGCAGGACGAGGAAGCGCTCTGCATCGAGAAGGTCCGGATGGTCGGCGACGCGGTGGCCGCGGTGGCCGCGGTGGACGAGGAGACGGCCGAGCGCGCCACCGAGCTGATCGAGGTCGACTACGAGCCGCTCAAGCCCCTCATGTCCATCGAGGAGTCGCTGGGCAACCAGGACGTGCGCATCCACGAGTACGGCGACGGCCCCAACGTCCACAAGGCCGTCTCCCTCCAGTTCGGCGACGTGGAGTCGGCCTTCGCCGCCGCCCACCTCGTCCGCGAAGATGCCTTCTTCTTCGAGGGCAACACGCATCTGCCCATGGAGCAGCACGCCGCGGTCGCGCACTGGGGCGCGGACGGCAAGCTCACGCTGTGGTCCTCGACCCAGACGCCGCACTACGTCCACCGCATGCTCGCCAAGATCCTCGACATGCCGGCCGCCCACATCCGGGTCGTGGCGGCCCCCGTCGGTGGCGGCTTCGGGGGGAAGCTCGATCCCTTCGCCCACGAGATCGCCGCGTGCAAGCTCTCGCAGCTCACGGGGCGGCCGGTGAAGTTCACCCTGACCCGCGAGGAAGTGTTCTACGTCCACCGCGGGCGCCACCCGGTGCTCATGTGGGTCAAGACCGGCTTCACCAAGGATGGCGCCATCACGGGCATGCACTTCCGCTCCTGGCTCGACGGCGGCGCCTACGGCTCCTACGGCGTCGCCTCGACCTTCTACACGGGCGCGCTCCAGACCGTGACCTACAAGGTGCCCGTCTACAAGTTCGAGGGCGCGCGGGTCTTTACCAACAAGCCGCCCTGCGGCCCCAAGCGCGGCCACGGGACGCCGCAGCCGCGCTTTGCCATGGAGTGCCAGATCGACAAGGCGGCCGAGCAGCTCGGCCTCGATCCCGCGGACATGCGGCGCCGTAATCTCGCCGAGCCCTTCACCAAGACGGCCAATCACCTGACCGTGACCACCATCGGGCTCGGCGAGTGCATCGACCGGGTGGTCGAGGCCTCGGGCTGGCGTGAGAAGCGCGGGAGCCTGCCCGCGGGACGCGGCATCGGCATCGCGTGCTCGTCGTACATGACGGGGGCGGGCACGGCCATCTACTGGAACGACATGCCTCACTCGGGCGTCGTCGTGCGCGCCGACCGGAGCGGGCTCGTGGCCGTGTTCTCCGGTGCCACGGATATCGGCCAGGGCTCGGACTCGGTCCTGGCCTATCTGGTCGCCGAGGTTCTCGGCATCCAGCCCAAGGACATCCGCGTCCTCCCCGCCGACACCGACCTGACGCCCGTCGATCTCGGCTCGTACTCGTCCCGCGTGACCATCATGGCCGGCAACGCGGCCATCCAGGCGGCGACGCGCCTTCGCGAGAAGATCTTCGAGGCGGTGGCCAGGAAGCTCGAGGTGACACCCGACCGTCTCGTCGCGCGCGACCGCCGCGTCTTCGTCGAGGGCGAGGACGACAAGGGCGTCTCCTTTCCGGAGGCGGTCGTGCTCGCCGAGAGCATGCACGGCGTCCTCGCGTACCCGGGCTCCTACGCGCCCCCCAAGCGCGCGGGTAAGTACAAGGGCGGCGGCGTGGGGCCCTCGCCCTGCTACTCGTACTCGGCCTGCGTGGTCGAGGTCCAGGTGGATGCGGAGACGGGCGACGTGAAGCCGACGGAGATCTGGATCGCCCACGACATCGGCCGCGCCCTCAACCCGCTCCTCGTGGAGGGCCAGGTCGAGGGCTCCGTGTACATGGGTCTGGGCGAGGTCTTGATGGAGGAGCAGGTCTTCAGAAAAGGCGTGCACAAGATTCCCTCGATGCTCGAGTACAAGAGCCCGACCACCCTCGAGACGCCCGAGATCCACACCATTCTCGTCGAGGGGGAGGATCCCGAGGGGCCGTTCGGCGCCAAGGAGGCGGGGCAGGGGCCGCTCCTGCCCGTGATTCCCGCCGTGAACAATGCCGTCTTCGACGCCGTGGGTATCCGGATCGACGAGATCCCCGTCACCCCCGACAAGGTGCTCAAGGCCCTCGATCTGAAGCGGCAGGGCAAGACGCCCCGCGTGGGGCCCGAGAAGCTGCCGCTCTTCACGTTTCCGGAGCCGCGGGCGGTGGAGTCGGCCTTTGGCCTACCCGCGGAGAATGTCGCCGTGAGGCCTTTCGGAAAATGATGCGATTGCCGCCGTTCACGTACCTGGCCCCCGTCTCGGTGACGGATGCGGTCAAGCTCATGGCCGACCACGGGCCCGCGGCCATGCTCGTGGCGGGCGGCACCGATCTCTATCCCAACATGAAACGCCGCCAGTTCGAGCCTTCCGTGCTCGTCGGCCTGCGCGGCATTCGCGACCTGACCGGCGTTCGGGGCTCGGCCGCGACGGGAATGACCATCGGCGCGGGAACCATTCTGACCGCCGTGTCGGAGCATGCCGAGATCGCGCGGAGCTATCCCGCCCTCGCCACGGCGGCGGGCTTGGTCTCGAGCCCGCAGCTCCGCAACATGGGCACGATCGGCGGCAACGTCTGCGTCGACACGCGCTGCAACTACTACAACCAGTCCTACCAGTGGCGAAAGGCCGTCAACTTCTGCATGAAGAAGGACGGGGAGATCTGCCTCGTCGCCCCGGGCAGCCACCGCTGCTGGGCGGTGTCTTCCTCCGACACGGCGCCCGTGCTCTGGAGCCTGGGCGCGAAGGTGAGATTGGTAGGTCCGAAAGGAGAGCGCGTCATTCCCATCAGCGCCCTCTACCAGGACGACGGCATCCAGTACCTGAGCAAGCAGCCCGGCGAGGTCCTGACGGACATCGTGCTGCCGCCCGCGGAAGGCTGGCGCTCCAGCTATCTCAAGCTGCGCCGGCGCGGATCCTTCGATTTCCCGGTGCTGGGTGTTGCCGTGGCGCTCAGGATGGAAGGTGACACGGTCAAGGAAGCCGCGATCACGCTCGGCGCGGTTGCCTCCCAGCCCCGGCCGGCCCCCGACGCGGCCGCTCTTCTCGTGGGACAGCGGCTCGGCCCCGAGCTCATCGAGCGCGTGGCCGAGGCCGCGTACCGGCCCTCCAAGCCCCTGGACAATACCGATCTCACGCATCCCTACCGCAAGAAGATGACGCGGGTCTTCGTGGCCCGCGCCCTGAAGGGACTGGCCGGTCTATGACTTCACTGGGCGGACGGATCAAGTCGCTACGCGCGGAGCGCGGGCTCCAGCAGCGCCAGCTCGCCGAGAAGGCGGGCATGACGCCGAGCATGGTGTCCCAGATCGAATCGGGTCGGCTCACGCCGTCCCTGCCCACCCTCGGCAAGCTCGCCGCCGCCCTCGGCGTGCCCATCGCCTCGCTCTTCGAGACGACCAGGAACGGACGGCTCCACGTCAGCCGCAAGAGCGAGTATCCCGTCGTGTCCTTCGACGGCACCACGGAGAAGTGGCACGTGCTGGGCGCCGGCCTCTTCCAGGGCAAGATCCGCGCGGTCGTCTCGACGCTCGGCCCGCGCGCCAAGGGCGTCAAGACGGACAAGGTGGTCATCGATCCCGGCCAGATGAAGCTTTTTTACGTCCTCGAAGGCAAGGTCGCCCTCCATTACAATGGCGAGGCCCATCAGCTCGAGGCGGGGGACAGCGCCTATCTCGACGGCGGGACGCCGCATGGCTGGGAGAACCTGGGGCCCCGGAGCGCCAAGGCGCTCTGGGTGATCCTGGGCTGAGCGCAGGGCCAAGGGAGAACGGCGAGCATGGCTGACGAGGCCTCGAGGATCATGGTCGACTTCCGCACCGAGCCCGCGAAGTACAAGCACTGGAAGCTTTCCGTCAACGGACCGGTGGCCACCCTGGCCATGGACGTGAAGGAGGACGGCGGGCTCAGGCCCGGATACGAGCTCAAGCTCAACTCCTACGACCTCGGCGTGGACATCGAGCTGTACGACGCAATCCAGCGGCTGCGCTTCGAGCATCCGGAAGTCGGCGCCGTCATCCTGACCTCGGGCAAGGAGCGCATCTTCTGCGCCGGGGCCAATATCCGCATGCTCAACCAGTCCTCGCATGGCTGGAAGGTCAACTTCTGCAAGTTCACCAACGAGACGCGCAACGCCATCGAGGAGGCCACCGCGGAGTCGCGCCAGGGCTATCTCTGCGCGGTCAACGGTCCGTGCGCGGGCGGCGGCTACGAGCTGGCCCTGGCCTGCGACTGGATCATCATGGCCGACGATGGCTCGACCACCGTGGCCCTGCCCGAAGTGCCGCTCCTCGCCGTGCTGCCCGGCACGGGCGGACTGACCCGGCTGGTCGACAAGCGCAAGGTCCGCCGGGACCGCGCCGACTTCTTCTGCACGCTCGAGGAAGGGATCAAGGGCCAGCGGGCCGTCGAGTGGCGACTGGTGGACGAGGTGGTGCCGCGCTCGAAGCTGGACGAGACGGTCCAGCGTCGGGCCGCCGAGCTCGCCGCGCGGAGCGATCGGCCGAAGAGCGCCCCGGGCGTCGCGCTTACGCCGCTCCCGCGCACGATCGAAGGTGATCGAGTCAGCTACAGCTCGATCGCGTGCGTCGTCGATCGCTCGCGCGGGGTGGCCGAGATCACCGTGCAGGGCCCGGCCGCGCCACCTCCGGCCTCCCTGGAGGCGATTCACGCGGCCGGCGCGCAGTTCTGGCCCCTCAGGGTCGCGCGCGAGCTCGATGACCTCTTCCTCCATCTCCGCGCCAACGAGGAGGAGATCGGGATCTGGGTGTTCAAGACGCAGGGGAGCGTCGAGCTCGTCGAAGCGCATGACCGCGCCCTGCAGGACCACGCCGCGGACTGGCTGGTCCGCGAGATCCGACTCTACCTCAAGCGAACGCTCAAGCGTCTCGACGTCTCCTCGCGCTCGATCTTCGCCCTCATCGAGCCCGGCTCCTGTTTCACCGGCACCTTGCTCGAGCTGGCCCTGGCCGCCGACCGCTCCTACATGCTCGACGGCACGCGCGAGGGCGGCGCCGAGAAGCCCGCGACGCTGCGGCTGACCGGCATGAACTTCGGCGCCTATCCCATGGTCAATGGCCTGAGCCGGCTGACCAGCCGCTTCCTCGACGAACCGCGACGGGTGGACGAGCTGAAGCGCAGGATCGGCGAGGATCTCGACGCCCGGGCCGCGGGCGAGGCCGGTCTCGTCACCTTCACGCCGGACGACATCGACTGGGAGGACGAGGTGCGCGTGGGGATCGAGGCGCGCGCCGCCTTCTCCCCGGACGCGTTGACGGGCATGGAGGCCTCGCTCCGCTTCGGCGGCCCCGAGACCATGGAGAGCAAGATCTTCAGCCGCCTCTCGGCCTGGCAGAACTGGATCTTCCAGCGCCCGAACGCCGTCGGGGACAAGGGCGCGCTTCGCGTCTACGGCACGGGCCAGCGCAGCGAGTTCGATCGAAGGAGAGTCTGATGGCCGGCATCGATTATTCTTCGCTCATTCCCAACAACGTCAGCCTGCACGAGAACCGGCGGCTCCAGCGGGCCCTCGAGGACTGGCAGCCGAAGTTTCTCGAGTGGTGGCAGGACATGGGACCGCTCGGCTTCCAGGCCAAGGAGACCTACCTCCGCACGGCCGTGAGCGTGGACGCCAAGGGCTGGGCGCAGTTCGACTATGTGCGGATGCCCGAGTACCGCTGGGGGATCTTCCTGGCCGAGCCGGAGCCCAGTCGCCAGGTCAACTTCGGCGATCACAAGGGCCAGCCCGCCTGGCAGGAGGTGCCGGGCGAGTATCGCGGCACCCTCCGCCGCCTCATCGTCACCCAGGGCGACACGGAGCCCGCGTCGGTCGAGCAGCAGCGGCACCTGGGCCGCACCTGCCCCTCGCTCTACGACCTGCGCAACATCTTCCAGGTCAACGTCGAGGAGGGGCGGCACCTCTGGGCCATGGTCTATCTCCTCGACGCCCACTTCGGCCGCGACGGGCGCGAGGAGTCCGAGGCCCTGCTCCAGCGGCGCTCGGGAGACGCCGACAAGCCGCGCATCCTCGGCGCCTTCAACGAGAAGACCCCGGACTGGCTGTCCTTCTTCATGTTCTGCTTCTTCACCGATCGGGACGGGAAGTACCAGCTGGCCAGCCTGGCCGAGAGCGGCTTCGACCCGCTGTCGCGCACGTGCCGCTTCATGCTCACCGAGGAGGCGCACCACATGTTCGTGGGCGAGGCGGGCATCATGCGCATCGTCCAGCGCGCCTGCGAGCTCATGCGCGAGCACAAGACGGACGATCTGCGCAAGCACGGTGGGATCGATCTGCCGACCATCCAGCGCTACCTGAACTTCCACTGCTCGGTCTCCCTCGACCTCTTCGGCTCGGAGATCTCGACCAACGCGGCCAACTTCTACACCCTGGGGCTCAAGGGCCGGTTCGAGGAGACCAAGAAGACGGACGACCACCTGCTCAAGCAGGCGACGTATCCCGTGGCGGAGCTGGACGGCGAGCGTATCGTCACCCGCGACGAGCCCGCCCTCGTCTCGCTCAACGAGCGGCTCCGCGACGACTACGTCGCCGACTGCGCCCGTGGCGTCGCCCGGTGGAACGAGGTCATCCGCAAGCACGGCATCGACTTCGAGCTGACCCTGCCGCACCGGGCTTTCCACCGGGCCATCGGCAGCTTCGCCGAGGTCCGCGTCGCTCCGGACGGGCGCATCGTCGGCCAGGCGGACTGGGACGCGCGCCACCGCGACTGGCTCCCTACCGAGGACGACAAGGAGTACATCCAGAGCCTGATGCAGCCGGTCGTCGAGCCGGGCAAGTTCGCGAGCTGGATCGCCCCGCCCGCCCGCGGGGTCAACGGCCTCGCCGTCGACTTCGAGTACGTCCGGCTCGGGTGATGGCGTCGCGCCCCATTTCGCGACGAGATCTGCTCAGAGGCGTCGCGGCGACCGGCGCCGTGCTTGGCCTGCCCTCGATAGCCCGGGCACAGGCGGGCGGGGGGCCGGCGACGGCGAGGACACGGCTCATCCTGCTCGGAACGGGTGGCGGGCCGCGACCGTCAACGCAGCGCTGGTCGACCTCGCAAGTCATCGTGGCCAACGGTGTCCCCTACGTCATCGACTGCGGCAACGGCGTGGCCATTCGCCTGACCGAGGCGGGAGTGCCCCTGGCCAGCTTGCGTCACGTCTTCGTGACTCATCACCACTCGGATCACAATGCGGACTATGGCAACCTGCTTCTCCTGGCCTGGACGGCTGGCCTGCGGACGCGCATCGATACTTGGGGCTCATCCCCCATCGCCAAGATCACCCGACTCTTCTTCGAGATGAACGCCTACGACATCGAGACGCGCATCGCCGACGAGGGTCGGGTGCCCCTTCTCCCTCTGGTGAACGTGCACGAGATGAGTCAGGGCGGGCTGGTGGTGAAGGACGAGAACGTGACGGTCACGGCGGCCCTGGTGGATCATCCGCCGGTGGTCCCGGCCTTTGCCTATCGCTTCGACACCCCGAGCCGATCCATCGTGATCTCGGGTGACACCAACCGCTCTGACAATCTGATCAATCTCGCCAAGGGCGCGGACATCCTGGTTCACGAGGCGCTGTGGGTGCCCGCGGTGGATCGCCTGGTGGCGATGATCCCGAATGCCTCCACCCTGAAGAAGCACATCATCGACAGCCACACCTCCGTCGAGGACTGCGGCAGGGTGGCCGCAGCCGCCGGGGTCAAGACCCTGGTCCTGTCGCACATCGTCCCGAAGGGCGACCCCAGCATCACCGACCAGATGTGGATCGAGGCGGCCCGGACGCACTTCAAGGGGCAGATCATCGTGGCCCGTGACCTGATGGAGATCTGAGGAGGACCCATGGCGCCCAAGGCAATCACCTCCAAGGAGCTGGGCCCGGCGCTCGGCATGTACTCGCACGGGATGACCGTGCCCGCCGGGGAGATCGTGATCGTGGCGGGGCAGGTGGGCACCAACCGCGCCGGCGAGGTGGCGGGATCGGGGGACGTGGTCGCCCAGACCACGCAGGCCTTCGAGAACGTGCGGGCCGTGCTCACGGCGGCGGGCTGCGCCATGACCGACGTGGTGCGGTTCCAGACCTTCCTCACCCATGCCACGGACGTCGACGGCTTCATGCAGGCCCGGCGCGAGCTCTTCCCGAAGTATTTTCCCGGCGGCGGCTATCCGCCCAACACGCTGCTCATCATCTCGCGGCTGGTGAAGCCCGAGCTGCTGGTAGAGATCGAGGCCATGGCCGTCAAGCCCGCGAAGACGGCTGCGCCTCCGCGCGCGAAAGCCAGGCCCGCCCGGCGCACCCGCGCGAAGCGGCGGCGTTAGAGCGATGGCAGCGTCGCCGTTCGAGATCCCGGACCGCTTCAATGCCGCGAGCTTCTTCGTGGACCGCCACGTGGAGGAAGGGCGCGGGGGCAAGACGGCCCTCTTCACCGAGGACGGCGAGATCACGTACGCCCAGCTCCAGGAGATGGTCAACCGCGCGGGCAACGCCCTGCGCGAGCTCGGTGTCGAGGCGGAGCAGCGCGTGCTCTGCCTCCTCCTCGACTCGCCCGCCTTCCTGGCCACCTTCTGGGGGGCGATCAAGATCGGGGCGATTCCCATCCCCATCAACACCATGATGCGGTCGCAGGACTATCTGTACTTCCTGAACGACAGCCGGGCCAAGGTCGCGGTCATCTCCGAGCCGCTCCTCGCCGAGGCGGGGCCCATCCTCTCCCGGGCGACCCATCTCAAGCACGTGGTCGTCGCGGGCAAGCCCAGCGGCGCGCAGATCGGCTTCGAGGCGTGGCTCTCCCGCGCCGCCTCCACGCTCGAGGCCGCCGCCACTTCCAAGGACGACGCGTGCTTCTGGCTGTACTCCTCGGGCTCGACGGGCTTCCCCAAAGGCGTCGTGCATCTCCAGCACGACATGGTGGTGTGCTCGGACACCTATGCCCTGCAGGTCCTCGGCATCACGGAAAACGATCGCACCTTCTCGGCGGCCAAGCTCTTCTTCGCCTACGGCCTCGGCAACAACATGTATTTCCCGATGCGCGTGGGTGGCCAGGCCGTGCTCTATCCTCACCGGCCCATGCCCGAGGCCATGTTCGAGGTCATCCACCGCTACAAGCCGACCATCTTCTTCGGCGTGCCCACTCTCTACGCGGCCATGCTGCAGGTGAAAGAGGCGGAGACGCGCTGGGACCTCTCGTCCCTGCGCCGGTGCGTGTCGGCAGGCGAGGCGCTGCCCGAAGAGCTCTACAAGCGATGGCGCGACCGCTTCGGCGTCGAGATCCTGGACGGGATCGGCACCACGGAGATCCTGCACATCTTCCTCTCGAACCGGCCGGGGCAGGCGCGGCCGGGCTCGACCGGTCTCGCGGTGCCGGGCTACGAGGCCCGCATCGTGGACGACGAGGGACGGCTCGTGCCCGCAGGCGAGATCGGCAACCTGCGCGTCAAGGGCGACTCGACCATGGCCTACTACTGGAACCAGCACGAAAAGACCAAGGCCACGCTCTTCGGCGAGTGGATCCAGACGGGCGACAAGTACTACCAGGACAAGGACGGCTACTTCTGGTACTGCGGCCGGGCCGACGACATGCTCAAGGTCGGCGGCATCTGGGTCTCGCCGGTGGAGGTCGAGAACACGCTGGTCGGCCATGCGGCCGTCCTCGAGGCCGCGGTGGTGGGCCACGAGGACACGGATCGGCTCGTCAAGCCCAAGGCCTTCGTGGTGCTCAAGGACGGCCACGCGGCCGCCCCCGGGCTCGAGGACGAGCTCAAGTCCTTCGTGAAGGACAAGCTCGCCCCCTACAAGTACCCGCGCTGGATCGAGTTCGTTCCCGCGCTGCCCAAGACGGCCACCGGCAAGATCCAGCGCTTCAAGCTGCGCTAACCGCAGAACACTCCGCGGAGAGTCTGCGTTGGCGCCCACGCCGCAGATGATCGCCCTGTCGAGCGCCGTGTGCTCGGCCGTGGCCACCACTCTCATCCAGCGCGGCCTGCGCCGGTCCAACTTCTACGCAGGATTCTGGATCAACGTCGCCGTCGGGATGGTCGGGCTCTGGTCCGCCGTCCTTCTCCTCGTTCCCCGCGAAGACTTCAGCTGGCAGGCCGTGCCCTACTTCATCTTCTCGGGCGTGGTCGGCACGGCGGCGGGCCGGCTGTTCCGGGTGCTCGCCATCCAGAAGGTCGGCGCCCCCGTCGCGTCGTCCATCCTCAACCTGAGCCCGCTCTTTGCCAGCGGCCTGGCCATCATCGTCCTGGGCGAGCGCGTGACGCTGCCCATCATGGCGGGAACGCTGGTCATCGTCGCCGGCACCGTCCTGCTCTCCCTGAGCGGCAAGCACGTGGGGTTCCGCGTCCGGCACCTCGCCTATCCGCTGATCGCGGCCGCGTGCTTCGGCATCGTGGCGGTCGTTCGCAAGCTCGGCCTGGGTCACGCCGGGGCCCTCTTCGACGCCGCCGTCAACGTGACGGCGGCCATGCTCGCCGCCACCACCTTCGTCGTCGCCTCGGGCAACCGGGGCGCCCTGCGGTGCGACCGGCGGAGCCTCCTCTACTTCGTCGGGGGTGGCATCGCGGAGAACGCCGGTGTCTTCCTCGTGCTCGTGGCCCTCGGCTTCGGCGACGTGAGCGTGGTCAGCCCGCTGACGGGCACGGCCCCCCTCTTCGTCCTCTTCCTCGCATACCTCTTCCCCAGCGGGGCCGGGAACCTCAGCGGGCGCATCGTCCTGGGGGCCGTCCTGATCGTGTCAGGCGTGATGCTGCTTTCTCGGTGAGGCTGTGCTAGCGTGGCGCATGCCCTCGCTTTCCCGCGACGTGCGGGGATCCCTCCTCGCCGCCACCCTGGCCCTCTCCCTCGTGATGCCGGGCGCGGGATGCGCAGAGGAGTGGACCAAGGGCGCGCGGCTGAACTGGGAGACGGGAGAGGGCAAGAGCTATCTCATTCCGGCTCTCGAGGTCGGCGGGTTCCTCGTCGGTCTCAATGCGTTCAACCGGGCCTTCATCGATTCCGACACGTACGGCTCCGACGGACACACGATCTGGAGAAATCTGAGGACGGCGCCCGTATTCGATACCGACCCCTTCGGCGTCAACCAGATCGGGCATCCGTATCAGGGAAGCTTCTACTCGGGATTCGCGCGCTCGGCGGGACTGAGCTACTGGGAGTCGCTGGGATATTCCCTCCTGGGGAGCTTTCTGTGGGAGACCGCCGGCGAGACGTCGAAACCCTCCATCAACGACTACGTCACCACGACCATCGGCGGCAGCTTCGTGGGCGAGGCCCTGTTCCGGATGTCCAGCCTGCTCCTCGAGGGCGGCGGCGAGACGCCCGGATTCTGGAGGGAGCTGGGCGCCGCCTTCCTCTCTCCGCCCACCGCCTTCAACCGTCTCGTCTTCGGCGACCGGTTCAAGGCCGTGTTCCCGAGCCGCAATCCGGAAATCTTCATTCGCCTGCGGCTCGGTGTCACCCTCAGCACCGAGTC
>WNGQ01005745.1_pt1 | contig 12081 bp, 13 predicted proteins | sample 5407661 | NCBI WGS metagenome assembly WNGQ01 (sample SAMN13153382, study PRJNA577476) | soil metagenome | isolation source: 60 cm soil or saprolite under Garry oak tree replicate 2 | place: USA:California | collected 2016-06-15
CCACCCCTCGGCACCTCGCAGTGCAGGCAGGCGCAGGTTTGCGATTCCGTCGGCAACTGCCAATGGCAGCAGGTGTGTCGTTAGCGCGTCGGACGCGCGCGATGACCGGCCTGCGGACCTACGGCGGCGCGCAGTGCTTGAACCAAATCCTCGCGCGCAGGCGACCTGCAGCGTCGGTATTTTCTTGAGGGTCTCGACAAGTTCCTGCTGCGCGTGGTGCAGATCGTAGCGCTTCTGCGGATTGAGCCAGAGCTCCGGACCGTTTCCGCACAGCTTCCCGAGCCGCAAGGCCATGCCAGGGGTAACCGGCTGATTTTCCGAAAGCACATCATAAAGCGTCTGACGCGACACGCCGAGCAGCTTTGCGATCTCCGTCTTGGACCGATCAAGCGCCCGCAAAATCTCCTCGCGCAGAAGTTCGGCGGGATGCATTGGTGGCAAGCCGCTTCGGGAGCTTTCTGGTCATGAATCAGTCCTCAGTAATCGTAGCCCGGATGAGCGGAGCGACATCCGGGGCTTATCCTTTTATTGATCTTCGGGCACAAAAAAAGAGAATATCCCGGATATCGCTCCGCTCATCCGGGCTACGGGCTGAGCGCCCTTCCGATTGCAATCCGTGGAATTTCAGGGAACTGTAGGGCAACGATAAACACAAAAATGATGGGGAGCCGACGCCATGGCCTTTTCGCTGTACGACGCAACCGTCGCCAACTACCTGCAGATTCTCGGCGCCGTCGCCGGCTTCCTCGACAAGAGCCTCGCGCATTTCCGCGACGCGGGTGTCGATCCTGCCGAAATCGTCGACACGCGCCTCTTCCCCGACATGCTGCCGTTCCGTTTCCAGATCGTCTCGGTCGCACGTCATTCGCAGGGCGCAATCGAGGCGGCCAGGACCGGCGTCTTTGTGCCGCCGTCGGGCAGACCGGACCTCGACTATGCCGCGCTTCAGGCGCTGGTTGCAGGCGCGCGCAATGACCTTTCAGCGTTGACGCCGGAGGCCGTCGACGCGTTCGTCGGCCGCGACATCACCTTCACCATCGGCGGCCGCACGCTTGCCTTCACGGCGGAAGGCTTCCTGATGTCGTTCTCGCTGCCGAACTTCTTTTTCCACGCGACCACGGCCTATGACATCCTGCGCCACAAGGGCGCGCCGCTCGGCAAACGCGATTTCATCGGCCGATTGAACTTGAAGGGATGAGGAGATTAACTCGATACGTCGAGCCAGCCGACGCTTCCGACCGCAATACCGATCACGGCCGCAAACAAGCTGTGCTAGGCTCTTGGTTGCCGGGCGCGACGACATCAATGGGAGGATTTCTTGTACAGGAAAGTTCTTCTCGCCTATGACGGCTCGATCGAGGGACGGCGGGCGTTGCGGGAAGGGGCGAGAATCGCCCAGTTTTGCGGCGCAGAAGTCTTTCTGCTTGCGGTTGTCGAGGTGTCCGCGGGCACCGGCACTCTCGAGGGCGGGTTCGTCATCCCGATCGCCGAACAGGTCGAAAGTTTCAATGGCATCCTCAAGGAGGGCGTGGCGCGGCTCAAGGTGATGGGCTTCTCGCCGACGGCGCGGCTGGGCATGGGGGAAGCCGGACGCGAGATCGCGGCCGTCGCCGACGAGATCGGCGCGAACCTCGTGGTCGTCGGTCACCGTCCCGACGGACCGCTGGCGCGATGGTGGTTCGGTTCGGTCGGAACGTATCTGGTCAAGCATCTCCGCTGCAGCGTGCTGGTCGCGCAAACCGAAATCGGCGACGAGGAGTTCGCGAGATTGCTGACTGGAGCCGCCGTGGAGGCGTAGTCTTCGCGCGTCACGGACTTTGGCGACCCAAGTCGGGCCGTGCCGCAGGAGAGGACGATGATCAAGACGACCGGCTTGATGTCCGGACCTCTCGTGTTGAGCGTTGCCAGTTCCGCACTTGCGGCCAGCGGGAAGGTCGGGAAGCAGGAGCCTCCGCTCGGCGCGATGCGCGAAGGCGAAGTCCCGCTGGCCGACGATGGCAGCTGCCCGGCTGGACAAATCAAGCGCGTGGTCGGCGGCAACCACACCAAGGTCGGCGGCACGAAACAGACCCTGCGAACCAGCAGCTGCGTGGCACGTTAGGTTGACGACCCCGGATGTCGTTGTCGTGCGGGCGGGATAGGCATTCCCTATCTTCATCTTCGGGAACAACGGACAACACTACCCTACCCTGATCCGCCCCCAACCCTCAACGCGGTATCCGCGTGCTCTCCCTTGTCAGCGACCAATGGTTGCGCTTGGATGCCGCTTGGTCCGGGGAATCATCTCATGCGTAATCTGGGAATCGTGGTGTTGGGCGCCGCGTTGGGCGGTTGTGCGTCATCTGCTTCCGATATTGCACCTGCCTATGTGTCTCCGGTGGCCTATCAAAGCTACACTTGCCAACAGTTGGCCCTCGAAGCTCAGGCGATTTCGACCAGGGCCGCCACTCTGTCCGGCGCACAAGACAGCCAGCGCACCAAAGATGGAGTCGCCACCGCAGCCGCGATCGTCATCTTCTGGCCAGCGGCTTTCTTTGTCGGTGGCGACAAACAAACAGCGGCCGAGCTTTCTCAAATGAAAGGGCAGATGGTAGCGGTCGAGCAGGCCTCGATCGCAAAGAAGTGCAACATTCAGTTTCAGGGCAAACCCGAAGGCACTTGATTTACTGACGTAGCCCGGATGAGCTGGAGCGCCCTTCTTCCCGTCCCGCTTCGTGGTCGTGGTGCCACAGATAGGCATAGGAAATCACAAGGTCCGGTTCGGGGCGTGGGGATCGGCACAGGTCGCCCGCGCTATTTCGGCTCAAGCATGGAATCGAGATGCGCGTGCCGCTCATCGATGCGCGAGGATTCGATCGCCTGAACCCGCTCGTCGGAAAGTTCGGCCGTCGCAAAGCTGCGACGACGTTGCTTGAAACGGCGAAATTCCTCGTACTCCTCCGGAGCAATGAAATAGCCGGTAATCGACCCATGGCTCGATACCGCCACGGCCTCGCGCTGGGCGAGCATACAATAGCGGCTAAAATTCCGGGTAAACTCCGAAGCTGGGACCGTGTCTGCCATGTCCAGAACTCCTCTCGCAGTAATCGTAGCCCGGATGGACTGAGCGACATCCGGGGCATCTCCTTTTACTGATCTTCGGGCACGAAAAAGAGAACATCCCGGATATCGCTCCGCTCATCCGGGCTAAGCTTGCTCATCCGGGCTACGCTTGCTGCTGGAGCCCGTGAAACAGATGCTAGCGTTGCCGACCCTGCATGCAGCCCTGAACAAAATCCTTCGTTCCACGCTTATCAGCGGCCGTATCGCCACGATCCCTGGCGAGCTCACGGCAATGCTCGAGCTTCGCTTGGACCTTCTCGGGGTGCTCGCGCATGGCGCAGGCGCGCCGCTCCGGCCCTGCCGGCAGGGCCCGGCAATTTTCTGCCGAAGCCACCGATGGCAACGCCGACAAGGCAACGAGCGTCGCGAGAGTTTTCGTCGTCAGCTGTCCGGACATTCGCGTCATTCCCCGTTCGCCTGCCACGCGCCTGTGATGGTTCAGAAGTTCGCTGCATTGTATCCGCGAGTCCCGGCGCGAGGCTATCGGATTCACGCATCCGCTCTGCCGTTATTCGGGAATGACATTGAGAGATGTGGGTGAATCTCTCGATGCGCATTCGAGAGCCGCCGCGCGCCGCCCTACTCCGCCGCCTGCCGCACGTGGCGCGCCGTCACGTTACGCATGGTCACGAGCTCTTCGGCCGCGGTCGGATGCAGCGCCAGCGCCGCGTCGAAATCGGCCTTGGTCGCCTTCATCTTCACGGCGATCGCCACCGCCTGGATGATTTCGGCAGCGGCGTCGCCGACGATGTGACAGCCGACCACGCGATCGCTCAGGCCATCGACCACGAGCTTCATCAAGATGCGGGTGTCACGCCCCGACATCGTCGCCTTGATCGGCTTAAACGTCGCCTTGTAGATATCAACGTGGCTGAACTGCGCGCGCGCCTCGGCTTCCGTCAGGCCCACGGTGCCCACTTCCGGCTGGCAGAACACGGCGGTCGGAATATCCTTGTGATCGACCTGCACGGCACGCTTGCCGAACACCGTGTCGGCGAAGGCGTGGCCCTCGCGGATCGCGACCGGCGTCAGATTGGTGCGATGGGTGACGTCGCCGATCGCATAGATGTTTTGAGCCGACGTCTTCGAGAAGGCATCGACCGCGATGCCGCCATTGGCCGGGTTGATGGCGACGCCGGCCTTTTCCAGGCCGAGATCGGCGACGTTCGGATGGCGGCCGATCGCGAACATCACCTTCTCGGATGCGATGCTCGAGCCGTTCGACAGGTGCGTGGTGAACTCGTGGCCGTGCCGATCGACCGCGTTCACGGTGCAGCCGGTCAGGATGGTGATGCCCTCCTTCTCCATTTCGCTGCGCACGTGGCTGCGCACGTCCTCGTCGAAGCCGCGCAGGATGTTGTCGCCGCGATAGATCACGGTGACGTCGGAGCCGAAATTGGCGAAGATGCAGGCAAATTCCAGCGCGATGTAGCCGCCGCCCTGGATCACGATGCGGCGCGGCAATTCGTCGAGGTGAAACGCCTCGTTCGACGAGATCACGTGCTCGATGCCCGGGATGACGGGGCCGTGGTTGGGCGCGCCGCCGGTCGCGATCAGGATATGTTGCGCGCGCAACGCCTGGCCGTTCGCGAGCCGCACGGTGTGCGCATCCTCCAGCACCGCGCGGGTCTTGACGATCCTGACCCCGGCCTTCTCGACATTGGCGGTATAGGCCGCCTCCAGCCGCGCGATCTCCTTGTCCTTGTTGGCGATCAGGGTCGGCCAGTCGAAGGTCGCGGTGGGAATGGTCCAGCCAAAACCCGCGGCGTCGGCAATCTCCTGGCGGACGTGCGAGCCGATCACGAACAGCTTCTTGGGCACACAGCCGCGGATCACGCAGGTGCCGCCCATCCGGTATTCCTCGGCGATCATGACTCGGGCGCCGTGGCCGGCCGCGATACGGGCGGCGCGAACCCCGCCCGAACCGCCTCCAATGACAAACAGGTCGACGTCGTAATCAGCCATGATGCCCCGTTTCGGCCTCCCGTAAGGCGCGTTCGTCTTGCGGCGTCATTTAGCCCTCATGGTGAGGAGGCGCGTTTTGCGCCGTCTCCGGACGCTCACGCGAGCTCCTCAGGATGAGGGAATAGAGGCTGTTATGACGCGGTAGGACCAATCCGCCCTCCTGTCCCGCTCAGATCTGCTTGCCGCGCTTGCGCATCTCGGCGCGGAACTGCGCGTTGACGGTTTCGGCAAAATTCTGCGCCCACTGGTTCATGTAGGACATGCTGAACTGGATGGCGCGCGGTTCGGCGGTCAACAGCTTCTGGCCGATCGGCGACTTGTAGAACGCCACCAGGTCCTTCAATTCCTGCTCGGTGAACTCGTTGGCATAGACCTGCGCCATGCCGTCGCCGATCTCCTTCTCCCTGCCCGCAAAGGTCTGGGCCACGATCGGGGCGAGCTCGTTGAGGTCCTTCTGATAGTTGAGGTTGCTCTGCAGCAGTTCGTCCTTGGTCCGCTGAACGATGTTGGGAACGGCGTTGGCATACATCGCGGACGCGTTCTTCATCGCCAGAATTTCCTTCGCCGCGGCGATTGCAGCCGGCGAGGCCGGCTTCAGCGCCGGCGCCCCCTGCTGCTGCGCGCTCGCCGACAGGCCGGCCAGCGCCAGCCCGAGAACGAGGCCGGCAGCCGGCAAAATCCTGAACATCGTCTTCATTCCGCTTCTCCCTGAGCTTGCGGCTGATGCCGCTCAACGACACGAATACCTTGCGCGCTCGCCAGCACGGCGAGTTTCGCCAGTCCAATGAACAACCCGTGTTCGACGACCCCCGGAACAGCACTCAAACGGTCCGCCAGCCGCGAGGCGTCGACAATCCGGCCAAGATGGGCATCGACGATCCAGTGGCCGCCATCGGTGACAAAAGCGTGGCCGCCGCCCGCCTTGCGCAACACCATTTGTCCGGAAACGCCGCTTTCCGCAAATGCGCGGGCGATCGCGCGCTTCGTGGCCGCGAGCCCGAACGGGATCACCTCGATCGGCAACGGAAAACGCCCGAGAGTCTCGACCCATTTCGAATCGTCGGCAATCACGATCATGCGATCGGATGCCGCCGCCACGATCTTTTCCCGCAACAGCGCGCCGCCGGCGCCCTTGATCAGGTTGAGCGCGGGATCGATCTCATCGGCGCCGTCCACGGTGAGATCGAGCCGGTCGATCTCGTCGAGCGTCGTGAGCGGGATACCGCAGCGTTCCGCATCGAGGCGCGTGCCTTCCGACGTCGGCACGCCGATGACGTCGAGGCCGGCGCGCACGCGCTCGCCGAGCAGTTCGACGAAATGTTTCGCGGTCGAACCGGTGCCGAGCCCGAGCCTCATGCCGTCGCATACCTCTTCAAGCGCACGCGCCGCCGCCCGCCGTTTCAAATCGTCCATGTTCGCTTGCAAATGAGCCTCTGGAACCGGTGCCGGCATACGACCGACGCTGCCGGGCGGCGCATATCTAGCGTCGTTTTCGGACGAGGGACAGCGCTTTAAGGCCCCCGAACCGGCCCCGCGCGGCTTGCATCCCCAAGCCAGGACGGCTAGCGCTTCGCGCCATGCCCCTGCCCCGCACAGTCGTCTTCGATCTCGACGGCACGCTCGTCGACACCGCGCCCGACCTGATCAACGCGCTCAATCATGTGCTCGATCGCGAGGGGCTGCCGCCGGTGCCGCTCGCCTCCGCGCGCAACATGATCGGCGCCGGCGCGCGCAAGCTGATTGAGCGTGGGCTCGAACTGGACGGGCGCCACGCGAGTCTTGCGGATATCGCGCGCATGACCGCGGATTTCATCGATTACTACGCGGCCCACATCGCGGACCAGTCGCGGCCGTTCGCGGGCCTCGACGAGGCGCTCGACGCCATGGAAGCAAGCGGATATCGCTTCGCGGTGTGCACCAACAAGCTGGAATGGCTGTCGAAGCGGCTGCTTGATCAACTGGGTTTGAGCGCACGGTTTGCGGCGATCTGCGGCGCCGATACGTTCGGCGTCTCCAAGCCCGACCCCGCGATCCTGCGCGAGACGGTGGCGCGGGCGGGCGGCCACATCTCCGCCGCGATCATGGTCGGCGATGCCGGGACCGATATCGGGGTCGCCCGCCGCGCCGGGGTTCCGGTGATCGGGGTCACCTTCGGCTACACCGATGTGCCGATCGCAGAGCTCAAACCCGATCGGCTGGTCTGTCACATGCAGGAACTTCCGGAAGCCGTAGAAGCCCTGGTCCGGCCGCCAAAATCAATTCTAACCAATTGATTATGTTTGATATTCTGTCTGTTCCCTGCGTTAACCATCAATTGGCGATCGCGTTCTGGATGGTTGCATGGAGGTCGTGACGATCTTATGGTCGGTGAGGGGATTGTGGCTTTCAGCCACATTTGAGTGACGGAATGACTATACGTGGTGTCATCGTGATGGCCGTGGCGGGATTGAGCCTCGCGGGCTGCTCTTCGTTTTCGCTCGACGCCTTCAAGTCGACGCCGCCGCCGATCCAGGTTCAGCTTGAATCCAATCCTCCGGGCGCCGATGCCAGGACCTCGCTCGGTCCGGCCTGCAAGACCCCCTGCTCCGTCTCGATCCCTGCGCCCGACGGCAATTTTACCGTCGCCTATAGCCTGAACAAATTCCAGCCGGCCACGGTGCAGGTCAATGTCATCAAGAATTCTGGCGATCTGATCAGCGCGGGCACCACGACCATCGACCCCAATCCGGTGGTTGCCGAGCTGCAGCCGGCGGGACCGCCGCCGAAGGCAATGCATCATCCCATGAAGCCGAGAAAGCCGAGGCCGCCAAAGACCGCCGCGGCGCCCGCAGGCTCGGAGACTGCGTTCCCGGATCCCGCATCGCAGCAGACGCCGCCGAGCCGCTAGCGGCGCGTGCCGGTTGTCGGCCGGACACATCCTGCCTACATTGTCCAACAAGAGCCGAGCCGCCATGCTAGCCATGGCGGGAACCGCCATTTTGAGGCCTTTTCGCATGACCGCAATTTCTGCCGCACCGCTTCTCTCGCGTCCGATGACCGATCCGTTTGGACGGACCATCAGCTATCTGCGGGTGTCGGTCACCGATCGCTGCGACCTGCGCTGCTTCTACTGCATGTCCGAGGACATGACCTTCCTGCCCAAGGCCGACCTGCTCACGCTCGAGGAGCTCGACCGTCTCTGCACGGCTTTCATCGCCAAAGGCGTCAGGAAGCTGCGGCTGACCGGCGGCGAACCGCTGGTCCGGCGCAACGTGATGTCGCTGGTTCGCTCACTGTCGCGCCACCTCGAGACGGGCGCCTTGCGCGAACTGACCATGACCACCAACGGCACGCAGCTTGCGCGCTTTGCCGGCGAATTGGCCGACTGCGGCATCCGCCGCATCAACGTGTCGCTGGATACGCTCGACCCGGCCAAATTCCGCGCCATCACCCGCTGGGGCGATCTCGACAAGGTGCAGGCCGGCATCGAGGCCGCGCGCGCCGCCGGCCTTGCGGTCAAGATCAACGCGGTCGCCCTGAAGAACCTCAACGAGGCCGAAATCCCCTCGCTGATCGCATGGGCGCACGGGCTCGGCATGGCGCTGACCCTGATCGAGGTGATGCCGATGGGCGAGATCGGCGAAGGCCGCATCGACCAGTATGTGCCGCTGTCGCTGGTCCGCGCGCGGCTTGCCGAGCGCTACACGATGACCGATCTCGCGGAGAGCACCGGCGGGCCGGCGCGCTACGTCCATGTCAGCGAGACCGGCGGCACGCTCGGCTTCATCACGCCGATGACCCACAATTTCTGCGAGTCCTGCAACCGGGTGCGCATCACCTGCACGGGAACGCTGCACACCTGTCTCGGCCAGGAGGATGCCTCGGATTTGCGCAAGCCCTTGCGCGCCTCGCCCGACAACGAGCTTCTCAGCTCCGCGATCGACCGGGCCATCGGGCAGAAGCCGAAGGGCCACGATTTCATCATCGACCGCCGGCACAATCGGCCGAGCGTCAGCCGCCACATGAGCGTCACCGGCGGTTGAGCGCCACCGGCGGCGAAGCCTGCGGTGCAGCGGAGACAACCGTTAACGTCAACTCATTGACCCCACGTCAATTTGTCCATTTTCCAATTGACGGCGCGGACGGGCGCTGAAATGGTGCCCGGGCCTTGGCACGCCCGGCAGCATAAGCCGCTGCGCCCCCTATGACAGCGCAGACAAGACGGCAAGGCGCGATCGAAGGGGGAGGACCTATCGTTGCAATCGCTCCTGATATTGAGCCGGGGAATTGATGCGTTCACGCGCTGGACGGGCAAACGCCTGGCGTGGCTGATCATGCTCGCCGTGATCGTGTCGACCATCAATGCGATCGTCCGCAAGACGTTCGACACCTCGTCCAACTCGTGGCTCGAACTGCAATGGGTGCTGTTCAGCGTCGTCTTCCTGTTGTGCTCGCCGTGGACGCTGCTCGACAACGAACACATCCGGATCGATATCGTCAACAACTTGCTGCCGAAGACGGTCCGCAACGTCATCGACCTGATCGGCCACGCGTTCTTCCTGCTGCCGCTGTGCATCGTGATGATCATTACCGGCGGTCCGTTCTTCATGCGCTCGGTCGAGATCAACGAGCAATCGGGCAATGCCGGCGGGCTTCCGCAATGGCCGGCCAAATCACTGATCATCATCGGATTCGTGTTTCTGTTCGTTCAGGGCATCTCCGAACTGATCAAGCGTATCGCGGTGATGCGCGGCCTGATCCCCGATCCGCACGCGTCGCAGGTAAATGCCATCGAGGCCGAGGTCGAGCACCTCGTCGAGGCGATGGAGCAACGCTGATCGCCGCCCGCGGGTAGCAGAGGACTCTGGATGTCAGCTTTTCTTATTGCCAACCTGGCGCCGATCATGTTCGCGTCGTTGGTCGTCGCGCTGCTGCTCGGATATCCGGCGGCATTCTCGCTTGGAGCGGTCGGACTGTTCTACGCCCTGGTCGGCATTCAACTCGGCGAATTCCGGCCCGATTTCCTGCAGGCCCTCCCCGAGCGCGTCTACGGCGTGATGAACAACGACACCCTGCTCGCGATCCCGTTCTTTACATTCATGGGACTGGTGCTGGAACGGTCCGGCATGGCGGAAGATCTGCTCGACACGATCGGACAATTGTTCGGCACCATACGCGGCGGCCTGGCTTACGCCGTGGTTTTCGTCGGCGCGCTGCTTGCGGCCACGACGGGCGTGGTCGCGGCGTCCGTGATCTCGATGGGGCTGATCTCGCTGCCGATCATGCTGCGGTACGGCTACGACCGCCGGATGGCGACCGGCATCATCGCGGCCTCCGGCACGCTGGCGCAGATCATCCCTCCCTCCCTGGTGCTGATCGTGATGGCGGACCAGCTCGGCAAGTCGGTCGGCGACATGTACGAGGGCGCGTTCGTTCCGGGACTGGTCCTTGCCGGTCTCTACGCAGGCTACGCATTTCTGGTGACGCTGATATTTCCCAAGGCAGCTCCGGGTCTGCCGCCGGAGGCCATCGGCTTCCGTGAAAAAGACGGTAGTCGCGGATTGATCTCGCTCGGCATGCTGGCTCTCGCCAGCGTCGGTTTCGGGTGGTTCATGATGCGCAACTCCGACACGCACGGCGCCGACTTCGTCGTGCTCGGCATGTTTTTTGGCATCCTGTTCGCGTTCTTTGTCGCGGTGCTGAACTGGATTCTCGACAAGGTCACGGGAGTCCGCTTCCTGTCCGCGATGGCGCAACAGACCACGTTCGTGATGGTGCCGCCGCTGTTCCTGATCTTTCTGGTGCTGGGCACCATTTTCATCGGCCTCGCAACCCCGACCGAAGGCGGCGCGATGGGAGCAGCAGGCGCGATCATCCTCGGTACCGCAAAGCGCCGGCTGAGCTGGGACCTGATCCGCCAGGCCACGGAGTCGACCGCGAAGCTGTCTGCCTTCGTCGTCTTCATCCTGGTCGGCGCGCGTGTGTTCTCGCTGACCTTCTACGGCGTCAACGGCCATGTCTGGGTCGAACATTTGCTGACCTCCCTGCCCGGCGGGCAGATCGGCTTTCTCATCTTCGTCAACTCCTTCGTGTTCGTTCTGGCGTTCTTCCTCGATTTCTTCGAACTGGCCTTCATCATCATTCCGCTGCTTGGACCCGCGGCCGAAAAGCTCGGTATCGACCTGATCTGGTTCGGCGTCATCCTCGGCGTCAACATGCAGACGTCGTTCATGCATCCGCCGTTCGGATTTGCGTTGTTCTATCTGCGGTCGGTCGCCCCGAAAGACTCCTATCTCGACCGGGTCACCGGCAAGCGGATGGACCCCGTCACCACCGGCCAGATCTACTGGGGCGCGGTGCCGTTTGTCGTGATCCAGGTCATCATGGTGCTGCTGGTCATCCTGTTCCCGTCCATGGTGATGCACTACAAGGGCGCGGCCTCGACAATCGATCCCAACTCGATCAAGATCGAAGTTCCGCAGATTGACCTGCCGCCGCTCGACTTTGGTCAGCCAAAGAACTAGGTACAAACTCCTGCTCTTCGGCAGGGGCTTGTGAAGGGCAGTTCGAGGCTGCTGGGGCAACCACACGGGGCATTGATAACATCCGCGCTGTTTGCGCGAGCCTGGCATCACGGCGTTGCGAGTGTCGTTCATAGATAGCCCAGGCTCGGAGGCCAACGGCAAGTTTCGCGGCGGTGGGGCCGATCGCACGGCAACAGAACGATATCGCTTACGGGCAGGTTCAAGAGGGCTCGATCTTGTTAGGTGCAATTGTCGCGATTTTTGTCATCGCCTACGCCGCCATCGCACTGGAGCATCCGATCAGAATCAACAAGTCTGCCTCGGCATTGATCGGCGCGGGACTACTGTGGACGGTTTATGCCATCTTGCGCGGCGATCCCGCCCTTGTCGACCAGCAGCTCAACGAGTCGGTTTCTTCCACTGCACAAATCGTGTTCTTTCTGATCGGCGCCATGACGATCGTCGAGGTGATCGATGCTCACAACGGCTTCTTTGTCATCACCTCGCTGAT
>WNGQ01005746.1_pt1 | contig 12080 bp, 11 predicted proteins | sample 5407661 | NCBI WGS metagenome assembly WNGQ01 (sample SAMN13153382, study PRJNA577476) | soil metagenome | isolation source: 60 cm soil or saprolite under Garry oak tree replicate 2 | place: USA:California | collected 2016-06-15
CCCAAAGGGATTCCGCAACAAAGCCCAGGGGTGGGAGGAACGAGCTACCCTGGGTTTCCTCGCGCGCGGGGCCTCAACTCCCAAGGAGTTGCGCCCCTTGAAACCTATACCGCCATGCCACAATCTGTCTCTGCGGTTAATATTCATCTTGTCTTCTCAACCAAAGAGCGCCGGCCATTCTTACGCGATGAGGCCATTAGGCAGTCCCTGCACGCGTACCTTGGCTCGGTGTCCAAACAACTCCAATGCCCGCCTCTGAAGGTGGGCGGGGTAGAAGATCACCTTCATATGCTCTGCCGCTTTGGGCGCACGATTACTCAGGCGGAATGGGTGAAAGAACTCGAACGGGTCTCCAACCCGTTGGGGTTGAGACGCGGTTTGCACGATATCCCAGGGTAGCTCGTTGCTCGCAACCCTGGCCTGGAGGACGCAATCCCTCGGGATTGACTGTCGGCGGCAACCAACCTCTCATTAAGCGAGCCGTTGGAGACACCAACTTCTCGGAAGAGCCCACCTGGTTGCCATGTTGCATCACTAGTCACCAATACCAGTTACCAATCACAGCTTTATGGTGTTGTCTCGCCTATCCACTGCTGCTGGAGAGACAATGAACAAGTCAATTGTCGTAACTTTTCAAGTGAGAGGTTGAACCGCTAATCTTCGCGAATACCGGACCGAGCGTTCAGCGGTTGCTTCGGGGGTGGGCTGCACCACATGAATAGTTCCATTGGTCACCTATCGCCAACCGTCCTAAAACTGTTGGTGCGGATGCGCGGCCAGCCACTCGGTCAGGCCCGGCAATGGAAAGGAAAGGAATCTCTGGGCCTTGTCACAGTTGAGCGAAGTGTCCGGCGGGCGCGGCGGTCCAGAATAATCCTTCACGGAGGCACGTTGTATCTTGGGATTGAGCGCCGGCCAGCGCGCAGCAATAAGCAGGCCGATTTGCCAGCGTGACAACCGCTGGCTGCCGGCGAGGTGGTAAAGCCCCGGCGTGTCTTTGGCCACCAGCTCCCAAACCGCGCGCGCGGTCACCAGGGCGGCAATGGGCGAGCGAAATTCGTCGGTGAACAGCTTCAAGGTTTCACCTCTTTGCCAGGCTTGGCGCATCTGCTCGTTGAACCCGCGATCACCGGTTGGCGAGACGCCGCCGTTGAGTGACATGCGGATGACCGTGTGCCGCGGATTCGACAAAACGATTTGTTCACCCGCGACTTTGGTTTCGGCATAAACACTCAGGGGATTGACGGGGGCGTACTCGTCATAACTTCCCGCGCGCCCGTCAAAGACCAAATCCGAGGAGAAGAAAACAAAGGGGATTCTTGCAGCCAACTCCGTCAGCGCTGCGGTGACTTCCACATTGAGTTTGCGAGCAAGCGCGGGGTTGGCTTGGCAGTCCGAGCTTCTACTGAGCGCAGCGCAATGGAGCAGCAGTCGCGGTGGTTGCCGGCGGAAGGCGCTCCGGACCGCAGAGAAATCGGTCAAGTCGAGTTGCGCACGAGTGAGACCGGCCACGGTCGTGCCTGGCGCGAAATTCGGCGCGGCCTGGACCAGATAATTTCCGATCAGGCCCCCGGCGCCGGTGATCCAAACCGTCTCTGCCATTACAACCAGCGGTGCGGTTCGACCAGAGTACTCGTGGATTGCATTGCCGAGGGAGGAGAGAGAACCAAGGTCAATCAATCATCCGCTTGATCAAATCTCCATAAGCGTCCACACGCCGGTCGCGCAGAAAGGGCCAGTGCGTGCGGGTGGTGTCAACTTGGCTCAGCTCGAGCGCCACCACCAGAACTTCCTCGTTCTCCGCGCTGGCCTTGGCAAGGATTTCGCCAGAGGTGCCGGCGACAAAACTCTGCCCCCAGAACTCGATTCCTTGGCCGGCGAGTTTTTCATGGCCAACGCGATTTGGAACGGCCACGTAACAGCCGTTGGCGATGGCATGGCTGCGTTGGATGGTTTCCCAAGCCGAGTATTGTTGATGGCCGTGCCGCTTTTTCTCTGAGGGATGCCAGCCAATGGCAGTCGGATAAAAAAGAATTTCCGCCCCTTGCAGTGCGGTCAGGCGCGCGGCCTCGGGATACCACTGGTCCCAACAAACCAGCGCGCCGATCTTGCCGTAACGGGTTTGCCAGGCGCGAAAGCCCAAATCGCCTGGCGTGAAATAAAACTTTTCGCAGTAAAGCGGGTCCTCTGGAATGTGCATCTTGCGATAAAGGCCCAACAGAGAACCGTCCGCATCAATTATCACGGCTGTATTGTGGTAAACGCCGGCGGCGCGCTTTTCAAAGACTGACGCGATGACGACGACCTGTTGGTCCCTGGCCAGTTTCTGAAACACTTCGGTGGTCGGGCCCGGAATCGGTTCTGCGAGTTGGAAATGCTTATGATCCTCCGTCTGGCAAAAGTACTGCGACCGGAACAGCTCCTGAGTGCAGATGATTTGGGCGCCGCGGTTGGCGGCGCGTTCCGCTGCGGCCAAAGCCTTGTCCAGGTTAACGGCGGGATCCGCAGAGCAAGCGGACTGAAGCAAGCCGACTTTGACAATGGTCTGTGAGGCGGAACGATTCATATGATCGGCGAGAGCGGATGACCTAAGGAGGCTCGCGATGTAAGAAGCCCAAGTCCCAAGCTCCAAACACCAGGGAAACTCCAAGCCTCAAATTCCGAACTTTCGGCAGTGGCGGACGCTCGCGGTGGGATTTGCAGTTTGGAGTTTCCCTGGTGTTTGGAGCTTGGAGTTTGGAGCTTCTTACATAGCCTCCCCAATTCGGCGGCTGCGATTTTCATAGATGGGCCGGCCCCGTCAATCCTAGCGCCTGGCGTACAACCTGTCGGTAGGTTCCAGCAGTTGTGTGTCGCCCCTGGGGCCCGGGGCAGGAACAGTTTGGCCGAAGAGCTCGCGCATGTATTTGCCCAGCGTCTCGTTGGTCGGCCCGTAACCCGAGTGGTAAATGTAATGCTCCAAATCATACAGCAACTCATCAGCGTTGGGATACCGCTGGTCCAGTTCCCGGGCCAGCGCGCGATGCAGAATCTGGTTCAGCCGCTCATCCACGCGTTGGTCGAGCGTGCGGAAATCGGGAATTGCCAGGTTCAGCATGCGCTGGCGGGATTCTTCCGGCGCTGCGCCTTTGAAAATATTGCGGCCCAGCAGCAGGTGCGCCAGCACCACGCCGGCGGAGAACAGGTCGGAGCGCTTGTCGGTGATTTGGAAATTGGCCTGTTCTGGACTCATGTAATCGGCCTTGCCAGCCACCACTTCGCCTTCATTGTCCGCCAAAAAACCCCGCGCTTTAGCGATGCCGAAATCCGTCAGCTTCACGTCCCCTTCGAAGGCGATCATAATATTCTTGAAGCTAACATCGCGATGCACAATGCCCAGCGGCTTGCCATCTTTATCGGTTTTAGCGTGGGCGTAAGCCAGCCCGCGGGCCACGCGGCTCACAATAAAGATGGCCAATTCGCTCGGCAACACGCGCTTTCTGTCGAGCAGTTGCTGGGTGAATTGCTCCAGGTTTACCCCGCGAATCAACTCCATGGCGATGAAGTAAATGCCCCGGGTTTCGCCCAGATGATAGGTCTGGACAATGTTGGTGTGAATCAAGTCGGCCACCAATTTAGCTTCGCCGATGAAGTTATCAATGAACTGTTTCTGATCGGCGTAGTTCTGCCGAATCACTTTGACAGCGATGCGCTTGACGAATTCGCGCGCGCCATGTTGCTCGGCTTCGTACACAATGCCCATGCCGCCTTCAAAAATCTTGCGGACGATGTCGTAACGAAAATCGTTTTGGATTGTGAACAGCGCCACGCGCCGATGTTGGTCAAATAGACGTCGAAGTCAAGTCTGTGGGGCAGCGGGCCACGGCTGCGGCTGGCCGCCGTCCAGCGGATTCGCCGCCTTGTCGTAACCGGTCGGTGACGGCGGACGGAGCGCGGACTTTCCAGTCCGCAGCAAGCTCCTCTCGCACAACCGGGCTGCGAATTGGGTGCAGGTCGGCGTTCGAACGATGCTGCGGACTGGAAAGTCCGCGCTCCGCGATTTGCGCCCGCGTTCACTGACCGGATACGCCTTGTCAGCGCGTTTGTGCGGCGGCAGCTTTGGGAGCCGGAGGCTCTTCGCGATTCTCTCAAGCCGGAAGCTTGTGCGAATACGCGATGCTGGCGCCAAAGTCGTCCGGCGAAAAGCCCCGAATTTTCCCGCGAATTTTATCATTTTCTGCTTGCGCCGCGTCAATGAACCGCTTTAATTCGAGGCAAAGTCAAACGACTTTAACAAACCAAACCACAACTAAGAAAACAGACTATGGCTAAAGCACTCTCCAAATCGCAGATCGCCGCCACCATCGCTGAGAAGAATGGGATTAGCAAAAGGCAGGCCGTGGAAATCCTCGACCACCTCGCCCAACTGGCCTACAAACACGCCAAGAATACTTTCACGCTCCCGGGGCTGGGCAAGCTGGTGTTGAGAAACGTCCCGTCCCGCCAGATGACGATGCAGTTTGGGCCTAGAAAGGGCGAGCTCATTACAGTCCCCGCCAAGCGAGTGGTGAAATTTCGCGTCGCCAAAGCCGCCAAGGACGCCATCCTCGGCGCCAGGTAATCATATCTTTCCTGCCCAGGCACTCTGAGGCGATCGGAGTGCCGTTTTCGTCTGTTCGAAGTGATGGAGTATTGGAGTGCCGGCTGATCGGCCAATTCATCACTCCAGTCCTTCGATGAAAATCGCAGTGGTCGGCTGCGGGGCCGTGGGAAGCTTTTACGGAGCGAAGCTGAGCCGTGACGGGCATGATGTACATTTCCTGCTGCGCTCGGATTACGAAACTGTGCGACGCAAAGGGGTTTTCATCCGCAGCCCGCAGGGTGACTTTCAGGTCCGGCCCAAGTGCGCGCGCACCGGGGCGCAGGTAGGCCCCAGCGAGTTGGTCCTCATAGCACTCAAGACCACAGCCAACGATCAATTCGCCAACCTGCTGCCGCCGCTCGTCAGTCCTTCGACGGCAGTGCTCACCCTGCAAAATGGGCTGGGCAATGAGGAGCAGCTCGCGCGTTTGTTTCCGGTCGGGCAAATTCTAGGCGGACTTTGCTTCACTTGTCTGAATCGCGTTGAGCCCGGGCTAGTCCAGCACATGGCCCACGGCCAAATTATCATAGGCGAATTCCAGCGTTGGCCCGAGCCGCGCACGCATGAAATCGCTGAGGTCTTCTGCCGTGCCGGAGTGCCCTGCAGCGTGACCGACAACCTGGCGCGCGCGCACTGGGAAAAGCTGACGTGGAACATTCCCTTCAACGGACTTGGCGTCGCCAGCGCCGCCGGCTACGACGCCCTAACTGTTCCACATTTCGCGCTCCGCCCTGCTGCCTCTCTGGTTCCGTGCCTGACTACTGACAGACTCTTGGGGGATCCAAAATGGGCTGACTTGGTTCGCCAGTTGATGCTCGAAGTCATCGCTGTGGCGCGCGCGCTGGGTCTGGACCTGGAGGACAACCTCGCCGACAAGCAAATCGAGCGCACCCGCGCCATGGGCGCTTACAAGGCCTCGACCCTGATTGATTTCGAGCGCGGCCAGGCGCTTGAGTTGGAGGGTCTTTTTCTGGAACCGTTGCACCAGGCGCAGAAGGCCGGCGTGCCGGCGCCGCGGCTCGAAGCTCTTTGCACCATTCTGACCGAACTGGATCGGATGCGCGCCGCTGGGTCTTGACGCTTGATATGAAAGTGCGCGTCCGATTTGCTCCCAGTCCAACCGGCTACCTGCACATTGGCGGCGCGCGCACAGCCCTCTTTAACTGGCTCTATGCGCGGCATACCGGCGGCGCGTTCATTTTGCGTATCGAAGACACTGATGTCACGCGCAACACGCAGGAGGCGGTGGAGGTCATCCTCAGCGGGCTGAGGTGGCTGGGACTGGATTGGGACGAGGGCCCGGCCGGCAGCGATGCGACGGGGTCGAGCAAAGGGGATTTCGGGCCCTACTTCCAGAGCCAGCGGAAGGAGAACTATCGGCGGCGCGTCGAGGCGCTGCTCTCGCGGGGCCTGGCTTATGAGCAGGAAGGGGCGATCAAATTCAGAATGTCGCGAGAGCCGGTCCTGATCTCCGATCTGGTGGTGGGCGAGGTGAGACGTGAATTGACCGACCGCGAACAGCTCGACCCGGATTTCATCATCGTGCGTTCGGATGGCCAACCCGTGTTTCATCTGGTGAACGTCGTGGACGACCTGGAGATGAACATCACGCACGTCATCCGGGGCGAAGATCACTTGAGCAACACCGCCAAACATGTCGCGCTGTTCCGCGCATTTGGGGTTGAGCCGCCCAAGTATGCGCACCTGCCGCTCATCCTGAACATTGACGGGACCAAGATGAGCAAGCGGGACCAGGGCGCGTCACTCAATTCCTACATCGAGGAAGGCTACTCGCCACAAGCCATTGTCAATTATCTCTCTCTGCTGGGCTGGTCGCCCAAGGGCAACCGCGAGAAAATTGCGCTTGCAGAAATCATCGAGCTCTTCGATTTGCCCCAGATCCTGCGGCATAATGCGCGCTTCGACCTGGCCAAGCTCAATTGGTTGAATGGCGAATATATCCGCGAGATGAGCGAGGAACAGTTTTACGAGCGCTCAATTCGGGCCCTGGCCCGCGCTGGCCTGGACACCAGCAAGTACCCGCTGGAGTACGTGAAAGCCGCGCTCGACACCTGCAAGGGGAAGTTCAAGCTTTTTGGCGAACTGCCGGCCTACGCGGGCTTTTATTTCAAAGAGAAGATAGAATATGACCCCGAAGCGGTGCAGAGAGATTTCATTGCGGAAAACAAACCGCGCCTGGCAAAACTGCGCGAGGCCTTGGCGAAGCTTGAGCCGTTCGATCACGACCACATCGGCGCCACAATAGGGGCAACGGCAAAAGAACTCGGCGTCAAGACCGGCGTCCTGGTGCATCCCACCCGTCTGGCCTGCTGCGGCAACACCGCAGGGCCGAGTTTGTATCATTTGCTGGGCATTCTGGGGAAGCAGAGGGTGATCCAACGACTGGATCGTGCGCTGGAAAGGATGCCGTGAGCTTGGTGACTGGTGATCGGATCCAAGCACCGTTACCATAATCATCGATCATCAATCAGCCATCATCGCTCACAGCGCCAGATTTCGATTCTTGGCGCGAGACTCTTCGGCCAGGCGTTGCTTAAAGTCAATGAGCTTCTCGTGCAATGTTGGATCGCTTAAGGCGAGAATTTGGACTGCCAGCAGACCGGCGTTGCGCGCACCGTTAATCGCCACCGTCGCGACGGGGATGCCACTGGGCATTTGGACGATCGACAGCAGAGAATCCAGTCCCTTGAGGGCTTTGCTTTCTATGGGCACGCCGATAACGGGCAGGGGAGTGAATGCCGCAGTCACGCCGGGCAGGTGCGCCGCGCCGCCGGCACCGGCGATGATCACTTGCAAACCGCGCTGGTGAGCCTGGCCCGCATATTCGGCGAGGTCCTGCGGCGTGCGGTGGGCGGAAATAACCCGTGCTTCGTGCCGAATGCCGAATTCAACGCAGGTCTCGGCGGCGGCCTTCATTGTCGGCCAATCCGAATCGCTGCCCATGATAATGCCAACGAGCGGTTCGGCGGATGGCTTTTTCTTCATCGTCACGCTAGAATCTTTGTCCGGCATTGTACGCCTGAGACGACGCGATGCAAATGCCCAATGCGCCAATGCGCCATCTCCCAGGCATGGGCGCACCTTGTCAGTACCACCAACTGCCGCGCGATCCCTCTTGTCCCTCTCTCCATCCGATGGAGAGAGGGCTAGGGTGAGAGGCCGCGAGCGACCCTGTTGCCAGCGGGTCTTTCCCCCTCTCCCCATGGGATGGGGAGAGGGTCGGGGTGAGGGGCCATCCTTTCTCCGAGCGGTGGTACTGAGAAGATTCGTCCCCCCGCCATCGCGGCAGTTCTCGACACCCGCCGGCGAGAACGCGGACGATTGTTGACTAGGGAATCGAACCAAGCAAAACTTCGCCGAGTTCCGTCATGATGACCACAGCCAACAAGATCACCATCCTGCGAATCTTATTGGTTCCCTTTTTCGTGGTCGAGGTGCTGTACTATGTGAAAAACGGCCACGAACTGCACCGGCTGTTGGCCATAATCTCGTTTGGAGTAGCGGCCATTTGTGACGGAGTGGACGGCTATATCGCCAGGCGCTACGATCAGCGCAGTGAATTAGGAGCGATTCTGGATCCGCTGGCCGACAAGCTGCTGTTGGTTTCAGGTATCGTGTTGCTCAGCTTCGATCACCGTCCTTACCTCGAAACCATCCCGCTCTGGCTCACCGGCACGATTATCGGCCGCGACCTCGTGCTGCTGCTTGGTCTGGCAGTGATTCAGATGACAGTCGGAAAAGTCGCCATCCGGCCGCGAATGTTTGGCAAAGTCGCGACAGTATTGCAAATGGCCATCCTGCTCTGGATATTGCTTAAGTGGCCGCAACGTTGGCTAATGTTCTGGACCGTCAGCGCTGCCGCCTGTACGGGTAGTTCGGGGCTGCTTTACGTTTGGGACGGCGTGCGACAGTTGAGCGCGCATCCGGCGTCCAGCCCGAGGTCGGAGTCCACAATGTAATATCCGAAGTCTGAAGCCAGATAAAGTGAGAATGTTGTGTGTCGGGGGCGGTTAAGGAACACGGAACACCAACAGATATCACGCGACACGGACCAAGCAATGGATCGTCAACCGAATAATCAGCAATTCTCATTTTGCCTTGGAAATCCGCCTGTAGCGCCGACTGGCAGTCGGCTGTTTCGCCGATTGGTAATCGGCGGGGCGCACATAATGAATTTTGCTGCCGAACAATTCGCCATCGAGCACTCCATTCCCTTATTACTCCATGCCTAAATTACTCGAACTGAAACTAAAGCAAGGAGATCCAGCGCCTGAATTCACCACTGTGACCAGCGGCGGCGGGAAGGTTTCGTTGTCCGACTTCAAAGGGCAGCACGTCATTCTTTACTTTTATCCCAGGGACAACACGCCGGGTTGCACCAAGGAGGCCTGCGCCTTTCGTGATGAGTTCGCGCAGTTCAAAAAGCAAGGCGCCGTGGTGCTCGGCGTCAGCACCGACTCGGCCAAGTCTCACGACAAGTTCGTGGATAAATTCAAACTGCCGTTCCGTTTGTTGGCCGACGAGGACAAGAAAATTGCCCAGGCTTACGGTGCCTGGGGCCAGAAGAGTTTTCTGGGCCGCAAATATATGGGCACGCATCGCGTTACGTTTCTGATCGGCCCGGACGGCAAAATCAAAAAGAGCTGGCCTAACGTGAAGCCGGCGGAGCATGCACAAGAAGTGCTGCAGGCGTTGCGAACTGCTGTTAAATGATCTGACCTGCAGGGCGCGTTCAAGAAACTCCGACCAATCCCATTAACACCCCGATTTATCGGGGTGTCGGACACGGCTCGGGTCTCTCAACCCTTTCCAAGGGTTTCCACCGCGTCGCCAACCGGTTTCGAGCGTTCATGAACTTACCCTGATCTGACCTGGAATGCTCGACATTGCCATTTGACAGCCAGCGCGAACCGATTTAATCATTTAAGGTCTTAACCATTTAACCAATAACGATTATGGCAATCTCCGTCGGCGCTAAAGCGCCCGATTTTACTTTGAAATCCAAACAAGCGTCCGGCCTGGTGGACGTGAAACTCAGCAACAATTTCGGCAGGAAAAACACGGTGCTGCTCTTTTTTCCCGCTGCGTTCACGGGCGTTTGCACCCAGGAAATGTGCGATCTCACCGCCGGTCTGAACGGCTATTCGTCGCTCAACGCCGACGTCATCGCCGTGAGCGTTGACACCCCTTTCGCTCAGGAAGCCTGGGCGCAGAAAGAAAAAATCAAGCTCACCCTGGCCAGCGACCTCAACAAGGAGGTCATCAAGAAATACGATGTTGTTTTCCCGATGCTCGCCGGCGTAGGGGATACTGCCGCCCGTGCCGCCTTCGTCATTGACAAAAACGGCGTCGTCCGATACAGCGAGCAGACCCCTACGCCAAAGGACTTGCCAAATTTCGACAAGGTCAAGGAGACATTGGCGAAACTGAATTGAGCTCGCGTGTGGTTGGAAAAGACTATCCACGCCTCGGTGCGGCGGTGTCGAATTCCCACACTCGACCCGCGACAAAATGTTGTGGATAAGTCCTAACCCGCACATTTCACGCTCCGATTGAAAGCACGACAGCCCGCCGTGCGCCCTCACGCGGCGTTCGGGCTGTACTACTCTTCTACTCTTTTTCAACTTCTTCTTATTTTGAAAAATTTTTGGTTTGCGGCTTTGCCGGCTTTGCCGCGCTGGACTGCAGTATTCCAATTCGCTTGCAGGTTGCGAGGAATTCTCTTGCAAACGCAGGAAACCCACAGAATCATGGCAGGACAGAATCATCAACGCACAACGGTGTACAACATTATGATTCTGTCCTGCCATGATTCTGTCAGTCTCGGTTGCGGCTGGCCGCGCTGCGAAATATCCGAGCTAAGTCAACGCATGCTTCCGCGCGCCCTGTTGTTCCTTGTGAGCGCCAACCTGCTTTGTGCAGCGCAGGAGCCGCCAACCATTCCCATTGGTTTGGATGCATATCGCCAGTGGGAACGCTGGCCCTACCAGCGCCTCGGAGCGCGCGCTTACTTGCGCAGCACTTATGACCGGCGCGGCGGCAACGAGGGCGCAGACGCAAGCCATTTTCTCTATCAACTTGCCGAGGACAGAAACTTCACTCTCGATATTCAAGGGCCGGGCGTGCTCTACTTCGCGCGCTACAACCATTGGCACGGTAGCCCTTGGCACTACGAGGTGGACGGCGTGGACCACCTGGTTCAGGAGACCAGCACGGCTGATCCGAACCATCCGGCGGCGGACTCGGTTTTTTTGCCGGAAAAAATGTTCCCCAGTCCGCTCACCTGGACCTGGGCCCTCACCAAGGGTGCCGATTTGTCTTGGGTCCCGATCCCGTTCGAAAAATCCTTCCGCATGGCATATTCGCGCACGCATTACGGAACGGGTTACTACATCTATCACCAGTACATGCCAGGAGCGAAATTGTCCCGGCCCATTCGGTCGTGGGATACACGCGCCCCACCAGAAAAAGACGTTCTCGATTTGATTTCACGAGCCGGGAGCGATCTCGTTCCCAAAGTTGATTCCGGGGCAGGTCGCCGGCTCCAGCTTAAAGAAAGAACGGGAGCCCGTTCTATTCCGCCGAAAAGCTCCACAAGGCTTGCCCACATAACCGATGCTCCGTCAATGCTGCGCGTCCTGGAATTTTCCACGTCACGGGACAGAGCTGTTGAACTGGGCAGGGCCCGCCTTCGCATCTCCTGGGACGATTCTGCGCACGCTTCGGTCAATGCTCCCATCGCGCTCTTTTTCGGCGCCGGCACGCTCTACAATCGAGACGACCGCCAATACCTGGTGAAGGCCTTTCCGGTAAACATTCGCTTTGACGATCGCAACGTTTACCTCTCGTGTTATTTTCCGATGCCATTCTACCGTTCAGCCAGCATCGAAGTGCTGAATGAGGCTGAAACTCCTTGCGAATTTCGCTGGTCCCTTCGCTATGCCCCTTACAAGGACCCGCCCGCCCATGTCGGTTACTTCCACGCGACCTATCGCGATCATCCGGATCCAACGCTCGGTCAAGACTTGATCCTTCTCGATACGCGCCAGGTCGAAGGCGGCGGCGATTGGTCAGGCCACCTCGTCGGCACATCCTGGATTTTCTCGGACCGCGCGGTGCTCGACACGCTCGAAGGCGACCCGCGATTTTTCTTCGACGACAGCCAGACGCCCCAGGCCCAGGGCACCGGCACCGAAGAATGGGGCGGCGGCGGCGGTTATTGGGGCGGCCAGAACATGACGCTTCCCTTTGTCGGGCATCCGACCGGCGCGCCCAGCGCCAAAGACGCCAGAAACCAAGAAGACAAGATTGAATCCGCCTACCGTTTTCTATTGGCGGATTTGATGCCATTTGGGAAAAATGCTCTCATCCGTCTCGAACATGGCGGCCAAAACGAGTCCACCGAACATTACCAAACGGTGACTTACTGGTACGGAGT
>WNGQ01013996.1_pt1 | contig 12079 bp, 6 predicted proteins | sample 5407661 | NCBI WGS metagenome assembly WNGQ01 (sample SAMN13153382, study PRJNA577476) | soil metagenome | isolation source: 60 cm soil or saprolite under Garry oak tree replicate 2 | place: USA:California | collected 2016-06-15
GCTGATTCGCTTTTCCAAAAGATCAAAAAACGCGAGTTCATACCCTGCGCCGGCATGGTGCGCGATGTCCAGCAACGATACGGAAATGGGCGGCGGCGAAGGCGCAAAATGCGGCACAATCTCCTTGTAACCGATTGCTCTCAGGACGTAACGCACCGTCTGCGAGAGCTGATTGAACGCGACCACGTTTTCGTCGTTTCGCAGATGCAGATAAAAAGCAATGCTTTCTGTCACGTGATCGGTGAGCCACCAGCTGGGGTAACCGGCTTCATGCGCAGCCCGCGTGATCGCCGCATGGAGCCAATCGCGATTGAATTCGAAAAGTTGTCCCGACTCCGTGCGAAGATACGGAAATTCTTCTTTAAACGCGACCATGGGGCTTGTTCGTCGAAATTTTGCGTGGTGCCGGCGTGGAACTTTGCGGAGTCTCAGGAGAAAACAATTCCCGCTGAAGCGCATTCGGTTTTATGCGACGCCCCAACGTGTGAATGGCATCGACAAATTCATCGACATCCTGAAATCGCTGATACACCGACGCGTAGCGCAAATAGGCCACTTCGTCGATCGCGCGGAGTTTTTCGAGCACTTTGGCGCCAATCGCCGACGAAGGAACTTCGCGCCCGCTGGTTTCCAGCTCGTGCACAATCTGGTCCACCATATCCTCCAATGTAAGAAGACTGGTGGAACGTTTTTCAAAAGCTTTCGCGATACTGGCGGCAAGTTTGCGCCGATCGAATGGTTCATGGGTTCTATCGCGTTTCACCACGCGCAGATCCGAGCGCTCGATTTCTTCATAGGTCGTGAAGCGAAATTTACACTTCAGACATTCGCGGCGACGACGGATACTGGAGCTATCGCGCGATTGACGGGAATCGATGACTTTGTCATCACGAGACCCGCACTTGGGGCAACGCATAGTGTTGAAGCGCTAATTACCACACCATAAGTTGTGGCGTCAATGCTTCTTTAGGGTTGTCTCCATCTTTTTCCTCATACAAGCGATCGAGCGATTTGGTAGGGCGCGACCGAACCCTGCTCGCCGTGGCGAGGGCGCGCCGCGGGCGATGCCGCCACCGCCGCGTTGACGCTTCAATGCGCCGACGCTAAACCCAATTCGATGCAACAACGCACAGTAAAGGGCGCAACCTACGGCCCGTGGCTGGTCGGCCTTGGCGCCGCGCTCTGGGGCACGGAAAGCGCGTGGCGCATCCCGCTCAATGAATTGTTCGACGCCAAGGTGATCGTTTTTTGGGAACACGTTTTCATCCTCATCATGTTCCTGCCGATTCTGATCTCGCGCATGAACGAGATTCCTAAAATCAGCGCGCGCACGTGGGGCTACATGTTTTTCTCCGGATTCGCTGGGTCTGCTGTGGGCACCGTCTTCTTCACGCTGGCGCTGAAATACGGGAATCCAACGGTCGTAAACGTGATCCTGAATATCCAGCCCGTTATTTCAACCATTGGCGCGTTTCTGCTTTTTGGTGACCGGCTTGCCCGGCGGTTTTTCTTTTACGCCGGCGTCGCGATCATCGCCGGCATTTTCGTTTCCGTCACGCATCCAACCATGATCGGCGTCTCCTTCGAGCGCGCCGATCTAAACCTTGGCACGGGCTACGCTTTGATCTGCGCACTTTTTTGGGGCCTCTCCACCGTTGCTGGACGCGGCGTCATGATCGGCATGTCGCTGCGACTCGCCTCCAGCATGCGCATTGTCGTTGGACTCACCTGCATGACGCTGATTCTTTTAGCCTACCGCAAATTCAACGGCGCAGCGCTCTGGCCCGCGGCTGCGCAGGCCCACACGACAAAGGCGATCGTTTTGCTTTTCTTCCTCGCCTCGATCTCAGGCGGGATTCCGCTCTTGATTTATTTTCAGGGGCTGCATCTCACGCGCGCATCAACAGCCGGTTACTTCGAGATGATGCAAACGCTAGCTGCCGTGTGCATCACATGGGGTTTTTTCCATGCCAGCCTTCACTTGCACCAGGTAATTGCAGCCATCGTCCTCATCGCCGCTGTGGCCATGGTGCATCGGGTCCAGCAACAGATTGAAGCCCGCAATCCGCAGAGTGCCCAGAGCTGACGGCTCCCAGTCGTTTCGCGCGTTGGACTGTCGGTGAACAAGAAAGTTGAGCGCTGGCGAACCTTTTTTTTGCCATTCTTTGGCGAAGCTGGCAAAAGCGGCGACCACTTTGCGCCATTCATGAAATTTTCCCGCAACCCGTACTTATTCGGTTTGCTCTTCTCCGCATGCCTTTGTGCAGGCGCTTCGCAAGCTGACGCAACGCAGGGTGCTGTGGTTAGTGGTCTGAATCATAATCTGGCGATCAAGCCGGATGGCACGCTGTGGAGTTGGGGTTACAACTATTATGGGCAACTTGGGATTGGGAGCGCCGGTGACTTCTGGTAAAATCGCGCTCTTTGGAATTCCCAAACCCGCTCACGTAAGACAAAAAAGAATTATATGAAAACCACAACTCCAGCTATAAGAAATTCAATGAATCGCTCGCATTTACGGCACGGTTTCTTTCTCATTCTGCTCATGCTCGCTTGCATTGCCCTTTCACCAAGTCCGACGCCCAACGGAGACCAGGGCAATGGCAAACGGATTATTGTTCAACCACAACGAAATGGATTAGATAGTGGACCGGGTCCCGACGCGGTCCATGAGTATGTCAGCTATTACGCTGCCGCGCCCGATTGCGGAGTTCCGACCGTTACCGTCCAGACGCTGACGAATCCGTTCTCCGAGCCTTGTTTGGTGTTCGTTTACTTCTCGGTCGATGACGACATAATCATTGATGGACAAATGTATCAGTCCCCGGGGACGAATTTTATCTTTCATGACACTTATACTAATCCCTGCCCGGATGCGAATGGCGCGCACTCCGACCAGTACTGGCGATGGATGGATGTCGGCGAGCAGATCACGCTCGGGGTTAAAAATAACTTCCGTGGCGAGATGTACCTCTACGCAGACGTGTATTTCGACCAGGCCATAGCCGCTCAACTGTCCGAGGCAAACACCAAACCAAACGATCTCAAAGAAGGCGGCAATCAAGACGATTGCTATGGAATGGCCCGCTACAGCGCTCACGCCATGCTGGCCAGCTTGAACATCGAGGATATGCCGCTTCGCTATTCCCCGCCCCGCGGGCCCGCGATCAATTTTACGGTTACCTATAACCAAAGAGAGAGTCAACAGCCGCAAACGTTTAGTTACTCTAATCTCGGCTCAAAATGGACTTTCAACTGGCTTTCGTACGTCACAGACGATCCGAATAATGCTGCGGCAGACGCCGCCGTTTATGTTCCTGGCGGCGGAGCAGAGAATTTTTCCGGATTTGACTCGGTATCACAAACGTATCTGCCAGATCCGCAAAGCCATGCCGTCCTCGCTCGAAGCTCGCCGACAAGTTGCGAGAAGCGATTCCAGGACGGCTCGAAACAAGTCTTCGGCTTGAGTGACGGTGCGACCTCTTATCCGCGCCGGATATTCATGACCCAGACGGTCGATCCCGCCGGCAACGCCGTCAGCATCGGCTATGACGGCAGCTTCCGCGTGACGACGATTACTGATGCACTTGGACAAATAACAAATCTATCCTATGAGCTGCCGGGCGATCCTCTCAAGATCACCAAAGTTACCGACCCATTCGGCCGGTTTGCCATCTTCGAATACACCAACGGACAACTGACTAGGATCATCGATCAAATCGGAATTCAATCACAGTTTAGTTATCTGGCGGGAACAGATTCAGTTGATTCGCTAACTACCCCGTACGGGACGACGACTTTTGCGAGCGGCGAGAACGGAACCAGTCGCTGGATTGAGATGACCGATCCATTGGGCGACAAGGAACGCGTTGAATTTCGCGACTATGCGCCGGGCATTGCCATGAGCGAAGCACTAGCGCCGGCGGGTATGACCAACTCGGGCCTTCACGTAGCGAACACCTTTTACTGGGACAAGAAGGCGATCGAGATGTATCCGCCAGTCAATGGCGTTTACAATTACACGAAGGCCAGGATCACGCATTGGGCCTACAACTCCGATGGCACGGTTTCCGGAATCGCCGCCAGTGAAAAGGCGCCGCTGGAGAACCGCATTTGGTACGCGTACATCGGTCAGTCCGACACGAATCACACCGGACCGAGCGCCAATCCGAGTCAGGTCGCGCGCATCCTCGACGATGGCACGGCGCAGTCCTCCCTATACGAGTACAACAGCATTGGTAACAGGACCAGATCGACTGATCCGGTCGGGCGGGTCATGAGTTATGTCTATGATTCGAACAATGTCGATCTCCTGGAGGTGCGCCAAACGACCGGCACGGCAAATGAACTGGTGCGGAAGTTTACTTACAATTCGCAGCACAAGCCGCTCACCGACACCGATGCGGCCGGCCAGGCGACCACGTATACCTACAATGCCTATGGGCAGATGCTGACCCGCACAAACGCGAAGAATGAAACCACCACTTTCGTTTATGGCGGGACTGTCCCAGACGGATATCTCGCGTCAATCACGGGCCCGCAATTCAATGGTAACTCGGCGGTGACGAGTTTCACCTACGACAGCGCAAACCGCGTCCGTACCGTAACTAACTCGGACGGCTACACTGTCACGAAGGATTATGACACTCTCGATCGCCCAACTCAGATTACTTACCCTGACGGAACCAATCGCCAGTTCCAGTACTCACAGGATTTTGGCCAAGGACTGACAACCATTCTCGACTTGACCAAGAGCAAGGATCGCCGCGGGCTGTGGACCACTCGGCACTACAATGCCAATCGCCAAATGGATTCGACCACCGACCCGCAGAACCGGACAACACTCTTTGACTGGTGCGCCTGCGGCTCGTTGAACAGCATCACAGATCCGAAGAACCAAACAACCACATTCAACCGCGACCTGCAAAGTCGTGTCACTGGCAAGATCTTTGCTGACAATACGTCCGTATCCTACGCGTACGAGAACACGACCAGCCGCTTGAAGTCGATGACGGATGCACTGAACCAGACGACAAACTACCAGTACTTCGCCGACGATAATGTGAAGCAAGTCAGCTACACAAACGCAGCCCACACAACGCCAACGGTCAGCTATACCTACGATTCGAATTACAATCGTGTGCGAACGATGATCGACGGGACCGGCACGACTACCTATGCATACAATCCGATCGCATCGCCTCCCGCGCTCGGTGCGGGACAGTTAGCGAGCATCGATGGTGCGCTGGCAAACGACACGATCACTTTCGGCTACGATCAGATCGGCCGCATCACGACTCGCTCGATCAACGGAACGGCGAATTCGGTCGCCTGGACGTTCGACAGTCTCGGCCGCATCAGCTCGGTAGTGAACAAGCTGGGCACGTTCAGCTATTCCTATGTCGATGTTACGAACCGACTCAGTAATATGACTTATCCTGGCGGCTCTTCCTCCGTGTACACATATTTTCCGAACGCTCAGGACAAGCGTCTCCAAGAAATCAAGAATCAGACCAGCTCGAATGCATTGATCTCGCAGTTCGATTACACGTATGACACCGAAGGCCAGATCTTGACCTGGACCAAGAACTATCCCGGCTTATCTCCTGCGCCGCAACGGTTCGATCTCGGATACGACAACGCCGATCAGCTGCTCGCTGCGCCGCTCAAAAACGCGTCCACGAACGCACTAATTAGGCAATATACCTACGGGTATGATCTGGCCAGCAATCGAACATCTGAGCTGGTCGGCACGGTAACAACTACCTCGACACCGAACAACGTCAACGAAATCACAAGCCAAAGCGGCGGGGCAAATCGCACGCTCACATATGATTTGAATGGTAGTTTAATCGATGATGGGTCCACGCGCACATTCGAATGGGACGGAGCGAACCGGCTGGTGGCAGTCAATTACACCGGGACTAACAATCGCAGTGAGTTTACCTATGACGGGTTGAATCGTTGCGTGAAAATTGTCGAGAAAGACGGGAACCACGTTCGATCGACAAGGAAATTTGTCTGGTGCGGAATGGAACGGTGTGAATTTCGAGGCGCTAATGACGCGGTCACGCTCTACGTTTACCCGCAGGGTGAGTACAGCAACAGAGCTTATTATTACTCGCGCGATTACCTGGGAAGCATTCGCGAGATGCGGAAGAGCAACGACACGGTCGTGGCGCGCTACGATTATGATCCTTGGGGACGATCGACAACGGTGATCAACACCACGCTGCCTGATTTCAACTTCACTGGGCTTTATCGACATTCCGCCAGCAATCTCGATCTAGCCGTCTATCGCGCTTACGATCCTGATCTCGGAAGGTGGATTAGCAGAGATCCGATTGGCGAAACCGGTGGATTTAACCTGTATGGATATGTCGGAAATAGCCCAGACAACTTTGTCGATCCCTTCGGGCTGGCAGGGACCCTTCGGGAATTAATCAATGTGGTCATCACGGCAGGCGTGATGACTTGGGAAGCTCTAACCGGTAATCCCCGGGACATCCAAGCTCCAAGAACGCCCACATCACAAAGAATGGCCGATGATGAACGTATAAGGAAAGAGCGCCAGAAGCGGCCGAGAAAACCAAGCGCTTCGATGAAATGCATAAGTGTTCTTTATGATCCATTTGATGATCTCGATTTCGCTTTGGACTACGATATAGACAAGAGTTTTGATGAAAATATTCGTGCGAAATATGGACCTCCGCCGTTCTTAGATTGAGCCGTCAGCGAGCAGCACTGAATTGCAGATGGCCGATGCGATGACAACCTAACTGTAAATGCATGGGTTATAGCAGGATATTACGCCGCCTTCAGCAGTTACCAGTTATCTTCGCGTGGCGTTTAGCGATTTTTTTTGCGGTCAAGAGCTTCCACAGGAACATCGTGATTTGTGACGTGACTAGTACAGAATCGAGATATCGCGACTGTTTCGCTGCCGACGTAAAGTTTGTTCTTGACGATCTGGCACTCACATGTCCACACGTATTGCAGCGAATGCTGCAACACATTCATTACATCGCGCGGGCGGACGTCAGCACCCGGTACGAATATTTTTCTAGTCCAAGGTTATTGCTTCTCTATGTTGACTATCAACACGGTGATGTTGATGTCCGAAGTTCCCTTAAGCGCGATATCTTGGAGGTTGCAACTCTGGCACATCTACGATCGGAGCGAGACGGTGGTTTGCGACAGAATGCACGCGTTTGATGGGATTTCGGAAGCCGTCGCTCCTTGATTTACCCGCCGAGCGTAGTTCGGCTTGCGTTCGCGTGAGAGCCAGATCTGCTTCTTCGGATTTGGGCAAGCGCGGCTTTGTCAAGGGCGCGGTTCGGCGGTTCACGTGGCCGAGTCTGTGGCTCGTGCCAGTTTCTCTGGAAACTCGAAACCGACTTTTCCGTGCGCGGTTCGGCGGTTCACGTGGCCGAGTCTGTGGCTCGTGCCAGTTTCTCTGGAAACTCGAAACCGACTTTTCCGTCCTCCGATTTCAGATAGGCGGAGAACGGGCGGCCTCGTTTTGAGATGAAGCCCTCGAGAAGATCTGTCTTACCCGCGGTAAGAAGTTTCTGCGCCTGCTCTTTTGGAATGTCGCGGCCGAGAATCGTTTTGCTCACTCTGAATTTGCAAGGGCTTTTGACCGACTGCGAGCGTTCACAAATGTAACTGTTTTCGGTGTCAAAAATTTTACCACCGCATTTCGGGCATTCGCCGACGGATTCCTTTCCTGTGAAATCAATTTTCGGCGCAGAGGCCTTGGCCTTGCGTTCTCCTTTCGGCTTCGGCTCGCGCTTTTCGAATTCGAAGCCGACGTCTTTTTTGTCGGTCACCACCAGAAACGCCTTGAACGGTCTGCCCTTGCGCGAAATAAAACGTTCGAGTAAATCGGTCCTGCCGGTGGTGAGCAGTTTTTTCACCTGCTCGCGATCGATCGATCGTTGCAGGATGACTTTGCCCGATCGAAAGTCGCACGCTTTGTTTGGGCCGACTGAATTTTCGCAGACATAGCTCATGCCGCTCTCGAACACGCGTCCGCCGCACTTTGGGCATGTGCCAAGCGGCTCCTGTCCTGAGAAATCCACGGGTTGTCCCGCACCTGCGCCGTTCTCCTGACCGTTTGGTCCGAAATCGAATTCTGTTTTGAACTCGTCGCTTAGTTTGAGCACGGCATTAAACCGTTTGCCTTTCCTGCTGCGAAAGCCGCCCAATGGCCCAACTTGTTTGTCGCGCACGAGAGTCTCGAACTCGTCTCGGCTCAGCAGCCGGCCGGCGATGGTTTTCCAAATTGTGAAATCGCATTCCTCATTTGTGCAGGTGAAGCTCTTGAATCGTTCGATCACGGGCGAACCGCATTTGGGGCATTGGCCGAACGGCTCGGTGTCGGGCATGTGCTCGTCGGGATGAAAATGTTTGGCCTTTCCGACGATATCATTCGTGAGCTCGCGGATGTCGCGCATGAACGCGTCCCGCGTGAGCTTGCGATGCTCGATTTCGCGTAACCGGAATTCCCATTCGCCGGTGAGCTCCGGGCTGGTCAGCTCCGGCACCGCGCTTTTTAATAGCGTGATGGTTTGGATGGCCTTCGCCGTTGGCTGTAACTCCTTCCCATGTCGCACCAGGTAATGCGCTGAAATCAGCGTCTCGATGATGGACGCGCGGGTAGCCGGCGTGCCGAGCCCTTTCTCCTTCATTGCATCGCGCAGCTCTTCGTCCTCAACGAGCTTTCCCGCGGCTTCCATTGCGCTGAGGACGGTCGCTTCGTTATAACGAGCTGGCGGCTTGGTCTGATCTGTCTTGATTTCGATGTGGACTGTTGCGACGCGTTCGCCCTGGGTCACCCGAGGGAGATTTTCCTCCGGCTTCTCACTGGCGGCTTCGCGGCCATAAACCTCCAGCCATCCGGGCGCCACCAGAATTTTTCCTTCCGTTTTGAACGGCTCGCCTTCCACACGCGTGATCCGTGTGGTGTTCTCGTATTGGGCCGGTGGAAAGAATACGGCCACAAAGCGTTTGGTCACCATGTCGAAGACCGCGCGCTCGTTGGTGTCGAGTGAACGAGGAACGGTCCCGGTGGGAATAATCGCAAAGTGATCGCTCACTTTTGCGTTGTTAAAGATGCGCTTGTTTGGCTTGACCCAATTATTGTCGAGGACTTTTCGCGCGAATGGATTGTCGATCTTTCCCAATGTCGATCTGACTGTCGGAAGATAATCTTCCGGCAAAGCGCGCGAATCCGTGCGCGGATAGGTAATGGCCTTGTGCCTTTCGTAAAGCGCCTGCGCGATTTGCAGCGTGCGTTTGGCCGAGAACCCGAACCGACTGTTCGCTTCGCGCTGCAACGCAGTGAGATCATAAAGTTGAGGAGCGACTTGCGTAGTCGGCTTCTTTTCTTCCAGCTCGACGACGCCCTGCTTACCACTGCACTTGCGCTGAATGGCCTCGGCAATTTCGTGGTGCCACAATCGCGGCGCGGCGCGATGCTCGTCCCACAGCGAGCCATTTTCAGAATCAAGCCGTTGCTCGGCATTTGGCAGATTCAATTGGAGCCGGCGTAGGAGTCTCTTGGTTCTCTCTGCTTCCTCTTCATCTTTCTTAAACGCTTCATCGAACCAGCGCCCGTCGTATTCGCCGCGAGCGGCGCGGAATGTGCCGATGATCTCGTGGAGTTCGCGCGGTTTAAACTCCTTAATTTTGTTCTCGCGATCGACGATAATTGCCAGCGTCGGCGTCTGGACGCGGCCAAGCGAAGTGACTGTGCTCCCACGGCCACCGCTTAGCCGCAAAGTAAAAGCGCGCGTTGCGTTGATCCCGACGAGCCAGTCCGCTTCGTTTCGGCTCCGGGCGGCGCTGGCCAGCGGTTGCATCTCGGCGTCGCTGCGCAATCGCGCGAACCCGTCGCGGATCGCCTCCGGTGTCATCGATTGCAACCAGAGACGCTTGATCGGCTTTTTCGTGCCGGCGTATTGGATGATGTAGCGAAAGATAAGTTCGCCTTCCCGGCCGGCGTCGCACGCGTTAATGATTTCGAAAACATTCTTGTCCCTGATGAGCTTGCGAAGAACATTGGCGCGGCCGCTCATTTTTTCCGCGGGCTCGAGCTCGAATTCCATCGGCATGATAGGCAGCTTCTTCATGTCCCATTTATCCTGTTCTTTCATCGAAGCAGGCACCGCGAGCGCAAAGAGATGGCCGACCGCCCAAGAGATCAGGTATTGCTCGTTCTCGTAGTAGTCCTTGCCTTTTTTGAAGCCGCCGAGCGCCTTGGCGATGTCGCCAGCCACTGAGGGCTTCTCGGTAATGATGAGGGACTTGGACATGGGGCAGGAATCGAACCCAGTTAGGGCGTCTTTGCAAGTCAGAGCAGTTTTTGCGTCCGCCGTAGCGGCGCTGTAAGTCTCTGGCTTAGCCCAGCTTGACGAAATATTTTCCGGGCAACTGCTTGACCAAGCGCTTCAGCTCCAACTGCAACAATGTCGATGAAACGGCTGCGCTCGGCAATTCGCTCTTCGCCGCGATATCGTCAATGGATGTCTCGGTCGCTTCAATTGCGTCATAGATGCGACGCTCTTCGTCGGAAAGCGGCGGCAACGGACGCGCGGCAGCCTCCGGCGACGGTTTCGTTTCGGGAAGAAGAATCTGCAAATCTTCCAGAATGTCGCTGGCGTCCATCACAAGCTTGGCGCCTTGCTGGATCAGACGATTCGATCCCATCGCGCTCGGGGCGTTGATGTGACCCGGCACTGCGTACACCGATCGGCCCTGTTCCAGCGCCTGCGCTGCGGTGATGAGCGCACCGCTGTTGAATCCTGCTTCCACGACGAGAATGCCGTGGCTCCAGCCGGAAATGATCCGGTTGCGCATCGGAAAAGTTTGTCGATCTGGTTCAATTTCCATTGAGAACTCGGACACGATTGCCCCATTTCCGTTCCGGATTTTCTCGGCCAGCGCAGCGTTCTCTGGAGGATATAGTCTTGCTAATCCAGCACCAATCACTGCGATCGTGCGTCCCTTTGCCGCGAGCGCCCCTTGATGAGCTGCGGTGTCGATCCCGCGCGCGAGTCCGCTGATTACGGTCAATCCCGCATAAGCAAGTTGATAGGACAGCTTCTTCGCCGACTCCGTTCCGTAATGCGTGGTGCGCCGCGCGCCGATAATTCCGATGGCGTGATGATCGCGCTCTTGTAGTTCGCCCCAAACGTAGAGCACGATGGGGGGTGCATGAATCTCACGCAGAGACCGGGGATACGATGGCGACTCCTGCGTGATGACAGTGGCCCCGAAATCGCGAACTCGTTTGAGCTCCGCAGAAAGATCGACCGTCGATTCCCAGTTGGAAATCTGGTCGGCAACCTCCCTGCCAATTCCTTCCACCTTGCGAAGCTCGGTGCGCTTCGCCGCGAGGATTTGTTGCGGTTCCTTGAAAACCTCCAGCAATTTGCGCAGCCGCACCGGTCCAACGGTCGGCAGCACATTGAGCGCGATGCATGCTTCGGTCGCGTTCATTCCAAATCAAGGAAGGGGATAGGGGCGATTGACCTCAATCGCCTTTATGCGGTTCGGTGAACCGCGCCTGCTATTCAAAACGGGATCTCGTCTTCGTCCGGCGCGGCTGGTGCTGATGGTTTCGGCGGTGCGCTGGTCTTGGCGCCACCGGTTTGTCGATCTTCGCCGGCGGCCTCAGCCGCCCCAGCTCCGCCGGGACGACCCCCCAGCAACTGCATGCTCTCGCCCACCACTCGCAGCTTCGTTCGTTTCTGCCCGGTCTGCTTGTCATCCCACGTATCCATTTGCAAACGGCCTTCGATGAAAACCGGCCGTCCTTTTTTCAGATATTCACCCGCGATCTCGGCAAGACGTGCCCATAGAACGACATCGACATACGTAACTTCCTCGCGTCTTTCTCCGCTGTCGGTGGTGTAAACGCGATTGACCGCAATACCGAGGTCGCAGACGGCGCTGCCCTTGGGCGTGTAACGCACCTCGGGGTCGCGGGTGAGATTTCCAAGCAGAATGACTTTGTTAAAGCTGGCCATCCCCGCCTTATAGCGAAATTATTTGGCCTTTGCCAACCTTTTCG
>WNGQ01005748.1_pt1 | contig 12077 bp, 13 predicted proteins | sample 5407661 | NCBI WGS metagenome assembly WNGQ01 (sample SAMN13153382, study PRJNA577476) | soil metagenome | isolation source: 60 cm soil or saprolite under Garry oak tree replicate 2 | place: USA:California | collected 2016-06-15
CGTTCAGCTCGAACGATGGGTTTTCCGTGGTCGCGCCGACCAGCACGACGGTGCCGTCTTCCATCACGGGCAGGAAGGAATCCTGCTGCGCGCGGTTGAACCGGTGCACCGCATCGACGAACAGCAGCGTTCCCTTGCCGGTCTCGCGACGTCCGCGCGCCGCGTCGAACACCTTCTTCAGGTCGGCGACACCGGAAAACACCGCCGAGATCTGCTCGAAATGCAGCTCCGTGGCGTCCGCCAGAAGCCGCGCCACCGTCGTCTTGCCGGTGCCCGGCGGACCCCAGAAGATCAGCGATCCCAGCGTGCGTGTCTGAAGCATCCGCGTCAGCGCGGCGTCGGGGCCGAGGATGTGATCCTGGCCGACGACGTCCGACAGTTTGCGCGGACGCAGGCGGTCGGGTAACGGATGCGGCGCGTCCTGCTCGAGGCCCGCGGCAGCGAACAGCGTTGCGCCGGTTGGTTTCTTCGGGCTCATCCGCCCAGCGTGACGTTGATCTGCTGGCCGCCTCGGACCAGCGTGATGCGCCAGACGCGGGCGGTGTCGCGGGTCACCTTCTCGAGATCGCTGGTCTTGGCGACCTTCTGACTGTTGACCGCGACGATGATGTCGCCCTTCTGAAAGCCGACATTGGCGGCAGTCGTGTCTTCGCCGATTTCGGTGAGCACGACGCCTTCGGTGTCGACGTCCAGATGCAGTTCATCGGCAACCGCCGGCGAAATATTGGCGACCTTCGCGCCCTGGAACGGCGAACGCGTGGTCAGCACGATCTCGTTGCGCCCGGTATCGGGCGCGGTTTCGAGCGCGACCGCCAGCCGGATCGCCTTACCCCCGCGCTGCGCATCGATCTGCGCAGTGCCGCCGAGCGGACGGGTCGCGAAGCGATAGTCGAAGGCATTCGGATCATCCACAGTCTGCCCGTCGATCGCCGTGATCAGGTCGGAGGATTTCAGTCCGGCGCGCGCGGCCGGCCCGTTGGGGACGATACTGGCGACCAGCGCGCCGGTCGGCGAGCGCAGTCCGAGGCTGTCGGCGATCTCAGGCGTCACCGCCTGCAGCCGCGCACCGAGCCACGGACGCTTCACCGCCTTGCCGCCGCCCTTGGCGGAGGCCACCACCACGCGCACCATGTTGGCGGGGATCGCAAAGCCGATGCCCTGCGAGCCGCCGGAGCGCGAATAGATCGCGGTGTTGATGCCGGCGAGCCGCCCGGTCATGTCAACCAGCGCGCCGCCGGAATTGCCGGGGTTGATCGCGGCATCGGTCTGGATGAAGAACTGGTAGTCGGTGATGCCCACTTGCGTGCGCGCCAGCGCCGAGATGATGCCGTGCGTCACGGTCTGCCCGACGCCGAACGGGTTGCCGATCGCCATCACGATGTCGCCCACCATCAACTCATCGGAATTGGCGAAATCAAGCGTGGGGAATTTCTCCTTGACGTCCTTCAGGCGCAGCACGGCGAGATCGGAGCGAGTGTCCTTGAGGATGATCTCGGCCTCGAATTCGCGCTTGTCGGACAGCGACACCTTGACCTGGTCGGCGCCGTCGATGACGTGCACATTGGTGACGACGAGCCCTGACGGGTCGACCATCACGCCCGATCCGAGCGAGCGCTGCATCTGTTCCGGCCCTTGGCCGGGCACGCCGAAGAAGCGGCGGAAGATCGGGTCATCCAGCAGCGGGTTGTGGTCCTGCACCATCTTGGCGGCATAGACGTTGACGACCGCGGGCTGCACGCGCTGCACGATCGGGGCGTAGGAAAGCCGGAGTTCGGTCTGGGAGACCGGCAGACGGCGGTCCTGCGCGGCCGCGCGATCCGCGGTGCCCGCCAAAGCCCCGACGCATAGCAGGATTGTCGCGGCAGCAAGGGATTTGAGCATCTAGAACCTCTTCGGGGAAGCCGGCCAGTATATAACGCTTCAGCCAGCCCAATAGAAGGGCAGTTTCCTCACTCTCACGGCGTTTCAAGGGCGGCTGACGCGATCTGGCTTCCCGTCTTTGCGGGCGGCACCGCGGTTACATGACAATCGTCATGTTGCGATGTTGCATCGATACAACAAACGCGGCTCACGTGCGTGCGTTTCGCGTCCGCATCATTGCACTGTCGCAGAGCATTCCTAGCTTTCCGGAGATTTCGGCCGACAGGGTCAGCTCACGCGCGCGGCCGGAATTTGCAGTTTGCCGCGAGCGTCTTCGCGCGACCGCGGCGTCATTCGTAGGGGATAGAAAAAAGGGGTGATGTTATGTCTCGAATAAAACTAGTCAGTGCGGCCGCGGTCGGCTTGATCGCGGCCTTGAGTACATCGCAAGCACGCGCGCAGTCTTCGGGACCAGACGCAGAGATCGCCGCGCTCAAGCAGCAACTGCGCCTGGTAGAGCAGAAGCTCGACAAGCTGCAGAAGCAGACCACGGCAAACACGGCTGCCGCCGCCAATGCCAAAGCGGACGCCAAGGCCGCCGTTGCCAATGCCAACGCCGCCTATCCGGTCAAGGGCCCGATTGCGCCTGCCGAGGCCGTCTTGACGATGCCAAACAACAGGCCGACCTTCTGCACCGCCGACAATCAGAATTGCGTGTCCCTCACCAGCCGGGTGCATTTCGACGCCGGCGGATACGACTACCGCCCCAATACCGCGGCCACCGCTCCGCAACGTCTCGATGACGGCGTCAACCTCCGGCGCGCGCGTATCGGTGTCCTCGGCAAATTCATGGGCGACTGGAATTACGCGCTGATCTACGACTTCGGTGGTTCGTCGGACGGCTTTGCCAGTACCGCAAGCGTCGGCGGAGCGGCCGTAAGTTTTCTTCCCGGTGGGGCGTTGTCCGGCGTTGAGAACGCCTATCTGAGCTATACCGGCATCAAGCCCTTCGGCGGCAAGCTTGCGATCGAGGGCGGCATCATGGATCTCGCCTGGACGCTGGATGAGGCCTCAAGCTCGAACGACATCCCGTTCATGGAACGCGCCTCTTCCGGCGTTATCGCCCAGAACATTGCAGCCGGGGACTTCCGTTCCACCTTTGGCACGCGCTGGTACAACGACACGTTCTGGGCCGGTGCCTATGTCACGGGACCAACGACGGGGGCCATTCATTCTGCATCGAGCGTCAACCCCAATGGCACCACCGAACAATATGGCGTGGTGGCCCGTGCCGCCGGCCAAATCGTGAGCGGCAAGGACTACTCGCTGCACCTCGGCGGCGATGCGGAATGGCTGATCCAGCCCCCGCACAATCTGATCACGGGGGCGCAAACCCTGACGCTGAACGATCGTCCGGAACTACGCATCGATCCGACCACGCTGATCTCGACCGGCGCGCTCGCGAACGTGTCCGGCGCCCAGGTTTACGGCGTCGAGGCCGCGGGGACCTATGGGCCGCTGTTCTTTCAGGGCGAATATTACTGGTTCAACGTCCAGCGCGACGCCATCACCGGATTGCCACCCATCGGCGCGCCTAATGTGAAGTTCCAGGGCGGCTATGCCGAGGCAGCCTACGTCCTGACCGGCGAAAGCCGCGCCTACAATTCGGCCGCAGCTTCGTATGGCGGCGTCGTGCCGAAAAACCCCTTCTCATTGGAGGGCGGCTGGGGTGCTTGGGAAATCGCCGGACGCTACTCGACGATGGATCTGAACAATCTGATCGGCACCGCGACCGGCGTCGCCGGCGGACGTCAGAACGTCTATACGGTCGCATTGAACTGGTACATCAATCGCAACGTCCGGCTGATGTTCGACTATCTCCACGGCGACATTTCCAAGCAGGTGAGCCCCACCAATTTTGGCGACTCCGGTTCGAAGTTCGATGCATTCGCCATGCGCACCCAGGTCGCGTTCTGAGCGCGCCCTGAAATTCCGACAGGAGCAGCCGCGGGCTGCTCCTGTTCGTCTTAACGCCGCTCAAGCCGCGCGATCGGACGCGATCGTGTCGGTTGCCGGCGCACCGGAGAGCCGTTCCTGGTGGCTCTCGCCCCAGGTCTTGAGGATGTCGATCACCGGCCGCAGGCTTTCGCCGATCTCCGACAGCCGGTACTCGACCCGCGGCGGCACTTCCGCATAGACCTTGCGGATTACCAGATTATCGTTCTCCAGCGCGCGCAGCTGCTTGGTCAGCATGCGCTGGGTAATCCCCGGCATCCGCCGCCTGAGCTCGCCGAAGCGCTGGGCACCACCCTGCAGGTGGTACAGGATGACTCCCTTCCATTTGCCGTCGATCAGATCGAGCGTCGCTTCGACCGCGCAGCCCGGCCGGTGCGCGAAGTTGCGTCGTTTCATGGGGCCTTTCCCAATAGTATCCAAACAGGGACTATATCCCTGTTTTTACAGTACTTGCCAAGTCCGTACTATCCCGACAATTAAGCCGAATACGATTTGCGCCAGCAGATGGAGACAAGGCATGAAGGCCGTCGGTTACCAGAAGTCGCTCCCGATCGAGGATGCGCAAGCCTTGTTCGATTTCGATGCCGAGAAACCGGAACCCTGGGGGCGCGACCTTCGCGTCGCGGTGAAAGCGGTCTCGGCCAATCCGGTCGACTACAAGGTACGCAGGCGCACCGCCCCGCCTCCCGGCGAGGCCAAGATCCTGGGCTATGACGCAGCCGGAATCGTCGATGCGGTCGGTCCCGACGTGACGCTGTTCAAGCCGGGCGACGAGGTGTTCTACGCCGGCTCGATCCAGCGCCAGGGCACCAATTCGGAATTTCACCTGGTCGACGAGCGCATCGTCGGCAAAAAGCCGAAGACATTGTCATTCGCGCAAGGAGCAGCCCTTCCGCTGACCTCGATCACCGCCTGGGAGCTTCTGTTCGACCGGCTCGGCGCGGTACCGGGCAAGAGCGTCGACCCGCGCACGCTTCTGATCACCGGCGGCGCCGGCGGTGTCGGCTCGATCCTGATCCAGCTCGCGCGCCGCCTCACCGGGCTGACGGTGGTTGCCACTGCAACGCGGCCCGAGTCGCAACAATGGTGCCGCGATCTCGGCGCGCACGCCGTGATCGATCACGCCAGGCCGATCAAGGAACAGATCGAGGCCTTGAGCGTGCCGCCGGTGGCGCTGGTGGCAAGCCTCACCTTCACCGACCAGCACTACAAGGCAATCGCGGATGTCATGGCGCCGCAGGGCCGGTTCGGCCTGATCGACGATCCCCCGGAATTCAACGTCGCCGTGTTCAAGGGCAAGGCGGTCTCGATCCATTGGGAATCGATGTTCACGCGCTCCTCGTTCCAGACACCGGACATGATCGCGCAGCATCATCTGTTGAACGACGTCGCCGACCTCATCGACAAGGGCGTGCTGCGCACCACGATGGATCAGAGTTTCGGCGCCATCAACGCGGCCAATCTGAAGCGCGCACATGCGCTGCTGGAAAGCGGTAAGTCGCGCGGCAAGATCGTGCTGGAGGGGTGGTAATCTCTTCGTGGTCCCGGCGAACGCCGGGACCCATCACCACAGAGCCGTAGGGTGGGCAAAGGCGCGCGCTTCGCGCCGTGCCCACCATCTCACCATCACCAGTTTGTATCCTTAAATAGTGGGCACGCTTCGCTTTGCTCACCCCATCTACGGACTACACCGGCACACCTTCGACGAAGATCAGGCGGCGGTCGAGCGCCGTCTGACGCACCTTCAGCGCTTCGGCATATTCCGGTGACGCGTACCATTCGCGGAGTTTCTCCATCGAGGGAAACTCGACGATGACGATGCTCTTCGGCGGTGGCCCACCTTCCGCGACGCCGGCAGCGCCATTGCGGACCAGATAGCGTCCGCCATATTGGGCAATCGATTTGGCCGCGATCGTGCGGTAGGCCTCGATCGCGATCGCGTCGCGCACTTCGAGTTCGGAAATGACATAGGCCGACATCTGACACTATCTCCGTTTCTGTTCAGGGAGATATCGGGAGCGGTGCCCCCGCCCGCAATCGCCGGCGGCGCATGACGGCGCCCACGAAAAAAGCGGCGCTTGGATAGCGCCGCTTTTGAAAACAAACCCTCGGAGATAGCTTACGCGGCTTCGGCGGCCGTTTCCTGGGTCGGACCGGAGTCCTGGCCCTTGGCGTCGACGTCGCGGTCGACGAACTCGATCACCGCCATGGCCGCGTTGTCGCCGTAGCGGAAGCCGGCCTTGATGATCCGCGTATAGCCGCCCTGGCGGTCCTTGTAGCGGGTGGCGAGAACGTCGAACAGTTTCTTGACCTGATCCTGATCGCGCATCTCGCTGATCGCCTGGCGCCGCATCGCGAGCCCGCCCTTCTTGCCGAGGGTGACGAGCTTCTCGACGATCGGACGCAACTCCTTCGCCTTCGGCAGCGTGGTGACGATCTGCTCGTGCTTGATCAGCGACGCGCACATGTTGGCGAACATTGCACGCCGATGCTCTGCGGTGCGGTTGAGCTTCCGATGAACCTTGCCGTGACGCATGTTATTTTCCCTTAGACTTGTTCTGTCGCGACGGCTCGTCGGACAATTTGCTCAGGTGGGCCGCCTGCGTTCGCCCAATCGTGTGGCCGAGATATCCAGAGCAAAGACGCGCTTCGCGCTTTCGCCCGGCCACGACGGTTTTCGTTCAATCAATAATGATCCTCGAAGCGCTTGGCGAGCTCGTCGATGTTCTCCGGCGGCCAGCCCGGCACTTCCATGCCGAGATGCAGGCCCATCTGGGCCAGCACTTCCTTGATCTCGTTCAGCGACTTGCGGCCGAAATTCGGGGTGCGGAGCATTTCCGCTTCCGACTTCTGCACGAGGTCGCCGATGTAGACGATGTTGTCGTTCTTCAGGCAGTTTGCCGAACGCACCGACAGCTCGAGTTCGTCGACCTTCTTGAGGAACGCCGGATTGAAGGCGAGATCGGGAATGATCTCCTGCGTGACCTCCTTGCGCGGCTCCTCGAAGTTCACGAACACGTTGAGCTGGTCCTGCAGGATCCGCGCGGCGAAGGCCACGGAATCCTCGGGGCTGATCGCGCCGTTGGTCTCGATCGTCATGGTCAGCTTGTCGTAGTCGAGGATCTGGCCCTCGCGGGTGTTCTCGACCTTGTAGGAGACCTTGCGCACCGGAGAGAACAGGCTGTCGATCGGGATCAGGCCGATCGGCGCGTCCTCGGGACGGTTGCGCTCGGCAGCGACGTAGCCCTTGCCGGTCGCGACCGTGAACTCCATGCGGATTTCGGCGCCATCGTCCAGCGTGCAGATCGCAAGGTCCGGATTGAGCACCACGACATCGCCGACGGTCTGGATGTCGCCGGCGGTGACGACGCCGGGCCCCTGCTTCTTCACGACCATGCGCTTGGGGCCTTCGCCCTGCATCTTGATCGAGATGTCCTTGATATTGAGCACGATGTCGGTGACGTCCTCGCGAACGCCCGCGATCGAGGAGAACTCGTGCAGCACGCCGTCAATATGCACCGACTGCACCGCGGCGCCCTGCAGCGAAGACAACAGGACACGGCGCAGCGCGTTGCCGAGCGTCTGGCCGAAGCCACGTTCGAGCGGTTCGGCAACCAGCGTTGCAAAACGGATTGCGTCACCTCCGGGCGTGACCTGGAGCTTGTTCGGTCGAATAAGTTCTTGCCAATTCTTCTGGATCGTCACTGTTTCACCCATCAAGGCCAGCTAATCTGCCATCCGGCCTACTGGCGTTGGATATCCGCGTGAATCGGCCGCGGCGTTGCAAACACCTCGAAAACAACGCAGGCGGCGATGCCGCCTGCGTTTCGCATATCAGACGCGCCGCCGCTTGCGCGGACGGCAACCATTGTGCGGGATCGTCGTCACATCGCGGATCGACGTGACGGTGAAGCCGGCGGCCTGTAGCGCGCGCAACGCCGATTCACGGCCCGACCCGGGACCCGCAACCTCGACTTCCAGCGTGCGCATGCCGTGCTCTTGCGCCTTCTTGGAAACGTCCTCCGCCGCGACCTGCGCGGCGTAGGGGGTCGACTTGCGCGACCCCTTGAAGCCCATCGTGCCCGCCGACGACCAGGCGATCGTGTTGCCCTGCGCATCGGTGATGGTGATGGTCGTGTTGTTGAACGACGAATTCACGTGCGCGATGCCGGAGGCGATATTCTTGCGCTCACGGCGGCGTACGCGGGTGGCTTCCTTGCCCATATAGTGACCTTTCCTGTGATCTCAACGCCGCCGTAGTGCCAGCGGCTACACCTGGAGGGCGAATAGTCATTGGCGAATGGTAGGGCACGCCCTACTCGCCATTAGCTACTCACCATTCGCCAATTTATTTCTTCTTGCCGGCAATGGCCTTGGCCGGTCCCTTGCGCGTGCGCGCGTTGGTGTGGGTGCGCTGACCGCGCACCGGCAGTCCGCGGCGATGACGCAGGCCGCGATAGCAGCCGAGGTCCATCAGACGCTTGATGTTGATGCCGGTCTCGCGACGAAGATCGCCCTCGACGACAAAGTCGCGGTCGATCACTTCGCGGATCTGCAGTACTTCCTGATCGCTCAGCTGATTGACGCGGCGATCGACGGGAATCTTGACCTTCTCCATGATCTCGCCCGCGATCTTCGGGCCGATGCCATGGATATACTGCAGCGCGATCAACACGCGCTTGTTGGTGGGAATGTTCACGCCGGCAATACGGGCCACGGCCTCTTCTCCTGTCGCCAATCCCTCACGGGACGGCCTTGATTGTCATTGTCTCGGGCAGGTGTCCACAAACGCGAACACGACGCCCTAACCCCTTGGTTTTCCCGGGGCCCGGCATCGTCTGATCACTATCCGACTTGGATGCCGCGCTTATAGGGATCGATCCTCGTTTCGTCAACCGATTCTAGGCCTTAGCTCGCCTTTTCGTGACCTTTTTCGCACCCTTCCGGGCCATTTTTTGGGGGCGCTTCGGCGCAGCCCTGGAGCCCGTCCTGACGGCCTTCCGGGCCGGCTTGGCAGGCCTTCCGGCCTTAGCGACGGGCTTTTTGGCCGACTTCTTGGCCATCCGGCCCGCTTTGCCGGCCGACTTGGCCTGGACGGCGGCCTTGGCGACGCCGCCTTTCGCAGCGCCTTTACCCTTTGCACTCCGCTTGGCGGGCGCAGCCTTCTTCCGCGAGGCCTGGCTGTCCAACGCCCCGATGGCCGCCAGGATGCGGTTGATCTCCTGGGTGACCTCCTCGATCGTCATCATCCCATCGACGGTCAGGAGCTTGCGCCGTTCCGAATAATAATGGATCAGCGGCTCGGTCAGCGAGCGATAGCTCGCGAGCCGCCTGGTCAGCACTTCCGGGGTGTCGTCGGCACGCACCTCTTCGCCGCGCGCCCTGGTCTCGGCAGCCCGGGTTTCGACGCGATCGATCAGCGCACTTTCGTTGACCCGAAGCTCGATCACCGCATCGAGCTTCATGTGCTTCTTCTTCAGGAGTTCATCGAGCGCCTCGGCCTGCGGAACCGTGCGCGGAAAGCCGTCGAGAATGAAGCCCTTCGCCGCATCCGGCTGGTCGATCCGGTCGGAGATGATGCCGATGACGATATCGTCGGGCACGAGGCCCCCGCTCGCCATGACGTCCTTCGCCTTGAGGCCAACAGGGGAACCGGCCGCGACCGCGGCCCGCAGCATTTCACCGGTGGAAAGCTGGATGATGCCGTGGCGCCGGACCAGCCGTTGCGCCTGCGTTCCCTTGCCAGAACCCGGTGGCCCCAAAAGAATCAGTCTCATGCGTGTTCGCCCCCCGGCTTGGTGAGCGAATGTTCCGCACACCTCTTTGTTGTTGCCTTCAGACCGCGGGCCTGCCGAAAATCAGCGGCGGCGGCCCCGTAGTTTCGACTTCCTGATCAGCCCCTCGTACTGATGGGCGAGCAGGTAGCCCTGAACCTGCGCCACCGTATCCATGGTCACGCTGACCACGATCAGGAGCGAGGTTCCCCCAAAGTAGAACGGCACGGACGCGTAGGAAATCAGAATCTCGGGAATCAGGCAGACGATCGCCAGATAGATCGCGCCGACCACGGTGATGCGCGACAGCACGTAGTCGATGTATTCGGCGGTGCGCTCGCCCGGGCGGATACCCGGAATGAAGCCGCCATGCTTCTTCAGATTGTCGGCAGTCTCGGTCGGGTTGAATACGATCGCGGTGTAGAAGAAGGCGAAGAACACGATCAGCGCCAGATAGAGCACCAGGAACAGCGGGCGGCCGTGGCCGAGCTGGGTGGTGACCCACTGCATCCACTCCGGCCCCTTGCCGGCGTTGAAGTTCGCAACCGTGGTCGGCAGCAGCAAGAGCGAGGACGCGAAGATCGGCGGAATCACGCCGGAGGTATTGAGCTTGAGCGGCAAATGCGAGGACTGCCCCTCGAACATCTTGTTGCCGACCTGCCGCTTCGGATACTGGATCAGGAGCCTGCGCTGCGCGCGTTCCATGAACACGATGAAGGCGATCACGGCGACCACCATCACCATCACGATCAGGATCAGGCCTGTCGACAACGCGCCCTGCCGGCCGAGTTCCAGCATGTTGGCGAGCGCCGACGGCAGCTCGGCGACGATGCCGGAGAGAATGATCAGCGAAATGCCGTTGCCGATGCCGCGCGAGGTGATCTGCTCGCCCAGCCACATCAGGAACATGGTGCCGCCGGTCAGCGTGATGGTGGTGGACAGACGGAAGAACAGCCCGGGATCGCTGACGACGTTGCCTGCGCCCTCGAGCCCGACCGAAATACCGTAGGACTGGAACGCCGCCAGAATCACCGTGAGGTAGCGGGTGTACTGGTTCAGCGTCTTGCGCCCAGCCTCGCCCTCTTTCTTCAGGGCCTCGAGTTGCGGCGAGACGGTCGTCAGGAGCTGGATGATGATGGAGGCCGAGATATACGGCATGATGTTCAGCGCGAAGATCGCCATGCGGTGAATGCCGCCGCCGGCGAACATGTTGAACATGCCGAGAATACCGCCGGCCTGGGTCCGGAATACCTGCTCCCAGATGTTGGGATCGATGCCGGGCAGCGGAATGTAGGTGCCGAGCCGATAAACAAGCAGCGCACCCAGCGTGAACCAGATGCGCTTCTTGAGCTCGTCGGCCTTGGCCAGCGCGCCGAAATTGAGGTTTGCCGCGAGTTGTTCTGCTGCTGAGACCATCTTTGGTTTTCTCCCGCCGCGCCTCGCGCCGTGATCTCAGCCCCTGGCGGAGATCAGGCAGACGCCGGACAATATTTGGTGCTCGGCTCCGATAAGTCCATCATCCTGTCGCGCGCGGCGATCCGCCGCGGCCGGCGATGACGCAGATGTTACGCCGCCTCGCCTTCGTCCTTCGCAGGCGCGAGGATCTTGATCGTGCCGCCCGCCTTCTCGACCGCCGCGATCGCGGACTTGGAGGCGCCGTGAACCTCGATATTGAGCTTCGCCTTGATCTCGCCACGACCGAGCAGCCGCACACCGTCCTTGGCGCGGCGCAGCACGCGCGACTTCACGAGCGTCTCGGCGTTGATGACCTGCCCGGCATCGAGCAGCTTGGCGTCGATCGCCTCCTGCAGCCGGTCAAGGTTGATCTCGGCGAAATCGAGCCGGAACACGTTGGTGAACCCGCGCTTGGGCAGACGGCGGTGCAGCGGCATCTGGCCGCCTTCGAAACCCTTGATGCGCACGCCCGAGCGCGCGGTCTGGCCCTTGCCGCCGCGCCCCGAGGTCTTGCCCTTGCCGGAGCCGATGCCGCGGCCGACACGCATGCGCTTTTTGCGTGCGCCCGAATTGTCGGCGATATCGCTGAGCTTCATCGTTAGCTTCCTTTATCCTCGGCGCATGATCCCGACCGAAAAGCGTCCCCGCTCTTCGCAGATCATGCACCCGGTTATTTCCCGTCGACGACGCGGACGAGATGTTGAACCTTTTCGATCATGCCGCGAACCGCAGGGGTATCGGGCAGCTCGGTCACCCGGCCGATCTTGTTGAGCTTCAGCCCGATCAGGGTCGAACGCTGCGAGTGGTGGCGGCGAATCGGGCTGCCGGTCTGCTCGACCTTGATCGTCTTTGCGGCCTTGGCCATCGTCTTGAACTCCGAGAATCGCGCGTGAATGCGCGTGTTGTTTAGTCGGCGGCCGCCTCGGCATCGCCGCCGATGCGGCGGGCCTGCAGGGTGGACACCTTGATGTT
>WNGQ01011921.1_pt1 | contig 12077 bp, 7 predicted proteins | sample 5407661 | NCBI WGS metagenome assembly WNGQ01 (sample SAMN13153382, study PRJNA577476) | soil metagenome | isolation source: 60 cm soil or saprolite under Garry oak tree replicate 2 | place: USA:California | collected 2016-06-15
AAGGAGACCGACATGGATCTCGACAAGCACGTTGCCATCGTCACCGGCGGCGGCCGCGGCATCGGCCGCGCCACTGCGCTCGAGCTGGCCCGCATGGGCGCGACGATTGTCGTGGCCGAGTTCGACGCCGCGAACGGCCAGCGCACCGCCGACGAGGTGGCGAAGCTCGGGCGGCCGTCACTCGCCATCGCCACCGACGTCACCCGGCGCGCCGACCTCGATGCCCTGGTCCGCCGCACGCAGGAGCGCTTCGGCCGGATCGACGTGCTGGTGAACAACGCGGGCATCTACCGCGCTGCGGCCACGCTCGACGTCACCGAGGAGCACTGGGACGCAATCATGACCATCAACGCCAAAGCCGTCTTCTTCGCGACCCAGGCCGTGCTGCCCACGATGATCGCCCAGCACCGCGGCAACATCGTCTCGCTCGCCTCGATGGCCGGGAAGATCGGCAGCCGCACGAACCTGCCCTACAACGTGAGCAAGGCTGCCGTCATCAGCATGACCAAGAGCCTCGCGCTCGCCCACGCCGCCGACGGCATCCGCGCCAATTGCGTGTGCCCCGGCTTCGTCGAGACCGACATGTGGGACAAGGTCTCGCGTGACCAGGGCGCGCTGCTCGGCATGAGCCCCGCCGAGTTCACCAAGGCCCGCCTCAACTCGGTGCCGCTCGGCCGCATGGAGACGCCGGAGGACGTGGCCAACGTCATCGGCTTCCTCGCCTCGCCGAAGTCGGCGTACATGACGGGCCAGGCGCTCAGCGTGGACGGCGGGCTCGTGATGCACTGAGCCTCGGGCATGACGCACTACGACCTGATCGTGATCGGGTCCGGACCGGCCGGCGAAAAGGGCGCGGCCCAGGCGGCGTACTTCGGCAAGCGTGTCGCCATCGTCGAGCAGGCCCCCGAGGTCGGCGGGACCGGCATCAACACGGGCACGATTCCGTCGAAGACGCTGCGAGAGACCGCGCTCTACTTTTCCGGCCTCCACCAGCGCGGGCTCTACGGCGTCGACCACCGGGTCGCCAAGGACCTCACCGTGAACGACTTCCTGTACCGCGAGCGCGAGGTCGTGCGCTCGCTCGGGAGTCTGGTCCTCCAGAACATCGAGCGACATCACATCGACCTCGTCCACGGGCGGGCGAGCTTCGAGGACCCCCACACGATCCGCGTCCAGCGCGGCGAGCGGCAGCAGGACCTGCTGCTCCACGCCGACGTCATCTTGATCGCCACCGGCTCCGTGCCCAGCCGCCCGCGCAACGTCTCGTTCGACGATCCCCTTCTCTACGACAGCGACACCATCCTCAGGATGGATCAGATGCCGCGCTCGATCGCGGTCGTGGGCGCCGGCGTGATCGGATGCGAGTACACGACGATCTTCGGCGCGCTCGGCCTCGAGGTGACGCTGGTCGACGGCCGCGACCGGCTGCTCGGGTTCCTCGACGGCGAGATCTCGGAGCGGCTCAAGCAGCACATGGAGGCGCTCGACGTCAGTGTCCGCCTGGGCGAGGAGGTCACGCAGGTCCAGCCGCGCCCCGACGCGCTCTACGTCACGTTGCGGAGCGGGGTGACCATGTCCGTCGACTGCGTGCTGTTCGCGGCCGGGCGGGCGGGCAACACCACGGGCCTTGGCCTCGAGAAGGTCGGCATCCCGGTGAACGATCGCGGCCTCATCAACGTGAACGAGCGTTACCAGACGCTCGTGTCCCACATCTACGCGGCGGGCGACGTGATCGGCTTTCCGGCCCTGGCGGCGACGTCCATGGAGCAGGCGCGCGTGGCGATGGTCCACGCCTTCGACCTCAAGTACAAGGCGCGCGTGGCGCCGCTCTTCCCGCTCGCCGTCTATTCCATCCCCGAGGTGGCCATGGTCGGCGAGACCGAGGAATCGTGTCGCGGCAAGTCCATCGACTACTGCGTGGGACGCGCCTACTACCGCCAGAACGCGCGCGGTCAGATCGCCGGCGACCTCAATGGTCTCGTCAAGCTCGTCTTCCGGCGCGAGGACAAGAAGCTCCTCGGCGTGCACATCATCGGCCTCTCGGCCTCGGAGCTGGTCCACATCGGGCTCATGGTGCTCCAGACCGGCGGGACCATCGACACCTTCATCGACAGCGTCTTCAACTATCCGACGGTGGGCGAAACCTACAAGTACGCGGCCTACGACGGGCTGGGCCAGCTCGCGGCCCGCGATCGCCAACCCCGCTAGGAGGGCGCCCGTCCAGTCAGACGCCGGATCGGGTGGCGTCCATCGAGATCCGTCTCGAGGCTCTTGTCGTGATAGAGGTGGCACTCCACGCAGGCCGTTCGCGCGCCGGAGCCCGCGCGATGGCACTCACGACACACCGACACCGACGGCAACAACACGTCGGCGGTCTGCGAGCTGGTGTTCGCCTTGTGGCATTCGACGCACTGGATCGGGCGGTGGACTCCGTGGTCGAAGACCGAGTGCGGGAGCCATCGGGCCGGCACGCGGGTTGGCAAGTACTGCGGCAACGGCCCCTTCGCGTCATCGTTCTTCACGTGACAGAGCTGGCATCGCTGCTTGAACAGGAGGTTCTCGGCGCCGGGAAGCTCGGCCGAGACCCAGGCCAGGGCTGAGCGCCCCGGCGTCTCCCGCTGCGCTCGACCTGCATCGCGCTCCGCCGGCGCCTCTTGGGCCGCGCCGCCGCGGAGCAGCCGCCGTCCCCGCGGTTGGTCGGCGGGTGGTTCTTCCTTCGTTTCGGGCGCGCTGCGACGCAACAGGCGGCCGCCGCGCGGCTGCTCGCTTTCGGGTGGGCTCGCGACTGGTGCGCCGGTCGGCGGGGCCTCGGTCCTGGCGCTCAGCCCGAGCTCGCCGCACTGGGCGCGGCGCGCGTCGCCTTGCGGTGACGGCGGCGTGGCGGTATCCGGCGATTGGCAGGCCTCGAACGTCTCGAGGAACAGTGTCCTCAGGAAGCCGTGCACGATGCCGGGCGTGTCGTGAGGCGCCACCACGCCCGCGAAGCGGCCATCGAAGTCCAGCTCGTGACAGGCCGGCCCGCAGTGCCTGGCGTACGACACCGGCTGGATGGTGGCGCGCGAGGCATCCGTCTCGTGGCAGAACCCGCAGGAGAGCTGAAGGCCGTTGGGCGCCTGGCCGATGCCGCGCGATCCCCGAAGCTGGCGGAGCTGATCGAGGCCTTTGAGGCCAACGCGGAGATGCTTCTGGTGGTTCAGCAGCACGTTGGCCGTGTCCTTGACCTCGCCGGCGTGGTCGAGGCGGACGCGACGATCGCCGACCTGCACTGCGAACTCCGGGTGCCCACCGGCGAACCGCGTGATCGACGCCTCGAACCTCGACGCGGCTCCGGACGTGGCCTTGAGATCGCGATGACACTGCGTGCAGTGCCTGTCGTCGAGCGCGGCCAGCGCGACCTGGCCCTTGTGCTCCACGTGACAGGTGGTGCACGCGGGGCTGAAGGTCTGCGAGTCGTGGTGAGTGGGTCCGCCGTGACACGTGGTGCAGGCCCCGTCGGTCACTCGCAGGAAAAAGCCTCGGTGGTCCGGCCGCTGTCCGTCGGCGTCGGCCGGACGGTGGCACTCCGCGCACGTGGCTCCGAACATCGTGTGCGCGGTCGCCACCGGCCCACTCGTGTAGAGACGGGAATCACCGAACGCCGCGTACCCGACGAGGCAGCCACCGGCGATGACGGGAGCCGCGATGGAGAGCATCAGCTTCCAGCGACGGAACGGGTGCGCGTGCTTGAAGTAGGAAAGCTCGATCCGCTTGGCCCGGACCTTGGTCGTGTAGCGCTGGTCGTCCACGGCGGCCTAGTACCGGATGCTCACGATCGCGTGGACGGCCGCCAGCAGGAGCAGCGCCATCGAGAGCGGGACGTGGACCAGGAGCCAGCCGTGCAACCAGTGGTGCAGCCGCTTCTGCAGCGCGAGCTGGCGCCGCTCCTCGCAGATGACGCGAAGCTCGTCCACGATCTCGTGCAGTGAGCCGGGCAGCAGCGTACGGAGGTGACCGAACAGCGCGTCGCGCTCGCGGCGATTTCCCAACCGGCCGCTGTGTGGAACGTCTCGCGCGAGGTAGCCGCGGATCTCACGGACGTAGGCGTCCTTCAGCGGGGCGGCCTCCGCCTCGGCCGGAATCGGAACCACCGCCGTCGCTCGCCCGCGCAGCTCGTGGGCCAACGCCTCACCGTGGGCCAGGCCACCGCCGCCGCGCGGTAGCCCGGACGGCTCGAGATCGGCCACGGGCAGCGACCCGACGACGGAGCCGACGAGCGCGTCGGCCTCGGCCCGGAGCTGGGCGACGATCACGTCGATCTGCTCGTACACCGTCTCGAGGGGCAACCGCTCCGTCATCAGCCGAGGCATGAACTGCTGGAGGAGAACGCCGTAGATCCCGCTCGCGATGACGACCGTGAACAGCAGCATCAGGACGAGCGTGAGCGTGCCTCCCCAGGCCAGGCCGGAGTGATAGAGGATCAGAAGATAGCTGAGGAGGCCGAGCCAGAGATGGCCCTTCATCCACGTCGTGGCCCGCCCCAGCCGCCACGTCGGCACCTTGCGCCGCGCCCCCAGGAGGCCCGCGTAGATCATCAGCGCGAAGCCGAGGCCACCGAAGACGAGGCCCGGCCAGCTGCCACCACTGGGGCCGTTGAGCCGGCTGGCCGCGTACGGCACGTACGCCGCGGTAGCCACGACCGCGGCCACCGCCGTCGCGATGATCCAGCGATGGTGGGATGGGTCCAGCAGCATCTACCTGGTCAGCCCCAGCTTCTCGGCGAAGAAGCTGAGCGGCTCCACGCGCATGGCCGCGCCGTGCGGGCAGGCGTAGACGCAGGACGGCTCCTTGAGATCGTGACAGAGGTCGCAGGTGGTCGCCTTCTCGCGCACCACCGCCCTTCGCCGGCCGGGTCGGGTCTCGTCGGCGACCATGACCGTGAAGTTGTGGATGTTGATGTTTCCGTACGGGCAGTTCTTGGCGCACAGCCCGCAGCCGATGCACCAGTCCTCGATGAGGATCTCGAGCGAGTCGCGGCGACGGATCGATCCCACCGGACACCCGATCATGCACAGCGGATCGCGGCACGAGCGGCAGGACGTCGCGACGAGGTACTTGTCGAATCGGAGGCCGTCACGGACGAGCCGGGTGACGCCGTCGTGCGCGTCGGCACAGGCCCGGACACAGAGGTCGCAGCGCGTGCATCGATCGAGGTCGAGGAGGAGCAGGTTGTGGGCCTCCATGAGGCCCTGGGTCAAGAAATCGCCCATGGGCAGCGACACGACCCGCTCGTGACGCTCCTGGTTCTCGCCCATCCGGGCGTGGGCCTCGGCGGTCAGCCGCTCCTGGATGTCGGGGAACCGGCGCATCATCTCGTGAAAGTCGTCGGCGTGGATCTGGACCAGCTCGACGTGGTCCAGCGCGGTGCACGTGGCCGTGCGCGCGCCGCCGCGGAGCAGCCCGATCTCGCCGAGGTAGTCGCCCCGCGCCAGGTACTTGAGGACGATCTCGCCGCCCGGTAAGGACTGGCTCACCTTCACGAAGCCGATCCGGACCAGATAGAAGCTGTCGGCGGCATCGCCCTGCCGGAAGATGACCTGACCGGGCTGGAACGAGATCAGCGTGATGCGGTCGCGCAGGTGGTTGATGAAGTCCTCGCTGACGTCGGCGAACATCGGCACGCTGCGCAGGTGCGTGGCCAGGGCCCGCTCGCGGTAGCGCCGCTCCAGCTCGGCCTTGAACGTGCGGTTCTTCTGCAGCATGTAGAGCACGTTCCTCAGCAACTCGAGGACCTCGGTGTCCTCGAGCGCCCGGACCGTCGCCGATCGCGGATACATCGACAGGCAGGTCATCTCGCCGAACAGCTCGTCGCGTCCGAGCTGGGCGACCGGATTGTTGTGCTCGAGGGCCACCGACGCGTCGATCGGGATGAAGCGATGACCGCCCGCCTCGCGCGGGTCCTCGTCGCTGCTGACCAGTCGGCTGAGGCGCTGGAAGACCCGGGAGAGCGTCGCCCGCCCCGCGCCCCGGCCACTCTTGACGTGGGCCAGGGGGCTGGCGATCGAGACTTCCACGCGTCCGCTCACGATGTAGAACGCCGTCGAGCCGTACTCGCCCTCCCGGCAGATGACGTCGCCCGCGCGGAACCGCCGGCGAACCACCGAGCCCCGGTTGAGCGAGAGGAACGTGCCGGACGCGCCCGCGAACATCGGCAGGTCGAGGAGGTCATCGGCCGTGATCTGCTCGCCCTCCTGCAGATCGACGTCGACCGCGCGCTTGTTGGTGAGCGCGCCGGTGGGACAGCTCACCATGCACTCGCCGCAGCCCACGCAGCTCGACGTGCCCATCGGCAGGTCGGTGTCGAAGACGATGCTCGTCTCCGTGCCCTTGCCGCCGCGGCCGATCACGAAGTTCTGCTTGACGTCGCTGCAGGCGCGGATGCAGCGGTCGCAGAGGATGCAGGCGGCGTGGTCCACCTTGATGATCGGCGACGAGTCGTCGCCGCCGCGAGGGTGGGAGCGGGGCGCGAACCGGGACTGATGGAGCCCCGCCTCCGCCGCCTGGGTCTCCAGTTCGCAATCGCCCGTCGCCTGCTGGCGGAGGCAGGGCGCCGCGTGGTCGGCCAGGAGCACCTCGTAGAGGGTCCGCCGGACCTGCCGCACCCGCTCGGTGGCCGTCGAGACCTCCATGCCGTTCTCGACGGGCCGGATACACGCGGCCGCCATCACACGCGCATTCTTGACTTCGACGGCGCAGACGCGACAGACTGCGACAGGCGTCTGGTGCTGCGCGTGACAGAGGGCGGGGATTTCGATGCCGTGCCGGCGGGCTGCCTCGAAGATCGTCGTCCCGGGCGCCACCTCGATCGGCCGGCCGTCGATCGTCAGGTGCACGAGATCGGATGCCGCCGGGCTCATTCCATTCCCTCGATCACACGGACGAACGCGATCACGCGAAGGCCATCGGGCACACGCCCGACGGGCACGTTCGCCTGAGGATGTGCGCCTCGATCTCGTCGGTGAAGTGCGTGATGACGGATTGAACGGGCGCCGGCGCGATCTGTCCCAGGCCGCAAATCGACGCCAACCGCATCGCCTCCGACAGGTCGCGGATCATGTCGTAGTCCGCCGCCTCACCTCGACCGCGGGCGGCCCGCTCGAGGATGTCGACGAGCTTGGCGCTGCCCACCCGGCACGGCACGCACTTGCCGCACGATTCGTTGCGGAAGAACCGTACGCTGTTGAGCGCCATGTCGAGCATGCAGGTGCCTTCGGCGCACACGACGATGGCGCCCGAACCGAGCATCGAGCCGGCCTTCTGCAGCGAGGCGAAGTCGAGCGAGACGCCGGCCATCGACGCCGGCAGGTACCCTGACGATGGACCGGACGGCGCGAACGCCTTGAGCGCGCGGCCCCCGAGGACACCGCCCGCATGATCGATCACCTCGCGGACGGGCGTCCCCATGGCGATCTCGTAGACGCCGGGGCGCGCGACGTGGCCGCTGATCCCGACGAACTTGATGCCGGAGGCGCCGTTTGCCCCCTGCGCCTTGAACCACTCCACGCCCTTGACGAGGATCAGTGGCACGGACGCGAACGTCTCGACGTTGTTGATGACCGTCGGCTTCTGCCACAGCCCGTGCGTCCCGGGAAACGGCGGCTTGTTCCGCGGCTCCGCGCGCTTGTCCTCGATGGCCTCGAGCAGCGCCGACTCCTCGCCGCAGATGTACCCGCCCGGGCTGATGAACACGCGCACGTCGAAGGTCAGGTCCGAGCCGAGGACGCTCCGACCGAGCAGGCCGTCGCGACGGCAGGCGGCCAGCTCGCGCTCGAGATGTTCGGCCTGCGCCTCGTACTCGTGGCGTATATAGATGATGCCCTCGTGGGCGCCGACGACGAGGCCGGCCAGGATCATGCCCTCGATCACCAGATGCGGCACGTGATCGAGGATGAAGCGGTCCTTGATGGTCCCCGGCTCGCTCTCGTCGGCATTGCACACGACGTACTTCGGCGACCCGGCCGCCCCCCGCACGATCTCCCACTTCATCCCCGTCGGGAAGCCGGCGCCGCCGAGGCCCCGGAGGTCGCTGGCCTTGAGCGTGCTCAACAGCTCGCTCACGTCCCGGTGCGTCACGGGAGCGCCGCCGGCGATCGACGTGATGAGATCGTTCAGCTTCTCGGGGGTCATCCCGGCCAGGATCACGTCGTTGACGACGGCGGCGGGAGCCCGGTCGCAGCGCCCGAGGCAGGAGACGTGCCCGACCTTCGCGCCGGGCAGCGTGGCCGCCCGCTGTTCGGCCGCGCGCACGAGCGCACCGGCTCCGCGCAGATGACACGACATGTCGCCGCAGACTTTCACCTCGACCATGGGCGGAGGCGCGAGACGGAAGTGCGGATAGAAGGTCGCCACGCCCTGGACGTGGTAGAGCGGCACGTTGAGACGCTGCGCCAGGGCGGAGAGCTCTTCGGTCGGCAGGTAGCCGTGCTCACGCTGGATCGCCCGGAGGCCTTCGATGACCATGCGTGCGGGTACCAACAAGCACGCTACTTGGGTCGGCGGCCATATGTCAAAGAAACACGACTGAACGTGTGCTCGATGAGCCCTACGAGGAGGCCGAGACGCAGTCTCGACGACTCGTCGTCCTGCTGAAGAGCGCATCCGTCGGCCTGGCGCTGCTGGCCGCGCACTGCGGCGTCGCATCCGCCGACACGTTACAGGCGCCGCCGGCCGCCGAGAGGCCGACCGGCGAGGCGGGACCGAGCTCGGTCCGTCCGGTTCCCACCCAGACGAGCCCCGATTTCGTGCCGATTCTCGACCGGTGGCGGCTCGGCATTCCCGACTGGAACCGCTACGAGCGGCCGCTCAAGGACGCGCCCTTCGAGCGCGGCCGGTGGTGGGACCCGTACAACCAGAACGTCCTCAAGGGCGACTACCCGATCATCGGCCAGAAGTACTTCATCGCGATCTCCGCCATCAGCGACAGCCTGCTCGAGTTTCGCCGCATTCCTCTGCCGAGCAACGTCAGCGCCTCGGAGCCGCGACGGGCCGAGTTCTTCGGCCCCGGCGATCAGCTCTACTTCAATCAGAACTTCATCGTCTCCCTGGAGTTCTTCAAGGGCGACACGGCCTTCCGGCCGCGCGACTGGGAGTTGCGCGTGACGCCGGTCTTCAACGTCAACTACCTCGACGCCCGGAACACCGGCGTGGTCGACGTCGACGTCCGGCAGGGCACGACCCGCCTGGACAGCCAGGTGAGCTTCCAGGAGTTGTTCGTCGAGTACCACCTCGGCGACCTGAGCCCCAACTACGACTTCGTCTCGTCGCGCGTCGGCATCCAGCCGTTCACCAGCGACTTCCGCGGCTTCATCTTCAGCGACGACAACCTGGGCGCCCGGTTCTTCGGCAATCTCGGCTCCAACCGCAACCAGTTCAACATCGTCTACTTTCGCCCGCTCGAGAAGGACACCAACAGCGGCCTGAACCGCGTGTTCGACACCCGCGGCCAGCACCTCGGCATCCTGAATTATTTCCGGCAGGACTTCATCTGGCCCGGCTATACGCTGATGTTCAATGGCCATTACTTGCACGACGCGGGAGGCAAGCACTTCGACGAGAACGGTTTCCTGGTGCGGCCCGCTCCCGTCGGCACGCTCGCGGAAAAGGAAGTGGACGCGTTCTGGCTGGGCTGGAACGGCGACGGCCACATCGGCCGCCTGAACCTGACGCACTCCTACTATCACGTGGTGGGCCACGAGCGGCGGAACCCCATCAGCGGCCGGTCTCAGTCCATCAGCGCGGACATGGCGGCGCTCGAGCTCTCCGTCGACGTGGACTGGTTGCGGCCGCGCGTGGCCTTCTTCTGGGCCTCCGGCGATCGAAAGCCCGACGACTCCACCGCGCGCGGGTTCGACATGATCCTCGACAACCCGAACTTCGCCGGGGGTGGCTTCAGCTACTGGGTCCGCCAGGGCCTGCCCCTGACCAGCACGGGACTGGAGCTCAAGGGCCGCAACAGCCTCGTCCCGAGTCTCCGGCCGAGCAAGCTCGAGGGCCAGTCGAACTTCGTCAACCCCGGGCTCTTCCTGCTCAACGTGGGCACCGACATCGACGTCACGCCCAAGCTCAAGATGTTCGTCAACGTCAACTTCCTCCGCTTCCACCACACCGAAGTCCTCGAGCGGCTCCTCTTCCAGCCGAACATCCGGGACAACATCGGCATCGACTGGAGCATCGGCGCGCGCTGGCGGCCGTTCCTCATCGAGAACGTCGAGATCACCGCCGGTGCCGCCGCGCTCCAGGCGGGTGGCGGCCTGCGTGACGTCTACACGGAGACGACGTTCCGGTTCGGGCCGAACGGTCTCGAGAGGACGAAGTCGTTCCCGTACGACACGCTCTACTCGGCCTTCCTCTCGCTCACCCTGATGTATTGATGAGGCCGCCGCGCTTATTGATGAGGCTCCCGCGCTCGGGCGAGCGAGTGCGGCCAGGAACGCTGCTCGTCGTCGCCGCGTTGCTGGCCGTCGTGGCGCTTGCATCCACGTGGCCGGCGTCGCGCATGGGCGAGAGCGTCAGCGCCGTTCCCGCGGCCGCCGGCGAGAGCCACGTCCAGCTCGCCCAGCGGATCCGCCGCGCGCCGACCGAGGAGGAAAAGCCGGCCGAGGCACCGACGGAGACGCCGGCCCCAGCGCGGCCGGAGGCCGAGCCGGCCACGGGAGTCGGCCCCGACCTGAGCCGGCAGACCCAGCTCGACGTCGACAAGAAGAATGCGGGTTGCGTGAGCTGTCACACGAAGACCGATGCGGCGACGATGCACGAGGCCACGACCGTCAAGGCGGCCTGCATCGACTGTCATGGCGGCCAGGGCGACGTGGTCAAGCCCGCCGACGCGACCGCCGGCTCGGCGCCCTACGACGCGGCCAAGCGGCAGGCCCACGTGCGGCCGCGGGTGCACGACCTGTGGAAGACGTCGGCCAACCCGGAGCGTAGCTTCGCGACGCTCAACCAGGAATCTGCCGAGTTCATTCGCTTCGTGAATCCCGGCGACCTTCGCGCGGCCCGACAGGGCTGCGGCCAGACCGGCTGCCACGCCACCGAGGTCGCGCTCGTCCAGAAGAGCATGATGGCGACGGGCCCGATGCTGTGGGCCGCGGCGCTCTACAACAACGGCACGTTCCCGAGGAAGCTGCCGCGCTTCGGGGAGAGTTACGACGAGGACGGCCGGCCGCGGCGGCTCTACACGATCCCGGCGCCCACACCCGAGGAGACGCTGCGCAAGGGGATCTTGCCCTTCCTCGATCCCCTGCCCCGCTTCGAGGTGGGACAGCCGAGCAACGTGCTTCGCGTCTTCGAGCGCGGCCAGCAGCGACAGCTCGAGCTGGGCGTGCCACTCGTCGACGAGGCGCCGGGCAAGCCGGCCAATCGACTCAGCCCGCGGGGCCTGGGTACCCTCAACCGCACCGATCCCGTGTGGCTGAACCTGCAGCGGACGCGGCTCCTCGACCCGATGCTGTCGTTCCTCGGGACCAACGATCAGCCCGGCGACTACCGGTCGAGCGGCTGCTCCGCCTGCCACGTCGTGTACGCCAACGACCGCTCGCCGACGCACTCCGCGCACTTCGCGGCGTTCGGCAACCGCGCGCGCAGCGCCACCGACGATCCCACGATTCCCAGGAACGAATCGGGGCACCCGATCAAGCACGTGCTCACGAGCCGGATTCCGTCCAGTCAGTGCGTCACCTGTCACCATCATCCGGGGACGACGGTGACGAACAGTTATCTCGGCTACACGTGGTGGGACAACGAGACCGACGGTCACCTGCTCTACCCGAGCACGGAGCGGAGTCTTTCCGCCTCGCAGGTCGCCGCCATCCAGGCCCGCAATCCGGAGGGCGCGGCGCTGCGCGGCAAGTGGTCGGATCCCGAGTTCCTGGCCAACATCGTCGACCTCAATCCCCAGCTCTCACGCATGCAGCTCGGCGACTTCCACGGCCACGGCTGGATCTTCCGCGCCGTGTTCAAGCACGACCGCCGGGGCAACATGCTCGACGCGGCCGGCCGGCGCGTGGCGCACGACGACCCCGACCGCTTCAAGAAGACCGTGC
>WNGQ01010529.1_pt1 | contig 12076 bp, 15 predicted proteins | sample 5407661 | NCBI WGS metagenome assembly WNGQ01 (sample SAMN13153382, study PRJNA577476) | soil metagenome | isolation source: 60 cm soil or saprolite under Garry oak tree replicate 2 | place: USA:California | collected 2016-06-15
GTACGTTCGCGGCTATCAGTCCTACTGTTAGAAAAGGCAGGCCAATGATCAGGATGTCCCAGGCGATGTTGTTGATTGCGCACTGACCATTTGCGCAGTTGGTCGTTGTGGGAAATAGAGGCGGAAAAACGAACCATGCGATGATGTACAGCGCGATTGTCGGGAGAGTTAAACTCAGTACTGACTTGATCTTTCGCGGCCTCAGTCCTCGGTAGTTGATCAGTGCAGCCGCAATGAGTGGTTCCAGCTCGTCTGTTGACAATTTGTCTTGAATATTTAGTGAGAGGTAGATGGTCTGGTCTCGAAAGATCGCGCCGTCACCAGGTATTGGGGCAATGTATCGACCCGCCGGATTGAATTGCCATTGGAGACTGGAAAATGTCAGGTTCGGAAGTTCCAGTTTCATGGCCAATTCGTTCGCGAGGTTCAGAATTGATGTCCTTCCAGTTGCCATTGGGCTTTGAAGTGTTCCGTGCCTCTGCGATGAATCAATGCAATTGGCAGAACGAATGCTACAAGGATCAGGATAAGATAGCCTGTTTCCGCGTATTGTCCGATGTGTAGTACAATTCCGAATACGTAGAAGAGTCCAAGACCTGTAAGGACAGCGGTTACGATTCCAAGGCCGATTCCCAGTCGTCTCTTGGACTGTTCCCAAGACCAGAAATCTGGATGAACACTCGTGAAGTGTGCTTCGAGAGTGGCCGGATATGCAGCCCTTGTAAAACCCACGGACTTTTCGTATTCAACCTCCTCTTCTAGCGAGTAGCCGCAGATAGGACAGGTTCGAGTCTTCAAATGCAGATCGCTATTTTGACAAATCCGGCTCTTAAACTAGGCAAGTTTAATCGTGGCAACCGAGCAACACCAATTAGCATGGCAGCCAGTCTCTCTTCTTACATTGGAAGCGGGGCAGCAGTCCGAGTCAGAGAATAGGAACATTCTGCAATTAGCACAAGAGCTCTGCGGACAGTTCAACCTTGAAACTGTCAGTCCCGAAAAACTGTCTTGGCAGGAGGAGTGGACCAACCGGGGCCGCTTCTCCCAGGACAAGTATGGGAATCCTATTGGTCAACGAGTGACGCCTCACTATCCTCTCCTGTTCAAGGGCTCATTGATCCTGAATCCAGTTCTCAAAGGTAGACTTGGGGTCGAAGAGTGGAGATCTTTGTTAGTGTCGTCTATCATCTTCTATGGCAGGCTCAAAGGGAAGATGAACCGTCGTACTGCACTCCTGTTTGCGCCCACGCTCTCTCTGCTCGTGTTTTTCCTTGTCAACGTACTGCTTCGAGGCTTTCTCTTGAGCGGGCTGTTGCCGGTTCTCGCCCTAGCCGGGGTTGCTATTGCGACAGCGGTTGCTGGAGCATATTCTTCACTGCTTGTCAGCCGTAGGTTGATGCTGGTAGCGGACAGAACAGCAGCCGAATCAACGGGGCCCCAATCATTGCTGGAAGTGCTCAGGAAGATTCAGAGGCTGAGAGAGTCGGACGAGAAAGAGGACAAGATGGCAGCGTGGGCATGGACGGAGTACGGGGATGCTCCCAGCGTCGAGAGGAGAATCCAGAATCTCGAACCTCGTTCGGATAATCAATAATCGGATATCTAAAGCAACCCTCAATCGCTATTTTCCGCGTTGAATTCCGATATGCTTAATTGTCCGGGGTGACTCGAACCTTTCACTTGTTACATCTGATCAGGCGATACTTGCCCCAGATACTAGTAGGACTAGTCATAACTAGCATTATGCTTGTAGCCTACGCCTCAGCCGGATTCGCCTACGCAACCTCCCCGAAGGCCACGTGGGCTGCGGACCCGCTAAGCATCTCGTTCGTTGCAATAACCGGCTCAGGCGGCTCCTCCGACAGCGTAACATGCAGCCAGAACATCTCAGGCCCCACACTCAGAACACTCATCAGCAACCCGACGAGGATGAGTCTCACAGCCCTACCCTCCAGCTTCTCATGCAACTCGTCCCCCTCAACGGTCACGTTCAAAGCGCAGTGTCTAGTCACAGCCGCGATGTGTAGAGGAACCTATCACGGGCTCGTCCAGATACGCGACGGCTACAGGGACATTCCTGCAAATCTGAACATCGTGATAACAGTAACCTGACGGTTTCTGACAACCGTCTCGTAGCTTCCGTGTTGATTTCAGATCCAGTCAAATGAGTTCGCTTGTGGTCGACTAGCTGTGTTCAGTTGTATACGTAGCCTCTAAATTCCGTCAGACATCCGAACAAAAACGAAAATTCTATGATTCGGCCAAAACATCTTGTGATTATACTAGTGTCAATGCTGGGGATAACGGTTCTCGGCTCCCTTCCCACCGTACTTGGGCAGGCATCCTTGACAAATCATGTCGTGGTAATAGCGTTCGAGAATACCGACTACAAGTACATCGTCCCATCTGGGAGCTCTGATCCGTTTATCCAGAGTCTCATTCCATATTCGACGACTCTAGATCTGAACGGCTACTGCGGCGATGATAATAGTTGCGGGAGTGCGGGCCCGACCTCGGGTGGCTGTTCAGCTGGCTGTTACACCTCGGTCACCGCCGGCAACGAGTATGGCGTACGCGACGGCGTTGCGGCTGGAAGCGTCGTATCGACAAGCATCTTTGACAATCTAGGAGCGAACTGGCAGGCCTACTGCGAAAACAACTGTCCACGAGGCGCGGATCATTTCCCATGCCTCCAGTTCTCTACCGCCTACCAAAGCTCCCAATGCACGACCATGCCGGGATCGTTCAACGGCACAGCCAACGGCGCGGTCGACCCTACTGTGGCGGCCACATTCAATTCGGCCAATCCACCCGCTTTCATCTGGCTAACTCCTGACGACAACGACAACATGCACGATACCGGGGTCTCGTATGGAGACACGTTCCTAAGGTGTTTCCTTGTAGGCTGCACGGGTTCGCTTACTTCTCCAGCTGCCGGAACGCTTCTCACTACCAGCCTCTTTACGACCTTCGCCGACAAGACCACGCTTATCCTCTGGTGGGACGAACCCTGCAACGGCTCCTACTGCGCGGCAGATAACAACCCCGGTCCATTCAACAATCACGACAAGGCCGTGATATTCTACGGCCCGACGGTAAAGACGCGCGGCGCCTATACTACCGCCCAGTATCAGGACTTCGACACTCTACTCACGATCGAGAACAATCTAGGTCTCTCTTGCCTTTCGCAGGATTGTAGTTCGGCCTATGGCGCGGATCTTTCGTCAAACATCTTTATTTCGGCAACCGCGAGCCCCAGTTCTGGTACGATAGACAACTTCCCTGCAGTTCCTCTCTACACTGACTTTTCAGTGGCAGTAAACGTGTACGGCCCTGTAAGTGGAACGCCGACCTGGAGTTACGCGCCAGCTCCAGGTTCAGACAGCTGCGCAAACTACATCCAAGTGACATTCTCCAACCCTAACGCTTGGAACATGACGGCGACGTTCGACGACAATTCGATCTATGGATGTCAGGCTACGATAATCCTTACGGCTACAAGTTCTGTCTCTATGGCAACGTCATCGGTCGGCGTAACTTACGTTTTCTGCCGAAACTGCGTCTAGCTCTATCCACTAGAATCCCAGTGGCTTGACGCGTGCCTCTCTTAGACGCGTCACCTGCAATAACCCTCATTCGCTAGGGAAACGCGGCTTCTTCGGTCCTAGTACATTGGTGTTTGTAGTCGGGCGATCTGGCTGGATATTTTGTCAACGTACTCTTTCAATCGTGACAGCATCGTCTTCGCTGTTATGACCCCGAGAACCCTATGGTCTCTGGTGACTAGGACCCGTCGTATTCCTTTCTGAGCCATCACCTGTGCCACCTGGTCCAATCCATCGTTCGCATCGACCGCGACAAGGTCTCTGCTCATTATCTCGCCCAAGACCACCTTCTCCGGATCCCTCCGCTCTGCAACAATCTTTGCTAGGAAATCCCACTCGGTGACTATTCCCTCTGGATCGCCGCCTGTTGATGCGATTATGGCGTAGCCGTGGCTCTTCCGTTTCATTTCGCGAGCCGCCTCCAGCGCATTAGTCTCCCGTGAGAGAGACAGGAAGTCCTTCTCTACAATATCCTTGGCGACAAGCACCATGCTGTAGCTGTTAGCCGGGTCCGGATAATTAATTCTTGACAACTTGTAAGCGGACGAGAACTAGGCTATGCCTTCGGCGGCTGGACGAGCGGTTTCGAGTGCCGTCTGTGAGGTCTCTATGAACTTGGGGCCTCTGAGGGCTGAGGGAACTACTGAGACTAGGCTCATTGCTGCCATCACCAGCCAGATTATGCGCATTGGACCGACGAAGAGTGCGATATTGTTTGAGGAGCTGGAGCCGACCGACTGTCCGGCGAAGATCGCCTGTAGAGTGATGAGGGGAATGTTGACAGCCAATATTGCGAATGCGATGGAGAGGCTCAGCAGTGCGCCTGTCGTGACGAGTGTGGCGGACATTCCAGACGCGACCCCTCTCCTCATGACGGGCGTTGCGTTCATGATCGAGCTCATGTTTGGAGCTACAAACATTCCTCCTCCAGCCCCGGCCAATATCATGGGAACGACCAGTGTCCCATAGGACGCGTCGCCCGGTAGGGCTGCGAACAGGAAGTAGGCGGCCGCTGAGACCAGCATTCCCGCCGAAGTGAAGCCTCGGGCTCCATATCTGTCCGACAAAAGTCCGCTCAGTGGTCCGACCGTCACAAACGCGACCGCGAACGGTATCAGCAGAACCCCCGCGGTGAAAGCATCGTACAATAGCGCGCCCTGGAAATAGAATGTTAGCACTAGGCCGGTGCCGCCTCTCGCGATAGACGCGAGAAAGTTGCTGACGATTCCCGCGGTGAAGGGTCTGATCTTGAACAGTTTCAAGTCCATCATCGGACTCTCGATCCGCAGCTCGACAAAGCCGAAGCTGGCGAGCATGGCGAGGCCTAGGACCATAGCTGCGACCTCGTAGAGTGTCCAGCCTGTGAGACTGCCCAGCGTGAGCCCGACGAGGAAGAGTGATAGTCCTCCGCCGAAGAGAGCATTACCCGCCGGATCAATCCGTTCATGTCTGAAGGTTCCGAGCTCGTGCAGTTTCAGTCGTGCCCAGACAGTGGCGAACGCCCCTATCGGCAGGTTGATCCAGAAGATGGACTGCCAGCCCAAGCTGACTGTCAGTATTCCTCCGAGTATCAAGCCTATGACCGATCCGCTGGCGCCTGCTACCAGGTTGATGCCGATCGCGCGTCCCCTCTCCGAGGGTGGAAAAGCGTCTGTTAGGATGGCGGCATTGTTCGACCAGATCAACGCCGCTCCTATACCCTGAACCAGACGGAAGCCTACTAGCATGCTTCCGGATTGTGAGAGGCTGCAGAGGCCTGATCCTATCGTGAAGATGGCGAATCCGAGGTTGTATAGTCGGACCTTGCCGTACATGTCGGCCAATCGTCCGAACGTGAGCAGCGTGACCGCTGTCATGAGAATGTAGCCCATCAGGACCCAGAGCGCGTCAAAGGCCGAGGCGTGAAGATCCCGGGTTATCGTCGGGAGGGCGATGAGGACAATGTTACCGTCTAGCTGGCTCATGAAGGAGCCGATGGTCGTGTTGGTCAGAACAGTGTACTTGTACTGCAACCCGTAGCCTCGGAAAGCCTCGGTTCGAAGCGGACGCTTCTGCTAGTAGACTCTTTCTCTCGAACTATACGCTTGGAAGCTCTCGACTAGGAGGCTCTCTTCGCTCCAATATAGTAGTGCTCCTTCGCAACTTCTTGGAACACGACAATCGTCTGATCTCTAGGAGCCTTGGCTATGTTCTCGACCGCGTCAGTAATAGCTCTGGCTAGGTCATCCTTCTGCTGCTGGCTTCGTCCACCATACATCAAAACCTTGACAATCGGCATGTGAAACTCGGAGCCTGTCCTGCAGAGTTGTTGAAGAAAGTTATCCTGCGACCGAGAGCACTACTCGACGCTTACCCAACTTTTCGATCAATAAACCGGCCGAGACTAGAGCAACCAGCGAGCCGATGGCGAGGCCGTTTTGGTCATTCAGGAGCAGTGCTAAAATTGCTGTGGTGCCTCCTGCTATGGAGTCTCTGTAGAGCCTTCTGTTCTTCGGCGAAGAGTCGAAGACGTCAGCGACAACGACCAAGACCAGGGCGAGGAAGTATACTGGTTGCTGAGATATTGCTGTTGTCAAGAGGAAGAATACTGGCCACGCTATGAACTGGCTGATCGGAACCAGCAGTGAGCGTAGCTCTGTCAGCCTGTACGACAGGTCGCTCATACATTATAGGTGCGAGGAGAGTATAGAAAAGGCGACCCGACTATTTCTACCTCTATACGGTCTTATTTTTCTCTACTGAGTCCCAGTCAGAGACACGACCATGTCAAAACCCTGAGAGATTATTTCTCCAAATTCCACTTTGGACTATTGTATTTTTCTTCATACAACTGCTTCGCACTCGCCATCTCACTCCTTGTCAACTCTCCCTCGACAAGCTGGACATTGTAGGAGTTTTCGATTCCACGAACAATCGCGTCTCTAACATCGCGCGTACTCACGTCCTTCCCAAGTTCGTCACGAACAGTCGTCACCCTTTTCTGAACACTCGCAACATGCCGTTCAGCCAGCTTGACCCTGGGCACGTTCAACACCTTGCCGAGAATCGCGAGATCGCTAGCCACTAGAATGCAGCCGTGATGGAAGACCGTTCCCCACCGGACACTGCCCGCAGCCCCCGAGACCTTCCTCCCAGCGACTTGTATGTCGTTGATGGGCTGAAACTCCGCATCTACTCCAAGACTCCTCAAGCCCTCGACCGCGCCCTCAGAGAGCCTTCGAAAGACTAGCTGTAGATCACTGTCAGGGACCAGCGGATGGCCCTTCTTTAGCGAGATTGCATAATTCAGATTGCCCGCGTCATGGTAGACAGCACCGCCACCGGTAAACCGCCGAACGACTTGGGTGCCGGTCTCTTTGCACGTTTCAAAGTTGACCTCAAGCTCAGCAGACTGGAAACAGCCCAAGACGATCGTGTTCGAGTTATGCCAGAAGCGGACAGTGTTAGGGGCCCTGCCCTCTCCGACGGCTCGGGGAATGGCCTCTTCGACACTCATGTTCATGAAAGGATCGTCCCTGTACTCCAAGTCGACCAGTCGCCATTCTTCCATCATGGATCCTCACTCGATGCTGCAAGTATCGCCTTGACAAAATCGTCCGGGGAGACCCCCAAGCCTTGAGCGTTGGTGCCGCGGAAGAAACGGTCCACCAACAGTTTCAGCTCCTTCTCGTCTAGCCGAGCATCCTCCAGCATCTTCTCAAGCTTCGAGAGGCTCTCCTCGGGGATGAGGAAGAAGTCTCCGGAGAGCTTGGCTGATTCGATGCGTCCGTCTTTTTCTCGGAGCCGGACCCGGACCATTTTTCCGCCGGGAGCCTTGTAGTCCGCACGGAGCAAACTATCGCCGCTCATTGTTGGGTCTAGTTGATTTGTGGGTTTTAAAGTCACGGAGTATTTTGCATGTCTGCTAGCTCGAACTGAATCGTTTCATCTGCTTCCTAACAATTCTTAATCCGACGTGATGGTTCGATTCAAAAAGACCCGTCAACACTTTCTCCGCAACCGCTGGTGCGGGCGGGAGACGATCGATAGCATTCTTCATCTGTTTAAAGAATCTCTTGTAGTATTCTAGTTTCGGCCTCTTCTCGTCGGATAGCTGCCAGTAGAACCGTGTACAGATGGTCTCCCGGTCTCCCCCATCGCCATTGTCGACGACCGCCTGAGCTTCAAACGCAAAATCTCTGTTACTCTTCCTCAACGCGAAGTAGAGCGTGAAGGCGACGTTCGAGGGCGGTGAGAAGGCGAGATAGCCGCTCTCGTGACGGTTTACCCTCCAGCGAGGATTAGTCTTGTGACCACCACTGCATGAGGAGAATGTCCTGTAGCCCTTCTGGTTCAACATCGAGACAATGTCTCTGATTGCCGGGTCTATCCGGCCAAAATCGCGTTCCGTCTCTAGGATTTTCCAGTTGGATCTCTCGAGCTCTCCCAATCGCCTAGAGTGGGCACGGGGTAGGAATTCTCCTTTCATAATTGTATGGCTACACCGGGACCCAGCGGAACGCTGTCTCGTCAAACAGATAGTTCTCGTTGGCTGAGCTGTAGCCTTGGAACTTGTGCCATCTGTCCGACTTCTTGTCGAACACTGTCTCGATCCGTTTGATAGGCTTCTGCATGATCTCGGGACGCATCATCTGACCAACAATCCCGGTCAAGTGTCCGATCTGGTCTAGGGCAGAACCCAGTTCCTTCTCGGCGAGAGCTCCAGATTTGAAAACGAGCTGAGTCTCTGAAGTTACGAATCTGAATGTGAATGCGGCGCCTGCTCTTCCTCTGCGATGCGTCACCTGTTTGAACAGCTCTTTCAGGTCTCGCCAGTTCTCTTGGAGAACATCCGTGAAGACTGTCCTGGCGTACGGATGGTGTAAGGTCAAATTGACGCGTGTTGCCAGGTCCTCATCTTGGAGTTCTGTATATGTAGGGTGTTCGAGCTGGAAGCTCTTCCGTAGAATTCGGTATAGAGCTTCGTCTTCGAATGGCGATAATTCGCCCTCTACTACAACCTCGGCGAGAGGCTTCTGTTCCGCTGCAACCTGTTGGCTTGGGGTCAAGCTAGGCATTAAACGCGTCAGGGTCCGAGATAAGCGCATGGCCCTGCCTCTCAAAGGACTGCGCGTAGTCGATCTGACCAAGGACTTTGCCGGACCTTTCTGCACCATGATACTATCCGACCTCGGCGCGGAAGTCATCAAGATCGAGAAACCCGGGACGGGCGACGAGACACGTTCTTGGGGACCACCCTTCGTCGATGGTCAAAGCTACTATTTCCTCAGTCTGAATCGGGGAAAGAAGAGCGTCACTCTCGACCTCAAGACAACTCAGGCTCAAAAAATAATCCGACAGCTGGTTCAGGACTCTGACATTCTTGTCGAGAGCTTTCGACCCGGAACGCTCGCGCGTATCAGGCTAGACTATCCGAGTCTGAGACGCGTCAACAAAGCACTCGTCTATTGCTCAATCTCAGGCTTTCACTACGCGTCAATAGCAATACTCGCATGTCTCTCACGCCGCCTCGTCACAGGTCGAGGAGAGTACATCGACATTGCTCTCTACGACTCGATCGTCTCATGGCTCACGTACCTAGCTAGCTACTACTTCGCAACCGGGAAACAGCCGCAGAGAATGGGCTCAGCCCACCCAAGTATCGTCCCATACCAGGCGTTCAACTGCAAAGACAAACCGCTCATAATCGCCGTAGGCAACGACACTCAGTGGGACACCCTGTGTCGCACGCTCGGCGTCGAAAAACTGTCCCGCCGAAAGGAGTTCAACACCAACCCTCAACGAGTGCGAAACAGACGACAACTAGTCCCGATCCTATCGAGACTATTCAAAACAGAGAAAGCGTTGTATTGGAATCGGATTCTCAACAAGAACGGTGTTCCCGCGGCCCCAATCTACAGCGTTGCAGATGTGGTTAAGGATGCACAGGTAAGACACCGCGGCCTATTCAAGCAGGGAAGCTCGAAGATTCCAGCACTGGCCCTGCCGATCAGGTTTAGAGAAAGGGAAGATACAGTCGAGAGACCAGCGCCTAGACTCGGCCAAGATACAAGACAGGTATTGCGAAGTTTGGGATACACGGGCTACTCATAGTCGGATCGGCTTGAAGGGCAGTCCCATCAATGGGCTCCTTGTTAGGCCAGAAGCGCTTTTGCCGGTGTTCTGAAAACGGTCAGTCCTACTCCTCTGAGACGATTTCCGATCTTAGCAACTACTCCAGGGGCATCGGTGTCGAACTTGCAGACCAGACACTGGACCAACAAAGAGAGCGTCTCAATCTTGATCACGTCGAATCCGAGGTTTGACGTCTTAACGATCTTTTCTGCATAGTCTCGGTCTATTCCGACGGCGATTACGCGGTCGAAGAGTAGTTTCTTCCACGATTGAAGCTGGTCTCGGGTCCGGTCGGCCAATTCGACAGTAATTTTCTCTCCGTCGATTTCAGTGACGAGAACATCAACCGGGAAATAATCCGTTAGAGCATTCTCGAATATGATCTCTCTTGACGGTTTAGAAATGCCGTCAGAGAGTTGAGCTCTCATTCTGTGCAGAGGATAGAGAACATCCTTCCTAACGGGCTCAATTATTCCAAGGTCAACGTAGACGCCGAATCCTACTCGCCCGGATCCCGTAATGAATCCCCTGCGTACATCCCATCGTTCAACTCTCGAGCGCAGGATCGGCGCTTCACCATATTTTTCGACGAGAAGGTTAACAAACGCCGCAGCATCCTCGCCTCTTGCCCGGACCTGTAGCCATTGCTGGGGGGCTGAAATCTCCCAGTCGACCCGTAGTCCATTCGCCTCCTTGGAGAGAATATTCCACACGAGTCGGGGTCCGCGTTTCAGAATCGTCTCTGGAATCTTTTCTGCCAGAGTGGCTGTGCGCCAGCCCTCAGCCAAGACAGTTCTTCTCTAGGTGCTAGAATCTTCCGTCAGCAAACGCGACCGGACCCTCGGAGAGTTCCGACTCGAGCTTTCGCGAATGATCCTCCAGCATCTGAATTGTCCGAGCGTTATCGTCGCTCACAAGTTGACCGTTACAACCGCCGCATCTGAAGGCAGATTCCATTGCATCCTCAAAAGTCACGCGTACACTAGGGCAGTCTTTACAGATGAAGAAACTGTGCCCCTTCTCAAACTCCAGTCGAGTTCTCAGCTGTTCGAGAGCCTTTTTCTTGCGGCTTCGGACGAACGCGTCCAGTTGGTCTGGCTGAAGCTTCCAGTGATAGATGAACCAGCCTGTCTTCTCGTCCCGAGACCGGACGCATGTTACGAGGGCGTGATCATAGAGCTTGTAGAGGACTTTGCGGGCGGTGTTCAACCGCACGTTGGCTTGGGTAGCGATAACATCATCGGTTGTGGTTCCGGCCTGCGCGAGTGCCTTTACGACGTTTAGAGCCTCCTCTCCTCCGAAGAAGCTTGCCAGTCGGGCTAGCTCATCATGATGATTACCCATACCCCTACTATAACCCCCGACACCCTATAATGCGCGCTTCTCCAATTTAATCTATACCTCTTAGAGGTAGGGGGTCGAGCTTGGGAAGAATCATCATTCTAAGGATAGGCCACCGAGTATTCAGAGACTCACGCGTAACCAGCCACGTATGCCTCACTGCGCGAGCGCTCGGAGCCGATGGCGTGATCATAGCGGATCGTGAAGACAAGGTTGTGGAATCCACAATTCAGCATGTGACGAACAAGTTTGGGGGACCCTTCCAGGTGCAGAGCGGGATATCTTGGAGAAAGGCTGTTCAAGACTGGAGGGCTGCGGGAGGAAAAGTTGTGCACCTGACCGCCTATGGGCTCCCACTGCCCCAGATTCTTCCAGAGATTCAGGATATGACATATGACATTATGATCATCGTCGGGTCCGAGAAGATGCCGGGAGAAGTCTTCAAGATCGCGGACTGGAACGTGTCGGTGACCAGCCAGCCGATGAGTGAAGTAGCAGCCCTGGCCATCTTCCTCGACTGGTACAATGACCACAGAGAGTTCGACCGCGAATTCTCAGGAGCCCAGCTGAGAATTGTGCCATCACGAAATGGAAAGGAGATAGAACAGATCTAAACTTTGGTCTATAGTCCATGATGGGTTTGTGAAAAGAGAAGTTGACAGGACAGACAGACGCTCCGTGGTCATAACGCCAACGGAGAAGGGAGAGAGAATAATGTATGAAGGTAGGAGCCGCAGAGAACAGCGATTGCTCGAACTGCTACGTGGGCTTTCGAGAGATGAGATCGATCTTCTTGACAGAGCTTCGGAGATTCTGGCCAGATCTCAAAGTTCGAGGACCCACTAGATTTTCGCTACTCGTCGGAATCTTCTTTATGTCTGACAAGCGCAACGTCACCAAGAGTTACTCCAGGCGACGGAAGGGGTCGACGTGGCGGAGCCGGAACGTCCAGCTCGTCCCGAGGAACCAGTAATCGGATCCTGAGTATGTGTTCGAGTTCTTTTGCGAGCCTCATT
>WNGQ01005751.1_pt1 | contig 12075 bp, 7 predicted proteins | sample 5407661 | NCBI WGS metagenome assembly WNGQ01 (sample SAMN13153382, study PRJNA577476) | soil metagenome | isolation source: 60 cm soil or saprolite under Garry oak tree replicate 2 | place: USA:California | collected 2016-06-15
TTCTGCTGGGGCGGCGGGCAGACCTTCCGGTTTGCCACCAACCGCAAGGAGATCGCGGCGGCCTATTCGTTCTACGGGCCGATGCCCGACAACGAGGCTGACATCGCCAGGATCAATTGTCCGGTTTATGGTTTCTACGGTGGCAATGACGAGCGCATCAACGCCAGCATCCCCAAGACCACCGAGTTGATGAAGAAAGCGGGCAAGACTTACGAGCCGGTGACCTACGAAGGAGCGGGCCACGGTTTCATGCGCGCCGGGGAGGACCCGAACGACAAAAACGCAGCCAACAAAAGTGCGCGCGACGAGGCCTGGAAACGCTGGAAAGAGTTGTTGAAGAAGATTTGAATTGGCTTGGGATTGATCACAGATGATGGGTGATGAGCGATGGGTGAATAGTGAATGGGGTTCAGGAACCGGCCAGAGGCCAGACCATGAGCACAACGCAAAACCAGGCCAGCACCGACGCCAGAGGCGCGCGCCAGCCATTGCGCGTGCTGCTGGTGGAAGACTCGGAGGCGGACGCCAACTTGCTTAGGCGGGCCTTGGAGCGCAGCGGCTTCGAGCCCAGGTGCCAACGAGTTGACACCCGCGAAGCGATGGAGTTGGCCCTGAGAACCGAATCTTGGGATTTGATCCTGGCGGACCACGCGATGCCGCAGTTCAGCGCCCCGGAAGCGCTCCAGGTGCTCAAGGAGGGACGGCTGGACGTGCCCTTCATTATCGTCTCCGGCCACATCGAGGAAGAAACCGCGATCCAGGCCATGAAAGCCGGCGCCCATGATTTCATCATGAAGGACCGGCTGGCGCGGCTGGCGCCGGCGGTCGAGCGCGAACTGCGTGAAGCGCAGGTGCGCTGCGCCCGGCAAAAGTCCGAAGAGGACTTGCGCCGCGCGCATGAGGAACTGGAGACGCGCGTGGAAAGGCGCACCGCCGACCTCCGGGCGGCAAATCTCAAGTTGCAAAACGTCATCGAGGAGCGCAAGCGGCTAGAGAATGAACTGCTGGAAATTGCCGAGCACGAACGGCGCCGCATCGGCTTCGATCTGCACGACGATCTCGGCCAGAAGCTCACGGGGGTGTTGTTCATGCTCAAGGGCCTCGAACAACGACTGGCGGCCGAAGGGCACAGTTGTGTCGGCGATGCGCGCAGAATCCAGGAGGTCGTGCAGGATATCACCCGACACACGCACGATCTGGCCCGCCAGTTCAGTTCGTTGGGTTTGCGCGGGAATGATTTGGCGAGTGTGCTCCAGGGTCTGGCCGGCAACGTCAAGAAAACCTTCGACATCCCCTGCGAATTCAGCGTCAGCGGCGGGGTGCCCGACCTGCCGGAGGACACCACCCTGCAGCTTTACAAGATCGCGCAGGAAGCGGTCAGCAACGCGATTAAACACGGCAAGGCGACGCAGGTTTCGATTTGCCTGGCCCAGAGCGCGGTCATTTTGGTCATGAGCATCGAGAACAAGGGCGTGCCGTTCGCATCGGCGGCTTCCGCCACGCATCGGATGGGGCTGCGCATCATGAATTATCGGGCGAGGACGATCGGCGCGTCTCTGGAAATCAAACCCGTAAGCAAAAGCGGCACTATCGTGACCTGCGCGTTGCCCGTTGAGGACGGTCCCAAAGTCAGCCGACGCAGTGTCGGGTCAGGGGAGTTGGCGACTGGTGGTGGGTGATTAACAAAGTTTGACAGCCGCTCGCCGAATTGGTTCGTTGCAAGTGAAACGTCTCCCGACTCCGGACGCCTCGCGCCGACTGCGAGGGCGCAGTCGGCTGCACGCGAGGGCGCGCGCGCTCCCCCGGAAGCGGAGACCAATCTTGCGCCCAAACCAAGCCAGCAGCCCATGAGCAATTCCTCCGCGACCGATGCCAGTTTCAACCTGGCTCGCGAACTGAGTCCTCGACGCTCCACCTCCACCGCCACCGACGTGCGGGGCCTGGTGGCGGAGCAACTGGCGCATTTTTCCATTGACCCGACTACTGAACTGGGCGGCGCGCTTGGCCGGCTTGCCGGTCACATCTATGGAGCCAATATTGAACTGCACCAGTTATGGGATTTAACGGTACGCGAACTGAGAGCGCTGGACCGCCGCGACCGCATCGCCCATTTCAACGCCAAGAAATTCCTTTGCTTCCAACTGGCCAAGCTGCTCGACACGCTGCAGAACCCGTTTCGGATGGTTTATCAGTCACTGGTTGAGAACCAGGCAAGCCGATTAGCCAAAGGGCCCTATCCCATTTTCGACAACGTCACAGCGGTTTTCTCCGCCACCCCCGTCATCGCCCGCACGGCCACTTATCTTTACGCCTGCACCGAATGGATCGACGAGGCCTTCCAGGGTCGTGAGCCGTTGCTCGAAGTCTATTCGCGCCTGCTCAATCCCACTTCCATCTCCCTGGCCAACCATATCGTGGACATTGAATGCGGCCCGTTGGCCGGCCAATACATGGCTTGGAACTTCAATTCCGGCATGGCCGCGATCGACGCGATCTTGAGCCACCTGGTCGGCTATCAGGACATCATCCTCAGTTCGCGCAATATATATGGCGGCGCCTATCAACTGCTGCACGATTGGTTCCGCAAACCGGCCAATTTGGATGTGGCTGTGGAATTCTTTGACGGCTATGAACTGCCGGCTTTCCAGAGCGCATTGGAGGCGGTCCGCGCCAAACACGGGCACAGACTCCAGGCTGGCCGGCAGATTTATGTGTACCTCGAATCACCTTGCAACCCCCATGGCTACGTGCTTGACGTGCCGGTTATCTGCCGGGCGGCACACCACCAGGGGTTGACGGTCATCCTCGATGCCACGGTAGGGACGCCATTCTTGACCCAACCACTGCGCCGCGAGCTGGCGGCCGAGCGGCCAGATTTCCTGATCCACAGCTACACCAAAGACATCACCGGCAGCGGCGCGACCACTGCCGGGGTGGTCATCGCCCGCAATGAACGGATGTTCATTCCCAAAAACGACAGTACCGCCACAACCGATCTGTCCGGACGCCAAGTCACTTACCATTGGAACGAAACGCTCTTCTGGAATGTGTTCTACGTCAAAGGCGCTTTCCTGGACTCCGACAAGGCCTTTGAGGTCATCACCGGCTCGCGCACGCTCGATATGCGCATGTTGCGCAAAGCCATCAGCACCCTGGTGCTGGCGCGGTTTCTGGCCAGCCATCCGCTCATTCACGTCAAATGCAATGCGCTCGACGAAAACGAGAACGCACCCATTCGCAAACGCGTTCTGAGGTTGGGGCTGCCCGCCCCTCTGTTCACGATTGATTTTGAGCGCGCAGGTCTGGACCGCGTAACTTTCACGCGATTATTCGACTGCCTCGAACCCGCCTTCGGGCACCAGGTCTCGCTCGGCCAATCCAATACGGTGGTGCTATGTCCGGCGCTGACCAGCCACTCCGAAATGGGCCCGGCGGAGTTGCATCAGGCCGGCATCTCTCCGACCACGATCCGCATCGCGGTGGGCGAGGAAGACCCGCGTCAATTGCTCGCGCACTTTGTCAGCGTCGCGGAATTGGTCTTAAACCCCGTGCAGCCTGGTTTCACGGGGGCTTTCCCGCAACCAAAAGCAATGGATGAGCTTTACCGCCGAACCTACCTCGATGTCCACGCGCGCTGGATTGACTCCCAGCCCATGACCGATGAATTGTTGCGCTGAGTGCCTTCGGCAACGAAGGGTTTGGCCCGAGCAATGGTTTCGTTCTTTGCGCCTGCTTGCGGCTAAGATAAAGTGAAGCGTTTGAATGTTTCAGGCATTTGACCTGTAACGATTTAACGGTTCAACGCTCATGACCAATGACCAGCGCTGAGATACGACAATCATTTTTGGATTTCTTCAAGTCGAAGGGACACACCATTGTGCCTTCATCGAGTTTGCTGCCCGATTCGCCCAACCTGCTCTTCACCAACGCCGGCATGAACCAGTTCGTGCCGATTTTTTTGGGCCAGCGCGCGCCGGACGTTTCCAAATGGGCGGGAGCCATCCCCGGCAAAGACACCCGCGCCGCCGATACCCAGAAGGTCATCCGCGCCGGCGGCAAACACAATGACCTTGAAGACGTTGGTCTGGACACCTATCACCACACGTTTTTTGAGATGCTTGGAAATTGGTCCTTCGGCGATTACTTCAAGAAGGAAGCGATTGAGTGGGCGTGGGAATACGTGACTGAGGTCCTGAAATTTCCCAGGAACCGCCTCTATGCCACCGTTTATTCTCCGGACAAAAGCCAGGGCGAGCCGAGCGAATTTGATCAGGAGGCCTACGACATCTGGGCCGAAAGATTCCGCGCTGCGGGACTCGACCCGAAAATCCACATCGTCTATGGCAACAAGAAAGATAATTTCTGGATGATGGGTGAAACCGGCCCATGCGGCCCATGCAGCGAGATTCATGTGGACCTTACTGCGGCGGGCGATATCGAAGGGAAGCTCGTCAATACCGGCTCGGCCCAGTGCATCGAAATCTGGAACCTGGTTTTCATCCAGTTCAATGCCAATCCGGACGGCATTTTCTCGCCGCTGCCGGCCAAACACGTGGATACCGGCATGGGCTTCGAGAGGCTCACCAGCTTCATCCAATGCACCAATCATTTTACCGATTTCAACCGCGTCATCTCGAATTACGAAACCGACATTTTCAGGCCACTGTTTGATAAGCTCGAAATGCTGAGCGGCAGAAAATACGGTTCTACTTTGCCTGGGTCCGGCAGCACCGGAAAGACGGAGCAGGAGAAGATCGATGTCGCATTCCGCGTGATTGCGGATCATATCCGCACGCTGAGTTTCGCAATCGCCGATGGGATCGAGCCGAGCAACACGGACCGTAACTATGTTCTGCGCCGAATCCTGCGCCGAGCGGTTCGCTATGGCCGTACGCTTGGTTTCCATGAACCGTTCTTCTACAAACTGGTGGAAGTGCTGGCCACCACAATGGGCCACGTCTTCCCGGAAATCCGCGCCAAACGAGTGCGTGTTGAGGAAGTCATCCAGCGGGAGGAGGAAGCGTTTAACAAGACGCTGGATAACGGCATCAGCCGGTTCAACGAAATCTGCGCAGCCCTAATTGCGAGCAGCCTCACGCCGCCGGGGAACTTCGTGAAAGGAGTGACGTCAGCTTTTCAGTTTCTGCAAGACCATGACAAACAGGATTTTGAGGAACTAATCCGAGCGGCGAAGTCCCAGGTCGAGGAATGGAGTCTCTCTCGGGTGAAACCGATTCCTGGCGAAGATGCCTTCAAGCTGTATGACACTTATGGTTTTCCGCTCGATCTCACCGAGTTGATGGCCCGCGAGCGTGGACTGGCGGTTGACGTGGCCGGATTCCACCGGCTCATGGAGGACCAGCGCGCCCGTGCGCGGGCCGCGCAAAAGAAGACCGTGATTTCTCTCTCTGAAATTGGCGGCGTGCAAACGCAGTTCGTTGGCTTTGATCGTCTTGAAGCTGACTGCCAGGTTTACACCTGTCAGACCCCGGAAGGTCTAGTAGCTGTTGTTGACGTGTCGCCCCTCTATGCTGAAATGGGTGGCCAGGTTGGAGACACAGGCACGCTCACGATCGACCGCGATAAGGCGACGTATCGCGTGGTGGACACAGTGAAGGGCGGGCAAGCGTTCTTGTTAAAACTTCAGAGCACGGACGAAGAGCCGTGGCTCTCGCTTAATGAAACCAACACCGCCCACTTGAAGGTCGATGCGGCTCGCCGCTTTGCCATCCAACGCCACCACACCGTCACCCACCTCCTGCACTGGGCTTTGCACGAAGTCGTCAGCAAAGAAGCGGTGCAGAAAGGTTCCTACGTGGGCCCGGATAAACTCACATTCGATTTCAGCAGCGCGCCGCTTAGTCAGCGGCAGGTTGCCGATGTCGAAAAACTCGTTAACGAACGCATCCTGGAAAACGCGCCGGTGTCCTGGACTGAGGTCAAATATGGCGACATAAAAAACCGCAAAGACATCATGCAATTCTTTGGCGAGAAATATGGTGATGTCGTCCGCGTCGTCCAAATCGGCGGCAAGCCGACCTCGCTGGATGGTTATTCGATGGAACTCTGCGGCGGCACTCATACCCGCGCGACCGGCGAGATAGGTTTGTTCCGCATCGTGGGTGAATCTGCCATTGCCGCAGGCGTCCGCCGCATTGAGGCCGTGGCCGGTTTGGAAGCCTACAAGCTTGCCAATGATCAACTACAGCTCATCAAATCTATTTCTGGCAAGGTCAACTCCCCCGTCGGCGAGCTGGAAAAGAAAATCGAGTCCCTGCTGGCCCAGCAAAAGGAGCTCGAGAAACAACTCAAGGCCGCTCAACAAAAACAAGCCGCCGAAACCGCCCGCAGCCTGGTCGCCAAAGCGCAAACGTTCGGCTCGACACGCGCCATCGTGGAAAACGTCGGCCGAGCCGATGGCGACATGCTGCAATCCATCGTGGATTCCTTGAAAGCACAATTCAAAGGCGTCGTCGTCCTTGGCGGCGCGTCCAACGGCGCAGTGGCCCTTGTGGCCACGGTATCGCCCGAGCTGACCAAACAAATCCAGGCCGGCAAGATCCTCCAAACCATCGCCCCCATAGTCGGCGGCAAAGGTGGTGGCCGTCCCGACAACGCCCGGGGCGGCGGCAAGGAGGTGTCAAAATTGGATGAGGCGCTCGCGAAGGCGAAGGGGTTGCTGCCGTAGCGCGGATTAGCGGTTATTAGCGCAGATTAGCGGTTCCGAAGTCCCGTCAGCCGAAAACCAGCCGGCAGATAATCACCGAGGCAACAACGCCAACAAAATCCGCTGTCAGCCCGGCCAGCAAGGCGTAGCGGGTTCTTTTCACGGCGACCGACCCGAAATAAACTGCCAGAACGTAAAACGTCGTCTCGGTGCTGCCGTAGATGGTGCCGGCGGTGCGGGCCACAAGACTGTCGGGTCCAACCTGGTTGACCAACTCCCTCAAGACGCCCAAAGTTCCGCTGCCGCTCAGCGGCCGCATCAAGACCAGTGGCAGCAAGTCCGGCGGAAAACCGACCGCGCTCATGGCCGGCGCCAGGCTCCGGCTCAACCAATCAATCCCGCCAGCCGCGCGGAACATGCCAATACCGACCAGTATCGCGACCAGGTACGGAATGATGCGAATGGCAACATCGAACCCTTCTTTGGCGCCCTCGACGAACTCCTCATAAACCTTCACCTGCCGGAGCGCTGCATAGAGAGGAAAGAGCGAAAGCAGCAGGGGAATGGACAACTTGGAGATCGCGTCCACGACCCGGACGAAGATGGTCTGCGTGGCCGCTTCAGGCACGATCTTGAGTCCGAGCGCCGTGGGAAAAGCCAGCCGCACGAAAAGATAAAGGAAGAAAAACCCAAACGCACTTAGGATCAGCCTGCCCCACCATTGCAGCGGTTTTAGTGTGGAAGCTTCCTGGACGGACGCTTTGTCGGCAGGAGAGTTTTTGGCCTCGGCAGATTGTCCGGAGGCGGTAGTTGACGAGATCCGCTCTTCGTGCAGGGGAGCGGGGGCCGTCGTCGCGGCTCCTCGATGAGGAGTCTGGGTTTCGATGTCCCCGACCGGACGCAGTTGGAACAAGGGCAGGCGCTCAAGGAACTTGGCCATCGCAACGGCGGAGACTGCCGCGCAGGCGGTCGCCATAATTGACGTGCCAACAATGGCGCTGGGGTTGCTGGAGTTGCTGGCGGCCAGGATAGCGATGGCGGTGACCGGGATGAGTTGCACCGAACTGGTGTTGATGGCCAGGAAGGTGCACATGGCGTTGGTGGCGGTGCCGGGACGCGGATTGAGGGATTCGAGGTCCGCCATTGCGCGCAGGCCCAGCGGGGTGGCGGCGTTGCCCAAACCGAGCATGTTGGCGGCGATGTTCATCAGCATCGAGCCCATCGCCGGATGCTTTGGAGGCACGTCAGGAAAAAGTCGGCGCATGAGCGGCCGCAACGCCCGCGCCAGAAGTGTGACCAGTCCCGCTCGTTCCGCCAGGCGCATGATGCCCAGCCATAGCGCCATGATGCCGATCAGTGGGAAGGCGGTTTCCACCACCGCCAGTTTGGCCATGTCAAAGCTTTTGTCCGCCACGGCCTTGAGGTTGCCGGTACAGCCGCCAATGATGACGGCCAGCACGATCAGCCCCAGCCAGATGTAGTTGAGCATCGCGCTGAGGCTAAACCTCGCATCGAAAACTTGCGCGAAAAAAATGCACTTTCGACTGTGAAACGAAATCGGCAATTCTCTCCTTGTGCTCGCGAAACCGATCTTGCCACCGCCCTTGCCTGCTGAAATAGCGAGTGCGTCCGGGTGCGATTGAGGTGGATAACGAGCCGCTCGCGGCAGTGTTGCGCCCCGCCTGCGAGGCGATCGGCGTGCCTGTGCGCGTGAGTTCCAAATTGGAAACGGCATACGCCGCGCTGGCGGACCTGGAATCGCACTTCGCGGGCAGGGCGGGTTGAAAGAGGCCGGTGCCTCAGTCCTGCTGTTTTTTGCGAATTAGAATTATTCCAAGTATTGACAGCGCCAGCCGAAGCAGTAGAGTTGTAGAGGCAATGCGCGTGATTGCAAATAAAAACGTGGAACACCAATTGAATGAGCGACTGGCCGCGCGCGGCTTTCGATTCACGCCGCAGCGGCAGCAGGTGTACGAGGTGTTGCTCCGGGAACGCGATCACCCGACGGCGGAGGAAGTTTTCATGCGGGCCAAGCGGGCCATGCCCGTCATTTCCATGGCCACGGTCTATAACTGCCTGGACGCGCTGGTGAAGTGCGGGCTGGTGCGGCAAGTGACCTTGGAGCGCGGCGCGGCGCGCTTTTGTCCGAACATGCGCGAGCATTGCCATTTTTATTGCGACTTATGTGAGGAGGTGTTTGATATTGCGCTGCCCGGAGGGGCGGGAGTTGCGCTGCCGAAAGGTTTCAGAGCCGACCGCTACGACATCGCGATTCATGGACGATGCCCCAAGTGTGGAACGAGTCACGAAAGCTAGAAAGTTTACCTGAGGCGACAGCAGGCCAGGGTTTGAGAAACCGGCAACCAAGACTAAATGAGCACTGCAACCGAGACAATTGAGGGACTAGTCCAAAAGGAATACAAGTACGGCTTCTACACCGACGTCGAAACCGATTCGGCGCCGCCGGGCTTGAATGAAGACATCATCCGCTTAATCTCGGCCAAGAAGGACGAGCCGCAGTTCATGCTGGACTGGCGGCTCAAGGCCTACCGGCATTGGCTGACGATGAAGGAGCCGGCCTGGCCGCACGTGCACTATCCGCCCATTGACTACCAGAAAGCGGTTTATTATTCTGCGCCCAAGAAGCAGGGCCAGGGGCCCAAGAGCCTGGATGAAGTGGACCCGAAGCTGTTGGAGACTTACGAGAAGCTGGGCATCCCCCTCAAAGAACGCGAACGGCTGGCGGGCGTGGCGGTGGACGCCGTGTTTGACAGCGTGTCGGTCGGCACCACCTTCCAGAAACAATTGGCCGAGAAGGGCGTCATCTTCTGTTCGTTTACCGAGGCCGTTCACAATCACCCGGACCTGGTGAAGAAATATCTGGGCATGGTCGTGCCGTACACCGACAACTTTTTCGCGGCGCTGAATTCAGCGGTGTTCAGTGACGGCTCGTTTTGCTTCATCCCAAAAGGCGTGCGCTGTCCGATGGAGTTATCCACCTACTTCCGCATCAACGCCGCCAATACCGGCCAGTTCGAGCGGACCCTCATAGTAGCAGAAGAGGGCAGTTCGGTGAGCTACCTCGAAGGCTGCACCGCGCCGATGCGCGACGAACACCAGTTGCACGCCGCGGTGGTCGAGTTGATTGCGTTCGACCACGCGCAGATAAAGTATTCGACCGTGCAAAACTGGTATCCAGGCGATGCCCAGGGACGCGGCGGCATCTACAATTTCGTCACCAAGCGCGGGTTGTGCAAAGGCAGGAACTCGAAGATCTCCTGGACGCAGGTGGAAACCGGCTCAGCCATTACCTGGAAATATCCGAGCTGCATTTTGCTGGGCGACAATTCCATCGGCGAATTTTATTCGGTCGCAGTGACCAACAATTATCAGCAGGCCGACACCGGCACCAAGATGCTGCATATCGGCAAGAACACGCGCAGCACCATCGTCTCCAAAGGCATCGCTGCTGGGCACGGCCAGAACAGCTATCGCGGGCTGGTCAAGGTCCAGAAGAGCGCAGTCAACGCGCGCAACTTCTCGCAGTGCGATTCGTTGTTGATTGGCGACAAATGCGGGGCGCATACGTTCCCGTACATCGAGGTAAAGAACACCACCGCCCGCGTGGAGCACGAAGCCTCCACCTCTAAGATCGGCGAGGACCAAATCTTTTACTGTAACCAGCGCGGGCTGGCAACGCAGGACGCGGTGAACATGATTGTGAACGGTTTCTGCAAAGAAGTATTCCGCGAATTGCCGATGGAATTTGCCGTGGAAGCGCAGAAGCTTTTGGGTGTGAGCCTCGAAGGGAGCGTTGGATAAAGGCTCCAGGCCGGTCAGTTAAGCGCATGAGATCAGAGCTTGCACTCGGCTTCACCCCGGCCATGCCCCCACCGGAGGGAGTTAATCCTCGGCCGCGGTTGCATTATTCCGCGCGACTAAAACGCAGAGGCCGCCCAGACCGCCCTCTGACAGCGAACCGCTCACCTTCTGCGGGGGAGGGCCGGGGCCAGGGCGAGCGTTCCACACGGAACTGCGGGAATTACAGATTTTTCACATGAGCAACGAATCCATACTCGAAATCAAAGACCTGTCCGCCGGAGTTGAGGACAAACAAATTCTTAAGGGCATCAACTTGACGCTTTCACTAGGCGAAGTCCATGCCGTCATGGGGCCCAATGGCAGCGGCAAAAGCACGCTGGCGGCCATCCTGGCCGGGCGCGAGGGCTACGAGGTGACCTCCGGCCAGGTGCTTTACAACGGCCTTGACTTGCTGGCGCTTGACCCGGAGGAGCGCGCCCGGCAGGGGCTTTTCCTCGCCTTCCAGTATCCAGTGGAAATCCCCGGCGTGAACAGCACTTACTTTTTGAAAACCGCCCTGAACGAGATCCGCAAACACAAAGGACAGCCCGAACTGGACGCAATGGATTTCCTGGCGCTGGTGAAGGACAAAATGAGGTTGCTCGATCTCGACGAAGACCTGCTGCGCCGTTCCGTCAATGAAGGCTTCTCCGGCGGCGAAAAGAAGCGCAACGAAATTTTCCAAATGGCCGTGCTCGAGCCCAAGCTCGCGATTCTGGACGAGACAGACTCCGGGTTGGATATCGACGCGCTAAGAATCGTCGCCAACGGAGTGAACAAACTCAAGCGCCCGGACAACGCGCAACTGGTCATCACCCATTACCAGCGCCTGTTGAACTACGTCATCCCTGATTTCGTCCATGTCCTGGTGGATGGCCGCATCGTGCGCACCGGTGACAAACAGCTTGCCATGGACCTTGAGGAAAAAGGTTACGATTGGATCACTCGGCAGGAAGCAGTCCCGGCATAAGCAGCTTAAGGTTTGTGCTTTGCCCGAGGAACCGTCGGTTGACTGGTTGCCAGCCCGAACAACAACCGCCTAAAACTTACCGCGATAGCGCGAAAAACCAGGCGGCGCAGTGTTACTTGCCAGCTCGCTTAACGAGGAAGTCTGTTACCATCGCCCAATGCTCGGCATCAGCCGGCCCCTGGTAAAACTGCAGGCTGATCTTTGGTTCGCCTTCGGATGGCGCGGGCAAATCACATTCGCCAACGTCCCGCCACTCCTTGGCGTTTCCAGCGCGGAATTGGCCGCGGATTTGGTTGCCTTTTACCAAGAGCTGCAGACGGACCAAGGTAGAGTCCAGCGGGATGATCGCTATGGTACGGGTTTTGTCCCGTTGCTCGCGTCCCATAACGACGCTCAGTTGGCCATCCACTAATTCCTCGCCCAGCTTCACCATGTTGCTGTCGTCATAGTACCACACGAGATCCACCTGCTCGTATTGATGGGTTGGCCGGTTCTGGACGGTGGCGCAGATCTCGATCTCGCCTTTTGCAGCATCGGGAGCGGGGCGAACCAGCACGTTCCTGGCGTCATTCTGCGG
>WNGQ01005752.1_pt1 | contig 12075 bp, 10 predicted proteins | sample 5407661 | NCBI WGS metagenome assembly WNGQ01 (sample SAMN13153382, study PRJNA577476) | soil metagenome | isolation source: 60 cm soil or saprolite under Garry oak tree replicate 2 | place: USA:California | collected 2016-06-15
GTATCCAGCATATATTGCCTGGGACGAATTTGTAGCCAATCAGGCGCAACTACGCGCCAACAGCCTGAAATATCGAGAGGAGCAGCCCGGGGTGGCCCGAAAAGGACAAGCCTTACTGCAAGGGATCGTGCGCTGTGGACGCTGCGGAGCGCTCTTCCATTTGCACTATTCGGGCAAGCAGGGCGAATGGCCCGAGTATCGGTGTAGTGCCGACCAGAGCCAGTTTGGAGGAACAGACTGGAAGCCGCGTGCGCGCGCTGGCTCTGGATGGACAGGTTGAACAGCGGTTCCTACAGGCACTCCAGCCCGATCAAGTCACTCTCGCCCTAGCTGCCCTGGCACAATTGGAACAGGAAGAGCAAGCCGAAAGCAAGCAATGGGAGCTCCGGCTCGAGCGTGCGCGCTACCAGGCCAAGCGAGCCGAGCGGCAGTACCAGGCGGTAGAGCCGGAAAACCGGTTGGTAGCTCGCTCACTGGAGAAGCAGTGGGAAGAGCAGCTCCGGGCCGTAGAAACCGTGGAAAAAAAATATCAGGTCTGGAAATCCAGCCGCTTTGGGACTTTCACGCAGACCGACCGCGAGGCCATTGTGGCTCTGGGCAGCGATTTACCCGCACTCTGGCAAGCACCGACAACTCCTAACGAGGAGCGCAAACAGATGCTTCGCCTGGTCATTCGAGAGGTGATCGTTGATAGCAAGCGGGTTGGCGGCCAAGTTTGGGTCCAAATCAATTGGCAAACGGGAGCCCAGGAACAGTTCTGGTATCAACGCAGGGTAAGTAGTTATGCTGTGTTTGCTGGGACGCAGGCCCTTGAGCAACGCGTGCGCGAGCTCAATGCCGTCGGGCTGATGGATGCTCAGATTGCGGCGACGTTGGAGCGTGAAGGCTATCAGACTCCTGGACTCATTCACCCGATTACCAGCAAGATCGTCTGTCACTTACGTCATCAGTGGCAGATCCCCACGGTCAAACTAAACCACAACCAGCACAACCCGGCTCAATGGGAAGATGGCTCTTACTCGGTCGAAGGTGCTGCGGCAAAGCTGGGTGTGGGCCAGGACACGATTTTCAATTGGCTGAAAACAGGCAGACTCAAAGGCGAGCACCTGGCCAGAAGCATGCCCTGGAAAATTTATGTGACGGAAGATGATGAAAGACGACTGGACGCCTGGCTGCAATGTCAAGGCCGACGTACCAGACGATCAAAAAGGGAGGCATTATGACGTATTCGAGGAAGTGGTGGTGATCGCCGCATACCTGCGCAAGCATGACATCCTCACTAAAATCAGCGAGGGGGTACGCTTTGCCCGACGGCGTTTAGGGCACTACGAGGTGATCGACTTTCTTGCAGTCCAGATCGCGCTATGCTATCAGCGGAGAACGCACGCTGGAAGCGTTCTACCAACGACTCCAGCCCTTTGCCATTCCGTTCATGGCGTTGTTTGAGCGTGATCGACTCCCCGCCCGCTCGACCCTCTCACGCTTTTTAGCAGCGCTGACTCAGGCACCCGCCGAAGCCCTGCGCACCCTCTTCCTCGAAGATCTACTCAGCCGTCTGCTTCTGAGCGAGAGGCCAACTGGGGGGTTGGTCGATCGAGCAGGCGGCGAGTGGATCATCTTTGATCTTGATGGCACGCGGGAGGCCGCCCGAAAGCCTGCCTTGCCCCAGACCGACGCCCTTCCTCCAGCCTTCCGCCGATTGGATGACGTCTGTGCTCCTGGCTACACTGGACGCAAACGGGGGCAAGTGGTGCGGACACGGACCGTGATCAGCCAGGCCCACACCTTCCAGTGGCTCGGCTCGTTTGGTAACCGGGGCAACGGTCGGTATCGGGAGGAACTGCGTCAGGGCCTCTCAGCCATCAGTCGCTATCTCACAGCGCACCAGTTCCCCCAGGCCCACGCTCTGCTGCGGCTCGATGGACAGTATGGCACGGGAGCCACGCTTTCCGACCTTGCTGGCTTCACCTTTGTGACTCGTGGCAAAGACTACAGCGTGCTCAATCATCCCCTCGTCCAGGCACGCTTGCATCTTCCACCTGATCAATTGCAGCAGCGTCCAGAAAGTCAGGTGGTGCGCAGCCTCTACGACTGCCCTGGCGTGCCAGTGGGGGCTGAGGGCATCTCCTACCGCGTGGTCGTGGCGACTCACCCAGAAAGCCGAGAAGAAGAGCCCGGTGGGGGTCACGCGTGCGGGCATCGTCTATGAACTCTTCTTCACCAATTTGCCACAGCAGGCGTTCACTGCCTCCGATGTCGTCGAGCTGTATCTGCATCGCGGGGCCATACGCGCCTCAGCTTTCAGATGAAGACAACGAACAGGACCCCGATCGCTGGTGCTCTCACTCCGCCTGGGGCCAGGAGTGCTGGCAGTGGGTCTCGCAGTGGGTCTGGAACCTCCGCGCTGTCCGTTGGGCCATCAGCTTCATCCTGATCCGGTACGCACGACTGAATTTGCCCCAGCTCTCCCACCTCCTTCACCGCGCACCGCTCCCGCCTCGGGCCATGCGCCTCCTCATGTGGGCTTGTCCTGGAAAACGGGCCGCTTCTCGGGCCAGGACTTTCCTCTCCAGCCTGATGGAACGTTGCGTTGTCCCGCCGACCAGCAACTTTTTGCACATGAACACCGTAGAGAAGCTGATGGGAGCCTGCGCGTCGTGTATGGGGCCAGCATCCGCAGGTGTCGTCCCTGTCCTTTGCGTGAGCAGTGTCAATGGAATGGGGGAGCAACGGCAAAGCCGCGCCAGGTGAGTGTGCTATTGCATCCGCTCCAGGTTGGTTCTGCCCCGCTCCGGCTTCGCGAGATTGGAGCCGGAGAGACCATCGGCGTGCCTGCATGCAGCTCGTGCGACACCAGCGCCTTGAGATGAGTCTGTCGCCTCCCGCCGCCGCTTCACCGCCCAGCGCGGATATGGTCCTGTCCCGCGCGCAGCGGGCGCACTCGCGTCTCTGCTGGCAAGAGCGGCTGGCTCGCAATGCGCGTCCTCCAACCGCTCGTCACGTCACGATCAAGCTCTTTGGTATCCCAGCACCTTTTGCTGCTTCGCTCGGGTTGGTGACGGCTTAATCCTGCCTTGACGGTCAGTGGGTTCTTTCTTCTCGGACATCTTCGCTGCTCCGAGTGGCACCTCATGGCCTTTTTTCCTGGCTTTTCCTCATCTTCTGCCTTTTTAGCTCCCCATCCTGCTGCTTCTTCTCTCTCTCATGGGATCAGCATCCAGTTCTGAACGACTTTCCCTCCTCTGATCAGGATTAGCTCTTCAACAGTCTCGTTGCGCAATTCGTGGGATGAGATACTTTGGCCCCACACCATAGGCCGTGGCCTCCCGCAGCTGTTGCGCCGTCCAAGCGTCGGTGGGAGATCGCGTCACGCCGACGTGGATCACTCGGCGCGAGTGCAGTTCGATGAGGAAGAAAGCGAAGAGCGAACGGAAGAAAAGGTCTGTCACGGGAAGAAAGTCGCAGGCCCAGATCTGTTGGGCATGGGTGTGTATGAACGTCCTCCACGTCTGTCCTCGTGGCCTGCTGGTGCGCACAGCTCTCATGTACTTCTGAATGGTGCGCTTGCAGACGCGGATGCCCAGCTTGAGCAATTCGCCCCGGATGCGCTCTGCTCCCCACAGTCGATTGTCCCTCGCCATCTCCTCAATCAAGGAGATAGTCTCCTGGGAGATCCTTGGCTTGAGAGAAGCAGCCTTCGACTTGTATCTCCAAAAGAGCTTGAAACCCTGACGACGCCAGCGCAGCAGCGTCTCGGGTTGGACAATGAACAGCGCTTGCTTCCAAGTGCGAACGATCCTGGCCAGAAGCACCAGGAGCATGCGGTCCGTCTTGGTACAGGCAGTCCGTTTCACCTGTCGACGCAGGACGATCAGTTGCTGACGGAGGAATGCGTTTTCTGCCACGAGTTCGGATTTGCTTCTGGCAAGGTCGGTCAGCGTCCCCAGCAGGAGCGAAGTGGTGTCCGGTTTGGTCCAAACGATGAAACGGTGGTGGAGCGACTGAAGACAAAAACGTGTCAACCTCGTGACGAACGGGAGAATCCTCTGCACAGTATCTGTTACCCCTTTATCAAGATGAGCGAATGAATGCTTTCGATTGTACTCTTTCGATGGAAAATCGGCAAGGAGCAAAGGACATGCTGAGGTGTTCTCAAAAGCCAATTTTGGGCCGACGGATGCCACAAGTAGCCAGCACAGGTAAAAAAGGAAGAAGAAGCTCAATCGCATACATTGCTAGATTCAGATAATTACCAGGTTCCGCAACATCCAGCCTGGTATTAATTAGCCATCAGGACTAGAATGTGATGTGAGACGTTTCCCTCCTTTAAGAGCTGAGGTCAAGTTCTGCTTTAACTCCTCATGAACTGTTCCCACATCAACCCGCCAAAATTTAGCCAGGTCAGAGACGACTATGCCGACATCTCTTGGGCGTGCTGGCCGACCACTGATTGACACAAATGGACCGTCGGTCTCAAGGAGCACCCGATCACGTGGCATCTGCTGAACAATTTTGCGGCCTGCTATACTTGTAAACATTGCTGGATTGACTGAGAAGTAGAAGCCATACCGTACTGCCTGAGCAAGGAGTGAAAATGGCCCTGAATACCAGTGTAGAATAATGGTACCTGGAAAGTTGGGACCAATCGTCTCTACCACCTCTTTGGCAGCACGACGGCTATGCACTGTCACGACGCGGTCGCCAAATGCCGCAGCCGCTTCTAAGATTGCCGAAAACACTTGCTGCTGAAGGCGCCGATTCTCGGGGTCGGTAGTAACGAAATCCAATCCCACCTCACCTATATACTGTGTCTCATGAAGCAGATCTGAGATGAGTGCAAGTTCATGATGGCGTTGGGCCACTAGTTCGGGGTGCAGCCCTAGCGCGGGTCTTACGTACCTTCGCCCGCGAGTCAGCTCTACACAGGCGTGAAAGACAGATGGAGTGTTCGTTACTGCCAGCGTGTGAATGCCCTCCTGCTCACATTCCTCGATGAGCCCTTGATAATCAGCATACAGGTCTACGTGGCAGTGCATGTCATGGAGATGTGGCATTACTGGCAAGCCTCCTTGTTATGATTTCTGGGTCAGGAAACGCTCCAACTCGGCTAATCCTCGGCGATAGAGATCAAGATAAGCGCGCAACTCATCCTCCGACCCGTGCAATGGGCCTGCCATCAGGATGTCCTTAAGCCGGGGTGGTTGCATGCGATATCGATCAAGCGCAAGCTTGCAGGCACGCAAATCGGACCGCCGGGTAGGTGAGAGGGGGGTACGCAAATCTTCGACACGGTACTGCGTAGGGTCCGTCATGAAGGAGCTAATCGCCGCGCGTCGTGTCAAGCATGGCAAACAATAGCCGCAGTGCTGGTAGGCGACTTTCGTACCTGAAAAGCGCCCTGAGCCAGGATGTGCACATGACATTGTTTCAGCGATGTTTGCTCGAAGCGTCATCTGGTCAGAACATCCCCGTAGCATCTCGCCTTTCGTTTGGAAGCGATAGGGGAGCACGAGTTCAATACTCATGCCAAGGGCTTGGAGGACTTCGCGAAAACGCTGCATCAGGTATGGATGCGTCGACCGTGTGCTGAAACTGCCTATTCGCGATGGCGTGAGCGGGACATTGAGCGAAATGAACCCATTCTCCGGCACAATGAGCTGCGTGGCTTGGACCGCATCAGCGACGGCGGCTCCAAGCGCGAGGAACAACACCGACCTTCCCCGTGTCGTGATCTCTGAAACTCCAAGAGCGATCTTAGGTGGAGAGACCCAAAATCGGAAATATGGTGCGACATTAGCATCGTAACGTTGCCGGAGCGCCGCAATTGCACGGCGTTGAGCAATGCTTGTGGATCCCTGTCCAGAGCCATGATGCCCAACGAGCACTACCAGCTTCCCTTGAGCGAGTTGGTCCAGAGCACCGATGAAGGAGTCGAGTCCCCCGGAATACAGGCACACACGTTCAGCTCTCGGGGGAAGATTAGCCCACATGCTCTTCTGGATCGGAACGAGAAGACCTGTCGCAGTGTTGACCGCTAGTGGACGTACCTGAATTATCCAGTGGTCGCCGGTAAGAAACGAAAGCAAACGCTCCAGTGCAGGTCGTGCCTGCTGCCACCGTGCTGGTTGACTCACCGGCAGATGGAGCATAAAGTCTCTCGTCCAGCGGTCATACGCATAGCGGCGAGGAATGCCTGCGTCCGCCGCATACGCGGAGATAGCAGCCACAAGCAGGTCTTCCGCAGACTCACTAAGCATAAGACCATATTGAGCTAACACGCTCGCCACCGAGCAGTGTACCGTCTGTGCATGCCCAGATATGCCGAATGGAACCTCGAGCACCTGATCCGCCAGCCCAATTGCTGGACGAAATGCATCGTCAGGGCCACGCAGGCAGAGAACATGCCACGTCATTCAATACCTCCCAACATGTCATATCCTGTCTCGTAGATGCGTTCGACTACCCGGTGACCATCAGGGCCCTCCCAATCAAGGGCTAGCACATCGATTTCACCCAGGTCGAGGCGTACGACGGCGGTGACGAAATCCTTGATTTCGAGCATGAGTGTATTGGCGTCCTCTTCGCTGAGCGTACCCCGTTCGATGCGGTTCACTAACTCCTCCTGCAGGCGCTCATTCACATAGTTGTTGATGGACAGGGCGACAATTGCTCGCACCCCGTCAGCATCCATTGCATCCAGGGCCCCTATCCCGTCGTTCGCCACATCGTACTGGTCGAAGAGCTCGGTACAGGTCTCGATCATCGCGGCACGGGCGGCCGCCTCCTCGCGGAGTGCGCCATCTGGGGCGATCATGTCAATGAACGCGGCCAGCACATACTCCGCGTCATGCCCAAGGAAAGGCTCCAACCCGGCACTTCTGGCCGCCTCCTGGAAGCCATTTTGCACACCGTTGGCTAAGAATCCACCAAGCCGCGCGGATGAGGCACGGCCTGCGCGAGCAGTGCTCGCGGCTGCACGGGCACCGCCACTGGCCTGCACATATGAATGACCGAGCGAGGCCAAAGCGGCGGCACCCAGGCCAACAGCTACTCCGTGCGCCAGACGGCTCAGCGCGGCTTTGGGCGCCCGCCAAGAGATTTGTGGCAGCGGGATATCCAGACCTAACGGTTCTGGTTCTGTCGACGGCGGTGCCTCGGCATCGAGAGACGCTGGCTTCACCGGGTCTTCTGCCCATGGCGGAAGGAGCGGGGTCTTACCTGTAGGGCCCGAATAGGAACTGGATGTGCCCATGATGGCTCCTTCATACTAATGTAATGGGTATCTGCCCAGCTAAGGGCAACCGAGTAGGGAACGGCTGCATGTACCGTCACCGCGACGATCGGTTCAAAATAGCCTTCGATGCATTTGCGAGCTTTGCACTCGTCCCCTGCGCCCAGCGCTGCACAAGACTTCTCCCGACATCTTCCAGTGGCGTGCTACGTGTTACTCTCAGGAGGTTCGGTGCCGCCGAAGGAGGCAGTTTCGTCTCGGGCAGCGACCCCAGGAGCGCCACCAGTTGTGGGAGAAGATCCGATCGACGCTCGATGAGTTTGAAAAGCACCTCGAAAGGAGTGCTCGCGTCCAGCACTTCAGCTTGCCGTACTCGCGATGCGAGACTCTCAAAGAGGGCAGTTGCATCGGCGGTACTGAGCTGTTCGGAATGGAGAAGCCCGCGGGTCTGCGTCGGGGATCTGGTATCCAGCAGTTCGCGGAGTACTTCTGCAGCGGCTGGGCTGAGACGCGTCTGTGCACTCTCAAGGACGCCAACTCTATCGTGGGCGACAGAGAAGTAGGGGCGCAGATCGACTCCAGCGAAGGAAGGCTCGGAGCGAAGCCAGTCCTGCATCCATCCATCAGCTAGCCAGACAACTGCGGCAGGGGACAGTACCTCCTCGACGTTTAAGGCGTCCGCGGCTCGTGGTGGGGGTGCGTTCTTGGCAGCAGACTTCGCTTCACCGCCTATTGTGCGACGTGCCCCACCCGCTGATGTTTCAGTGTGCGCGGAGGTTCTTTCCGCGCTTGTCTCCCTCGGCTGTACTAGCACCTGGTCATCCAGCTCCGCTCGATCTGGTACCCGCAGACGCTTCTCCAGAATCGAGAGTTCCTCTGGCGTTCCATCCTGTTGAGCCTGAAGCTGCGCGAGCTGCCGGAAGAACTCCGGCTTGAGATACTCCAGCAGCATTAGTTTCGCGAGCACCCGGCGCTTGATCGATAGCCTGCGATCCTCACTCACCTCCATACGCAGCATGAGCGTATTCAGAAAGCGCTTAGTACGGCGCGGATTGCCACCTAACCCCGGAGCAAGAATTGGGGCGATCTGGGCAACCAGATCGAGGTCGCCCTGAAAAGCTGCAGGAACTGTTCCGCCCTCAAACAGGGTTCTAGCGCGTTCTAAGGAGAAGAGATGCGTAGACACCGCCTGCGTGCGGGCATCAGTCAGAAACGTACGGAGCCGGCTGGCTGCTACTGCGTGTTCTGAGCCGGAAAGATCTCGCTCAGCGAAGAGCAGGTTCAAGTAGGATTCCAGTTCATCTGCGTTGAGACCAGGGAGGCGGATAGGAATCTGTATCAGTTTCTCTAGGTAGTCGCGGCCAACTTCTGCCTCAGGTCCTGGGAGTTCTGGGAAACGCTGACGCACCGCGTACTGAACGAGACGCTCGTCGGCACCGATGACGAAAGCTGTTCCCGGCACAAACAGAAAGAGCTTGATGGCTTCCAGCGTCTCAATAATGTTTTCGGGTAAACACCGGTCGAGATCGTCAATAAAGACGACGAGCCGCTTAATGTCGGCTTCATCAAGCAGGAGGGCAAAGTCCTTCCGAAAGTCGCGGATGTTGCGCCTGACATTCTCCGGGCCGTCGGGTACTTCGTTCAAGAGTTGCTTCATGCTTGCAACGTCCAAGTCTTTTGCCTGCTGTGTGATCGCACCTGGCAGGGCCTGGACAGCTTGATGAAAATCTGGCCTCAGTTGGGCAACTGACAGATGTGGTAAGCCTAGCAGCGCCGGGATGGCGTATCTGCCAGCCATACTCGCCAATTGCAGCCAGTTAACCCGTTTGACCAACTTGTCGAGTAGTCCTTTACTCTTCTCAAAGAGAGTCTGATCCTCTGAGATACGATCCTGAAGATCGTCAAGGATGGTACCCATAAGCGCGGTCTTTGCGTCTTCGTACCCCTCGAAGAGCCAACCATTGAATGAGATGCATAGTGTCTTTGTATCTTCTTTTAGAGCGGCTTGAATAATTTTGAGGAGCGTAGATTTGCCGCTCCCCCAGTCACCGAACACCCCAATTGTCGTAGGAAGTAGATGAGGCATCCGTACCAGGCGAGTGACGGCATTTGCAAGGTAGGTAAATTGCAGGAGGTCGGTCTCGGCCTCGTTATCTGACCACATGAGAACTCCGAATGCAGAACGTGCACTTACACAGGTAACAAGTGTAATACGAACAAAAAAAGATGCGCTTACTGTATCGATTGACAGTCCACGCAAATGATGTAACGCCGCCCATTATAGCACTGATCTGCAAGCTGTATTAGTGGTCAGTCCAGTTTGATATTGACAAGTGTTGAGTGTCAGTGTTAAGTGGCGCTAATGCTTGACTCTTGTTCTGGGGATACTGAATCTGCTTCAAGCCAATCTTTAATGGCCGCCTGCAGATCAATCAGAAGCGAGGGTGTAAAATTCCCGATATCTCGTCTTCTCGTACGATTGATAAGATGAGAAAACGTATGTAATTGCTCCATATCCTGAATGCATGCTATTCTCTCTTGATCATTACACTCCCCGACTCCCAGCACATTATACAGTCGTTGAAATGCGGGGTTATCTCGTAAAAGCGCCTGCCCCCAGGAAGTCTCAGCTGCTGCCCACAGAGCTTCCAGCGCTTGCTGATGCCAATCCGGTACATTCGCTCTCGCCACTTCCACAGCATGGTTAATCAAGCGATTGGGCTCGGCCATATGATCGAAACTAGTTTTATCAAGAATGAGGTCCGGGCGCAGTAGATTTAGGAGCACATATAAATCATTCGTACCCATTTGAATAGGCGTAGCACTGAGAAAAATGACCGCCTCAGCTTGTTCGCAAAAGTAGCGTACACCTTGATGGATAGCCGTGCTGGTATTACGTAGGTGATGTGCTTCGTCCACAATGACAAGATCGAAATGTGGAGGAGGATTCAATTCAAGCAATCCAATTATTCCCCGCTTGTTTTTCTTGGAGACATTGCCTGATAAAAGCTCCTGGTTGAATAAGGAGAAAGGCAAGATGGCTTTCGTATACTGTTCAGGCCATGCTCCGTCTAGATCGGTTTCTTTAATACATTCCCGGAGAGTTGGCCCGTCAAGGTGGATGAATTGTTCATCGAAGCGTTTCATCTCCATCTGCCATTTGCGTTCAGCAATCAGCGGCTTGGGGCAGATGATCAGAACTGAACGCACATCCTTACGTGCTTGTAGCTCGCGTAAGATAAGCCCGGCCTCAATCGTTTTGCCCACACCGACCTCGTCTGCAATGAGGAGACGAGGTCGGTCCGAATGAATAAACTTGAGCACTGGTCTAAACTGGTAGGGTATAAAGCTGACACGGGCCGCATTTAAGGAGTAGAGCGTTGCAAAGCCGGGGTGGTTGAGCTGTAAAGCTGCCATGTATGCATGAAATACAGGAAGCGGGGTAATAGACAATGAGGGTAATGCGAGTTCATGGCGTTGGAGTTGGCTGGCATAATACGTGGATGGCGTGTTTTCTAAAAATACAAGATAACGATTTTCAGGGTAGGACTCCGCTAAGATATTGTTGGCGAATTCAAAAACCGAGCTCATTTTGAGCCAGCGTCCGCAGTATTCCGAGCGTGAAAACCGAATTCGCCAACAATATCTTAGTGGAGTCCTACCATTTTCAGGAGTCCCAGGTAAAATGCTAATAAAAGCACCAACACAAGTTGAGGGTGTAAAATAAAGTGTGTAAGTTGGTTATCAGTGGAAGAGTGTAGAAGACAAGTGGAGGAGGAAACAGATGACCATTCGACCAGAACTACTCGACGAACTGCTCAAAGACTATCAGACCCCGCAGGATCTCTTTGGAGAAAACGGGATTCTCAAGCAACTCACCCAGGGGATGATCGAACGCTGCCTACAAGCCGAGATGCAAGAGCACCTGGGCTATCCCAAGCATGGACGCAAGAAGCCCGAGAGTGCCAACACGCGCAATGGCGCAGGGCAGAAAACGCGGAAGTGCGAGCACGGCGAGTTGGAGATCACGGTGCCACGTGACCGGGACGGCAGTTTTGAACCGGTGCTGGTCAAAAAGCGACAGACGCGGCTGGAAGGCTTAGAAGAGAAGATCCTGGCACTCTACGCGCGCGGGATGACCACGCGCGATATCCAGGCCCAGCTCCAGGAGTTGTATGGCGTCGAGGTCTCACCGACATTTATCTCCAACGTGACCGAAGCGGTCATGGAGGAAGTGCGCCAATGGCAGAATCGGCCTCTAGAGGCGCTCTATCCGATCCTGTATGTCGATTGCCTGGTGGTCAAAGTGCGCGAGAATCAGCGCGTCAGCAACAAGGCCGTCTACCTGGTATTAGGGGTGACGATGGAGGGGCAGAAGGAACTGTTGGGCATGTGGATGTCGGAGCACGAGGGAGCCAAATTCTGGCTTGCGGTGTTCACCGAGCTGCACAATCGCGGCATGAAAGATTGCTTCATTGCTTGCGTGGATGGCCTCACCGGGCTACCAGAGGCCATTGAGACGGCCTTTCCGCAGACACGAGTGCAACTGTGCATGGTCCACCTGGTGCGTAATTCCCTCAAGTATGTGTCCTACAAACACCGCAAAGCGGTGGCTGCCGACCTGCGAGCCATCTACGGAACCGCTACCGAGGCCGAGTTCAATCTGGAACTCTTGGCTGAGAAATGGGATCAGCAGTATCCGACCATCAGCAAATCGTGGCGGGCACAGTGGGCGCGCGTGATCCCGCTCTTTGCCTTCTCAGAGGACATCCGAAAGGTGATTTATACCACCAATGCCATCGAGTCGGTCAATATGACCCTACGTAAGGTCACGCGCAATCACC
>WNGQ01018867.1_pt1 | contig 12075 bp, 22 predicted proteins | sample 5407661 | NCBI WGS metagenome assembly WNGQ01 (sample SAMN13153382, study PRJNA577476) | soil metagenome | isolation source: 60 cm soil or saprolite under Garry oak tree replicate 2 | place: USA:California | collected 2016-06-15
AGGTGTAGTCAGTGACCGTCACCCAGCCGGTTGAGCCGTTGGGCGAGTTCTGTACCACGATGGGTTGCTGCCAGTCCCACGATTTGTGCGTAGCGGCGGTATAGGTGATGTGGTCGCCACTATCGTTCGCCGTCTCATTCGTGGTGTTGATGGACGGGGTAGCGGCCATCCACACGTCGGCGCCAACCCCTGCCAAGGGAGTACCCAATGTTTCCTCCTTCCAAGCAAGGCGCTATACTATTTCTTAATAGTTATACTATTTATCAAGCGAACGCCAAAACTCCTGTGCCCTCGAACGAAAACGTCACCTGGTTCACGTCTTTGGCGTCGGACTTGGGGTCAATGCCGGTGAGGATGCCGGAGCCTGTCCACTTGTGGGTACCGGCGGCGTCCGTATCCATTTCCAGAGCAAAGGTGTTGCCCAGGCCATTAATGAGAGCCACCTGTCCATTCGTATCGGTCGCATCAAGCGGGCCGTCTATCTTGACACTCCACTCTTTGGTAGTGGCCGTCTTGGTCGCATACCCACTCGCCGATTGGAAGGCGGTGGTCTCCTTGATATTGGCCTTGGCCGTCACCGTCCAGGTATTCATCCAGGCGATGGCATTGGCCCCAGTTTTGACATTGGCGGAAACGCCAGCTAGCGGAACGCCCAATTTCTTTCTCCTTTACAGTTCGTAGGCCCTCGTGCGGAAACGCACCGGCATATGCCGGACGTTGTAGGCCGTTTCGTGGAGGATGGTACTCCAGTCATAGTTGATGGAGGCTACCCCGTAGTCGGCAAGCGTCAGTGGCGGGTTGGAGGGCGTGGTCTGCAAGAGCCGCCTGACTTCGGCCAGTATTTGGTAGCACTCGTCGTCAGAGCCCGCTTGCGAGAAGATGTCGAGCAAAAACATGCCGTCATTGTTCATCTTGCCAAACGTCGGCCCAACGCCGTCCACATGCTGCCCATAGGTGATGTAGGGAAACGACTGCCCTTCCGGCGCAATGTCAAACACACCAGTGATGATAGCCATGAGCGTCGTATCGCCTGTGAGCTTTGTCTGTACCGCTACTTGCAACTCGTACATGAAGACTGGCCGTGTCGCTGGCATCGTTGTCTACTCCTTACCCCCCGTAAATGGCATTTAATCGTTTAATCAGGCTCTTTTCACCAACGGCGTAGCCAGGCGTCATAAAATCACGGCCTGCGACCCAAGACCCGCTACGGGTGTGATGCCCAAAACATACCCACTCGGCGTACGGCGCCCTATTACGCAACTCGCCCCAAATGAGGGTTGCCCCGATGCTTCCCGTAAACCAGACCTCTTGTTGACTCTTGAGGAATCCCGTATCCACAGGGATGAGCGGCAGTGACGCATCACGGGCGTCGTTGGTCGCGTCGGAAACGGCTTGCACCACCTTTGCCTCTGTTTTCAGCTCAAGGCCCTTCAATTCACCTATCATCTCTTCGAGCCCCACCAGTTCAAGTGTAATGCCTGCCATGTGTTACTCCCGCGGCGTGAACAGGACATCGAACTCCTGTCCGATTGTAGCGTTGAAGAAAACCGCCGCCGCCTCTGGATTGATAACAAGCATCTCCAGATGAGCGGAAGGTGTCGCACTTCCAAACGGCTCACCTTGCACACCATTCAGGTGAATGTAAGCTGCCTCAACGCTTTTGGCTTCCTGCTCTCCTTGCGGCTTATAAAAGCCACGAGAGCGGTTGACCTGATCCAAACGAAACCGTGCATGTATCTGCATATGTTCTCCTTCTATCCGCTCATACTGGCCCGTCGCACCAGGACACGACGACAGACTTCGTAACTCTCAGGTGCAAACAGGTCAATCACGTGATAGGTAATTGTGCCTACCTTGATGCGATCAGAACCAAGCACATCCGTCCCTTTGGGGAGCAGGATAACCTTGGGCATAAAGCCCACCTCCTGCCCTGCGATGAGTTGCTCGTGCGGGGTACCGGTATTCAGCACTACGCACGGCACGGCGGCATGAGCGGTAGGATAGGTGATAGTAAACCCACCGGACGACGTCGGCACCCGTGTCTCACGCAAGATGTCACACGAGTCCTTGAGCACTTTCGTCGTGGCCCAGTTGGCAATCCTCGTGATGGCGGTGTCACTGATAACTGGCATTAGCCCATCCCTCCTGTCGCCTGACTTGGCTCTAAGAAGTCAAGGGTAAAGCGTCCACTGGTGAACGTCTCAACTGGACTGAGCCCTAATCCATCGAGTCGCTTCTCTGCCGCGTCACGCAGCAACTGCACCTGCTTGAAGGTTTGCGACTGCGTAGCGGAAACCGAGCCAGACACACTCACATCAGTACGCAGCGCAAAAACGCGCAGGAAACGCGTAAGCACAAAGAAGTCCATCAGGGCGAGATAGCCAATAACCTGACTATCAGGCACATCGGTCGTGCCCAGTTGGCTCTCTGGATACTCCAACCCTCGCAGGCTCTGGTCAATAGCCGTGTTATAGGCTTGCAAGAGTGGTGTGGTGTCCAACCCTGCCTCTAGCGCGATATCGGCATATTCGTTTTGCACGTAGGCCAGTGCTGCTGTACGGTTCATGACGACTTCCCACCTTTCATCTCGTTCTGCCAGTTTTGCGGCAGTGCCCCGACCCAGCCAAACTGCTTGGCTTTCCGAATGATGCACGCCTTGATTTGCGCTCGTTCGGCGTCATCGGCAGCTCGTCCCAGGCTGGAAACGGCGTTGGGAATGTCAGCACGGGTAAGCACCGGAAACGAGCGCCCACGCCCGCAAAAGGCACTTGAGGGCAGCTTATCGCGTTGCTTTTGGGTGAGGTCGCCTGCTGCCATGTGCTATGCTCCCTCCGCCGCTAATTCTTCCGCTGTGAGCAGCGTTCCGTCTTCATGGACACGTTGTCCCTCAGCATTGACGCGCTTGCCGTTCACGATGAATGAGCCGCCCTCATCCGGTTTCTGTACAGGCTGCGGCGGTATAACCGCTGGTTGTGCAGGTGCAGGTGCAGCATCGGCTTTCTTATCGGGCATCAGCTTTTCCCTCCACTTCGCCACGGAGTCAGACCCGTCGTCGCCATATGCTTGACGGGAAGAGATGTTTCGCGTCTCTGCGCCGCCTTAACCACGTCCAGGTTCCCTTTATGCGACGTAGGCGGTGTCGTCGTGCGAGGCGCGTATTTTGCAATCAAGGGTGTTGCCATGTTTTTCTTCTCCCTCGACTCTTGAGCACACCGGCTCAAGAGTCACGGCTCCGCGTACTACAGCAAGCTTGTAGCCGGTGCCGCGTAACTGCCAGCCACATGCGCCGTGTCTAAAACGGCTGCGGCTACTCTATTCCACACACCAAAACCGAATTCACGGCCATAGGAACGGGAACGCAATGGGAAAATTTCATTGTCAAACAAGAGTTGCAAATCACCACTACCAGCGTTGCGTGTGCGCATCACCAAGGCCTTTTGTGGGCTGCCAACGAGCACCGCTACGAGATAGCCAGGGGGAATCCATGGCTTAATCCAGACCTCGCTAGCACCGAACACGCCGATAGCACGGTTGGTGATGTTCATCACATCCAAATCAGCCATGGCGTTCGTCTGGTTGACAGACGGGGTTAAGCGGGCATCATAGTACGGGAAGAAGCCCGTGGCGCTGCGGATGAGCACCTCTTGTGCCGGATTGGCGAGTACCTGGATGGCCCCGCTCAAGAAGTGCTCGATGACCGTCGTGGTGAGCGTCGTCAGGTCAGTCCCAATTGATGCAGCTGTCGGGGAGCCTGTCCAGACTATCGAAGCGCCAAGGTAGTGGTTATGAGTTCCCGCGAAAGTCGTACCATCAGGCGCTATTGGGATAGGAGCGCCATCATTATTCACCAACGCCTTCATCGGCAGGTTGACATGATCGACGCGCCTATCTTCGAAGGTTGAGTTGGTGGGTGTGAAGAGCGCAAGCTTGAGTTGCTTGTGCATATTCTTGATATCGGCGTCCATCATGGCGTCCACTTGTGCCGCCAGTTCTGCACCGGTGGCATTCTGGAAAAACAAGCGTGTCCATTGCAGGGCCCCACCAAAGAATTTGAGTGGGAAACCGAGCGTTGCACCTGCGCTAATCTTTTGCGTGGAGGGTGTACCGAACTCGTCCAGCTCTTCCATCTGCATGGTGTCCGGCCCACCGTAACGGCGTAAACGGTCGGTGGTCTGGTCGACAAATCCCGTCAGGGACTCTTGCAAGAGCTGGTTGTGGGCTGCTAGGGCTGCCTCAATCGAGGCAAAGGCGACATCCTCGCCAATCTCAGCTACGTTACCTGATGCGGCACGTAGCGATGCTAAGGTATCAAGGGTAGTTAATGTTCCGTAAGGCATAGTTTAGTCATTCCCTCCCTTAATACCGACTCTGAAGCACGAACACGCGCGTCGCGTCAATGGCCGCTGCAATGGGGGCCGTCCCGCCACCGGCGGAGACATCCGTCAGGCCACCAAGAACGGTCGTGGACAGGAAGTAGTCGGCGCCAGGAGTGAGTCCACTTCCATAGTTGAGGACGACGTGATACACCAGTGTAATAGGTTCACCGGTGTTGGCCTTGGTGGGAGCGAAGCCGCGCACTTTGGCGGCAGGAGCGATAGACGCACCATTGGAGCGCCACACCAACCCGTCAGATTTTATATAACAGGCGTCACCCGCTGCGATGTTTTCGCCTGCGAGAAGCGTAGGGAGTTTGCAGGCTCCTGGGTCAGGGCCGACAGTCGCCAGTGAGGGCGTGCCGGATTTGGCGATTTCTGCCAAGATACTCTCCTTCCCCGCTTGTGAAGAGCGGTCAAAAGGACACTATGCAGATTAAATGCCGTAGGTTCGCTGTTTCTTGAGTTCACGCATGTTAGCTGCCACTAGGTCCTCCCGCGAAGGTTGACCTTGCGCCGGTGGGTTGGGTCGATTGCCAGGCGCTTGCCCACGTGCCTGTTGTGCCAACTGCGCGATGAGTGGGCGAAGTTTCGCCACTTGCTCTAAGCGCGACTCAACTGGGACACTCGTGTCAGGAACAAGAGATTTCACTTCGGTCGGCCAGTCTTTCGTCTCTGCGGCAATCTGTGCATTGATTTGCTCGGCCAATCTTGTGTAACTTTCCTGAATGGGCTCAAGTTCCTTGACACGCTTTTCATGCTGCTCTGCCAACTGCTTGTACTCGCCCGCTTGCCGTAAGCGTTCTTGCTCAGCCGCCTGGGCTTGCTCTTCCTGCTCTTTGGCCTTTTTGCGATGTGCGGCATTCTCCTTGCGCAAGTCAGCAATAACACGCTGGATATCATCTTGCGACAAGGACTGTTGGTGTTGTTGGGAGTCACCGCCTGCCTGAGGTGGTGTCTGATTGGGCGCCTGGCCCGGGGATCCTGAACTGCCAGGTGCCTGACTTGGCGGATCAGTGTTTTGCGATGGGTTCGTTGTCATAAATGTAACATACCTTTCATCAGAAAGTCAAGCTATGACTTCCCACCAGCACGGCGTACACGGGCATTGTGCGCACCGAGGCGGCTATCCGCGCCACCAACGCCCTTGCCTTGCCGGTCACGTCCCTGGTCTTTAGTGGGGACACTTGCCTTGGAGGTGACGCCTTTGGGCGGCGGATTGCCCGTGTTCATCGGGGATTGTCCTGGTGGGGTTCCACGTTTGCCTTGTTGTCCTGTTGCCATGGTATGTGTTCCTCCTGCTATCTCTACTGATCGGTTTCGGTTGTGGCAGTGGTGGTGGTTGCATTTTCGTATTCCTTCATTGCTGACTGAATGTCATCGAGAGGAATGTAAGTATGGGCAATCTCCACATGACTATTGCTGTCTATCATGACATGCAGGCAGGCAAGCTCATCTCCCGTGTGAGCTTCGTAGCGCTTCACAATCTGAAATCTGTAGTCACTCACTCGTTTCTTCCTCCTGGGCTTTGTGCCAGCATGACTGGCAATAGGCACCATACTCAAACTCTTTGTGCTGCTCTTCTTCCTCCGTTAATTCCAACACCACAAAGATAGCCAGCGCACCACATGAGCATTCCATTTGCTGGTGTCGCTCATGCAATCGACTTGCCGCCTTTCTTTGGAGATGGATTGGGCTTCATTGTTGGTTTCGGTTTGTTGGCTGCCAGCCGATAAGCGGCTGAGGTTCCTTTGCTGGGGCGTCCCTCCTTTTCCACTTCTCTTGCAAGACACTGCATACCTGCCCTATGGCTACCAGGACGGTGAAGCAAATGAGAACGGTTATTACAATATGCTCTATCATAGAACCTCCTATGCTTTTTCTGGCAGCCAGTTCTTGCCGCCGTAGCGTTCACGGGTACGATTGACACTCTGGATAAAGCGTTCTATGGCTTCTTTCTCTGATGAGCACGCCATGCTGCTAGAAAATATCGCATCGTCATCGCAATCCCAACTGTTTTCCCCTTTGCCAGGAATGGGAACGCCGCCCTCGACCTCGATTTCAGCGTATTCAACGCGTTTTGCCCAAGGCCAACGCCGACGTTTCCACGTCGAGGTAGAAAAGGTGAGTGTTGCCGGATACGCACGCTCCGGCATTTCGATCACAATATCCTTACTTCCCTGATTGACACGTGTATATTTGGCCTTGCCCAGAAAAAAATCAGGGAGAGTGAATGAGCCATGTCGCCACTTAGGCGTCGTAGACTTCCACTCGTGCTCATCGTGCCAAAGACGCCACCAAAACGTCCAATGATGGATGGCAAAGCTGGTTTCTTTGCCATGATGATCGTTCGCTGCTTTCCATTTGCGCAACCAGGGCCAGCGTTCCAATGAGAAGTAGAGACCAAACAGCCGACAGGACACATTGAAACGAAGCTGGTCCTCCACGCCACCGACGAACAGATGCACGCCAAACGAGCGAGTCGGAATCACCCACTCAACCCCAAATACACCGGCAGGCCGATGATGCAACCAGGCACGGCCATGCCACCACGCTTTCGGCAAGTCCTTCTTCAAGTTTTGCCAGTGCCACCAAAAACGTGACTCTTTGCGTTCCAGTTCGTCCATCTCTTTTGATACCCTGGCTATACGGGAAAGAAATGCTTTCATCTCATCTGTCATACGATTACCTTTCTAGTGTTGCCCCGTCCCTGATGCCGGAGCCGGTGTAGTTTGTGCAGGCAATACAGGCGGTTCGTTGCTCTGTGCCTGTTTCTGTACCGCTTGCTGCAAGGCCACGGTACGCTGTGCCTCAATGGCCTGTTTCAATGCCGTCAGTTTCTCATCCGTCCAGCCAGCATCTTCCAACACAAACTCCGCGGGGATACTGGATTGTGCCGCATACCACACACCCTTATACATCAGTTCATTCTCCATACCAATCTCCTGCCGTGTCGGCACCAATAAGGGTCTAGGCATAATCTCCATGTCCAGCTCGCCCTGCTCAAAGCTCGCGAGGTCAAAAGGCAGATATTTCTGTTGTTGCCTATTCAGCTTACCCCATGCGCCACTATTGGCACGAAAGCCACCAATCGCCACGGCCATCTGGAAGAGACGGATGTTGGCCTGGTCATAACTCGCTGCCGCCTCGGCAAACCTGCTATTCACATCGCCAACGAGACGACTAGCAGCGGGTCCGGTGACTTGCGACATGGCGCGCAACTCTTTGTAGAACGTAAGTTCAGGATGGTCCTGTTCTAGCTCTTCATAGAGCTTATCCATACGCGATCCAGCGTCAGCGAGTGAGAGGTTGCCCACCAGGCTTTCCACCCGTCCATCTTTGGGGCCTTTGATGTACTGAATGGACTCCTGGTCACTGGACGGCTCGCTCTCCTCTATCGTAAAGGGGCGCTTGGCTGTCTCATCCAGCTTGGAGAGCCTGCCATCCGTCCAGAAGATGAAGGGGGCACCCACGCTCTTGTGGATGTGGTCATGCACCTGGCTGGCCAGGTTATTGAGTTCGTCAATCTTGCCAAACGAGCCAGCCATGGCAGGACTGCCATAACGTCCACCCACATCGATGTGCTTAATCCACACGGCGGGGACGAAGCCGTAGGGGTTTTCCACAACTTTTCCACTGCCGTAGTCGTAGGGCTCTTCATCGCGGAAGTAGCGGAAGGCTTCGTGGTCCACTTCCTTGCGGTAGAGGTAACCACCCGTGTCATCTTGCGCTTGGTACTGCAAGACGTAGCGCTTGACGTTGCCTGCGTTATCACATTCGAGGTCGACCACGAAGCCAGGCCAGATGATATCGGCGGACACACACCCATGCTCAGTGTCATCCACCACTTCAATGAGCACATTGCCAAGCGCCGCACCATACCGAACCTGTACAGCTTTCCTGGCTTGCCAGTTGGAGGACTGCCAGAACTGGGCGATGGCGGCTCTCAGTTCTTGTGGTGTGTCTTCACTGAAGGGCACCGCCAGCGAAATGCCGTCAGGCAGTTTCTTACCATCCACCGAGAGAACGCCAGGGTACACCTGCCCAGCGTAGAAGTCCACTAGTCGGCGCGTTGGGTTGTAGATGAGGCGGATATTTCTGTACAGGTTATAATTCGACTTGTACGCCTGCCAGCCACCGGCGTAGATGTTCCAGTTCCAGGCGTTGGCAGCGCCCACGATGCGCTCGAACATGGAGCCGTTGTAGTACGACCAGAGCAGGTTGTACATGGCCTGCTGGTTGAGATACAACATCTGGTTGTGTGAGATCGAAGGATCTTCGAAAACTCGTCGAGCCGCGGTATACGCAGCTATGCCGGCTTGAAGCATCGTAGAAAATACTCCCATCGCTAATACCCTTGGTACCCACTGCCATCAGTATTGATGGTTTGGTGGATCCACATGGTGGATCCATCCCATTCAACAAGGATAAACTGCAATTTCACGAAGTCAGTGGTTTCTGGTGAGTCGGCAATGAGCGCCGTATAGATTTCTTGCCCGCTCTGCAAACTGCAAAAGCCCATGACAGCAAGCTCCCATTCTTTGCCAAAGCGCCTGACCAACTCTGCCTGAACCGCTTCAATATCCGTCTGTTGGTGCCATTGCTGTTTCGCAATAGCGTCAATCTCATTCAAGAAATCACTCATCCTCTCCTCCTATCCATCGCTAATAGCCTCGGTAGCGACGCAATGCCGCGAGCGTGTCTCGGTCGGTGTCGGTTATGCCTACGGACGTGCGTTCGAGATGCATACACACGTAGCGGGCCGCGTCCATCGAGTGGTCATTTCCTGGCGCCGGTACTTCTTTGAGCACCTGGCCATCCTGGCCTTTCGGCCAAACCAGTTCGTTAATCTCGCCCTCGAAGCACACCGGCTGATGCGCTTCGTCCCTGAGTTCGTCGCGGTCTCTGAGCGAGTACTCATAGATGTACATGCGCGTTCGTCCGTCACCCTTGACTTCCATACGGCTCTTCATCGTCTTGACGCCAAACTTGATGCTGTTATCCCCGCCAATGGTGGGAAGCCCCGCCTCATTGAACGCACGGATGTCGCCCGGTTCTGATGGGTCAGCCACCCACTGCTCTACGCCAAACTCACTGTCGAGCATCTGAGCCTGCGCGACCCACCAGTCAGTTGTACGCCTTGTGCGATAGATTTCTGCAAGCAGATACATACGCCAATCGCCATCGATGCCCCACACCTGCAAAACACCTGGGTTGGTGTACCCCCAGTCTATCCCACCAATGATATGTCGAATAACCTGCCGGTTGAGTGTCCCGTCGGTATAAAAGACCTCCCGAGCTTTCAGTTGCTCACGTGTGACGAGGTGAATAGACGGATTCCATTCGTTGTACACAAGGCCCTCAGCAGCAGCCCATATCCCCTTACGCATACGCAGATAGCGCACGCCAGTCAGTCCTTCAAGGACGCCAAAGATATAGGCGCGCCCTTCCTCTGTCCAACCTTGCGTTGTCGCATCGAAGAAACGTGGGTTATCCTCATGCACCGAACGGAGACGTGTCGTTATGCCCTGGTTCATACGCACATTGAGCCAGTGCGACGGAGGCCCTGGGTTCACGTCCATGATGAGCTGGTGATAGGGAAGCTTGCCATGCCTGAGACGTGAGCGTACAAACTCAACGTCTTCTACCGTGCATTCGGTGGCTTCATTCAAGAAAGCAATATCAAATTCCCAACTTCTCACCTTTTCCGGCTTATCGAGCCCTGAGACAGTCATCATGGATCCGTTCGGATACTCAAAAGCCGCAGGCTTGACCTTGTTGCCACCAAAGTAGCGCACACCCTCATGTTCGTCGAGCATGGATCGGTACGTTGCCATGGCAGAACCTGCAAGTGAGGTATTCGACTTACGGGCAACCAGGGCTTTTGCGTCAGGATAGAGACTGAGAAGCGTATGGATTTTATACAATGCCCCAAACGTCTTACCCGTTCCTGCTGGGCCGTCAAGGCACACCTCCATATCTCGGCACGAGCCAAGTGCAAGAGATGCGCCCCGTAATTCAGGCGCTTTGATTAAAAGTTCCATAGAAGCATCAATCATAACAACCTGCCTCCCTGAAAGAACTCATGAGGTAGCTTGTTATGTTTACTGAGATTGCAAGTAGCACAAGAGACAACAATATTGGAGATATCATTGCTCCCACCGCGTGAGAGGGGGATTACATGGTCAACGTGAAATGCATTCAATGCAACCTTTTCATGGCAATAATAGCAGCGTCCTTTTTGACGCTCATATTGCTCTTGAATTTGTTCATGAGTATATGACCCTTCAGCAGCACGAAGGGAAGCGCGTCGTCTCTGCCTATATGCTTGATATAAAGCACGGGTACGAGGGTGCTTCCAATATTCCTGGCTCCATTCTCGTTTGTGGATCTGGACATGAGGAAGGTTCAGGTATTCTTGTTGATAGGCTCTTCGTTCAGCTTTTTTCTCTGGACGACTGAGATACTCTTGTGCATATGCGCGACGGCGTACTTTCTGCTCAGGCTGGGCATAGAACGCATTCATTCTTGCCTTGGTTTCTGGACGTTGATAATATGCCCTCACTCGCTCTTTGGTTTCTGGACGATTGCGATACTCGTTCCGATAAGCACGCGTTCGCTCTTTGGTTTCTGAAAGGCGGTTATATGCACGTTGCTTCTCTTGCACTTCTGGACGATCATGATACTCATTCATGTAAGCAAGGAAACGTTCATGCCTCTCTGGCTTACTGCGATGCCTTTTCTGTTTTGCTCTTGTACACACTCGACAGCACGATGATAGACCATATTTGCCTTTTTTCTCAGGAGGAAAGTATTCGAGAGTAGCTGGATGCCACTGTTGCCCTTCTGGGCAATTCTTGCATTGTCTCAGTGGGGTATTGCCCTCGTGGGCATGGGGTGATACAGTATTCACGTTGCATCTCCAATCCAGATGTAACCGGCTAGGGGTATTTCCAGTACCGCCTAGCACAACAATATTCAGACCTCTATTATAGCATACATTGGCTTGTAAAGCAAGTTTATTCATTCTTTGGCCCTGTTAGATAGTTGGGCGGTAATTCTCTTATGACCACAATATTGTTCATCTGTGCAACCTCAACCGGCGTATCAAGTCCCATGAGTTTCCGTCTTGACTCCGAGATCGCAATCAGGCGATCTACGGCCCAAAGCGGATCATGCTTTCCCTTTTCCATCATGCGCTTATGACACACACTTTCCAAATAGTCGAGGCGCATGAGTTCGAGCTTGCGCAATGCCTCTGCATCCTCGACAGGAATAGCAACGAGCTCGCGCTTAATCGCACGAAACGCACCGCTTTTATCGGCATAGCCGCACTCCTCAGCAATCTCTTCCAGAGTACGGCCCTCTCTTCTGAGCTTGAGTGCCTTTTTTGCTCGCTCAGCAGTCTTGATTGCTTTCGATGTTGTCCCTTTGCGACTCATGAGCAATACCTAGGGCGTTGATTTTCCATGTTGACTCATGGCTCAAGCACCTCCCTATCGGCAAAAGCATCGTGGAACGCTTTGGGAACCTCGACGGCGGGCATAGGTGGCGCGTGCTGCTGCGAGAGGGTAACAGTTCCCGATGTAGTCCCCGCGGTGATGCGAACGGTGTAGTGACCTGTGGCGCAGAAAAAGGTCGAACTTTCGTACTTGTACACCAATTCCGCCCCACAAACGGGACAATTCCCGAAAGTACCTAT
>WNGQ01005755.1_pt1 | contig 12072 bp, 10 predicted proteins | sample 5407661 | NCBI WGS metagenome assembly WNGQ01 (sample SAMN13153382, study PRJNA577476) | soil metagenome | isolation source: 60 cm soil or saprolite under Garry oak tree replicate 2 | place: USA:California | collected 2016-06-15
ATTCCCTGTTCGAGAATGGGCAAGATCAGCGCAAACTGCTTCTTGCGCTCAGCCTGTCCACGGAGAATGCGACCTGCCTGCTCGGCTTCGCACCTCCATTGCCGATGACCATGAGCCACCGGAGGCACGATCATCTCTTCCACCTGTTTGTAGGCGTACTTGGTTTGGCGGGTGCCAAACTCATCAAGTCGTGGCCACAGGGAGGTGATCACGGTATTGACCACCTCCTTGGATACATCCAGGAGGCGAAGTGCATCCGCTTGGGCTTCATCGGGTAAGCGCAACGGATAACTTAGGGATTGTTGATCACGGCCTGAGCGCACTTGAGGAGTTCCTTTTGCTTGTGCGAACGCATTCCATACAACCGACCGGAAAAAGAAGAGATCATTGCCAGCAGGTCAGCGGTCAATTCCTGCTCTGGTGTTTGCTCTTCACCGGGCGAGAGGATCGTGAGCGTCACTCCGAAACTGTCAAATAAGGTCTCCAGATATTCTTGTCCGAAACGAGTCAGCCGGTCGCCGTACGTTACGACAACTTCTCCCACCCGGTCTTCACAAACCATCTTGAGCAGCCGCGAGAGGTGCTTGCGTGTGGCCGAGAGGCCAGAACCAATATCGGAGAGGACCAACATTTTGCGTCCCGGTCGCTCGGCCTTTGCCCACACTTGCAAGCGTTCTATCTGCGTGTCAAGGTCATCTTTTTGTCCCTGTCCGCTTACCCGCCCATAGAGCACCAGGAGTCGCTCATTGGTCGAACCTTTTAATCGCTCGATTTCACTACGGGGAATACGCGCTTCCAGGCCAATCCGCACCGCCTGGATCTTTCCCAGTTTGATCCAGCGTCGGACGGTGAAAGGATGCAGCCCTAACTCATACGCTGCTACCCCGACTCGCAACAGTTTGGGTTCTCTGGAACCTTCAGATTTCTGTCTAACCATACAGTAGTTAGTATAAGTTAATTACAGAAAAAAAGCAACTGTTAGTAACCCTCTTCCACCGCTATGGATTATATTACTGCTTCGGTGATTACCTGAACAGTAAAGGCCAACCTCCATCTTCGAGTTCTAATGTTCCGGGTGAAGGAATACTCCTGCCAATCGAAGCCGTAGCTCTGCTCTTTTTCAGCCAATCTCCTCATCCTGAGCTTCAAAGAAGTATCAGTTATATTATTAAATTGGCTATGCAACTCGCTGCTACTAACGGCCTATCCTTCCCTCCCACTAATGGGGGAAGTAATGCGCAGGGCTTCAACCTCCAACCTCAGCAAGAAAGCTTCTCGGCTCTGTCTGGATTGGTTCCCCAGCGAAAGCAAGATGCTGAACTGATGACGACGAATAATCCCTTAAATAGCCACACTATCATTGCAGATAAGCTGGCCCGCCACCTATACAGATATATAGACGGTCGTAAAAATGTACAAGAACTGTGCGTCATCACCCACCTGGGTTTGAAAGAGGTTGCCAGAGCCTTGCGAACTTTATTAGCCGAGCAACGTATTGAACTATTCGATGCAAACGGGCAGCTAGCAGATGGTCCATTGCTTCTTAACGACCTTTAAGGCAATGTTATTAACCGAATGAAAGAAGGAGTCTTGTGTCGATGAGCGCAAATACATTTGCCACCATTCGTGCAATAGCGGTGGTAATCATCACCTTGTTTATCATGCTGCGAGCCTTCCAGGTTTATTTCCAGACGCGCAGTCCTCGTTTGCTCATCCTGGGAGTGACCATGATCATGATTGTATTGACTACTATAGCTGATACCATAGGTAATAATATCTCTTTTCACCTCAACGCCTATTGGTACAACTACCTTGGTCAAACCATCAGTTTTACCTTTTTTTTCCTGAGTCTTATGAGCGGTTCAGAAAAATACCTGCGAAACCTGGTACGCTGGCAAATTGTTCTATCTGCATTACTTTCTATCATATTGCTGGTAGGACCTTCCTTGCCCTCCTCATTCCCAAGTCTGGGTGTATTACGAGCAATTTTTAGTAGTGGTCGTGCCCTACCCTGCTTTCTTATCTGCCTCTACTACATAGCGGCTTTCATGAAGAAGGAAACGCGCTTCAGCTTACTTATGGCAGCGGGCTTTGTGATAATCGGTCTGGGCTATTATATGATTTTCCCGCGGTATGTCGACCCCCCTTCGTACACACTTCAGACGATGGGAGACTTCTTGCGCATTATTGGAAACGCTACACTGCTGGCTGCCATGCTGTGGGGGTAAGATGCCAAATGCACGATGCTAATGACCTGAAAAGCTGAGGTACCATCAATGCGAGAACTCGAAGATGACGACACGCTGCGTTTACCTGTCGCAGGTTATCCGAACGGGCCTCAGAAGAAACTGGGAAGAAATGGCAATACCGCTGGAAGGCTTCCCACCTTTCTAGATGAAGACCTCGCCGAAGAAGCTGATTTTTTTGACTTCAACACTATTCCCAGGAGCAAGGTGGTACTGCCGATACTGGACGATGAGCTAGAGGATACACTCCGTAGACCGGCAGTAGCTCGTCCAACTCCTGCTCGCGGTAAGACAGGAGCCTGGATCACCTCTGATGGCCGACGTGTCATCCTTGCCCGCATTCTTCGTATGTTCGGCTTTGGTTTTAGTAGCGTACTGATCGGTGTGACACTTGCTACGGAAGGCCTCTCACTTGTACAGGTCAGCCTGCTTCTCAGCACCGCACTTGTTGGTAGTCTGACAGCGATTATCTTCGTTGCTCTATTTGCTGATCGCCTGGGAAGGCGGCGCGTTCTGGCATGCTATGCCCTTTTGATGGCCCTGGCCGGGCTAGCTTTCGCCTTCTCGCATAATCTCATCCTGTTATTATTAGCGGCCTTCTTCGGCACAATTAATCCCTCTAGTACGTCCGAAAATACGCCGTTTATTGCTATCGAGCAGGCCATACTGCCGCAAACTTGCGTTCCAGAACGCCTTACGGATGCATTTGCTCGCTATAACCTATGGGCGCAACTGGCAGGAGCCGCAGGCGGCCTGGCTGTTACTCTCCCAGATATATTGCACTCCTTCACGGGATTGACAACCAGTGATGGAGTGCATGCGATGTTTGCTCTTTATGCGCTAGTGGGGGTCGCCACAGCAGTTCTCTATATTTTGATGACGGAAAAGGTTGAATCTGCGGCTACAGCGGGACTTCCTTCTGAAGCAAGAGCACATAAACCCCTGCAAAAAAAATCACGCTCCAACGTGTTTCGCCTCTCAAGCCTCTTCGTTTTAGATGCCTTTGCCGGTGGACTCGTAGTTCAGACCATCATCGCGTTCTGGTTTCGACAACGCTTCGGTGTCTCACTCAGCGCGTTGGGTCTCCTGTTTTTTGGCGCCAATCTCGCGGCAGCTCTTTCGCTTCCTGTAGCAGCTCGGCTCTCCAAACGTTTTGGTTTGCTCAAGACAATGGTTTTTACGCATTTGCCATCGCAATTACTGCTCATGCTCGTTCCACTGATGCCGACCTTCTGGCTGGCCGCTTTCTTTTTACTCTGCCGTCAATCACTTTCAAAAATGGATGTTCCGACACGGCAGGTCTACATCATGGAATTGGTAAGCCCCGAAGAGCGTACTGCCGCGGCTGGTATTACCACAATGGCTCGCAGTATCGCCACTTCGATGAGTCCACTTGCAGCCGGAGTGCTCCTGGCTAATGCACTGTTTGTTCTTGGGTTGCCTTTTCTGGTAGCTGGCGGTCTCTCTACCCTCTATGACCTACTCTTGTACGCGCTGTTTAGAAAGGTACCCATACCGAACGATCAGTGATCAGCAGAAACTCTTGCTTGAACCTTGATGATCCACTACCTTACACCCCGAACCTGCTTGATGACCAGCGTTCCCAGGCCGAAGTAGACAATCATCACCAGGAAAAGCACTGTGTAGCCAAAATTGTTGGGGAGGCCACGCAGGGCTTGAAGGATGACTGCGCCAATGGTGATGCCAATCACCTGCGGTAGAATGCCCATCGCGGACCATATGCCGAGGAATTTTCCCGCCTCGTCGGTAGGCGGTAAGACGTCGGTTGTTAAGGCCCAGTCTACACTGCTGTACGCTCCATAGCCAATTCCGAAGAATGCCGCGCCAACGAGGGCAATAGCTGGTACCTGGAAAAAGATGAAGATCAGGCATACGATAGTCATCATTGCGCCGGAGATGTATACCAGTCCTTTCCGTCCCCAATGATCCGAGGCCCATCCTGCAATCAGAGAGGTCGGCAGTGATGCCACCAACAATACCGGTAGGAACAATCCGCCAATGAATGATTCGCCGTTGACATGCAAGACATCATCGGCGTAGTACTGTAAGAAATAGAAGATGCTCCAGATACCCATCATGACCAGCAGGCGCGCGAGCAATACCCAGGAGAGATCGGGATAGGTGCTGGGTTTGAAGAAGAATCTCTTGAAAAATTTCCCTATATTCAATGACACGTGTTGTTCGGGGGGAAGCGGCGTTTCCTTGACGGTAAACACTGTATAGGCAACCAGGATAATCTGTACTACCGCGATGAGTAGAAAAATCTGCACAATTTCATTTTGATAGACCGAGGCTGCATCTTTCTTGTTGACAATGATACCTGCTACTACTGACCCAACGGCGGTGCCAAGCAAGGTAAATAGTCCGTTCAAACCTGCCGTGACTCCGCGTTGATTCTGCGGTACCCTGTCCGCAATGATCGCGCTCCAGGGAGAGTTCGCCACGTTATTGGTGAGTTGGAGCAGCAGGAAGAGGACGATAAAGGTGATCAGTAGTGAGGTAGAAGAGAACCAGGCAGGAGCGAAAGCGAAGAGTACCAGTACAATGATATTGAAGAAGGTTCCGATGATCAAGAAAGGTCGGCGACGGCCCATACGGAATGTGGCATAGTCGGAGATTGCGCCGGTCAGTGGGTTAACGACTACGGCTACCAATGTTCCCCAGATGACGACCATCGCCAGGTTGATGTCTTTGTTCGCCTCTCCAAGATACTTGACCACCATACTCGGAATGACGATGGCAAGTAATGCCTGCCAGTGGAAGTTGTTGGCAATCCAGAAAACGTTGATATTGATCTGCTCAAATAGGGGCACGCGCCGCTGCGCTGTGGCGCTGGGAGGGCTGACGGCCAGTCCGCCAGGGTTATCGGTAACATCCATGTTGATGACCCCTCTCTCGCATAACTGGAAATAGGAGGATAGGTATAGCGGCCTGTAACAAGGCTTGCCATAATTATACTGATGAGGAGTTGTCATAGCAAGGTGGCATTTGACCTATTGTTAGAGTCACCCGAGCGGCGAATGGAGTATTGTTGGGGTTATTGGAGTCACCCGATCGATATTTGGCGTATTGTTAGAGTTATCAGGGCGACCGCGAGGGTCGCCCCTACTATATACGAAATGCCTGTATTGCCTATATATAGTAGGGGCGACCCTCGCGGTCGCCCTGATAACTGCACGTTTGCCTTTAGTCCCAATTTTCTATACCCATACCGGTATCTTCGCCCATGCTCTCAAACCAGCGTTCGACATCGATAGCGGCGCGACAACCATCACCTGCCGCCGTTACAGCCTGGCGATAGCGGTGATCGGTAACGTCGCCCGCCGCGAAGACGCCCGGAATGTTGGTCATCGTATGTTCGACCGGAACGATATATCCGGCCTTATCCATAGTGATGCTGCCCTTAAACAGGTCGGTATTAGGCTTATGGCCGATAGCCAGGAAGAACCCTTGTACGGGCAGGACACTTTCTTCGCGCGTCTTGAGATTGCGCAGGCGCAAACCTGTGATTGCATCCTCACCCAGCACTTCAGTTACCTCCGTATCGAAGATAAAGCTAATCTTCGGGTTCTTGAATGCGCGATCCTGCATGATCTTACTGGCGCGCAGCGTATCGCGGCGATGAATCACCGTCACATGGCTTGCGTAGCGTGTCAGGAACGTGGCCTCTTCCATCGCGGTATCACCGCCGCCCACTACTGCGACATCCTTATTCTTGAAGAAAAAGCCATCACAGGTCGCACAGGCGCTCACGCCGCGTCCCTGCAATCGCTGCTCGCTCGGCAGCCCCAGCCATTGCGCGCTGGCTCCTGTAGAGATAATCACTGCGCGTGCCAGGTACTCTCCAGTATCCGTTGTAATCCGAAATGGTCGCTTGCTAAAGTCAACTGCCGTCACATCTTCGGCAAGCATCTCCGTGCCGAAACGCCGCGCCTGCCCCTCGAACTTCTCCATCATTTCAGGTCCAAGAACGCCCTCTTCAAACCCAGGATAGTTCTCCACATCGCTGGTGAGCATCAATTGCCCGCCCACCTGGTAGCCCTGAAACATCAGCACGGACAAGTTAGCGCGTCCCGCGTAGATCGCTGCTGTATAGCCCGCCGGCCCTGAACCAATAATGATAATGTCATAGTATTTTGCCATGATGAGATTGTTCCTCGCTTCTCCAACAACTTCGTGTGTTCTGCTTATAGTAACACAAAAAGGGAGCGTTTTATGCCCGAATAAGATGGATGAGCTATTCAGGAGAGGCCTCGAGCAGGTCATAAGGAGTGAGAGAGGTGAGGAGTGGCTGGCTGCTTTATGGAACCCAATGGAAGTGTCAAGTGAAAATCACCAGTGGTTCTGAAACAGTCCTGGAGTTTTGCCTTTGCTGATGAGGTTACGTATGCTCAGCATAATAGGAAGCAAGATCAAGACAAGCATAATATTCGGTAAAGCGATATGCGTAAAATCGGTCCACACCGACTCGTTCGGGTACAAGTGGGGCCAGAGGCTATTGAAAATGGTGAAGAAGCCGCAGAGAATAGCAAGTGTAGCGAAAATCTCCGCTAGAGCGATGTTGCGGATAGTCTTGTAATGTCCTTTTGTGAAGAGCGTCGAAAGCCCTGCAATGAAGCCCATGAGCAGGAAAGCTAGATGAAAGTACCAGGGTGGTTTTATTGCGTAGAGCGTGACAAAACTGATGATACTGTTCGCATTGGTATTCCAGTTAATGGCGATTGAGAGATAGTTTCCCAGAAAGTAGCCGAGTCCACCGGTAACGAGGCCTACCCAGGGGCCGTAGAGGACAGCGAAAAAGAGCGGGATGACCAGCGCGGGGAGAATCCACAGCACTTCAAATCCATTAGACGGATGGAGGTGAATGAGAATCATGAAGTTGCTCAGGATGGTATAGAGAAGCACGCCCAACGCCAGAGATGATACCTGGCGTTTTCCGATATGCCATATCTTTAGCTTTTCCTCAGAGGACTTCATTCCTGCCTCTTTGTCAGGAGAAGTTATGCTGGAATGTTTGCTTCCTATAGTCATAGAATTAGCCGTATTTGCCGCTTTGTTTCCACTGCTCAGAACCAGCGTTTTGGGGAGCGGAGGACCTCCTCTATAAGCAAAGGCCTCAACAGTTGCTGGAACAGGCTGACTGGCTTCATCTAATGCGTTGGCGAAGTCCTGTATAGTGCTGAAGCGCTGCTTAGGGTCTTTGGCGAGGGCGGTCATTATTACGTGTTCGACCGCGGGAGGGATGTCTGGTGCCTTCTCGTGTAAGGAAGGAGGAGCAGCCAGTACCTGTTGGGTCGCTATCTCTGTCAATGTGCCATGAAAAGGTTTGCCTCCGCATAGCCACTCGTAGACGACCACCGCTAATGCATACTGGTCGCTGGCGGGGCGCGGCTTGCCTTGAACCTGTTCGGGCGCCATGTAGGCTACCGTGCCAATCACCTCCTGCGTGCTTTGGGAGAGAGAACTGCGAGCGATCAGGGCAATACCAAAATCGCTGAGAAGCAGCTCATCATTGCGTCCCAACAAGATATTCTCCGGCTTGATATCACGATGCATCAGCTTCTGATCGTGTGCATACTGTAGCGCGCTGGCGATCTGCTTGACATAGCCAACGATAGTGGGAAGCGGGGGCTTTGTCCCTTTGGGGTGGCGCTGGCGAAGTGTGCCATTGGGAGCATAATCCATGACCAGAAAAGGTGTTTCACCATGGGTACCAAAATCCAGCACACGCACAATATGTGGATGTACCAGGTAGGCGATGGTGCGCGCTTCATGGAGGAAGCCTTCCATATCTTCATTGGTTAACTGGGTGTTCAGTATCTTGATGGCGACCTGCGTTCTGAGGTAGAGATGCTCAGCAAGATAGACTTCTGCGAAACCACCGCGACCAATCAGGCGAATGATGCGGTAATTGGCTAGCTGCTCTCCTGTACGGTTCGCCATACTCGTTTCTCCTTGATGAGCGATTGGTTGTTTGTGTTCATACTCGTTTGTCGAAGTGAATGCATAATAAGGAACATTCGAGTGAAAACTGGTCATCTTTTGAAACGTTTAATGAAAGCTTTTGGTTATGTGAGGGGAAATCCATTCAAATCAAGATTGACGGTCAAATATCAATAAGCAGCCTATCATCGTTCTCTATGTCCGGCTAAGGCGCTGTAGAGCTTGAGCAGAATAGGCAGCAGGACCAGCCCGCAAATGAGCTCGACCAGGGTAAAAAGCAGGAAATTCAGTGCCGCGCTTGGAACATTTACAGAATAGACCCAGATACTACTGCAATCGGCGAAGCCTTCGCCAACGATTACTCCAAGCACGGCGAAGAGTACCGCGGTTGCAACAGCTCTAAACCTATCGTAATGTGCCCTTGTTCTGAGCAAAGCAAAACCGGCAATCAGGCCGGTTAAACCAAGTCCCAGGCCATTGCTCCATAATCCGGGACTTCCACTGAGCGAATGGCCGAGCAAATAGCCTCCCATGCCGGTAAAGAAGCCCGCGAATGGACCAAAAACGGCCCCGAAAAAGAGCGGAATGATTACGGAGAGACCGAAGATCGCGTAACTTGCGAATTCCCTGTTATGGAGAAATAAGGTACTGATGTAGAAGTAGACGCCGCCATAGATGAGGATACCGATGATTGATGCCATGAGTTGGCGCGCTGTGCTTGTTCCAGATCTCCCGGGGGCGCGAGGTATGGCTCTCTCCTGAGGTGGTCTTACACTCGACCTCTTAGCAGCCGGGCGTTCTTTCTGGGTTGCTGTTTCCATCACCAATTGTTGTGGCGCCGTACTGGTTTGTGAAGTATTTGCAGGGAGAACCAGCGCTGGTCTTGTAGGAGGATATGAGGATGACGAAACGGGGTAGAGCCCTTGCGTGGGTTCCTGTTGTCCTTGTTGACCCTGTTGGGATCGGTTAGCCTGCTCCAAAGCATTCGCGAACGCCTGTACACTGGCAAAGCGCTCGTGCGGGTCTTTGGCAAGCGCCATCATCACTGCTGCCTCGACATCTGGTGAGATATCGGGGTTCCTGGCGTGCAGTGAAGGAGGGGGAGCGCTCATCTGTTGGGCAATAAGCTCGGTTAAAGACCCTGAAAATGGACGCTGCCCGCACAACCATTCATAGACGACAATGCCAAGCGCGTATTGATCGCTGGCAGGGCGCGGTTTACCATCTATTTGTTCAGGCGCCATATAGGCAATGGTGCCCACTGTATCTTGCGTGCTCTGTGAATTTGAACTTTGGGCAACCAGGGCCGTGCCAAAATCGCTCAGTAAGATTTCACCTTGCCTTCCAATTAACATATTGCCAGGCTTTACATCACGATGGATAAAATTGTGATCATGGGCATATTGTAGCGCTAAAGCTATCTGCTTGACGTATTCTACAATCGTTGCCAGGGGCAAACGAGTGCCATTGGGATGGCGCTCGCGCAGGGTTCCCTGTGGGGCATAGTCCATGACCAGAAACGGGAGACCGTTCTGCACACCGAAATCCAGGACACGAATAATATGTGGGTGTACCAGGTGGGCGATGGTGCGCGCTTCATGCAGAAAGTGATCTTTTTCATCATCTTCAAGCTGCATTTGGAGTACTTTGATAGCTGCCTGTGTTTTCAGATAGATGTGTTCACCAAGGTAGACATTAGAAAACCCACCTCGTCCCAGTAGTCGAACGAGATAATAATTGCCTAGTTGTTGCCCTACACTGTCGTACATACTGAAATCACTTCCTGGATTTGCACTCTTCGGACTTGTAGATGCGTAGAATAAGTCTGGGACAATCGATGAGTAAATCGAATCAGGTACTCTTTATGTACACGAATGAAGAGCCTGAATTGGGACTATCGAGAGGAAGTGAGGTATATGCGACTAGGCGCGTCCTTTGCTCCAGACGATCGCATCACCGATAAACAGCAACAACGGCAGCATCACCAGCGCGAAGAGCAAATTCGGCAAAACAGTATCGAAAAACGCCATGGTCGCCTCTGCCGCCCTATAATACGGGGAGTGATATACCAGCACCGCGCTATACACTACGATAGCAATACCGACAGCAACTCCGGCAGCAGTGATAACACCAACGGTAGCCAGCGACTCGAAGTTATTGTAACGCCGCCGGGTAAGAATCTGCGTCATGCCTGCAATCAGGCCGATCATGCCATTAGCAAGGTAGCCAGTAAAGCCATTCCACCCGATCAGATCCCGGAAGTTAATCAACGCGCTGCCATAAAAGAGATAGCCGTTCCCCCAACTGAGGTCGTGCAGCCATAGGTTAGCAACATAGTCGCCCAGCAGGAAGCCAAATCCCCCGGTAATCAGGCCAACCCAGGGACCATAAATTACCCCGAAGAGCAGCGGAATCAGCAGTGCTGGCAGGAACACATCCAGCGTCCCCGTTGGAACGAGGATGATGAGGTTGACATGACTCAAGAGGCCGTACAGGATTATGCCCAGGATGGCGGCGACCACCTGGGGCAAGCCGACAAACCAGATGCTTGTCGGCTCGGGATTCTGGCTGCTGTCGACGGGACTACTCTGCTGGCTCGGCGCTCTTCTCTGCATGGTTTAGCCCTTTCACCTCGTTTTTCACGTTCTCACATGTTACCACATTTTCACCTGATTTCAACAGCTTAACTGTCAAATCAACTGTCATTATGAGAGGGGCTGAAGTGGCCTGGTGACAGCTTCAGCCCCTTTTATACAGGGTATCCTTGCTCACTTTGGCTGGAGATTGTGGGATATTTCAGGGTGAACTAACGGATACAGGTTAATGGTCCAGCCGATGCCAAATGCCTGCGGCACCAGGATCTGCGAAGTATTTTTATTCCAGAACGTGGCACGTAGGCGTTCAGTCGTTGGCGGTCGAAAGTCATAGGGGATCCTCCCCGCGATCTGGCCATGCCAGGTGCGTTCTTCAGGCGGCAGGCGCAGTTGCTCCCGAAGAGCTAACCCAACAAGTAATGTGAGCACCAGGCCCCACATAATATTCTTGGGCTTGAAGATCTTTTTGCGTCGCATAGTTTCCTTCTCCTTCATTGTAAAGAATAGCATAGTTCTCGTGTGCTCTGCTGCATTAGGCCGTAAACGCCTCTTATCAGCTGTGAGGGAGTTGTCAATCGTCCACACAACATTAAGATAGGCCCATCATAGCAGAGTTGCAATTGCACTGCAACGGCAAAAGGCCAGGTAGCCCGCCGCGCGAAATTTGCAACGGTTAGATAGTACTTTCATGGGAGGGGAATATCTGTCACCTGTAAGCATAAGTGAGGCATGCTATACTCTCATGAAAAGTTCTAGAGAGACAAAGGTCAATTCGTTCTTATGCGGCTGCACAGATCCAACTATCATAGATTGCCTCTTTTGTGTAAATGCTCAGGCATCGTCCTGCTCATGCTTTCTATGGTGTTCATCGTTTCCTGCGGCAGCGCCACCAGCCAGAATGCTCCTGGCACGCCGGTTGCGACTATCACCATTCGTTTTGGCCAATTCAGTGGTTCACCCACACCTGATCTGAATGGCTTTTATTGTGGAGGTTGGGCTACCAATACGACCCCGCCCTATAGCATGAATGGCATCGAGTATATCTATGGCAAATTCACCCAGACCGTCCAGGGCAACCCCGTTGGTGTCAACCATGCGGCCGCTGTAGCCACGATCCTCTGGCCCGATGGCAGCACGCAGGTTGAGAACGCCACCACGGGTTCCGATGGCATAGCGGTGTTCGCCATCCCGCTCAGGCCCAGCGCTATCAATCACCTGGTTCAAATCCAGATCACCTTTAGCAGTGGGTCTCAAACCTGTACCATTCC